>Ga0256407_10004547_pt1 | contig 23060 bp, 24 predicted proteins | sample RumenRJG_04DNA_FD_193489 | JGI IMG/M metagenome (GOLD analysis project Ga0256407, IMG submission 193489) | Bovine rumen microbial communities from Lethbridge, Alberta, Canada - RJG_04 | ecosystem: Host-associated > Mammals > Digestive system > Stomach > Rumen | place: Canada: Alberta... | reverse complement strand
GCGAACAAACAAGAAGCGAAAGCTTCGAAGTAGTCGGCAACGCGAACCCGTCGAATCCCCATATAGGAAACTATATGGGGCGGTAGGAATCCCCTTGCTTTAGCAAGGGGAGGATGTCAATTTGAGCAGTAGCAAACATGAGCTTTAAATAAAAAGATAGAATTATGAGTAACGTAATTTGCATAAAGAATAAGATAAATGACTTTACAAGATAGCATTACATCATTTTCAGAATATATTGAGAATTACATTCTCCCATCCTTTAAAGACTCTTTAGATGAGCAAATAGTTATTTGGGGAACAGGTAACTGTGGCCAAGGTTTGTACCATCTTTTACGTAAAAAGTACAAAGTAGTATCTTTTTGTGATGGTCTTATAAAGAAAAGATCTGCTATGTTTGATCTTGAGGTAGATACTCCTAGTAACGTCTTTTTAAAATATCCTAATGCTACATATTTAGTTGCAAGTACTGGATGCGTAGGCAATGTCATTGAACAAAATGCTAAATCAATAGACGCTAACCTCAAGGTTAAGCGCTTAAGCGATCAAGAGTGCTTTTTAGCAGTTCAATACAACTATCTTCAAAATCAATGTTAAAACGATCCTGTTGCTTTTACTTACAAGTGGCTTGAGTTGTACAGAAAATTACAATCTCAAGGTCAGCTTGCTGTAATGCAAAAAGAGCTTTTAAGCTATTTTGATGATGATCTTTCAAAAGATATTATCAATACCAGAATTGATGCTTTTACCTCTGGCGATGTGGCTAAAGTTTTTGATATTAAGTTGACTGACAATCAATATTTTTCAAAAGATTGTGTAGCACTGACAGATAGTGAAGTCTTTATCGATTGCGGCGCTTATGATGGAGACTCAATTAGAGCTTTTTTAAATTGCACTCAAGGTAAGTACAAGCAAATTATCGCTATTGAGCCAGATCCTTGTAATTTTCAAAAACTCTATGCTATGGCAGTGCGAGATGATTTAGTCGGTTTTCGTGGTATAAAATCTGTAACAGGCGCAAGCAATGGCACCATTTCTTTTGCTGTAAATTTAGGTACTAGCTCAAAGGTATCAGAAGTTAATGAAGGTCTTGATACTATTGAAATGAGAATGCTCAAACTTGATAACTTATATAATGAAAAACCAACTTACATCAAGATGGATATTGAAGGTGCCGAGCTTGATACTTTAAAAGGCTGTGAGCGCATCATAAAAGACTTAAAACCAAAGTTAGCTATTTGTGTGTATCATAAGCCTTTTGATATCTTTGACATTCCTAAATATCTAAAAAGCTTAGTCCCAGAGTATAAGTTTAAATTAAGACAGCATCAGCTTGGTTTTTGTGAAGTTGTGCTTTACGCTAGTGTTGACTAGTAGACATCTTGCAAGTTTTTTATAAGGTAAAAAAATCTTAAAATTCAATAAGTTGAAAAAGTCTCACCGATGGTGAGACTTTTTGAAAATGAAGACTAAAAATAATATTCTTACTTAACTTTATCTAGATATCATGACGGCTTAATCCTTGACCATCGTGATTTATCATCTCTTCAATTACCAAGTCATATACCTTTTTAAGATCTAAAACTCTAATAGATGAATCACCGTATTTGGTTTCAGTCATAGCTCCACGTTCAATAAAAGTAGGCGCTAGTACTTCAGATTGATTTACTACGTTCTTATCAAGTTGTCTGACATTCATGGAATAGGTTCGTTGTGTCTTTACCCCATTTTCATCAATGTAGTCGCCTGTAAAGTTTTTGATATAGCGGTAGTTGTGGTACTTATCAGACATTTGCTCTGGGTAGTGGGCAAAGGTAAAGCAATGAGTTAAATTAACATCAATCATGATGTTTTTAAAGTTATGACGATACATAAAAGCAAAAGGGGAGTCATCGGCAAATGAATCTCTATTATCAAGAGCTACCATTTGATCTTGATAAAAGCCTGCTACTGCAAAAGAGTAGATGGCATGACGAGTTCTTTTAAAATCCGTTCTTCTTAAAGCTAGAGCATTAAGACCGCCGACTTCACATGGGCTATTTTTAATATCAAAGCCTTTACCTCGACAAAAATCCCAATTATAAGTTGGAAAAACTATGGTACCTGTAGGACCTACTGCTTCAAGTAAGACATCAATTAAATGCTCTGGCTTAAACTTTCTTTTTTCAATACGGCACTTTTGCATGTCTTGGAACATGAGTCTTTTAATATCTGAGGAGATTAAAAGTTGAGCGCCTGTTTTTATGCCAAGCTTTTGAACTAGATCTTGAAGACTTACAAATTCCATGATTGTCCTTAAGAGTTTTGATCTTTTTGTTTAAATACTAAGTGACTTACATTGTGTATCAGCAAATCTTTGTAATTATACAATGTCTAAGAGACTTCCATAATGCAAAAGCCTCAAGCTCAATTTAATTTAAGCTCAAGGCTTTAAACAACAAAATTTAGAAAGTAAAAACTTCCAAAGTCTAAATGTAAACTTATCTTACAAAGTTATAGTTCTGTAATGGCTTACCTTGCTCATAGCGGTTAGTTGCATCAGGTAGAGGGGATTCATCAAAGCAACTTGTAGTACCTTTGTGGCAAGTAGGACCATCAGGGCGAGCTAATACTAATAAAGTATCCTTATCACAATCACAGGTAATACCTCTCATGTGTAGGAAGTTTCCTGACTCTTCACCTTTAGTCCAAAGCTTTTGACGGGTTCTTGAAAAGAAGGTTACTAAGCCAGTATCAATAGTCTTTTGTAATGATTCTTTGTTCATGTAGCCCATCATTAAAACTTGAGCAGTTTGACAGTCTTGAACAATAGCTGGCATCATGCCATCTACTTTATCAAAATCTAGCTCATCAATGCTTTGAAAGCCATGTAGAGAATAGTTAATCTTACTCACGGATGATAACTCCCTTTGCCTTTAGATAATCTTTTAATTCTGGAATATGAATAGTACCTTTGTGGAATACAGATGCTGCTAGTGCGCCATCACAATGAGCTACATCAAAAGCTTCAAAGAAGTGCTCCATGCTGCCAGCACCACCTGAGGCAATTAAAGGTACCTTACAAATTTCACGGACCTTTTGTAACTGTACTAAATCATAACCATTGCGCATGCCATCTTGATTCATCATGTTAAGTACAATTTCACCGGCACCACGCTTTTGTACCTCGGCTACCCAGTCTAAGGTCTTCCAAGTGGTGGTCACAGTACGGCTAACATCACCTGTGTATTGTTTTACTTGGTATTCATTTGTGTCTTTATTAAAGTAAGTATCAATACCTACAACTACACACTGTACACCAAACTTGTCAGCAAGTCTGGTAATTAAGCTAGGGTCAGCTAAGGCAGGAGAGTTAATTGAGATCTTATCAGCGCCATAGGCTAAAATGGTCTGAGCATCTTCAACTGATTTAATGCCACCTGCGACTGCAAATGGAATGTTGATAACCTCAGCAACCTTGGCAACCCATGACTTATCGACACGGCGGTTATCAGATGAGGCGGTAATATCATAGAACACTAGCTCATCAGCGCCTTCATCAGCATAGCGCTTAGCAAGATCTAATATTGATCCCATCACCTCATGATTTCTAAACTGTACGCCTTTAACTACGACGCCATCACGTACATCAAGACATGGAATTATGCGTTTTGCCAGCATTTAACAGCCTCCTCAACGCTAAATTTACCTTCAAGTAAAGATCTACCTAAAACAACAGAGTGAGCACCAGCGGTAGCTACTGCTTTAATATCATCAAGAGATGAAATACCACCTGATGCGATAATATCAAGCTGTGGATACTTCTTATATAAAGTAGCATATAAAGAGTTATTAGCTCCTTTCATCATACCGTCACGGCTAATGTCAGTAACCAACACGTGCTCAATATGATATGGTAAGAAGTGACCTAAAATTTGATCTAAAGTGGTATTAGATGTCTTAAGCCAACCGTGAGTTGCTACATATGGTACGCCGTTTTCTAGACGTACATCTAAGGCTAGGGTAAAGTGCTCAGGGCCAAAGTAGTTAAGCCATCCACGTACAAGCTCTGGGTGTTTTACGGCAACTGAGCCTACAACTACACGCTCAACACCGATATTTAATAAATTCTCAATATCAAAGGATGAACGGATACCACCGCCAGTTTGAATTGGAAGGGGGGAGGCTTTAACAATCTTTGAGATCAGAGCGCGTTGACGGTAGATTGGATCTTTAGCACCATCTAAATCTACAATATGGATAAGCTCTGCGCCTTGATTAGCTGCATCACAAATTCTTTTGATAGGATCAACGTTAAAGATGGTCTTTTGTTTAAAGTCGCCTTGCTTTAAACGTACTACATGACCGCCTGATAAATCTAATGCTGGAATGATCATCTATATAACCTTTTTTAAACCTTTGTTAAACTTTTTTAAAACCTTTTATAAAAGATTTTATCTTAATACTGAATAAGTCCTGTCAAAAGTTAGAAATTCTGAATAAAGTTAGTTAAAAGCTTTTCGCCATTTGCTGATGACTTTTCTGGGTGGAACTGTACGCCCATAAAGTTATTGTGAGCAATAGCTGATGAGAACTTAGTGCCATAGTCAGTCACACCAATCGTATCTTCACTTAAATCCATAGCAAAAGAGTGGTCAAAGTAGAAGAAAGAATCTTGCTTGATACCATCAAATAATGGGTGGTCAGTGTGATGTACTGTATTCCATCCCATGTGTGGCATACGTAAGTCTGTGTTCTCTGGTAAATGCACCACGTGGTTTTTAACAATACCTAAGCAATCGATAGTTTTTGCATTTGACTCTAGTGGTACTTCAGTTGAATCAGTTGCTTGAATTTGCATACCTAAACAAATTCCTAAAAGTGGCTTTTGATTATTTAATACAAAGTCAACAAGCTTGTTGTCACGTAAACCATTCATAGCTGAGATGGCAGCACCGACACCAGGAAGTACTAATCTATCGGCATCTTTCATTTGCTCAACATCATTAGAGATAGTAGCTTCATAGCCTAAGCGTTTGAAGGCTTGATAGACAGAGTTTAAATTAGCAGAGCCGGTGTTGATAATATAAATCTTCATAAAGAACCTTTAACTTTTAAACAAAATCTAAAGTTAAAACTTAAAAACTTATAACTTAAAAACTTATAACTTACCCTTTGATGATGGTAGCTCATTACCGTGTCTTGCTAGAGCTACACGTAGAGCGCGACCAAAGGCTTTAAATAAAGCTTCAATTTGGTGGTGGCAGTTACCTTCAGTTACCATCATGTGCATAGATAGACCTAGGGCTACCGATAATGACTCAAAGAAGTGTGGCACCATTTGTGCGTTCATTTGACCTACCTTATCACGGGTAAAGTCAGCACAGAAGTCAAACTCAACGTGAGGACGACCAGAGATATCAAGTGCTACGGTTACGTTGTCATCATCAAGGCAGTCGGCAAAGACCTTAGCGTAAACTTCATCCATAGGGAGGACAAAACCAAAGCGGCCAATACCACGCTTATCACCTAAAGCTTTTAAGATAGCCTGACCTAAAGCGATACCTACATCTTCAATGGTGTGGTGATCATCAACGTATAAATCACCTGTAACTTTAGCGTTAATTGAAATACCACCATGAGTTGCAATTTGATCAAGCATATGGTCAAAAAAGCCAATGCCGGTATCAAAGGATGAATTTCCGGCATGATCAAGATCTACAGAGATCTTAATCTGAGTTTCACGAGTGTTACGCTCAATGGTAGCTACGCGATGTGGGCAGGTTAAGTCATCTGCAATCTTATCCCATGACATGCTTTGAGGATGGTACTGAATTGGCTGAATACCCATGTTTTGTCCCATCTTCACATCAGTTTCTCTGTCCCCGATGAAGTAGGAGTTCTCTCGATCCCAACTTGTATCTTTTAGATATGACATTACAAGGCCAAGCTCAGGCTTTCTACAGGTGCAATGATCTTCAGGTTTATGTGGGCAGATTAAAACTTGCTCAAAGATAATACCTTGTGACTCTAAGGTATTTAGAATTAACTCATGAGCTGGGGTAAAGGTATTTAATGGGAAAGACTCAGTTCCTAAACCGTCTTGATTAGATACCATGACAAAGGTAAAGCTAGCGTCTTTTAACTTTAATAAAGCAGGGATGACATTTTTCTCAAATTTTACTTTTGATAAAGCGTCAACTTGGAAGTCTTCAGGCTCAGTTACTAAGGTGCCGTCACGGTCAATAAAAAGGTATTTTTTCATAAGTTTTCTAATTTGTGTAAGTTTTAACGTTAGTTAATGTGTTTGTTTATTGGTTTAATTGTTAAGTTTCTTTTTGTAAGTTTGGTGACTTTATTTTGTTTCTTTAGCGTTTATATTGATGTTTTTAGCATTTCTTAATGATTATTGATAACTCTTTTGTTAATGCTTTTTCTTTGCTTTTTATTGGTTTTAATTTGTTTGAAATTGTTCTAAATCATCACGTAACTTACAAAAAAAGAACTTTTTGCTTTTTACTCTTTAACTCTATATGGCTTACTTTACAAAGTAAGTTTTTTATATGCTTTAAAAAGAGCTTTAAAAAGAGCTTTTTAAAACTAAAAAGGCCTATAGCGTAATTACACTATAGACCTAAATTTAGCTTAAATCTCTAAAGCACTTAAATAACGCATAACCTCTTCTAGCTCTACATCAGAGCCGATGGTAATACGTACGCAGTTTTTAAGGCCCCTCTTAGTCTCAAATGAACGCAAGATCACACCCTTTTGTGCCATCGCATTGAAAACCTTAGGACCATCAGCAAACTCTACTAATAAGAAGTTAGCATCTGATGGGAAGATCTTCTTTACAAAAGGAAGTTTTTCTAAATCAGCACGTAGTTTTTCACGACGCTCGTTGCAAGCAGTAGCACGGTCTAAGGTCATCTGCACACCGTGATTTGAAAGTGCCTGTACAGCAATTTGAGCTACAGGATCGCAAATTGGGTATGGATCGATAACTTTAAGCATAGCTTTGATAATTTGCTCATGAGCAATAGCAAAGCCACAACGAATACCAGCTAGGGCAAAAGCCTTAGATAAGGTACGGGTGATAACTAGGTTCTCATACTCATTTACTAAATAGGTTAAATCCTGCTCCTGTGGGGCAAACTCAATGTAAGCTTCATCTAGAACTACTAGAGTATCTGGTAGTGCTTTTAGAAGTTTAATTAGTTCATCCTTTGGAAAACAGGTACCTAATGGGTTAGCAGGGCTGTCAATGAAGATCACTTTTACAGGAAATTCTGCCTTATTGTAACCATCAATTAGAAGGTCTGCAGTAAGTGAAAAGTCCTCATTACGCTCTGCTTCAGCAACTAAGACATTGTTAGTCTCAGCAGCTACTGAGTACATACCATAAGTAGGAGGTGCGATTAACACGCCTTCTTTTTCCTGCTCACAGAAAGTACGTACTAATAGGCCAATTACCTCATCTGAGCCACGAGCAGCCATCACTTGAGTCTTGTGAACGTGACAGTAGTCAGCATAGCGCTCAATTAACTCTTCGGGTTGGCAATCTGGGTAGCGGTTTAAGCTTGATGAGTTTAAGAAGTAACCTTCAGACTTAGGAGACTCATTAGCATTTAAAAAGTTATGACCATGACCACCGATACGACGAGCTGACTGATAAGGGGTAAGCTTTTGTACGTGTTTGGTAATTAACTTCTCAAAGTTCATATAATGTCCTCTTGTTGTGTTTACATCAGAAATTCTGTATAGACTGTTTTTGTAAATACAGAATTTTTTTGATGATTAGTTAAGGCTATTTACTCTTACAACTACAGCATTCTTGTGAGCACCTAAGCCCTCAGCATCGGCCATAGTAGTTACAGTCTTAGAAATTGCCTGTAAACCTTCCTTTGTTGCCTTTTGTACAGTAAAGCGACGACGGTAATCGTCAGTACCTAGGGCACATGCTGTCTTGGCATAACCGTATGTTGGCAAGGTGTGGTTGGTACCTGATGCATAGTCACCTAAAGACTCTGGAGTATAGGCACCAACAAAGATTGAGCCTACGTTACGAAGCTTTGGTAATAAAGATTCTGGATCTTCAACTTGTAAAATCAAGTGCTCTGGAGCGTAGGTATTTGAGACCACACAAGCATCATCTAAATTATCAACTACTAGGGCTGTTGATTTTGATAAAGCTTTAAGTGCAATCTCTTTACGTGGTAATACGGCTACTTGAGCATCAACCTCAGCCATTGCCTTTTTAGCAAAGTCCTCTGATTGGGTTACTAAAATAACTTGTGAATCTGGGCCATGCTCTGCTTGGGATAATAGATCAGCTGCGACAAAACTTGGATTTGCCTTATCATCAGCTATAACTAAAACCTCTGATGGGCCTGCTGGCATATCAATAGCAGCACCGTGTGGATCGTTTGAAACAAGGCGCTTTGCCATAGTTACAAACTGATTACCAGGTCCGAAGATCTTTAAAACCTTTGGCACTGTTGCTGTACCGTAAGCCATAGCAGCAATTGCCTGAGCACCACCAAGATTAAAGATTCGCTTTACACCAGCCTTAGTTGCTGCATAGATAATGGCATCTGAAATTGGAGGAGGTGAGCATAAGATAACCTCTGGGCAACCAGCAATAGCTGCAGGAACTGCTAGCATTAAAGCAGTTGATACTAATGGAGCTGAACCACCTGGAACATAAAGACCAACTGAATCAATTGGGTGAGTGTGAGTTTCACAAACAATACCAGGGTAGGTCTCAAGTTTTACAGTGTGAGGAGTTTGAGCAGCGTGGAACTTTTTAATGTTCTCATAGGCTGTATCAATAGCGGTCTTAAGCTCAGAGTCAACACGTGAGCAAGCTGTGGTTATTTCATCAGCGGTTAATTCTAAGTGATCGCCTTCGTATCTATCAAGAGTCTTTGAAAACTCAAAAAGGGCTTGATCGCCCTCTTTTTGAATACGAGAAATAATGTTTTCAACAATGCCTTGCACCTTATCAGATGTTGATTGTGCAGGACGGGTTAAGGCAGCAATCTTCTCTGCCTCATTAAGTTTATTCCAAACTTTTACTTCCATCGTAATTCCTTTAAAAGCAACTAATCTTTTAGTTATAAGTTTTGTTGGTTTTAACTAAAGTTAGCTGCTTTGAATTTATTTGTAGGTTTTACTTTTTGTCTTAGCTTATTAAAAGATATTAACCTAACATCTTCTCAATAGGTACTACAAGAATTGAAGTAGCGCCTAATGCCTTTAACTGCTCTAAGGTCTCCCAGAAAAGCTTTTCACGTGATACTACATGTAGTGCTACATGATCATCTGAGCCCTCTAGAGGAATGATAGATGGGTTCTCAGCACCAGGTAGAATTGCACGGATTGCCTCAAGCTGTGACTTAGGTGCGTTCATCATGATGTAGCGAGACTCGGTTGCACTCATTACACCTTTAAAACGCTCAATTAGAAGATCTGCTGTTGCTTGCTTCTCAGGGTATAACTCTTGATCACGGCCAATTAAAACAGCCTTTGAAGTGTAGATGGTCTCAACTTCTTTTAAGCCGTTTGATTGAAGAGTAGCGCCAGTGCAAACTAGATCGCAGATAGCGTCAGCAAGACCAGCGCGTGGGGCAACCTCAACAGAGCCAGTTAATAACACTGACTTGAAGTTAACGCCAGCTTTCTTTAAAGCACGACGTAATAAGAATGGGTAGGTAGTTGCAATCTTGCATCCTTCTAAATCTGATAAACCGGTCCACTCGTGCTCGGTAGGAACAGCAACAGATAGACGGCAATCACCGAAGTTTAACTTTAAAACCTCGTTGTAACCAGTGTATAGACCATCAACTTCACGCTGCATGGTGGTCTCTTCTAGTACGTTTTGACCTACAATACCCCAATCAACTACATGATCCATTACAAGACCAGGGATATCATCATCACGTACTCGCAAAATGTCGATAGGCAGATTCTCAGCATGTGCAAGTAGATGATCACGGTTAGTGGAGATCTTGATACCACTGCTCTTAAATAACTTTAATGTCTCATCAGTTAAACGACCGGATTTCTGAATTGCAATACGCAGGCGCTTCTTTTCGCTGCCTTGATTTTCGCAACATGCTTTGCAAATGCTCATAATTTACTCTTAAAAATATTGTTAAAAAATAAAACTTAAAGTGTCTTAAAAGGCTTTGTGTACCTGTTGAAGGTAACACATTGGTTATACCTGTTTGGTTTTGTGCCTTTTGGACATTTTTTGCTGTGCTTAAATTGTCATCAATTGTTTTTAAGTGACAAGTAAGCTTTAGTAGTTTAGCACAAGTTAAAAAATTAGGTAGAGATCATAAATTTTTAAATTTTTGGTGGGATTTTGTATTGTTTAGGTGCAATGACATGAGTTGTACTATCAAGAAAATAGCAAATTGCACGATAAGAGTAAGGAAGAAGTGGATTTTGTAAATTCTATTTCAAACTTCTAATGCAACGGTAAGTGTGGATTTGTTTTATTTTGTAGAGAAAACGGCTTGTTTTAGTGTTAGTTTGAAATAAGTTTAAAAAGAAAAGTGCTTTAATTATCAAATATTTGCGCTTGTTAGTATTTTTAGAGTGCTTTTCTTTTTATAATGTAACACATTGAAATTCAAGAATATTACTAACTTTTAGGTCATGCTATTTTGAATAGCAGTTTTGCACAGTAGCGTTCATCTAACTGATAAAGAGGTAACAAATGGCTTTTTTTAGCTTTGATCATGTAAAAATTACAGGCCTAAGTGTTGTTGTACCTCCTAAAGAGATCAATATCTACGATGAATCTAAATACTATGAAGACAATTTAAAGAAGATAGATCGTATGCGTAAAAAGGTCGGTTTCTTTAAACGTCGAGTGGTAGATGCTGACGTTACAGCTGGTGACTTAGCTTTAGCTGCTACAAGAAAGTTAATATCTAAGACAAATCTTGATGTATCGTCTGTAGATGCACTTATCTATGTATTGCAAAATAATGACTATCTAGGACCAATGGATGCATACATGCTCCACCATAAACTAGGTCTCAAAATAGATTGTATTGCTACTAACATTCAGCAAGGATGTGTAGGTTGGCTGTATGGTCTTTTAATGGCATCTAATTTATTAGAGTCAGGAAGATTTAAAAAACTCCTGTTATTAAATGCAGATATTCCATCAGTTTGCATGGATATTGAGGATAGAAATCAAGCACCATTATTTGGTGATGGCGGTTGTGCTACCTTACTTGAATATACTGAGGATATAGTTAAGTCTCACTTTAATGTATGCACCTATTCAGATGGTTATGACAAGATCTTAGTACCTGGTTTTGGTAATAAGCTAAGATGTGATCCTAGAAAATCTAGTGATGATCCTTTTAATGCACCATTATTTAAATCTTATGAAAGTAGCAAGGGCTTTGCTAATTTTCTAGATCATGGTGTATTGGATGGCGATGCTGTCTTTGAGTTTACTATGAATAAAGCACCTCAGGATATTAAAGCTCTTGTTGAAAAAGTTAATGGAAACTTTAATCCTGATGATTTTTCATGTTGCTGTTTACATCAGGCTAATAAGCAAATCGTACAGACAATAGGAACTCTTTTAGGTTTTTCAATGGATAAGGTCCCATTTAAATCTTTTGAATACTTTGGTAACAGTACCATGTGTTCAATTCCAACTGCACTTGCATCATTAGGCTATCAAGAAATAGATGATAAGCTTGTACCTCAAGATTTTGCTTTTGGGGATAAGCCTTATATTTGTTCATCCTTTGGTAATGGTTTAGTTACTGTAAGTTCAATTTTAGATTTAAAAGATACTGTAAATTGTGGTGTAAGTGATTTTGAAAAGCCAAGTGATTGGTTAAACCGTGAGCAAACTTTTGAGTTTTGGACTAACAAGATTAAACAAAACTAAGATTAAACATCACTTAACAGAAGACCTTTTTTGATAAGAATTTTATATAAGGATGAGCAATAAAGTAAAAGTAACCTTTGAGAACTTTACAAGACTTGATAGAGAGACTTTAGAGATGATCTATAAATGGAGAACCTCTGAAGAAATCAGTCAATGCATGGAAAATCAAGGTAAGTTCTCAATAGAAGATCATTTAAAATTTTGCGCATCTTTAAAGGATAGAAAAGATAAGCTTTACTATTTAATCAAATTTGATGGTGTTCCATGTGGGGTTTATGACTACGTGGATATTGATGACAAGAATAAAGTTGCAGTACCTGGTAACTACATGATTGGTAATTACCAAAAGTATGCTTATGTAGTGTGTTTTTTACAAAACTATATTTTGAAAAAACATGGCATCAAGACCGTAAAGTTCTATGTACTTAAATCTAATGTAAAGGCACTTTTGTTTCAGGTAGTAAAGTTAAAGCATCAGATCCTATTTGAAGATAAAGACAAATATTACTTTCAAGAGCTGTCTTTTGATCCAGAAAAACATGAACAAGCTTTTCTTTTAGATAAGTATGAATGCGAAATTCTTGATTAAGTTTAATAGCTTTTTAAGAGTTTACTAGTTTAAGACAACGTTCAACAATGAGGAATGTATTATGACCCGCGAAGAAGCTTTAGCAAAATTGATTGAAGTTATCGATCCAATCGATGAGATCACCGAAGATACTGTTATTGCTGATTGTGAGGATATTGACTCCCTTGCTATCTTCTCAATTGTAGTTTACTTAAAGTCATTAGGTAAGAATCAGTCTTTAGCTCAGTTATCTAAGTGTGAAAAGGTATCTGATTTTATTGATATCATCTTAGCTTAAGTACAAGCTAAATGATTAGACTTACTTTAACTCTTGACTCATTAGTCTTACATGAGCCAATTACTATTCAAGTGGCAATGCCACAGCTGTTAAACTTTAACAATGTAAAGTTAAAGTGTGTCTATGGCTTGCATTGCCTTTGTTCTGATAGTGATTTATTTTTCAGACGTCTTAATATTGAAGATTATGTAGAAAAGTATAATTGTGCTTTTATCTCTACAAGTCTTGGCAACTCCTTTTATTTAAACTCAAGATTAAATAATGTCGCTGACTTTTTAGACTTTGAGTTTTTCCCTTATTTAAAAAGCTTATTACCTCTATCTGATAACAAAGAGGATAACTTCTGCTTAGGTGTCTCAATGGGCGCCTTTGGCACTTTAGCTTGGGCTTTAAGAAAAAAAGATTACTTTAAAAAAGTGGCTTGTGTCTCTGGATACTATGACTTCAGTTTAGGCATGAGTGATGAGCTTAAAAAGCAGCGTAATGCATACATTCTGGCAAAACTGTCTCGTCCTTATATGATGGAGGCTTTTTCTGAAGGCTCTTTATCTACAGGCATCATTAAAAAAGAGAAAAACGCTGAGCTTATTGGTTATGGATGTTACCAAGAAAGTGCTAATTTAATTAAGCTTATTGAAAGCGCTCGAGATCATGATGTAGATGTTGATTTATATTGTGGTGATAATGATCAAATTTCACTTGAGCAAAGCAAGTTCTTTTTTAAGCATCTAAAAGAGCATGGTTTTAATACCTCATATACTAAAGTTGAAGGTGTTCATGATGTCTATGCTTGGCGTAAGGCTCTTGTTTTAGCTTTTGAAAAGTTTTTTTGTAAAAAATAAGGTATAGCAATTCATTAATAAAAGTTTGTTATGGATAAGGTAAATTATTTAGTAGGTTCAAAAGATCTTGATACCAAAGGATTTAAAGTCTTTGATGAGGTTGCTTTATCATTTTTAGAAACTTTATCTAAAGAAATCACAACTGAGCCTAGAGCTCGTCTTTATCCAGATTTAATGACTTTAGCTTTTTATTTAAGAAAAGCTAATTTAAAAGCTTTAATTGAAAAAATAGGCTCCATTAAAAATAGACTAGGACGTGGCCTTACTTTTCACATCACGCCATCAAATATCCCATTAAACTTTGCTTTTTCATACGTGTTCTCGCTATTAGCAGGAAATGCTAATGTAGTAAGGCTACCAAGTAAAGATTTTCCTCAGGTAAGTTTGTTTATTGAGATTTTCAGGAAATTAATAGATAGGGAAGAGTTTGCCAAGATCAAATCAAAAACAGCCTTTGTAAGATATCCTCATGAAAGTACTGCAAATGACTACTACTCAAATCTAGCAAACACAAGGATGATTTGGGGCGGTGATGAGACTGTTGAGTTATTTAAAACTTTTAAAACTCAGCCTAGATGTCTAGATATCTCATTTGCTGACAGATACTCTCTTGCTTTAATCGACTGCAAATATCTTGAGAATATCGACGACAATGCATTAAAACAACTTGCTGTTAACTTCTACAACGATACCTACGCAATTGACCAGAATGCTTGCTCATCTCCAAAAACTGTACTTTGGATAAATTCAGAAGGTGCTGAAGGTGATGCTTTAAAAGATAAATTTTATAAAGCACTGCATGATGTGGTTATCTCAAAGTATGAACTTCAAGATAGTGTAGCTGTAGATAAGTTTACTCAGTTGTGTGTTGATGCGATTAACTTAAATGAAACAGATAGAGCTAATAGCGATGATTCAACTAGTGATGCTTTAGATACTTCAAATACTAGACCTTCAATCAAATTCAAAAATGGCATGGACAATCTAATCTATCGCATTGCTTTAAAAGATGATCTTGAAGGCGTTAAACAACTTGAGACATTATCTTTTAAAGCTGGTTACTTCTATGAAGCAAATCTATCTAGTTTAGAACCTCTTGTAAAGTTAACAAATACTAAGTTCCAAACCTTATGTGTGTATGGCATTGATAGGCAACAGGTGATTGATTACCTCATTAAAAATGATTGCTCTGGTATTGATAGAGTTGTAAATATCGGTAGAGCACTAGATATCGATGTAAATTGGGATGGTTTTGATTTAATTAGAACTTTATCTCGAGAGATAACTTTGTAGAGTAACATTCGTTAACAGCTTGAAGGACTCATACTATCTTTGCCTTAAGCTATAGCTTTGAAAGTTTTAAAAGTAAAGGAAATGCAATATGACTAAGACTTACGTAATTACAGGTAGCACATCAGGTATTGGCAAGGCTGTAGTTGAGTCTTATAAAGATGAAGATGTTAAACTCATTGTAATTGCTCGTAATGCTGAGAAAGCTCAAGCTTTAAAAGAAGTTATTGATGAGTCAAAGCTTGAGATTGTAATTGCAGATCTTGAAAATGTTGATTCTTTAAAAGAAATCTTAAAGCCAATTATTGGTCGTGAGCTTGATGGCCTTATTCACTGTGCTGGTATTGGTGGTTTAGAGAGTTTACGTAAGACAACATATGCAAAGTTTCTTAAGATCATGAATGTTAATATGTTCTCATTTTGTGAAATTTTAAGACTTTGTACCTTAAAAAAGGCTCCTACTAAGCAATTTAGATGTGTGGCTATTTCATCTATTTCATCTATAAAAGGTTTTCCTAATAATCAAATGTACTGTGCTTCAAAAGCTGCTATGGATGGCTTTATTAGAGCGGTATCAATTGAGCTTCAAGAAAAGAATGTTGAGATAAACTCAATTCAGCCAAACTGGGTAGATACTCCAATGGTAGAAGATATGAAAGCGTACCATGGTGAAGAGTTTGATGCATTTATGAGTAAAGAATGTCCACTAGGTATTATCAACACCGATGATGTGGTAGAGCAAATAAGATTCTTACTTGATAAGAAGTCAAATAAAGCAACAGGTAGTGCTTTTTTAATCAACGCTGGTGCTCAAGTTTAGCCATTTTCAAATCATCTTAAATTGATGTAATTATAGTTTTATATATCATGTGGAACTTTGAAGAATATAAAGACAATATTGCTTTCATCGATGAGAGCAATACTAAAGTTAAATACTCTGATTTGCTAAATACAGCCAAGTCACTTAATACTTTAATGCCAAAGCGAGCTTTGTCTTTTATTCTTTGTAAGAACACTTTAGGATCTGTAGTCTCATACGTAAGTAACTACTTAAATCATCAAGTATCCTTACTTGTAAAAGCCGATTTAGATACAGAGCTTTTACAAAATCTAATAGAAAAGTATCAACCTCAATATATCTTTGTGCCAAGTGATGAAATTGAAGCTATTGCATCTGTTATCACTTCAATTAAAGACTTCGAAAAAATAGAGAATATCTACGATTATTCGCTGTTAAAAACTAAATTTAATTGTGGTTATGAGATTTACGGTGAGCTTGCATTATTACTTACAACCTCAGGCTCTACAGGATCACCAAAGTTTGTAAGACAGTCTTTTCATAATGTTGAAGCTAATACTCTAGCTATCGCTAAGTATCTAAAGTTATCAGATACAGAACGACCAATTACAGTACTTCCAATGTACTACACCTTTGGGTTATCTGTTATTAACTCTCATTTAGAAGTCGGAGCCACCATACTTTTAACTGATAAATCAATCATGCAAAAGGAGTTTTGGTCCTTTTTAAAGGAGCAACAAGCAACTTCTATAAGTGGTGTACCTTATACCTATCAAATGCTTAATATGCTCCGCTTTACGAGAATGGCTTTGCCTTATTTAAAGACCCTAACTCAAGCTGGAGGCCACTTAAATGAGAAGTTACAAAAGCTTTATGCTGATTATTGCAAAGATAATGACAAAAAGTTTTATGTCATGTATGGTCAGTGTGAAGCTACTGCCCGTATGTCTTATCTAAATCCTAAGTTTGCTTACACAAAGATTGGCTCAATTGGCAAAGCTTTAGACGGTTGTAAGTTTGAGATAATCGATGAGAATGGCAAAGTAATAACAGAACCTCATAAAGAAGGTGAGCTTGTCTTTGTTGGCCCTAATGTAACCTTAGGCTATGCAGATTCTTGTTCTGATTTAGCAAAAGGTGATGAGCGCGGTGGCAGACTTAATACAGGGGACATCGGCTACTTTGATGAAGAAGGCTTTTACTTTATTACTGGTCGCAAAAAGAGATTTTTAAAGATCTTTGGTAATAGGGTAAATCTTGAGGATGTGGATAAGTTGATCTTTGAAAAATTCAATAACCTTGAGTTTGCAACCTATGGTATTGATGATCATTTGTACATCTTTTTAACTGAGCACGATAAAGAAAAACAAGATAAAGTTTTAGATTATGTAGTAGAAAAGTTAAAACTTCATCCATCTGCATTTAAAGTAGTAGTCTTAGATAAGATCCCACGTAATGAGTCTGGTAAGGTTTTGTATAAAGAGTTAGCAAAGCACTGCTAAAATTACTTATTCTCAATCACTGACGTCTTTTTAACCCAGTAATCAATGCGTTCTTGACGTGTTAAACCTAGACCTTGTTCGTGACGGTTATCGTTAAAGTTATTAGGTAATTCATCAAAATCGTAAATTACAGTACCATTAGTATCTAAGACTGCAAATCCCCAAGATAAACCAATACCGAAGCTAGCAAGACCTAATTTCTTGATCTCTTTGTCATGCAGATTATGCACAATGTCAGTGACAATTGCGCAAGTTCCGGTATTGCCATAAGTTTCAAAAGCAGATGCTGAGTACTTTTCTTTTGGAAGAGACGCAAATCTTGCAACAGTATTGACAATTTGTTTGTTGGCCTGATGAATTGCAAAGTAGTCTACAGTGTCTATGGTGTTGTTTGAGTAATCTAGAATTTTCTTAATACCTAAAGGACCAACTTCAGCAGAGAACTTAAAGACTTCCATACCATTCATATAGTCATGGTAGAGGTAGCGAACATTGCCTGAGTTATCCTCGATTGATAGATCAACAATATCTTTTTCAATAGGTAAGTAACTGCCACCTGCTGGAGAAATCAAGTTGTCATAACCTTGTCCACGGGTACCGGTGTAGAAGTAATTTGTTATCTCATCATCAGTGTATTCAAGTAAGGTTGCGGATGCCGCATCTCCAAAGAGAATAGATGTGTTTCTATCTTTCTCATTAGTATGCTCGGAGATGGTGTCACCAACTAAAAGTAAGACTCTTTTGGATGCACCAGATGCAATTAGACTGTGAGCGGTAAATAGACCATGTACGTAAGCAGAGCAGCCTAAACCACTTAAATCAAAACAGGTACAATCTTCAGTAAATCCTAATCTTCCTTGAAGGATGCAGCTAGAGGCTGGCGATCTGAAATCATGGGAGGTTGATACCACAATTAAAGTATCAATGGTATCTTTATCAAGATTTTCTTTTTCGATTAGCTTGATGGCTGCAAATTCAATCAAGTCACAACAAGTAGTTTTATCATCTACAACTCTACGAGTACCTAAGCCTAAGATCTTCTTGAAGCGTTCAAATCTAAACTCATCCTTGTAGTACTGCTTTTCATAATCAATGTTTTTGATGTTTTTAGGTAGTACTGCCTGGATTGCTTTGATTTTTACGTGATTGAATTTATTTAATGCCATAGGAACTCTTATGAATTTGTTGATAGGTGACTTAATTATCTATCGGCAAGATGTAGTGCTCATTTAGTTTAAATGCCACCATCAACTCTTAAAATTTGACCTGTAACATATTGTGAGTCATCAGAGGCTAAAAAAGCTACAGTGTTTGCTACTTCATCAACTGTTCCTAAACGTTTAATGCCTGCTGATTCAAGCATTTTTGCTACAACTTTTTCATCAGTTTGAGCTCCCATTTGGGTATCGATGATACCAGGAGCGATAGCATTTACACGGACATTAAAAGGACCTGTCTCTTTTGATAATGTCTTAGTCCAGGCCATGAGCGCAGCTTTTGCTACACCATAGGAAGAAACTCCTGCAGGTAGATCAAGACCTAGTACAGAGCCTATATTGATAATCGAGCCTCGTTTTGCTCGCATCATAATTTTGAGGACAAGTTGGGTTAGCTCCATTTGTGCAAATAGGTTAGTGTTGAAAACCTCATGGATAGTCTTCATAGATGTCATGGTAAATAATCCACCATGAGGCTGAGCTGCATTATTTACTAATATATCAATAGGAGTCTTTTCTTTGATTAAGGCTTTTACTTGCTCTTTCATCGCCTCGGTATCAGTGATGTCAAAGTGAAGTTGTGTTGTCTTGATGTTATAAGTACTTTCTAATAATTTTAAAAAGTCATCAAATTCTGTTGATGGTTTTCTTGTAACCGTAATAAGGTTAGCTCCATCTTTTGCAAATTTCTCAATAATGGCTTTACCAATACCGCGGTTACAACCTGTAACTAATGCTGTCTTTCCTTGTAACATATCTTTTCCTCTATAAACTTATTAGATTAGACCACAAAGCACTTAAAAATTTAAGCAAAAGGTCGATAAAATATAAGATTGCCCACGAAATTAAGACATAATTTTGCAGTTTACGTTAACTGTAGCTAAAATATTGTAATTAAATCACTTTTCGTTAACAAGGAACACTTCCACCATGGATAGTTTAACTTTAGCTCATAATGTCAGAATCGATGTCATTAAAATGGTACACGATGGCTTTGCGCCACATGTAGGATCGGCTTTATCAATTGTGGATATCCTAGCGGTGCTGTACTCTGAAGTCATGCACATAGATCCTAAAAAGCCAAAAGATAATAACCGTGATAGATTTGTCTTAAGTAAGGGCCATGCTGGTGCTGCTGTTTATGCAACACTTGCTGAGTGCGGATTCTTTAATAAAGACAAATTAAAGACTTACTATCAAAATGGTAGTGTGTTCTCTGGGCATGTCTCACACAAAGGTATACCAGGTATTGAAGCTTCAACTGGTAGCTTAGGTCATGGTTTTGCTATGTCATGTGGCATGGCAATGGCATTAAAACTTCAAGAAATTGATAACAAGGTTTATGTCATTGTAGGTGATGGTGAGCTTGATGAAGGTCAGTGTTATGAAACTATCATCAACGCACCTAAGTATGGTTTAGATAACTTTACGGTAATAGTAGACAGAAACAGATTACAAGCTATGGGCAAGTGTGAAGATATCGTGCCATCATTCGATATTGAAAACGAGTTTAAATCCCATGGTTTTACTGTAATTACAGTCGATGGTCATGATCATAAAGCACTGCTTGATGCCTTTAATGCTGATTTTGAAGGTAGACCAAAGTGTATTGTCGCTAATACCATTAAAGGTAAAGGTATTTCCTTTATGGAAGATAATCTTTTATGGCACTACAAGAGCCCACAAGGGGAGATGTACGACAAAGCAATAGCAGAGCTTGAGTGCAGGTCTGAGAATGGTTGTTCTGCAACTGTAGGATGTGTAGATAAAAAAAGATTCAAAGGAGCAATAAGATGAGACTTGCAATTGCTAATGAGCTTAGAAAAATTGCCAAAGCCGATCCTAAGCTGTATTTGATGACTGGTGATTTAGGCTATGGGGTGTTTGATTTTATACAGCGCAAGTTTCCAAAGCAGTATACCAACGTAGGTATTAGTGAGCAGTTTATGACCTCAGCTGCTGCTGGTATGGCATTAACTGGAATGACAGTTATCACTTATTCAATTGGAAACTTTAATACCTTACGTGTCATTGAGCAGATTAGAAACGATATTTGCTATCATAATGCGCATGTAATTATCATCTCCGTAGGTGGTGGTTTTGCTTATGGTTCAGGTGGTATGAGTCATCATGCAACTGAAGATATCTCTATGATGAGAGTTCTTCCAAATATGCGAGTATTTGTACCAGCTGATGCTAAAGAGGCGGTAGCATGTCTACATGAGGCAATTGAGCATGAGGGGCCTGCATTCATTCGCTTAGGTGTAGGTGGAGAGACTGAGCAATATCAAAAAGAAGAGTCTTTTGATGTAAATTCTTTAAACTTTGTATATGGAGAAGATTCTTTTTGTGCTGATGTTGCAATTATCGCTACAGGTCCTATTTTAAGCGAGGCTGTAAAAGCTGCTAAGATGCTAGAAGAGCAAGGTAATGAGGTATGCGTATTTAGCTGTCCTAGTGTTAAGCCTTTTGACTTTGAGACTTTAGACGATATTATGGTTTACACTAAGCTTATTGCTACAGTTGAAGAAAATCAAATGAGTGGCGGTTTAGGCGGTACTGTAGCGGAATTCCTAGTAGGGCATAATGAGCAAGGAGCTAAACTAAAGCGCATTGGTCTAATGGATACCTTTACCTCAGTTGTTGGTGATCATGACTACTTAGCTTTGAACTATGGCCTAGATGCTCAATCTATTTGTGATGAAATTTTAGATAACCTTTAATAAGAAAAACTGTAATAAAACTTGGAATAAAAATGACTAATTTAGAAAAATACGAACAAGCTTATGTTGCTGCTTTTAATGTAACTGTTGAAGAGGCTCACAACCTAAAATATCAATCAATTCCTGCTTGGGATTCTGTAGGTCACATGGGCTTAATTTCAGAGCTTGAAGATGCTTTTGACATTATGATGGAAACAGATGATATTGTAACTTTAAGTGATTTTGAGAAGGGCAAAGAAATCTTAACAGAAAAGTACGACGTTAAGTTTGATTAGGATGATGATAATTAACTGTTGGTTGGACTATTTTGTAAGAGCTTTTGTCATTTAGAAGACCTTACGTTCAACAATAGAAATCAAAGGCAATTTTAAGTAGCTTATCAAAAGTGTTTTTTAGGTGCAAGTAATGGAAAGTATAGATAAGATTTCAGTAATGCTTGAAGAACTTTTCAAGATAGCACCTTACAGTCTAGATCAAGCTAAAAAAGAAGAGATAATAACTCCTATTTTAAAAGAGTTGACTTCTCTGCATTATCACAACTGCAAAGAGTTTCAGAAGATTGTTGATACAGTTTTTAATTTGAATGATGATCGTGATTTTTATCAGCAGAATAATGGTGAAGCAAGTGTGGGCGAGTTTGCTAACATCAAGTCACTATCTGACGTTCCATTCATTCCAGTAAGACTATTTAAACTCTTTGAATTACTCTCTGTTCCAAAAGATGATGTTTGCAAGATCTTAACATCATCTGGTACTTCATCACAGGTTAAATCAAAGATCTTTTTAGATAAACTAAATCTCTTAAATCAGACAAAGACTTTAAATCACATCATTACTTCATTTTTAGGTTCAAGTAGGTTACCAATGGTGATCTTTGATACCTCAATGATCAGAAAAGACAGAACCATGTTCTCAGCTCGTGGTGGTGGAGTGATTGGATTCTCTTTATTTGGTCGCAAGCCAATCTATGCTCTAGATGATAATATGGAGCTTGATATTGATTCTTTAGAGACTTTTTTTAAAGAACATCAAGATGAGCGTGTCATCTTCTTTGGTTATACATTCATGATTTGGCAGTATATTGTCAAAGTCTTAGAAGAGAAAAAGACTAAATTTAACTTTAAAAATGCTGTGCTATTTCATACTGGTGGTTGGAAGAAACTACAAAGTGAAGCTGTAGAGCCTAAAGAGTTTATTGAGCGCGTTAAAAATGTCCTAGGTCATGTTGAAGTTTTCAATCAATACGGAATGGCTGAACAATTAGGAAGTGTCTACATTGAGTGTGAATATGGACATATGCACCCATCAAACTTCTCTGATGTAATTATCCGTAGGGCAAAAGACTTTAGTGTTGCTGATATTGGTGAGAAAGGCTTAATGCATCTAGTATCTGTAATTCAGACAAGTTATCCAGGGCACAGTATCTTAACTGAAGATCAAGGTGTGATTTTAGGCGTTGATAACTGCCCATGCGGACGCAAGGGCAAGTTTTTTAAAATCTTAGGCAGAATTAAGAATGCTGAGCTTAGAGGGTGTAGTGACACTTTCTCTAAGTAGAGTGTTAGATAAGTTTTTGCAAACTCTCTAATAAATTACATAAATTGTTTTGATTTAGATTAATTATTTTTAAAATTTTTTTAGTATGTAGTGACTTGGAGTATAAATGTTTATTTTCTTCAATGTACTCTAGAAGTATATCAATACTTTGCTCGTTATTGTTTAATTTTAAAAAAAACAAACAACATCTTGTAAAATAATTGTAACCCCCCTATAACCCCAGTTCTCAACTATTCGATCCGCCATTAAAATAGGTATTGCTTTCAAACAGTAGTGTTTAGCAAGGATCAGTCCTAAGGCTGCAGACTTAGAAAACAACGGTGACCATCGCACCGGATTCAAGCTAAAGACAAATGCAAAAA
>Ga0256407_10004546_pt1 | contig 23062 bp, 19 predicted proteins | sample RumenRJG_04DNA_FD_193489 | JGI IMG/M metagenome (GOLD analysis project Ga0256407, IMG submission 193489) | Bovine rumen microbial communities from Lethbridge, Alberta, Canada - RJG_04 | ecosystem: Host-associated > Mammals > Digestive system > Stomach > Rumen | place: Canada: Alberta... | reverse complement strand
TAATTATTATGCCTGGGCAGAGACTTCACCCAAATCAAACTATAGCTCGTCCAACTACAAGTATCCGGCAACAAATTTAGGCGACGGAATGATAGTTTACGCAAAGTATGATTCCACCCCTATTCATGGCGATGGCAAGACTGTGCTGGAGCCCGAAGATGACGCCGCAAGTGTGAACCTTGGCAATGGTTGGCGCACCCCTACCTTCAACGAGTTTAAGGAGTTACGTGAGAAATGCACTTGGGAATGGACAACCAGGAATGGGGTCAATGGAATGCTGGTGACAGGTCCTAACGGCAAGAGCATATTCCTTCCTGGAGGAGGTTGGTATACTAATACCACTCTGACCGGTAAGACTACTTACGGAAGCTACTGGACTGCTACCGGAAGCGGAGACTTTGCACACGCCGTAGACTTCGCTAACGGCTATGTGGACAAGGCAGTCCTTGCTCGCTCCGATGGCAGGTCCGTACGCCCTGTTAAGGACTAACCCCCTCCATTTGAAATTACAGCCCGCAGTTCACTCCGCGGGCTGTTGTTTGTATGGTGTTGGGTACGCGACTTGAGTTGTTGGGGCGAGTTTGTCCGAGCTGGCGGCATGATTAATATAGAAAAATATTATAAATCTTGTCAATTATTTGATTTATTGACAAAATATATATAGTTTTGCGTCGGAATGACTACAAAAGAGATCATACGATGCTATGCTAGTTTACAGCCAGAGCAGAGATTCTCGCGAAAAGATCTTCTATCTTGGATGCGGGAGGTCGGATTATTCCGTGACGGCTCTGAGGCAGCAATCACTCTGTCCTTAAGCCTGATGCTGAAAAACGGCGAGCTGATTAAGGAGTCTTGGGGCACCTATCTTTTACCTATACAAAAGAAGCGTCTTTTTGTACCGGTTCCAAACAAGGAAATCAGAGACATTAGTCGGTTATTGAAAGAAGGGTTCCCTTACACGAACATTTGCGTTTGGGACCCTCAGATTATTGTTCCCTTCATGCAGCACATTCCTAATCTTAATCTGCTGATTGTTGAGATTGAGAGGATTGGCATGGAACCGGCTTTCAATCTTTTGCAGGAGAAAGTAAGTGAGCGGAGAGTAATCTTTAATCCTTCTTCTGAGGATTATGCCCGTTATGTCTCCGGCTTTCCCAGCATCATTGTCAAGCCCTTGATTTCGCAATCACCGCTGGTTGATTTTGGCGGCATTAATATGCCAAAGCTGGAGAAGGTGATGGTGGATATTTCCGGCGATGTGGAGTTCAGCTTTGCTCAGGGAGCAGAGCTTTATACAATCTTTGATAATCTGTTGTCGTCCTTTGTCGTTAACTTGAAATCTCTCTACCGGTATGCCGATCGACGAGCACGGAGAAGTCTAGTTGAGAATATTGTAAAAACCTATGAGCCATGATATTGAAAGAAAGCAGAGAGTTGGAATGGATTCAGCAACTTCGTATACGCTATCCTTATACGAATCCAACTCTGATTGAGAAAGCCATCCGTGCATTTTCATTGTTGGAGGCTCTAGCCGTATCCGGATGTCCGTTTGTCTTCAAAGGCGGAACGGCGCTGATGCTACATATGAACAGCGCAAAGCGAATTTCAATAGACGTCGATATTATCTGCGAGCCGGGCACAGACGTGATTGGTTATCTTAATAAGACGGCACGGGATTATGGCTTTGGGGAGGTTATTTCTGGCGAAAGAGTTTCCAGGACGAATGTCCCCAAGACACACGCCAAGTGCTATTACACCGTGTCTTACCACACCAACCCTTTGTTGCTGGCCGGGGAGGAGGAAGAAAAGATTCTCTTGGATGTCCTCTTCGATGAGGTTGAGTACCATGAGTTGGTAAAAAGGCCGATAGTCAGTCCCTTCCTTCAGAGCGATGACAATCCTGTCTATGTGAAAATGCCAAGTCTGATGGATATTCTCGGAGACAAAATGACTGCGTTTGCCCCGAATACCACTGGAATCCCTTACTATAAGGACGAGAAGCGATGCTCAATGGAAATCATCAAGCAGTTGTTTGATGTCGCTTCCATCTTTGATCAAACGACAAAATTGGAAGTTGCCAGAAATACGTTCTCCCGTATCGTCCCCGTTGAATTGGCGTATCGTGATAAGCAGATGTTGAACGAGAAAGATGTGCTGAACGATATTATGAACGTCTCCAGGATTATCTGCACGTGGGGCTATGACGATGCTTTCCAATATGGTGAGCTTTCTGATGGTGTCGGACGTGTCAGGGATTTCATTCATAGTGAACGGTATAACTATGATGGTGCCGTAGTGAATGCCTCCAAGGCCGCATATCTTGCCGCCTTAACCCTAACAGGTAAGAATGACGTACTTCATTTCGACCCTCAAATGAATCTGTCTGGAGTTACCCTCTCTCACGCAGTGGATCCCAAATTGAAGCGCTTGAAGAAGTATCGGCCAGAGGCTTTCTTCTATTGGAGTCAAGTTGACACTCTTCTGAAACAGTAAGGAATCCGAAGGCTGGACCCTGGAAGACCGGAAGAATCAGGCAACATCTTTCGAACTGCCTTCCTTCTTTTCGTCGGGCAAGTCGATGCCGCCACCACCTTCGCTCAAAACTGCAGAGGCGGAGGCTCCGTTCCCGACCCCAACTGGGGCCGCGACCAGAATGAGGACGACATCCTCTGGGCCCACCGTTCCTTCCGCAAGGCGCGGGAGATGGATACTACGCCGGTGATAAGGTGGGGAAGAAGGAGATAACTCCAACAAGCGTTGAACTGCCAGGAATCTCTTGGTAGTTCATTGATTATCAGTGGTTGTTTCCAAAATGGAAAGAACCACGACTGTTTCCATTTTGGAAATAGTCGTTTAGAAGTGAGCATTATCTTGATTATTTATGTTTTTCCTAAGGAAAATATTGTGCAGATCGGTTGCACAATTAGTGCTTTCTTTGTATTTTTGTCAGAGCAACAAGCAAACACCATATATAAAGACGAATGGCTACGAACAAGCACGCCATGATCAGGTATCAAGCCCTTGATGCCTGTTTTGGCAATAGGTATAGAAAGTTCTTTATAGAGGACCTGATCTCCGCGTGTAATAACGCGCTGGAGGAATTCTATATCTCCAAACAGAATCCCATCACAAAAGAAAGCTATCAAGTCAAGAAACGAACTGTTTTCGCTGACATCAGCTATATGCAAAGCGAGAGTGGCTATAATGCGCCCATAGAGCGATACTATGAAGGCCACCGTTGCTATTACAGGTATTCCGACGAGAACTTCTCTATCAATAAAAGAGATTTTTCAGAAGCAGAGCTTGACAAACTGGACGAAGCGCTCGTTATGCTCAACCGGCTGAATGGAGAGGCCGGTTTCGACTGGGTAAGTGAATTCATAGCTAATTTTGAAGACAAACTTGGCCGAAGCAGAAGCGCTACGCCGGTCATCGGTTACGAGAAGAATCCCTATTTAACTGGCATTGAGAATCTTTCTGTATTATACAATTATATTGTTCATCAGCAGGTCTTGAAGATATCCTACAGGCATTTTACAAGGGGAGAGATGAACTATACCGTACACCCCTATTACCTTAAACAGTACAATAATCGCTGGTTCCTATTCGGAATAACTGAGCAAGACAAACACAATCTGATCAATCTCCCTCTTGATCGCATAAATAGTATCGAGGTAGTAGATATTCCATATATTCCCAACACAAAGTTCAACTTTGAGGAGTTTTTTGAGGATGTCGTAGGAGTGTCCGTCCCGCGTGAAGGAGAACCAGAAAAAGTGGTCTTGAAGTTTGACAAGAAACAGTACCCCTACATTATCACAAAACCCCTCCATCCGTCACAAACCATATTGGATGATGACAATGGCATTATTCAATTGACTGTCTTTTTGAATCGAGAGCTGGAATCTCTTATTTTCTCCCAGGGGGATCATGTCGAAGTGTTGGCTCCGGCTGCGCTACGCGAGTCATTCCACCAGAAAACTCAAAAAATGACAGAAAAATATAATTGTGCAGAATGAGTGCACAATAGTTAAATACCTTTGCACTCGTAATCCCACAAAAACACCGAAAACATGATTCAAAGCGAAGCACAGCTCGAGCAGCAGTTCCTGGAAAAATTGCAGGAGTTGAAATACACCTACCGAAGCGACATACGCGACCTTGACGCCCTGGAAACGAACTTCCGTCAGAAGTTCGAAAGGCTCAATTTCGTTTCGCTCTCAGACGATGAGTTCCGCAAACTCCTTCAGGAGAATGTGACGTCCGACGTGTTCACAGCGTCAAAGCGTCTGCGAGAGAAGCAGACCTTTACCCGCAATGACGGAACCACCTTCGATTATAGTCTCGTAAATCTACGTGACTGGTGTAAGAACGATTATGAGGTGGTAAACCAGCTTTCCATCAATACCGCCAACAGCCGCCAGCGATACGATGTCATCATCCTGGTCAATGGCTTACCCCTGGTGCAGATTGAACTCAAGCGTCACAGCGTTTCTCCTATGAAGGCTGTTGAGCAGATTGTCCGCTACAAGCAGGACCGCGGAAACGGCTACACCAACACGCTGATGTGCTTTATGCAGCTTTTCATTGTGAGCAACGGAGGCAGCGACACTATGTACTTCGCCAACAACAATGACGAGCACTTCCATTTCGATGCCACCAACAACTATCTGCCGGTATATCACGCCGCAGACCAGGACAACCATAAGATTGCCGAGCTGTTTAAGTTCAGCGATATGATGCTACATAAGACAGCTTTGGGTCGTCTCCTGAGCAGATATATGGTGCTGGTCGAGACAGAAAGGAAGATTCTTGTGATGCGCCCCTATCAGATATACGCAGTTGAAAGCATCGTAAACTCCGTTACGGAAGATAGTGGTAACGGTTTTATCTGGCACACCACCGGCAGCGGCAAGACCCTCACCAGCTTCAAAGCCTCCACGCTACTCAAGTTCGATCCCAATATCGAGAAATGCGTCTTTGTCGTAGACCGCAAGGACCTGGACAAGCAGACTCGTGACGAGTTCAACAAGTTTCAGGAGGGATGCGTCGAGCAGAACGCTAACACAGCAGCGCTGGTAAGTCGCCTGGAAAGCACAGACTATGCAGACAAAGTCATCGTGACGACCATCCAGAAACTGGGCATCGCCCTTGACCCGTCAAACAAGAATCGCTTCTACCAGCGCCTGGAGCGCCTCAAGGACAAGCGCATCGTTTTCATCTTCGACGAATGCCACCGCAGCCAGTTCGGCGAGAATCACGCTGCCATTAGGAATTTCTTCCCCAAGGCACAGCTATTTGGCTTTACCGGTACTCCGATATTCCAAGAGAACAGTAGCTACACCCGTGTCAACGGCCAGCAAGCAGAGTACGTTACGACCGAGGACGTGTTCCAGAAATGTCTGCACCAATACACCATCACGAACGCCATCACGGACAACAACGTCCTGCGATTCAAGGTAGAGCATTATGGTAATACAGATGCTGACGGGAATCCGATAAAGGAGCCTCTGAATATATGGCAAATCGTAAAGCATATCCTCGACAACCACAACACTCTCACGGCTAACCGCCGCTTCAACGCCCTGCTTGCAACGCCTTCCATCCCGGAAGCCATCATCTTTTACGACATTTTCAAGGAGTTGCAGGACGCGCTCGTGAAGGAAGATCCGGACTACGAGCCGCTCAACGTCACAGCCGTGTTCACTCCGCCGATGCGCAACAACTCGGATGAAGACCTGCCGCAGGAGGAAGCGGACAATCAAGAGAGTCCGGAAGAGAACAAGAGCGAACTGGCAAAAATCATCGATGATTATAATACCAAGTTCGGCACCAACTTTAGCGTAGATTTGTTCGACGAATACTATCGGGATGTGCAGGGTCGCATCAAGGACCAGAAATACCCTAACAAAGACCTCCCGCATAGCAAGAAACTCGACGTTGTCATTGTAGTGGAGATGATGCTCACCGGCTTTGACAGTAAGTTCCTGAACACACTCTATGTTGCCAAGGATCTCAAATGGCATGGCCTTATCCAGGCATTCAGCCGCACCAACCGTATCTTAGACGGCACCAAGCCCTATGGGAATATAATCTGCTACCGAAACTTGGAAAAGCAGATGGACGATGCAATGGTTCTTTTCAGCGGCTTCGATCGCAACAAGGGAAAAGAGTATTGGCTTGTAGAGCCGGTAGAATCTGTAGTTGAGAAGTACCAGGCGGCAATCAAGGTTTTGGAGGCAACCATGAACGGGATGGGCCTCGATTGCAGACCCGAGGAAGTGATTAACATTCCTCAGGGTGAGAATACCACCGAGTTTATTAAAGACTTCAAGGAGGTTCAGCGAATTGCTCTGAAGCTTGGCCAATACGTGGATATGCCGGAGGAACTAAAAGCAGCTGTTGAATCCGCTATGCCTGAAGACACCATGCAGCAGTTCCGCACGGCTTATCTGGACCTCGCCCGTCGCAGACGCAATGAGAAGGGAACCCAGGCCAAAGAAGAGCCGGAGGATGAACCCGACTTTGAGCTTTCTCTGTTCAGCTCCGCCTTGGTGGACTACGACTATATCATGAAACTGCTAGCTAAGTACACCGATACTCACATCGAGAAGGTGAAAATCACCAAGGAGCAACTTCTTGATATCCTGTCCGGCAGCGTGGACCTGATGAACGAGCGCGACTACCTCAAGGCCTTCATCGAGGAAGAACTTCAGAAGGGTAGCGGTGTCAGTGAGAAGGAGATTCGAGAGCGATACAAGGCATACAAAGACAAGCGCTTCAACCAGCAGATAGCAGATATCGCTGGCCAGTACGGTATCGATACGGCGGCGCTTGAGGGATTCGTCTCAGAAACGGTTAAGCTGCGTCGCCTGGATGAGGAGGCACTGCGTGAGCTCCTGAGTCATATCGACGGCTGGAAACAGCGCAAAGCCGCCAAGGAAGGGCTTCTCACCAGCCTGGCTCCGATGTTCACTCTCTTAACAGGAGGAGCAAGCATAGAGGGTCTTAACGCATATGTGAAATAATGAAAGACTAAAAAACTCATATGGATAACAAGGGTCGAAATAATCGTTTTCCCAAACTTCGTTTCCCGGGCTTTGAGGGGGAATGGGAAGAGAAGACCTTGGGAGAAGTAGCAACCTCTTTTAGTGGAGGCACACCAAAATCAGGAGAGCCGAGATTCTATGGCGGCTACATCCCTTTCATCAGATCGGGAGAAATACATGGGGATAAAACAGAACTCTTCATAACAGAAGATGGTCTTAATAATTCTTCCGCAAAGCTGGTAAAAAAAGGTGATTTGCTATTCGCCTTATATGGAGCCACGAGCGGTGAAGTTGACCTATCGAAGATTGAAGGGGCGATAAATCAAGCCATTTTGTGTATTAGAAGTGAGGTAATAGACACCTGCTTCCTCTATAACTACTTGTCATTCAGGAAAAACCACATTACCGGCCATTTTTTACAGGGCGGCCAAGGAAATCTTTCGAGTGACATCATAATGTCATTAACTATCCCTTTCCCGCCGTTTGTGGAACAACAGAAGATAGCTTCTTGTTTAACAGAGATGGATAACACTATTGCCGGCCAGCAGCAGAAAGTCGAAGCCCTCAAGGCCCACAAAAAAGGTCTCATGCAGCAGCTCTTTTCTCAGTCCGGCACCATCTCCCCCCGCCTTCGCTTCCCCGGCTTCACTGGCGAATGGCAGGAAAAACCATTATCTCACTTTCTTCATGAGCATAAAACAAAGAGTGATGGGAAATGTGAGGTGCATTCTGTTTCAGTGACTAAAGGTGTAATTAACCAGGTTGAATACCTCGGTCGTTCTTTTGCCGCCTCAGATACTTCCAAATATAACTTGGCAAAGCCTGGCGATATTATTTACACCAAGAGCCCGACAGGAGCATTCCCTTACGGTATTGTGAAACAAAATAAGAATCCATATAACGTTATTGTATCGCCTTTATATGCGGTTTACACTCCTTTGAACCAATACGTTGGATATATATTGGATTCGTATTTTGAAAGTCCGGTGAATACCAATAATTATCTGTCATCTTTGATTCAAAAGGGAGCAAAGAATACTATACAGATATCAAATGACACGTTTGTTTCAAAATCAATGTGCCTACCATCAAATCCAGCTGAACAGCAAAAGATTGCGGAGTGTCTTGAATCCCTTGATTCTTTGATTGATTCTGAAACAAAGAAACTAGAATCTCTCAAAACCCACAAGAGAGGACTTATGCAACAGCTGTTCCCTCAACCCAATAAGTAATCGCGAAAAGATATGGCTTTCAATGATATCATAATAAAGGCCCTCCGCAGAGGCTTCGAGGTTGATGACCACGACCAGTTCACCAACTGTGCATTGGTGTTCGCCTACAACGGCACAGGAAAGACGCGGCTCTCTTATGACTTTGCTCACTATGGACGTGGGGAAAACGCTCTGCAGCACACGCTATATTACAATGCATACACGGAAGATCTGTTCACCTGGGATAACGACTTGGAGAATAACACAAATCACCACCTCCTCATCAATCAGAATTCGGCATTGATACAAGGTCTTGCCGGTTCCAACTTCTCGGAACCGTTAGGAAAGTACCTTCAAGTTTTTACCGATATAGACTTCAAGTTCCATTATGATGAACAGAACGCCGAAATTCCCGATTATGTCGTTTTCAGCAAGAAAATCAAAAAGAAAGAAAGAGTACAGGGGGAATGGAAAGACGTTGAAACTGAGATTGAGAACATAAAAATCTCTCGTGGGGAGGAACGACTCTTTGTGTGGTGCTTTTTCCGCTGCATTCTTGATCAGGTAGTAGGAGAGACCGAGGCCTACAAGAATATTGAATACATATACATTGATGACCCAATGTCGTCACTCGATGACAATAATGTCATTGCTTTCGCCGAACAGCTTTACAGCGTTATACGTATTCAGTTCAAGAAAGAGTTGGAAGCATACAAGGCTGGTCGGCAGGGTTTTCGCAGAATTAAGTTCGTGGTTTCTTCTCACCATGCTCTTTTCTTCCACACTATGGTCCACGGTCTTTCAGCTGACAGGAGGCTCGGAAAATATTACCTGAGTCGTGATAAAGAAACGAATCGCCTGACGCTCAAGAGTATGAGCGACAATACTCCTTTTTATTACAACGTGGCTATGATGAGCGAAATCCAGCGGGCCATCAAGAGCGGAAAACTCTACACCTATCACTTCACGGTCCTGCGCAGTGTGATGGAGAAAATCAAAGAATTCTTTGGTCACAACGACTTCGGATACATTCTCGAAGGGATTACCTACCGGGGAGAAGTCTTGGACAAAGACGAACTGGCTGAGTTTTACTCCCGCGTTGTGAATGTACTTACCCATCAGGGTTCCATGTTTTCGCCCACGCTGATGAACGACGATAATAAAGAACTGGCGGCCACGTTGTTTAATCATCTGGTCAAGAAATACCGATTCATTCTCCCGGATCTGAACGATTTCCACAGCGAGGCGTACATTGCTGCTCATTCTGACAGATAAGTTATTAAGTTACTTAAACCAAGAATAATAGAGACAAAAACACAATAGAACAATGGAAAAAACGGCAAATACCCAGTTGACCAAGCAGGAGAAAGAGCAACTGTTTCGCGCCCTTTGGAATGTAGCCGACTTATTGCGTGGCGCTATGACGGCGGATAACTTCCGCGACTATATGCTCTCGCTGCTCTTCTACCGATACATCAGCGCTCGTTATGAAGCGGCTGCCCGTCGTGAACTTCGCGGAGACCTCCCGGAAGGCAAATCTCTGGGTGTATGGTACACGGAAAACGAGACGGACGTAGCAGAGTTCGAGGATATGATGCTCAAGGGCACGCATTATATCATTAAACCCAAATATCTGTGGAGCGCCATTTATGAGCTGGCACGCACACAGGATGATAACCTCCTTACTGAGCTAAAAGATAGTTTCCACCACATTGAGGAGGAGTCATTCAAGGGCGCCTTCAAGGGACTTTTCTCTGAAATCAACCTCGATAGCGAAAAGCTCGGGAAAGACCGTTCCGCCCGTAACAAGATGATGTGCAATGTCATCTCCAAACTGGAAGAGAAACTGATCGAGTTTGATGGGAAAGGAGACATCTTGGGTGATGCCTATGAATATCTCATCGGCCAGTTCGCTGCTGGAAGCGGCAAGAAGGCCGGCGAGTTCTATACTCCCCAACAGGTCAGCACCATTCTGTCGCGCATCGTCACGCTTGACTGCCAGGACCCTTCGTCCGGCAGCAAGAAAGAACTCAGAAATGTTCTTGACTTTGCCTGCGGCTCAGGTTCGTTGCTGCTTAATGTCAACAACGAGATGAAAAAGGCGGGAGGCAAGATTGGAAAGATTTATGGCCAGGAAAAGGAAGTCACTACCTTCAACCTTGCCCGTATGAATATGCTTCTCCACGGCCTGCACGACTCCGAGTTCGAGATATTCCACGGTGACACCCTCACCAACGACTGGGCTTTGCTCAAGGATAGTAATCCCGTGAAGCCGGAAGAGTTTGACGCCGTGGTGGCCAATCCTCCTTTCAGCCTCAAATGGGAACCCGATGACGAGTCATCGAAAGACCCTCGGTTCCAAAACTATGGTGTTGCTCCCAAGAGTGCCGCAGACTTTGCATTCCTCCTGCACGGCTTCCACTATCTGAGTGGCAGTGGCACAATGGCAATCATTTTGCCTCACGGTGTCCTGTTCCGTGGCGGTGCGGAGGCAAGCATCCGGCAGAAGCTCATTAACGATGATAACATCGACTGCGTCATCGGACTCCCTGCCAATCTGTTCTACTCGACCGGTATCCCTGTCTGCATAATTGTGCTCAAGAAATGCCGCAAGAGCGATGACGTGCTATTCATCAACGCCGCGGAGTATTACTCCAAGGACAAGAAACAGAACACACTTCTGCCGGAACACATCGACAAAATCGTCGACACATATCGTTACCGCAAGGAAGAGGACCGGTACAGCCGTCGGGTTAGCATCCGTGAAATCGTAGAGAACGACTACAACCTCAATATCACCCGCTATGTCTCCTTGGCGCAGGAAGAGGCCCCGATTGACTTGGTCAAGAACCAGGAAGAGCTGGCCGCCATCGAGGAGCGTCTGGCAGATTCCCGGGCCAAATTCAACGGCTTCCTTAGGGAATTGGGGCTGAAAGAGATATAATTATCTCTCCATGTTTGTTATTGTGCAGATTGGCTGCACAATAATGTTTTATATTTGCACCGTCAATGGGAAAGAACCCCTCTTGGCGGTGCTTTATGCAAGAGAATAATTAAACCAAAAAACAAACAAAAACATGAGAGAGCTAAGATGCCCCAAGTGCGGAAATGTCTTTTCCGTTGACGAAGCCGACTACGCTTCTATCATTAGTCAAGTAAAGGGCGCCGAATTTGACGCTGAAGTTGAACGCCGTGTCTCCGAGCTGCACCATCAGCAGGAGGCGGAAGAGAAGGCTCGTGCTGTTACGGTCGAGAAGACCCACCAGAGCGAACTGTTCAAGAAAGACCAGGCCATCAGCGAAAAGAATGGCGAGATTGCCCGGCTGAAGGAGCAGATTTCAGCAATGGGTGACCGCCAGAAGCTCGCTGTAGGAACCGCAGTGGCCGACAAGGACAAGGAGATCGCCGCCCTCAAGGCTGCCATCAATAAGGGTTCCCAGGATCTGGAGATTGCAGTGCTCAAGGAACGCCAGCAGGCCAAAGAGGCTGCTCAAGCCAAAGACGCCGAGATTGCTGAACTCCGTTCTCAGGCCAAGTTAGCTGCTTCTGAAGCCTCGCTCCGTGAAAAGCAGCTGCAGACCGAATACGAAGGCAAACTTCAGGTAGTCAAATCCGAAGCCGCCTCCCGCCTGCGCGTGGCGGAAGAGGAGGTAGAGCGCCTCAAGGACTTCAAGACCCGCCTGTCCACCAAGATGGTTGGCGAGAGCTTGGAAGTACATTGTAGTACTGTCTTCGAGAGTGAACTACGGGCGCTGCTTCCGAACGCTTATTTCGAGAAAGACAACGACGCCTCCGGCGGCAGCAAGGGAGATTTTATCTTCCGTGACACCGAGGATGGTCAGGAGTACATCTCCATTATGTTCGAGATGAAGAACGAATTGGAGGACTCGGCCACCAAGCATAAGAACGAGGATTTCTTCCGCAAGCTCGATGCCGATCGCAACGCCAAAGGATGCGAGTACGCAGTGCTGGTCTCCCTGCTGGAGCCGGAGAGCGAGCTGTACAACAGTGGTATCGTGGATGTCTCCCATCGCTATCCGAAGATGTACGTCATCCGCCCTCAGTTCTTCAAGGCCATCATCACCCTCCTGGTGAATGCCGCCAAGAAGACCATTGACTACCAGCGTCAGCTTGCAATCGCACGCAGCCAGAGTATCGATGTGACCAACTTCGAGGGCCAGCTGGAAGCCTTCAAGGACGCCTTCGGCCGCAACTATCGCCTCGCTAGTGAGAAGTTCAAGACCGCCATCGACGAGATAGACAAGTCCATTGCCCATCTCCAAAAGATCAAGGACGCCCTCATTGGCTCAGAGAACAACCTGCGCCTTGCTAACGACAAGGCAGACAACCTCACCATCAAGCGGCTCACTCGTGGCAATCCCACGATGAAGGCCAAGTTCGATGAGGCTCGTCAGAAAAAGTCAATCGAAGAGCCCGAGGTGCAGTAAATGTGTTCACATAACTATGTTTGCTATGGATTATTCAAACATACAGAACGTTAAGGATCAGGTACCCGTTTTAGTCGGGAACCTGAAAAACAAAGGTAACTTTGGAGATTTTGAAATCCTCCAACAGTTGCGGTTGACAGTCCCGGCAGTGATCAGGTTCAACTTGAAGGAGGAGTTAGATTCCATTAAGCCTGAGCTATTGTCGTTCACACAAGCAGAAAAGGATAATCGACCTTATAATACTCCGCTACACGTCTATGAGTTGGTGGCATCTTGTAGAAATGCGTTTACCAAGGATGAGACGGAGAACTATATCAGTATTTTGGAGTCGAGATTCGAGGAAGACTGCACAATTTCTCCGGAGAACAACAATTTCGACTTGCATTCGATTATTGAAATGGGCAAGGTGCTAGCCATGTTCCGTTTCAAACAGAGGAAACTCGATGAAGTTGACCGGATTTTAAATGCAGCCATTGACTGTATTGAGAAGCGAGATACAGACATGCCTGGACTTCGTACCGTAGGCATTTATCGAGATTTGATACGACTCGCGGCAAACATGGGAAGGCAATCCGTTTTGGATAGGCTTAGTGCGATTCTAGAAAAGAATGCTCCAAATGTACACAAAGACATGGCAAAGACAGAGACAACCTTTTCTGTCCCACAAGACATGATTGATAAAGAGCTGGACTTAATGACCGATGGGTATACTATTGATGAGACGTTGACCATATTTGCCATGAAATATGTCCCGACGAATGACCAGATTGAAGATTATGTAAAGAAGATACAGAAACAGGATGGTATTCTATCGGCCTTCACACATTTATACTTTACAACAAGTGGTACGCTTTCGCATGAAGTTAGGCCTGGCCCAGAATACAAGAAGGAACAGGAAGACCAAATGGTTTCGACCGCATTAAGTTACTTGACGGTTGCTATGCATCTGATTATTGTCAATGGTCAATCGCGAGGACTCTTTACTGTGGACAGCATCATGAATTTCATTGCAAAGAGTCCTATCTTGACTCCTAGAAGGATCTCCATAATAGAAAAGGGGATTTATGCTTATATGGAGTATGACTATATTTCGGCGATGTCAATAATGATCCCGCAAATTGAATATATGGTAAGAGCATTCTATGCTCAGAACGGTTATTCGGTTACTTCAAATGACATCATTGGAACCACGAGCGATGCCCTTGGTACGTTGCTTAATAACGAAGAGATTATAATACTTGATAGAGATGTTACCAGGTATCTTCGGACCATCTTGTCAAACCGGACAGGGTGGAATCTCAGGAATCTGTATTGTCACGGGATTGACGATTCGTTCTCTCTTATCCAGGCGGACAGGGTGTTTCATATAATACTACTAATGGCAGTCTTAAGTCAGAATATTCGGCCCGAATCAACGCCGTAATTATGACAATCTGTCACGATAACGACGATGGCAAACCATTTGAGATATTGCAAATTGTATGAATACTATGTTTGAAAATGAAAGTGCACGCCACTATATCTCCCTCCTCCAGGAGAATATCACCCGGATGGCGTCGAATTGCACGAGTTGCAAAACGTGGCTAATTACTATTGTAAGTGCATTGTGTGCATTACAACTGGCAAACGACGCTATCAAGGGCTATCTCTGGATCGCCTTGATTCCGACTGTTTTGTTCCTTGTCTTGGATGCGTATTATCTGGGACAGGAAAAGAGGTTTCGTGATATTGAAGCCGAGTTTGTCGAGAAGATTAAATCGGGTGAAGATGTTATGCCAATCCTGTACACTTTCAAGCTGGGAGGCAAACGCACATGTCGATATTTCTGGAAGGGGCTTTTCTCTCCGTCAACGTGGGTGATGTATGCTACAGTGGCTATAATTATTATGTTGATTATCTTTGTTTTGTAGCAGTATATGGGCAGAAATGTTTTTGTGTCGTATAAGTATGCGGATTCGAATGTCGCACCTCTGGGGTATAGTTGTTCCTCTACGGTGAGAGATTACGTTAATCAGCTTGAAACTATTCTGGCAGAAAATGGTCATGCATACTATGGTGAGCATGAAGATGAAGATTTGAGCTGGTGGACAGATGATCAGATTTACGAGCGTCTGAAGAATAAGATTTTCCCGACATCCTGTACAATTGTGCTTATATCCCCTAGTATGAGAGAATATGGGCGAAGGGATCGTAGCCAATGGATTCCATGGGAGATATACTATTCTCTGAGACAGACCACAAGGTCGGATTATACGAGCCGTAGAAATGGTATTTTAGCAGTCGTGTTGCCCGATAGGAATGGGAGCTATGAATATGCCCTTCAAACAGGGACATGTTGCAGTACACCTTGCACCAAACACCTGACAGGGAATTTCTTCAACATTCTAAAGTACAACATGTTCAATCGCAAGAGTGGCTGCGATAGAATATGCATCCACAATGATCAGATTTGGAACGGCGGTCTATTGGACATTTTGGGTGATAGATTTCATGTCAAAAGTTAAGGTTGGACATTTGGGGTGATAGCACGGGCAACAGTCGGGCGCGAGGAGGGCCATTTCCCGGAGCCCCCCGCAGCGCCCGATCTGTAGCCGCCGGAGATCGTATATTCCGGCGGCGGTGCCCCCCGGTTAATAGTGTCTTTTCATGAGTTCATCAAGGAGCTTTTTACGGTTCTCCCGACTGATTCCGCTATGGACGCGGACCTTCGTCTTCAGTTCAGAGAACAACCCTTCCAGTGCATTGTTAGTATTGGGCAGGCCCAGATCCGGACGATCATAGAAAGTCCATAGAAGCGGCATGTTTCGTTTCACGCTGAAGTATGCGCTGCGGAGTTTTGGGCGCATGAAGGGAGGGGTTTTCTTCTTGATACGTTTGTCGTGGACGCGTTCATTCAGGACATCTTGATACTTCTCATACCATTCGTTGAACGCGCCGATGAAGCTTTCCTTATCCATCTTTGTGATATCGTTCACAAGATCCAATAGCGCCTTTGAGGCCTCAATATCAGGGTCTTGTGTGATATATCGTCGCACAATCAACATCTGATGGAACTGGCAGAGTTGTACAGGAAGCGGATACAGAGCTTTGGCCAATCCCTTCATTCCGTCAATAACTGCCCCATAGATTTTAAAGCCTTTCGACTTCAACCAGTCAACGCCCTCCATATAGTCGGCTATCGTCTCGTGGGTGACATACTTCCGCCACAAAACACGCCCCCGGACTGCATCTCGTATCACCATCAATCCGAAGCGACGGCCCCAGTAGGTCGTATCCATCTGGATTGTTACCTGCTTGTATTTGGATATCTTCTGGACATGGTGCATTGCCTCCAGATCTCGGCGGATAGTTTTCTCGTTCACGCCATATTTGAGGGCCAGCTGACCTAATGTCTGCTTGCCCTCAACATAGTCGGTTATTACTTGAGTTTTATCGCGGCGAATACCGCCGTCGAAACGGCGGCCACAGTCCTTGCATTTATACCTCTGTGTCCTGCCTCTCAGGCCATTGTGAACCACATTCGATGAGCCGCAGAAAAAGCATTTTTTTTAGCATATCAATGATAATCTTTGCAAAGATAAGAATATCAATCGATTACAAGGATTTTATCACCCAGAATGTCCAACCCGCCTAAATTTCCCAAAAAGTGTGAACAAAAGTGTGAACAAAAAATAAAACCCGCTCTGTCTGAGCGGGTTCCTGTGGTGCTGGGAAGAATCGAACTGCCGACACAAGGATTTTCAGTCCTTTGCTCTACCATCTGAGCTACAGCACCATTTTGCTTTTGGGATTGCAAAGATATACAAAAATGGCGAAGTCGCAAAAAAAAATTTATCTTTCTTTTTGCTTGTTGCAAATTCTCGCAATAATGATTATTATTGCATAATGAAATAATGATTGCAATCGTATCAAACCAATAAATTATTATTAAAGTTATGAAAAAGATTCTTGCATTTGCACTTTGCGGAGCTCTCATCTTCTCCAGCTGCTCATCCATGAACAAGGCCGGTAAGGGCACTCTGTTCGGAGCAGGCGGCGGCGCAATCGCCGGTGCAGCCCTCGGTTATCTCATCGGCGGCGACCTCAAGTCCGCAGCCATCGGTGCAACCGCAGGCACTGCAGTAGGTGCCACCACCGGTGCCGTCATCGGCCAGAAGATGGACAAGAAGGCAGAAGAACTCGCTGCCCTGAACGCCAAGGTTGAGACTTTCGAGATCAACGGTCTCGAGGCAATCCGCGTCACCTTCGACAACGGAATCCTCTTCAACACCAACAGCACCACCCTCAGCCCTGAGGCTCAGAAGTCCATCGAGCAGTTCGCCGCTGCAATGGTAGACCTTCCCGACACCGACATCACCATCTGGGGCCACACCGACAACACCGGCACCGCAGCTGTCAACGAGCGCATCTCCAAGCAGCGCGCAGCAGCCGTCGAGAAGTGCCTCGCACAGGCAGGCCTCAAGAACAAGATCGTCGCTGAAGGCAAGTCCTACGATCTTCCCGTTGCAAGCAACGATACCGCTGAAGGCCGTGCCCAGAACCGCCGCGTCGAGGTTTATGTGACCGCCAACGAGGCCATGATCAAGGCAGCTGAAGCAGGCACCCTCAAGTAACAGTGTCCGCACAGCACTATATCAAGGTAATACTCCCACTCCGCCTGGAGTGGGAGCCTTGTTATATTACGGACGCAGCCCTCCGGGCCGGGGACCGCGTCGCAGTCATATTCGCCGGAAGAAGAGTCATAGGAGTGGTTTCGGATCCCGACGCCACCCCGGACATAGCCCCCTCCCGAATCAGGCCCATTCTTTCCATAGAGACAGGACTGGACAGCATCAGTGCAGAAGAAATCAGTCTGTGGCGCTTCATGGCGGATTATTACCTCTGCACGACAGGAGAGGTCTACAAGGCCGCCTACCCGGTCCTGAAGACCGCGTCGGAAGAAACCAAGGTCCGCGTTTCCCGGCGCAAAGCCATGCTTGAAGACCGGACCATAGCCCTATGGCAGCAACGCATAGCCAGGCTTAAGGCCAGGCTTGATGCGAAGGATGCAGCCCTTTCCAAAAATCATGGCGAGGCCGTGCGCGGGCGGCTGGAAGAACAACGCAGGGCAATCGCCATGGAACTGCAGGATGCGGAAGGCCGCCTGGCTTCTTTCAGCGCCCGCCTGGCCATTGCAGAAGGAGACTATTCCTCCCTGCTCCAGAACCTTCCGCAGCAGCCGCTCTCTCCCCTCCTCCTTCAGGCGCTTGCATCCGGCAAGCCGGTTCTTTTCAAATCGGCCGCAAGGGAGGAAGCATACCTACAGGCATGCGCCATGCAATTGCGGAAAAACCGGAATGCATGCATCCTGGTAAACGAAATAGAACTGGCCGGCAGGCTGCGGGACAAACTTGAAGGGGCGTTCGGCGAGTTGCTGCTCGTCCATCATTCCCACATGACCAGGGGTGCACAGCGGCGAATAATGGATGATATCCGTTCCGGAAGGCCTTATGTGCTGATTGGCACCAGATCTTCCATTTTCCTGCCGCATCACGATCTGGGGCTGATCATCGTAGACAACGAAGAATCTCCCTTCTACAAACGAAGCGACTCCGCACCACGCTACAACGCCAGAGACTGCGCAGTGCAGCTGGCACGCATCCACAATTGCCACATCATCCTGGGCTCCTGCTCCCCTTCCCTGGAATCTGCCCTGAATGTACGGACCGGGAAATATTTCCTGCTCGACCTGAGTTCCCAAGGACGGGAACTGCATCCCGGTTGCAGATACACTCTGGTGGACATCCGAGCAGAGAAAAAGAAAAACGGCATGCAGGGTCCTGTTTCCCGGATATTGGCCGCAGCCATGGCAAGGAGCGGCAAATGCGCCTTGATCCGGGGCTATGAAAAGCCGGAGGAACTGGAAGGGCTGCAAGCAGATATCTTCACCATCCCACAGGCGGCAAAAACGGATCTTGCGGCATACGACCTTGTCGCCATGCTGAACGCGGATGCACTCTTCGACGCAGGGAACTTCCGTTCCGACGAACACGCCTTCCAGTACCTGGAAAGGCTGCGCTGCATCTGCCCGGCCGTCATAGTACAAAGCGCACAGGCCGCACACCAAGTATTCAGCATGAATTCGTCGGAAGGCCTGCTGGAAGAGCGCAGGGTATTCGGCCTTCCGCCTTATTCCAGACTGATCGATCTGAGGGTGAGAGACGCCGAGGCGGCAGCCTCTCTTTCCGAAGCCCTTGCAGTTTCCGGTTTCCGGGTGATGCAAATGCCGGAAACGGTGCGGGTGATTCTCCCCCGCGACAAGCATTTCACAGACAATAAAAAGAAACTCCGGAAAATCGTGGAGACTTTCCGGAGAGATTCCAAATCGGACGTCATAATCGACGTCGATCCACTATAACTTAGTTGGCAAGTTTGTAGATAACAGGGAAGGTGTAGGAAACTGCTACAGGCTCTCCGTTCTGCTGACCGGGAGTCCATGCAGGTGAAGAGGAGACAACGCGAACAGCTTCTGCATCGAGTTCGGGATCTACACTCTTGATAACCTTGACGTTCTGGACGCTGCCGTCTTTGCCGACCTTGAATTTGAGAACTACACGGCCCTCGGTTCCTGCAGCCTGAGCAGCCTGAGGATAAACGATCTGGCTGTTGACCCACTTTGTGAAAGCGCTTGCATCACCACCTTCGAAAGATGGCTTCTGCTGAACGAGAATGAAGGGGATTTCCTCTTCTTCTACAACTTCCTCTACTGCCTCAGCGGCTTCTGCAGCCTTCTTTGCAGCCTCTTCGCTGATCTGCTCAGCAGCAGCGTCAACGATTTCCTCTGCCTTGTCTGCGGTCTCGGCAGCAGCCTCATCTACGGCAGCCTTCGCAAGAGCGGGAAGTTCGATGCCACGGAGTTTGAGGAGAGTGTCGATTTCTTCCTCATCGACACCATTGTCCTCGAGGGCTACATCGAAAGCATCCGAGAAGATAGCATCGAGTTCGTCGTCATCTTCGATCTTCAGGGTCTTGAGAACGGCTTCCTTGTTGGCGAGAGCCTCTTTGATGGCGGCATCGTCACCGGATGCGACAGCCTGCACAAGAGCAGTTGCAGCCTTTGCAGCTTCTGCGGAAACAGTTTCAGCCGAAGGCTTCTTGGTGTTGCAAGCTACGAGAACAAGCGCAGCAATTGCAAGCAATGAAAAGATTTTTTTCATGATAAAAACAGTTTATAAATAATAAGGTTGTATTCAATTCTGCAAAAATATCAAATTATTCCTTAAAGTATTCACTTTATACGCACCGGTTGCTCATCGTAAAGCAAAAAACGCTTCGCTTTGCGAATCCACTTCTGCTCTTCGCCCTTGACATGTTCCTCGACGATGTCGAACGTTATGCCGCCCCTGAGGTACTCCGCCATAACAGGATCGGCAAGCCTCCCGAAAAGACTGTCGAAGATACGGAACTGGGAATAACGGCCTGACAGAAAATGCATCAGCCTTATCGTGTGCAGCAAGGAATGGTAGTGCGCTCCTGGAGTCAGGATAAACTGCCAGCCGAAACATGTCTGTCCCTCATACATCCCGGCCAGGGGGACAAAGGAACAAGGCCTTGCCAGGACTCCGTCCGGAACGGGGACCTCATTGCCGTCCGTCTTTATGAAAGGGGCTCCGATCATCTCGTAAGGCCTCACCGTACCCAGGCCCGGGTTGACATTCGTATCGGTCCACAACTTGCCTCCGCCGTAGAAATAAGGGGTGAATACACCTGCGAAATCGGATGCCGGCGGAATCATCCACGGCAGCAGGGTCCTTGCAGTGGATGCCACTTCGGCTGAAATCACATGCAGGGCAATCTTCGCACCCGTATCACTCACATACATCTGTGCCAGTTCTCCGAGCGTAAGTCCGTGCCTGTGCGCTGCGGCGGGTGTCCAGACATCGGCATCTCCGGCAGGGAGAGTGCCCTCGACCTCGCGTCCTGCGGGATTGGGATGATCGAGGATATAGAGTGAGGGGGGATTCTCGAGCGAATCCAGAGAGGAGATAAGGCGCAGGACGTCTATGGTGAAAGGAAAATACCTCGATCCCGCATCCTGGATCTCAACGACCAGCGCATCCAGGCCCTTGATTTCCTCGATATCGAAAGAGATATGGGCGGTGCCGGGAACGGATTCCTCCCCGGGAAGGAAGATGCATTCCAGATTGCCTCTGCGACGGAAGATGTCGTAGAGATAGGCGGACTTGCCTGCATCCCAGCAGGCCGGAGTGCAGAAAACGCCGACCTTGCCTTCGAGCAGCGCCCTGTCGAGCTGGTCCTCTATGGGAGTCGTGCGGAACGAGAACATCAGCCGATTATCTTTTTGGCGAGAGCCACCACCTCGTTGCCGAGGGCTTCCGCCCGTTCGGCTGTGGGAGCCTCGGAATAAACGCGTATGATGGGTTCCGTGTTGGAGCGGCGCAGGTGGACCCACTCGCGAGCGGCCTCGAAATCGACCTTTACACCGTCGATGGTATTCACCTTCTCGTTCTTGAAGGTCTCCTTCATGGCACCCAGGATCTTGTCGATCAGGGCGCTGTCGCTGAGATCGATGCGGTTCTTGGCAATGAAATACTGCGGCAGGGTTTTCTTGTACTCGCTGACCTTCATGCCGTTGTGCGCAAGTTTGCTGAGGAAGAGCGCAACTCCCACCATGGCATCGCGGCCGCAGTGGCTTGCAGGGTAGATGACTCCCCCGTTGCCTTCTCCGCCGATCAGGGCGTCCACCTCGTGCATCTTGGTGGTAACGTTCACCTCGCCTACGGCAGAAGCGTAGTAGGTGCCTCCGTGCGCCTCTGTAACATCGCGGAGCGCGCGGCTGGAAGACAGGTTGGAGACGGTCGCGAGGTTCTTGCGGCCTTTCTTCACTGCCTCGTCGAGCAGATAATCGGCCACCGCCACAAGCGTATACTCTTCTACGAAAGGCTCACCGTTCTCGCAGATGAAGGCGAGACGGTCCACGTCGGGGTCTACGCTGATGCCGAAATCCGCCTTCTCGCGGACTACGGTCTCGCTCAGATCCACAAGGTTCTTTGGAAGCGGTTCGGGATTATGCGCGAAATCGCCCGTAGGCTCACCGTTGAGCGTAATGCATTCGACACCAAGCTTTTCCAGCAATCTGGGCATGATTATGCCGCCCACCGAATTGATGGAATCGAGCACGACCTTGAAGCCGGCCTTGCGCACAGCTTCGGCATCTACCGTTTCCAGGGCAAGTACGGCATCGATGTGCTCGTCCGTAAAGTCGTGCTCTTCTATCTTGCCGAGTTCATCGACATCGGCAAAGTCGAACTCTCCCCTCTCGGCACAGTCAAGGATCGCCTGGCCCTGGGCCGCCGTCAGGAACTCTCCGCATTCGTTGAGAAGCTTGAGCGCATTCCACTGACGGGGATTGTGGGACGCCGTTATTATTATTCCGCCGTCTGCGTTCGCGAAACGCACCGCCAGTTCCGTGGTGGGGGTGGATGCGAAGCCGCACTTCACAACATTCACTCCGCATGCGACAAGGGTTCCGCATACAAGGTCTTCTACCATGCGGCCGCTGATTCGGGCATCGCGCCCGACTACGACTTTGTATTTATCTGCATTGGGAGCCTTGCGCTTCCGAAGTTCGCTGCAATATGCATAGGTAAACTTTACGATATCGACAGGGGTGAGGGCCTCTCCGGGCACTCCGCCTATGGTACCCCTGATTCCGGAAATAGATTTGATAAGTGTCATAAGCACAAATATACAAAAAAAGCGATGACCTTGTCACCGCTTTTCGTTTATCCTGTAAAGAATTACTTCTTTCTTGCCTTGTATCTCTGATAGAACATATCAACACGGCCGGCGGTGTCGACGATCTTGGTCTTGCCGGTGTAGAAGGGATGAGAGGTATTGGAGATCTCAACCTTTACGAGAGGATACTCGACTCCGTCAACAGTGATGGTCTCCTTGGTGGTGGCGCAACTCCTGGTGATGAAGATGTCCTCGTTTGACATATCCTTGAAAACTACAAGACGGTAGGATTCGGGATGGATTCCTTTCTTCATTTTACTAGTAATTTAATAGAAATCTTGTAGTGGGTAGGAGAATCGAACTCCTATTGCGAGATTGAGAATCTCGAGTACTAACCGTTATACGAACCCACCGTTAGTATTTGGGACTGCAAAGATAGACATTTTTAGAATACCTGCAAATTTTTTTATTATTTTTGTAAGTATGAAAACTGTTAAAAAGATTATTGTCATTACCCTCGTGGTCCTGCTTCTTGCAGTCGGGGGATGGGTGTTCATCCATTTCTTCTGGGTTTTCGGTACCGGAGTCAAAGCCGGAGAGCTCGCTAGTTTGTCAG
>Ga0256407_10004545_pt1 | contig 23066 bp, 18 predicted proteins | sample RumenRJG_04DNA_FD_193489 | JGI IMG/M metagenome (GOLD analysis project Ga0256407, IMG submission 193489) | Bovine rumen microbial communities from Lethbridge, Alberta, Canada - RJG_04 | ecosystem: Host-associated > Mammals > Digestive system > Stomach > Rumen | place: Canada: Alberta... | reverse complement strand
GCCTTGGACCGTGCCTCGGATGAGGCGCGAATCCCGGGACTTGTCCGCAGGGTGATCGACGGGCTGGCATGGCGGCGCGGTGGAAGAGCAGGAATCCCGGTTTCCTCTTCAAAGACCCTTACGGAAGTTTTTAGTGCGTCAGCCCTGGGGGGGCGGTGACGGCGGGAGGGGGATGTGGTAAACTCGCGGCATGAAAACAAGCATCGGGTTTCTCGGCGCCGGAAAGATGGCCGAGGGCATTCTTGCGGCCGCGGCCGCAGTCAAGGGTTTCAACGCTTCGCGCGTGACGATGGCGGAGAAGTCGCCTGAGCGCGCGCGTTACATGGAAAAGAAATACGGCGTGCGCACGACCGCAAGCGCGGCGGAGGCGGCCAAGGCCGCAGACGTGCTTGTGCTGGCGGTGAAACCGCAGGATGTCGCATCCGTCGCCGCAGAGACGAAACCGTACATGGACGGTGGCAAGCTGCTGATTTCCATCGCGGCGGGCAAGACGACTGCGGTTTTGCGCAAGGCGTTCGGAGCCAAGGCGCGCATCGTGCGCGTGATGCCGAACCTTGCGCTTGTCGCGAAGGAGGGCATGAGCGCGATCGCAGGCGCGAAGAACGCGACGGAGGAAGACATCGCTTTCGCCGAGAGGCTTCTGGGCGCGGCAGGCAAAACGGTGCGGCTGCCGGAAAAGGCTTTCGACGCGGTTACCGCGCTTTCCGGCAGCGGCCCGGCGTTTTACGCCTACATGGAGCAGGCGATGGCGGACGCCGGGCGCGAGCTGGGGCTGCCTGCCGCGGCGGCGGCGCTTCTCGCCCGGCAGACGATGTTCGGCACTGCGGCGTATCTGCGCGCGACGGGCGCCAACTGCGACGATTTCATCGCGGCGGTGTGCTCCAAAGGCGGCACGACAGCGGCCGGCATGAAGGCGCTTTCCGCGCGCGGGGCGTTCCGCAAGACGGTTTCCGCCACGCTCAAGGCGGCGGCCGAGCGTTCGGCCGAGCTTGCAAAGGTTTGATACGATGGACAGTCCGGAATTCTATTTCGCGAGGGACGAAGAAGGTGCGGACGCCGGGCGCAAGACGATTGACGAACTTGCCGCCCTTGCGCGCGAAGACAGGCTTGCGGGAGTGAGCGTTTCGGAGAACGGCAAGGACGGATGGCGGCCGGCCTCTTCGATACGCGAGCTTGAACTCGACTGGGTGGCGGAAGTCCTGCCCGGCCAATTCTACGGTCCGGTGCGCAAGGACGTGCTGGACGGCTATCTGAAAGGCGGACAGATCCCCCCCGGGGCGCGGCTCTACGGCGCGGGCGCCAAAGACGCCTGCGCCGCGGCGGAAGCGGCGGCGGCCAGAATCCGCGATCTCGAAAGCGCGGTGGCCGCGCGCGACGCCGCGCTCGAGGCGATGAAAAAGCAGAACGAGGAATGCGCCGAAACCACGCGCCGCACGCTTGCGACGCTCGAAGAGCGTCTGGCGCGGCTGCACGCGCAGACGGACGCGGACGCATCCGCGGCTTCGGCGCGCGAAGCCGAAGCCGCGAAGCGCGCGGAAGCCGCGGAATCCGCACTGGCGGCCGCGGAAGCGCGCTCGGCGGAGCTGGGCGCGCAGATCGCCGCGCTGAACGCATCCGTGGAAGCCGCAGAAGCCGCGCGCCGCAAAGCGGAAGAAGAGGCGGCATCGGCGAAATCCGCGCTGGACACGAAAGAGACGGTATGGTCCGCGGAGAAGAGCACTCTTGAATCGCAGGTGGCGTCGCTTCGCTCCCAGCAGGATTCGCTGCAGTCCGAAATCACGCGCACGGAAGATTCCGCGACGGCGCTCAAATCGCGCGTGGCGGAGCTGGAGCGCAATCTTTCCGGTTTCGCCGCGAAACCCGCGGCCGAGACGGTCGAGGCGGAGATCGTGGAAGCGCCGCGCCGCGGCCCGGTGCCGTCGGCGAGCCCTTCGATGTCGCTTGCCGACCTGGAGCGCCGCGCGCGGCAGGAACTCGAACGCATGGGCTCGAAGGGCCGCAAATCGTTTTTCGGGCGCAAGTGACGCCCCGTGCCGGAGGATCGAGACATGGCGGAGACATGGTATCTCAGGACGGACGGAACCACCTACGGGCCGAAGACCCGCGAAGAACTCGCGGCGTGGGCGAAAATCGGCCGCGTGATGCCCGGGCAGGACGTTTCCGCAGATTGCGAAATCTGGCATCCCGTGGAGGACGTTCCGTTTCTGAACATGCGCTGGTCGATCGACATCGGCGACGGGAATCCGCGCGGGCCGTTCCACAAGGATGCGGCCGAAATGCTGTTGAGAAGCGGGCGCATTCCGGCGGGATCGAAACTGGTGGAATCGCGCGCTCCGTTCACGGAAGAAGAAATCGCGGCGTTCGAAGAGTCCCGCACGGCGGCGGGCAAAAACGCGGAACCGGTGCAGGCGGAGATGTTTGCAGAGACAGCGGCGGCGCAGGCGGAGGAGCCGGGTGAAATTGCAGCGCCGGAAGAGACCGCGGCGCCGGAAGTTGAAGCCGCCGCGCCGGCGCGGCCGGAGCGTCCGGCGGCCGCAGCGGTTGAAAACGAACTCATAGACAAGCTTGAAGCGCTGCACGCGGAACTGGTCGAAAAAGAAAAGACGATAGCGGAACTGAGGGCGAAAGTCCTTGAAGCCGGCGACGAACGCAAGCGGGCGAGCGCGGCGGCGGCCGGGAAACTCAAAGACGCGCTTGCCGCGGCCGCGGCGGAAAAAGACGCGGCGCTCGCGGCGGAGGCCTCGCGCGCCGCCGCGCGAATCGAGGCTGCCGAAGCGGAAAAGAAGGCGGCGGACGAAGAATGGCAGCGGCGTTTCGACGCCCTCGCGGCGGAGAAAGAGGCGGAAGCCGCGGAGCGCGCCGCCGCGGAGAAAGAGGCGGAGAGGAAACTCGCCGAGGCCGAAAAACGCGCCGCCGAGCGCGAGCGGGCCGTCCGCGAAGAGATGCGGGTTTCGATAGACGAGGCTTCCGCGCGGGCCGCTGCGGCAGAGGCTCGCGCCGAGGCCGCGGCGGCGGAACTCAACGAAGTTCTGCAGTCGTCCAACGTGCGCGAGGCGGAGTTGCGCAAAGAGGCGCAGGATCTGCGCGAAAAGCTCAACCGCGTTCCGCCGGACGCGGACTCCGCGGCGACGGTTTCGTCCGCCGTGTACAAACTCATGCGCGACGAGGCGGACGAACTTGCGAAGATGCTCGAGACGGAGACGCGCGAGGCGGAAGCCGCGCGCAGCGCGTGGAACAAGCGGGCGGACAGGCTGCTCGCCCGCAGGCAGGAACTTCTGCGGCGCATAGGCGCGGGCGTGGAAGACATGACGCGCATCGCCACGCGCGAGCGTCCGGACGATCCGCAGATCGCGCGCCTGCGCCAGGAGCGCGACTCGCTGCGCGCGTTGAATCTGCGGGCGGCGCAGGAAAGCGAAACGCGCATACGCGGGCTTTCGGAAAAGCTGCGGGCGCTCGAGCTGGAGGCGGAGCGGCTGAGGAAGCGGGCGGCGGAGGCCGATTCCGGCGCGCGGCAGCTTGCGGAGCTGCGCGAGAAACTTTCGCTGCGCGAGAAAGCGCTGCTTGAAGAGCGGCAGAGGGCGGCGGAGGAGAGCCGCCGCCGCGCCGAGGAGCGCCAGGCGCTGCTCGCGCGCGTGGAAATGTTCGAAAGCCAGTCGTCCGGGCGGGCGGCCGGGCGCGGAACGCAGCCGTCCGGGCAGGATCTGGAACTGCCGTCCTGGATGGGATTCAAGAGCTGACCATGCGAAAGCTTCTCGCAATACAGACGGCGGCGCTGGGCAAAGATTTCGCCGAGGCCGCGATGCCGGGGCCGATCGCGGGAATGGAGCGGAAGACGGTGTTTTCCCCGCGTCCGGCGGTGACGTGCGTTTCTTCGGCAGTGTTCCGCACGGGGCTTGGGCCGGAAGAGAACGGAGTGCGCGCGAACGGGTGGCTCGACCGCAGGCTTTTGGAGCCGTGCTTCTGGAAGCAGCCCGCCGGGATAGTGCGCGGGCCGCGCATCTGGGACGGCTTCAGGGCGCGCGGCGGAAGGACGGCGATAGGATTCATCCAGCAGAGCCTGGGCGAAAGAACGGACGCCGTGGTGTCGCCCGCGCCGATACACCGGCACGGCGGCGGGATGACGATGGACTGCTATTCCGAGCCGCGCGGGTTTTACGAAACGCTGCGCGCGGGGAACGGGCGGGACTTCGCGCTGTGGCGGTACTGGGGCCCGTTCGCCGGGGTGGAATCGTCGGAATGGATTGCGCGCGGATTCGCGCATTACATATCCTCCCCCGGGGCCGCGGAGTTCGTGTGGTGCTATCTTCCGGGTCTCGATTACGACCTGCAGCGCTACGGGCCGGAGTCGGAGCGCGCGGCGCGCGTCGGCGCGGAGGTGCGCAGCCAGATTGAAATGCTCGCCGGTGCGGCGCGCGAGGCCGGGTATGAAATTCTCGTTTTCGGTGACTACGCGATGGAAACCGCGACGGAAGGCGCGTCCTTCCCCAACAAGCTTCTGCGCGAGGCGGGTCTTTTTTCGACACGTCCGGTGCGCGGGCGGCTGTACCAGGATTTCCACCGCAGCGCGGCGTTTGCGGTATGCGACCACCAGACGGCGGAAGTGGAGATTTTCGACGCGTCGAAAAAGCGAGAAGTCCGCGAATGCCTTGAAAAAGATCCGCTGGCGGCGGAGATAGAAGACATTTCCGCAGGCGGCGAGGAGCGTCTGCGCCTGACGGCGAAAAAAGGCGCGTGGTTCGCATATCCCTGGTGGGAGAAGCCGCGCGAAGAGCCCGACTACGCATCGCACGTGGACATCCACTCCAAACCCGGCTTCGACCCGTGCGAACTGTTCGCGGACGGATGGAATCCGTTCAAGATTTCGCGCGACACGTCGCTGGTGCGCGGCACGCACGGAAGGGCGTCGCTGCCGTGCGCGATGTATTCCACCGTGCCGTTCCCGGACGGGCTTCCGCTCGCCGGGCTGTCCGCCGCCGTGCGCGGTTTTCTGGAATCCTGAACAGATGAAATTCGCCATACGCACATACGGATGCCAGATGAACGTGCGCGACTCGGAAGCCGTCGCCGCGCTTCTGTCCGCCGCAGGATACGAAGAGGCCGCGTCGGAAGAAGACGCCGACATCGCGATAGTCAATTCCTGCACCGTGCGCGAGCGCGCCGAAAACAAGGCTGTCGGCAAGACGGGATACCTGCTTGCGGCGAAACGCGCGGGGCGGCTGAAAGCCGCGGGGCTTATGGGGTGCGCGGTGCAGAGGCTGGGGGATAGCGTGTTCAAGGCGCTGCCAGGGCTGGATTTCGCGGTCGGCCCGCGCAGATACGGCGCGATACCCCGCCTGATAGAGCGGGCGCTGGCGGGGGAAAGCGGCATGCTTGAAATTTCCGGGCCGGACGAAGTGCCGCAGTCGATGGATGCGCACGGAGACTGCGGTTTCCGCGCGTTCACGACGGTGCTTTTGGGCTGCGACAACCGATGCAGCTACTGCATAGTCCCGGACGTGCGCGGCCGCGAATATTCGCGGCCGGCGCGCGAAGTCGCGGCGGAAGCAGCCGCGCTCGCCGCGCGCGGAGTGAAAGAGATTACGCTTCTGGGGCAGTCCGTGCTGCGCTACGGGCGGCGCAATCCGGCGTTCGCGCCGGACGATCCGCCGTCGCCCGGCGGATACGGCGAGCCGTTTCCGCGCCTCCTTGAAATGCTGCAGACCATTCCCGGGCTTGAGCGTATCAGATTCACATCGGGGCATCCTTCGGGCTGCACGGATGAACTCGTGCGCGCCTTCGCGGAAATGCCGAAAGTCTGCCGCCATCTGCATCTGCCCGTGCAGTCGGGGTCGGATCGCGTGCTGAAAGAAATGGGGCGCGGATACACGCGCGCCCGGTATCTCGCGGCGGTCGCGAAACTCCGCGCGTTCGATCCGGAGTTCGCGGTGACCACGGACGTGATCGTGGGCTATCCCGGCGAGACTGACGCCGATTTCGAAGACACGCGCTCGCTGATGGAAGAAGCCGGCTTCGACAACGCGTTCGTATTCAAGTATTCGCCCCGCCCCGGAACGCGGTCCGCCCTGCTTGCGGACGACGTGCCGCGCGAAGAGAAGGAACGGCGCGACGCGGTCCTCCTGGCCGACCAGGACGCGCGCGGTGCGGCCCGCAACGCGCGGCTCGCCGGAACGGTGCGCAGAATCCTCGCGGAGGGGCCGTCCGCGCGCAACGCGGCGCGCTGGAGCGGGCGCGACGGCGGCAACCGGATAACGGTGTTCGAACCGGGCGCGGCGCCGCCGGCCCCGGGAACCTTTTTAGACGTGCGCATAACGCGCACCGCCCCGCAGACGCTCTACGGCGAAATCGCATGAAGCGCGCGCCATTCGCAGGACTCCGCACCGTGATACTCGCGAACGGGGATTTCCCGTCCGGCGGCCCGGAGCTGGAAGCGCTTCTTTCGGCGGAGGCGACAGTCTGCTGCGACGGCGCGGCGGACGCGCTTGTCGCATACGGGCGCGTTCCGGATCTCGCCGTCGGCGACGGCGATTCGTCGTCTCCGGCGGTGCGCGCGAAACTCGGCAAGGCGTTCCTGCGCATACGCGAGCAGGAGACGGACGATCTTGCAAAAGCGTTCGCCGCCGCGTACGCGCGCGGCGCGCGCGGAATGACAATAGTCGGCGCGGGCGGCGGGCGCGAAGACCATCTTCTGGCAAACGTGTTCAGGCTGCCGGATTTCGCGGCGCTCGATCCGGACGTTTCGATGATTACGGACCGGGGGCGGTTCGACGTAGTGGACGGGACGCGCCGCTTCGAAGCCGTCAAAGGGACGGCGGTTTCCGTGTTCGCGCCGTTTCCGCGCACGCGCGCGGCGTCGCGCGGGCTTGAATGGCCGCTCGAAGGCGCCGATCTGTCTATGCTCTACGCCGGGACGCTGAACCGCGTTTCAGGCGCGCGCGGGTTTTCGGTGAAGTCGTCCCGCCCTGTCATAGTCTACAGGGCCTTTGCAAAGTGAAAGCGCGCTTCGCCATACTTTTCGCGCTGTTCGCCCTGTCGTTCGCGCATGTCTTTAGCGTACACGTGCGCAATGTGTTTTCAAGCGCGGAGAATCCTGACATGGTGGCGTTTCTGCGCCGCTATGGGCAGTCGCCGGAGGCGGCGGAGCGCATGGTTCCGCGCGGCGAAATCCTCGACTGCAACGGGGATGTGCTTTCGGCGCGGGCGGAAGACGGCGCGCGCTGGGCGCGGGAATATCCGCTTGGAGAAGCGGGAGTGCATCCCGTGGGGGTGTTCGGACCGCGCCCGACCGGGCTGGAGCGCGCTCTCGACGCCGCGCTTTCGTCGCCGTCGCCCGGCGATCCGTCGGAGGGCGGATCCGTGCGGCTGTCGATCGACGGCCCGCTGCAGCGCGCGGCGTACGAGGCGCTTGCGGGGCGGGCCGGCGCGGCGGTCGCGATGGATCCGCGCTCCGGCAGGATATTCGCGGCGGCGTCGTCGCCGGGGTACGATCCGCTCGATCCGTCCTCCGCAAGCGGCGCGGACGACGGGCGGCTCGTGAACCGCGCGTTCGAAGGGCTGTATCCGCCCGGTTCGACATTCAAGATCTTCACGGCGGCCGCGGCGCTCGAGGCCGGCGAAGACATGGCGATAGACTGCCCCGGCGCGGGTTTCGTTCCGATGCGCGGCGCCCCCCCCGTGCGCGACGCGGAATACGCGGCGTACGCGCGGCGCGGCGCCAAGTGGCCGGGATTCGGGAAAATCGGCATGGACGAAGCGTTCGCGCATTCCTCAAACGTGTATTTCGCCAAACTCGGCTGCGGATGCGGCAAGGCCGCGTTCGACGCAATGGCCGCAAAAACGCGCCTGCGCGAGAAATGCGAACTTGCGGCTTCCGGGCGCGAGCGGCTGCTCTCCGCCGGGTGCGGCATGCCCCCGCCCGCGAATGCGGCGGAGCTTGCCGCCGCCTCGATAGGACAGGGCAGGCTGCAATTCACGCCGCTCGCCGCCGCGATGCTGGCGTGCGCAGCGGCGAACGACGGCGCGATTCCGGCGCCGACGCTTCTTGCCGACGCTCCCGCGCGCGTCTTTTCGCGTCCGTTTTCCGCCAGGACCGCCGCGCGGATAAAGACGATGATGAGAAAGGCCGTGGTCTCCGGGACCGCGCGCGGATGTGAAATTCCGGGGCTTGACGTGTGCGGAAAAACGGGAACCGCGCAAACCGGAAACGGCGCCGACCATTCCTGGTTCGTATGTTTCGCGCCGGAGGAAAATCCGCAGATCGCGGTCGCCGTGGTGGTGGAGAACGGCGGTTTCGGGGCGGAAGCGGCGCTCCCGGCGGCGAAGGCGATTCTCGAAAAGGCGCGCGAGCGCGGTTTCGTGCAGGGAAACGGCGACGGGGAGGAGGATGCGCCGTGACGCGGGGCGGGAAAACGATACTCTTCTGCACGGTGCTGCTGGCGGCCTTCGGCGTGTCAGAGCAGATCCGTCTTTCGGACGGCGCGGCGGCAGGGCTTTTCGGGCCGCTTGCGGCGGGAGTCCTTTCAGGCGCGGCGGCGTTTTTCGCGATGCGCGCGCGCGGAGGAGACGCGTTCAGGCGGATCGCGCCCTTTGCGCCGTTCGCCGCGCTCGCCGCGGCGGTCGCGCTAAAGATGTTCGGGCGCGCCTACAGGGGCGGGGTGTTCCTGCCGGGGGGCGTGAATCCGATGGAGGCGGTAAAGCCGCTCGCTGCGATTTTCGCGGCGGAGTTTCTGGCGGCTTCCGGCGAAGCGGAGGGAGGGGAAAAGCGCGCGCTGCACCTGAAGTTCTGCGGCGGCATGGCGCTTTTTACGGCGTCCGCCGCGCTGTTGAACGATTTCGGGCTGCTCGCGACGATCGCGCTGTCCGTGCTGTGTACGGTATTCGCGCATTCCGTTTTCGCCGGAACGCTTTCGGCGCTGGCGGCCTGCGGCGCGTGCGCGCTTTTCTTCGCGTTTCCGCCGGCGCACGTGGCGCGGCGCATGACCGCGTGGCTCGATCCGTTTTCCGACCCGGCGGGCGCCGGGTGGCAGATACTCAAGGCGCAGGAAGTCATGATTGCAGGCGGCGTTTTCGGCGCCGATTTCGGATCGGCGGCGCGGGCTGCGGCGTACGTGCCAGTCGCGTCCAGCGATTTCGTGTACGCGGTGGCGGCCGGAGAGTGGGGGCTTGCGGGATGCGGAGCGATTTTCGCGGTCTACCTGATCATGGCGTTTTGCGGACTTTCCGCGGCGTCGCGCGCGGAAGACGAACGGTCGCGTCTTGCGGCGGCGGCGACAGTTTCCTTCATCTGCGTGCAGGCTCTGCTGAATGCCGGCGGGGTCGTGCGGGCGATTCCCATGACCGGGCTGACGCTGCCGCTTGTTTCGCGCGGAGGATCGTCGCTTGCGACAACGCTTTTCATGTGCGGCGCGCTTGCCGGGCTTGCATCGCGCGAACAGCCTTCATCTTCCTCCCCCGCCGGCCGCCGCAGACGCGGGCGCAGACTGCGTTTTTGAGAAACGCGGCCGCGGGCCGGCCGCCCGGCGGGCGCTATTGCGCGCCGCGCTGGACGGCGCATACCAGGGAGCCGCCGCCGTCGGGTTCGGCGAACACCGCGGCCAGCGCGGAGCCGCGCGCAAACATTGCAAACCCTCCGCCCGCGCCCGGAAGTTCGCTCCAGCCCTGCGCGCGGTAGGCGGCGCAGGCCGCCGCGAAAGCTTCTTCGTACGGGCACTGCGCGCGGAATGAAGCGAAAGAAGTGCGGGTCGATTCTATCGCGGCCGACCACAGCGGATCGCCGAACCCGAAGTCCGGCATGTCTGCGGGGATTGCGGGCCGCGGGAGTTTTTTTGCGCCTTCAAACGTGAAAATGGCGGCGGCGCCGTCGTTCCCCGCGCCGGGCAGGATCGTCATGCCGCGCGCCGCGCCGCTTCCGCGCGCCACGTAGGAGCGCGCGCAGAAGTCCAGGCCGTCCGGCGGTGCGGCGCGTCCGCACATCGCCGCGCCCCGGGCGTCGAGCGCGGCGCATCCTCCGGCGGCGCGGGCGGCTTCGAACACGCCTTCGAAAACGCCGGCCCCCGCCCGCGAAGAAAACAGCACGGAGCGTTCCCCGCCGGGCGGGTTTTCTGCGCCGCGCATGAATATTTCGCCGCGCGCGCACAGAACCGTTGCCGCGGCGGCGGCCGCGGCGGCGACTGCATTTTTCACAGCAGTCCCTCCATCGCCGGCATGCGGACTTTCAATTTCTTGCGCACTTCGTCCGGGCCGAAAAGATATTTCGCGGCGAACGGATCGACTTTGGCTTTCGTTTCGCCGGAAGCTTCAAGAAAGGAGGCAGGAAAGGCGGGTTCTCCGGTCGCGAACGGAATCATGGAAAAAGGAAGCGCGGAATGGCGCGCCGGGTATTCCCAGTCGCGCGGGGACGAAGCGCTTTTTTCAGCGAGGGCCTGCACGGAAAGCAGGACGGTTCCTTCGCGGAAGTCGTCCGGCGTGTACTGGAGGCCGTCGGGGCCTTCGTTCCAGCGGCCGCCGCCTTCCGGAGGCGAGCCGGCCGCCGCCGCGAGCGCTCTGCAGCCGGATTCGGCGCGGAGTTTCCCGTGGAGGTCGAGAGAGCCTGTCATGATCTTCGCCATCGCGAAGAAGCCGGAGAACAGAAGCACGATCGCGAAAAGCCCCAGCGCCAGCTCCACAAGCGCCTGGCCGGAGCGGGAGGCGGGTTTTGCGTCAGTGGCCATGCGCGCTGCCTCCGTGTCCGCCCGGACCGCCGCCGCCGCGTCTGCACGTGCCGCTGTTGACTTCCAGCCAGCGCAGGCCGTATTCGCGGAATGCGGCCTGTTCCCAGAGCCTGAGAGCGTCGCACCACACGCAGCCGGCGGCTGCGGGCGGCAGGCCGGACGGGCCGCGTTCCATGTAGGGGCGGATGTGGCGGCGCACGTGTTCGACCCAGGAGGCGTCCGCGGTGTTGAACTCCGCTCCGCGCGCCGTATCCACCGGCACAAGCCGCACCGCGCGGAACGCTGGCATGACGTATCCGCCGAGCGACACGGCGGTTTCGCGGCGCCCGCCGCCGGGTTCTTCAAGGTATCCGAAAGGTTTGGCGGCCGCGAGCCATTCCGCTTTGGCGGGGGGAAGTCCGGGCGAAGACGGGTCGATATCCGCGCGCACGCGGCATACCGCAGCGGCGCCGTCCACGTCGTATTCCGGTTTCACGCGTCCTGCGGCGGGGAAGCGGTATTCGCCCTGCGGGTCGATTTTTTCCCAGCGGCCCCACGCCGCGCGGTCGTATACATACCATTTCTGCGCGGCGTTCGTCATTACGCCTGATTCGCGCAGCGCGTCTGCATCGATCGTTTCCCCCGGTGGGACGGCCGAAAGGAATTCCGCGGCGGCGGTTTCGTCCATGAACATGACAAGCGGCGCGACGGCGGGGCGGATACCAAGGCCGAAGATTTCCGAATTCGAGAAGTCGCTTTCGTCCGGTTCGGGCAGCGGGGGCCAGTCGGAGAACGACCTGTAGCCGCGCAGGAGGGGCATTGCGTTGAAAAAGAACCAGCACCAGTCGCGGCCGTTGACGGCCATGTAGAATGCGCGTTCGAGCAGGATGTGTCCGCCGGCGGCGTCGAAGTAGCGGGTGTTGCCGGGGACGGCGGCTATGCCGCCGGCGGCGACGGTTTCGATCATGTCGGCGTATTCCCGCCATGCGCCCGGCCAGGGTTCCGGGTAGAGAAGATCGGGGGAACCGGCGCCGACGCCGGGGTCGGCGAGCGAGCGCAGGGCGGAGGCGTGGGCGCGCAGGATTTCTTCGCCCTGCGGATCGTCGAAGGCATGGTTTTCGCGCGCGGCGGTCTGGGCGGCGGCGAGTCCGGCGAGCGGCCCCGCGAAAGCGAGCCTTTCCTGGATTGCGTTTATGCCGCGCACGGCGTTCGTTTCGCCGGTCGCCAGCGCGAGGGCGTGCAGGAGATTGAGTTCGCCTTCGAGATTCAGCGAAGCGGCCTGCCAGCGCGCGGCGGCGAGGGCGGCGGCGTCGCCCGCGTTCTGCGTATCGTTCTTGCGGAGCACGGCGGTGAAGACGTCGAAGCAGACGAGAACGACGAGCAGCGCCGCCGTCAGCAGGAGCAGCATCAGCAGGGCTATCTGCCCGGATCGTCCGCGGGCGGAGTTCACAGTCCGGCGTCCTCCATGTAGAGCGCGGAGTGGTTTTCGATGGAGTATGCGCCTTCGAGAGCGGGGGCCTCGCCGAAAAGCGCGGGGAGGATCGAGCCTGCGCGGAAGCGCGTTGAAACGTCTATGCGCCCGCCGTCCCCGGCGGAAGACCTGCGCTCCGACAGCGACAGCCTGTCCCATAGGGCGTAATCGAGTATGCCGCGCGCGAAAGATTCGTTTTCCGCGGCGAGATACGCGGGGATGCGCCAGATTTCCATGGAGGCTTCGGGGCTGACGGCCGGGGCGCTTAGGATGTCGGCCGCCGCGTCGCCGATTCTGCCGGCGGGGGATTGCGCGGAGCCGTCCCAGGGCGCGCCGGAAGGGACGAGTCTTTCGCCGGCGGCGGGGATGACGGCGACGCGGGCGGACTTTTCCGCCATGTAGCGGTTCAGGCCTACGGCGCGCGCGCGCGCGGCGCGTGCGGCGGCGTGGCTCAGGAGGAGGCGGGTTTTCAGGAGGGAAGAGAAGCGCGCGGCGAGGAAAAAAGCGAGAGACAGCGCAAGCACGGCGGCGACGGTTTCAACCATCGCCTGGCCGGAGCGGCGTCTGTCGCGGGCCATATCCACGTGCGTGCTCCGTCTGCGGCGCGCCGCGCAGACGTCATTTGATGTCGCGGATGGAATCCTTGTTGATGCTTTCCGCGGCCTGTTCGGCCTTGGAGCCTTCCTCTTCGTTGAGGACTTTCGTGGCATTGGCGTATGTCTTGCCGAGGCCGCGCGTGAAGTACACGATTACGCCTATCAGGACGATGGCCACGAGAGACACGATGATGATGTATTCGACCATCGTCTGGCCTTTTTTGGCTTTGACTGTCTGTGCTGTCATTTGCGGCCTCCGCAGTTTTGCTGTTCAAGGGTATTCCGAAGCGGTAATCGCGGAAGTTCGCACGGAGTCGCGTTTCGCGGCGGAGAGAAGTCCCGCCGCTGCCGCGCACACCGCGAGCAGCGCGGCGAACGCGATTATGTACTCCACGAGCGACTGCCCGCTTCTGGATTTTCTGTCCTTCACGCGCGGAGTATAGCAAAAAACGCGGTGCGGCGGATATGGAACGGCGGACGCGGGGGCGTCTGCCCGGGTTCACTTCACTTCTTCGCAGCCGCCGTCGCCGGCGAACTTGCCGGCCTTCGGCGGGAAGTACCAGAAAAGCGTGTAGCCGCTGTCCGCCGGGATAAGCGTGGCGGACATGGTCGCGGAATACTTGCCGTCTTTGAGCCTGGCCGTCACGGCCCCCGACGCGCTGGGCGCGGAGAACGTCACCGTTCCGTCGCGGGCAGGATCGATTTTGATGTTCTTCAGCGCCATCGCCTCCTCCTTGCGGCCGGCGTCCTTCCACACGTTCCGCCATGCCGTCCATTCGCGAGGGCCGGCCTCTGCTCCGGCCGTGACGGAGTCCACGCCTCCATAGACAACGCCGGTGCCGGCCTCCGCCGCGACCGTCACCGCGTTGGTGGCGACTTCCTTGCCCGCCCTGGCGATCGCCGTGGCGGTGAAGGCACGACTTCCGACTTCCGACTTCAGACTTGCGGCTTCGTCGAACGACGGCGCGGAGAGAGTCCATGTCATGTCGCCGTCGATGATCTTGCCAGATATCTTGCCGGCGGACGAGACGGTGATGTTCTGCACCTGTCCAACGACCGCGTCGGATTCGTCGAACACCGCTCCCGTAAACGTCCCGACGGCCCACGCGGGCAGCGCCTCCACGTTCAGCGTGATCGTCGCGACCTGGTTTTTCTCGCCTTTCTTCGACGCAGTGAACGTCACCGTGTACGCGCCGGCCTTCGCCGTCGGCACGCCGTATATTGTCCACGCGGGAACGATCTCGTACGTCGCATCCTTCGTTTCCTTCGCGGCGAACTTCAATCCGGCGGGCAGACCCGCCGCCTTTACCGTCCAGCCGTCTTCCGGAGTGCAGTCGATGAGGCCGGGTCCGAACTTGACGCCCGCATGTATAGTGCCGTACGCGTCGGTTTCCGACTTGAGCCCCGGCAATGCCGCGCACTCGAAGTTCGGCACCGTGATTTTGAACGTCGCCGTCGTCGCATCCGTCGCCCTCGTCACGGAGGCGTTCGTCGCCTTTACGGTCACCGTGTAGACGCCCGGCTTCGTCGCCTTGCCTTTGATTGTCATGGCCTTGGCGTCGTACTTGACGCCGGACGGCAGGCCCGATACGGAAAGCTTCGGCAGCGAAAGCGACTCTACGCACGCGCCGAGGTCGAGTTCAAGCGTTCCGTCCTTCTCCGCCGCCGCATCCTCGACGGCCAGCGCAAGGCTCGCCGCGTCCTCCTCCTTCGTGGCGAACTTCGCGAACACATACCGCATCTCCGGCACAACCACGCTCATCGAAGGCGAACGGTAATCCGCACCCGCACTATTCGCTACTCCCTCTTCACTATTCGCTTTTCCGTACCATCCCGCGAACACGCATCCCTTCGCCGGCGTCGCCTTGATTGTCGTCTTCCTGCCATCGGCATAGACTCCAGTGCCTGTCGCCGTGCCGTCTTCCGTGGCGCAGATGACCGTAAGCGGATAATACGCCGTGCGCGTCAGCTTCGGCTCCTTCGCCTCCTTGCCGTCGCCCGAGACAGTTACCATCACGTTCTCCGCCCACTGGTAGCCGGACGCGTTCTTCGCGTTAATCTGCACCCAATAGACGCCGCTCTTCGTTGGCGCGCCAGTGATCTGGAGCGTCTTCGCGTTGAACTTGAGCCCAGTCGGCAGCCCGCTCGCCGTGGCCGTCACGTACGACTGCGAATCATCCGTCACGCACACGCCGGAAACGGTTTCCTTGAGATCGAATTCCGTCTGGGTGATTCCCAGCGCATAAAGCCCGTCGTCGTCTATCGGGATGAACACCGCCGTGACCTGATTCGTATCGAATCCTTCCGGAACGACGAATGCGAGAGACGGGTTGCGCCGCTCGTTTTTCGTGAGGTTCAGCGAATCGACGAGCGGACCTTCCCAGCGCGCAAACACGCTGCCCTTGTCCGCCGTCGCCTTCCATGTTACCTTCTGGTCGACCTTCCATGTCCTCGGCACAGTCACCTTGCCTGTCCCGACGAGTTTCGGCTTAAGCTCCTGCTCGCTCCCGTCGCCGTTGAACACACCAACACCATCTTCCACGTCAAGCTTCACGCCTGTCGCGGCGTCTTCCGCGACCTCGATTCCCGCGCTCTCGCCTCCGCCGGAAATCTGCCCCTTCTCGCCCTCCGACGTATCGACAATCGCCAGCCGCGTCGCCGCCACGCCGCCGCCACTCTCGCCGTCGCCCTTCACAATCCTGATCGCCGGCCCGCCATCCCCGACAATGTCATGCCCATTCAAGTCAATCCGCACCGCGCCCACGTTGTCCGGAATCTCCACCGTCCCGCTCACAACGTTCGTAAGAGTCACCAAGATATTCCCGTCCATGCCAAGCGATACAACTCCATTCCCGCCAAATGCATCGTCGCATGTCTGCATGTCATCAGTCCAAACTTCCCACACGGCATACAGCGTCACGACACCGTTTGCGGTTTCCGTCAAGTTGGACACGACCTCGCCATCGTCATATTCAACAATCCCATCCTTTTCAGTTGCCCATCCAGCGAATCGCCGATCAGTTGCCTTGAACACAATGTTGGAAAGCGACTGCTCTTCCCCATAGACAAAAGGCTGATCCGGCATCACGCCTTGTCCTCCATTCGCGTCGAACACTACGGTGTAAATCGAGTTCCACTTTGCATACAAAGACATATCGCCAACGATGAGAGTATCGCCATCAACCAACTTGCCATCCTCCGGCTTGTCATACCATCCACCGAAGACATAACCATCACGCGTCGGCAACGCGATATCGCCAACTTTCGCACCATGCGTGACGACAAGTGGACTTCCCTCCTCGCCATTGTCCACGAACAGCGAAACCCTGTATTCATTCAGTTTCCACTGCGCCGCGTATGTCACATTCGACGCCGGGACTGTCGCGGCAACCTCCGGCGACCATCCTAAGAACATGTACCCCTCGCGCACAACCGCTGGTGGAACGATTGCTGAATCATATTCGAGTTCATATACGCCGCCCCCATCGCCAAAGTTCGCGTCGAACGTGACGGTATATTTATTCTTCCGCCAATCAGCCTTCAACACATGGTCTTCGTCTGCCAACAGCTCATCCGTCGCGAGAACTGATTTCCCGTTATACGACCATCCGTCAAAGGCGTAGCCAGTCCGCACGGGTGTGGGTAGAACGCCGTATTCCGCCTGTTCGATGTATGTGACGAACTCGTTCTCCACCGTTCCGCCGTTCGGATCGAGGAATACCCAACGTCCCTTGGTCCAATGTGCGTACAGCGTCCTGTAAACGCCCTCGATGAAGACCGTATCGACCGTCACCCGCAGTCCACCGACGGGCTTCGTCCACCATCCCGCGAATTTATAGCCCGTCTGCACCGGCTCCGGCGGAAGCGCGAACTTGCGTTCCGAATACTGATAGGTACTCTGCACGCCCAGCGTACCACCGTTGGAATCGAAAAGGACAAGGTACGTCGGCAAATCCCATTGCGCGATGGAACGCCGGTTGCCCGCGAGCGGCCATGCCTGCGGCAGGGAATGAGACCCCTTTGTGCCGTCCCATCCTGTCGATGTCGTTGCAACGTAAGTAGTCAGCGTCTCCGGCGTTCCGCTGTAGATGCTGCGTCCGTCATTCGCAAGCTCCGGACTGTTTCCGAGGAAATGCACATCCGCAAGTTCGGCGCACCCTTCGAAAAGTCCATCGACAATCGCGCCGTCGCCATTCTTGACCGTAGCCTCGCGCAGAATGGCGTAGTTGGAGAATATCTCGCTCACCTTGCGCACATCGCCGCGAAGTCCCACGCGAATGATGGAACTGTCGCCACCGAATGCGTTGACGCCGATATTCGTGACCGAACTAGGTATGTCAACCTCGCTTATGCGCCAGTCGCCGTAGAACGCCTCGTCGCCAAGTGATTCAACGCCGTATTCTATCAGCGCACCCGTGAAGCCTGTGCAGTTCTTGAACGCACGTGCACCGACGCGCTTCACGCTTCCCGGCACGATCACGTTGTCGAGATACGAGCATCCCATGAACGCCTCGTCACCGATCTCCTCCAGACTCGGCGGCAGCGTCAACGCCCGCAGTTCCGTACAACCCTTAAACGCATTCGTGCCGACGCTCGTCAAGACGGATTCCGCCGTAAACGTGAGGTCTGTCAATGCAATGCACCCTTCAAGCGCATCGCCGATGACGCGCCTGATTGAATCAACATCGGGAATCGCGCCAGGACATTCACCCTTGTGGCCAAGCAACACGCCCTGAACAATCCAATAGCCATCCGGCTGCACATCAAAGAGCCGGCCGACTTTCCGCAAATCGTTGTCGCCGATGTCTGTTTCGGGCGAGAGGAACGTTATGCTTTCAAGCGAATCGCATCCATCGAAGAAACCAGATGGCAGAATCTCAATCTCCGCGCCAATTAGGATGTTAGTTATGCGTCCGTAGTCGCCGGGATAGAGATCCTTTATCTTCACGTCTGCCGATTCTATCGTAACATCCCACACCTTCCATTGAGCGGTGTAGGAAACATCCCTCGCCGGAACAGTGGCATCAACATCAGGCGTCCACCCCTCGAATGTGCATCCCGCCCTCGAAACCGACGGCGGCACAATCGCACTTCCATAGTCTTGCGTAGTGACAACGCTTGGTAGGGCGCGATCACCGAGCGCGCCGCCATTCCCATCAAACGCGACCTCATACTGATTGACCCGCCACTGCGCCGTATATGTCACGTTCGACGCCGGAACCGTTTCTAGTAGCGAGGGCTGCCAGCCCGTGAATGAGTACCCCTCTCGTGCTATCTTAGGCGCAACAATTTCTGAATCGAAAACTTGCTCATTCGTCATGCTTCCGACACCGCCATTCGCATCAAACGTAACTATATACCAATTCTTCGCCCATTGTGCGACAAGCACATGATCGTCCAATGCACAAACAATTGTATTAGAAGAAACGTAAGTATCGTTAAATTTCCATCCCTGGAAAACATGTCCTATTCTGGACGGCACGGGAAGATCCCCATAAAAACCGCCATAATCAACGTTTTTAGCAAAATACGCTTCCCCGATACCATATGCATCACAAACGATTGTTTGAGTGGGTTTATATCGAAATTCATTGATCTCAAACACGCTATTACGTTCAAATGTATTGTAAGGCAACAACAACCCTTCTGGGATAAAAACATTCTGCAAATCTTCGCAATTTGAAAATGCACGACATGCCACTATAACATTTGGCGGAAGTGTTAACTCAATAATTGAAGCATACGAAAACGCATTCTCGCCAATATATCCCAAATCGTGATAAAATATAACACTAGAAAGCTCTGTACAACCGGAAAACGCTTGATCACCTATAATCTTCACTCCTTGTGGAATCGTAATTTGCTTCAATTTACAACATCCAAGAAAACAATTTGAATCAATAATTTCTAAACCATCTGGCAACGTCACAGAAGATAAGTTTTTGCACCAAGAAAAAGCATTATATCCTATGTACTTTACCCCCATGGGTATCTTTACATGCGTCAAGCTCATGTTGTTCATAAATGCATTCGACCAAATGCCACGAACACCTGTCAAATCAAGATACCCATATGAATTACAATTTCCAGCGACCACCCATCCATCAAGAAGCTTCAATCCAGGAATTGAGCGATAATCAAAAAGTGAATCATCACAACCCTCAAATACAGAACTTGCAACACGAAGCAGACTGTCAGGAAGTTGAACGCTCTTCAAATTCGGGCATTCACTAAAAGCCCTGTCATCTATCTGTGTAACGCCACATCCAATTGAAACACATAAAAGATTACTACACGCCGAGAACGCACACATGCCGATATTCGTTGTGTTGGAGAAGTTTATATTATCTCCGCATATAGAAACACTCTCAAGACTACTGCAACCACAAAACGCATAATTCGTAATCCTCTTCACATTATCAGGAACTTGCAAGTCCAAAAGCAACTCATCACCTACAAATAAATTCTGTGCGTACGAAAGTGGATTTGCATATCGATTTTGAAACTCTATTCCACACCAAGAAGAAACATCTGATATATGTACCTCTTTTAAACTAGTACATCCCAGAAATGCATCCTTACCAATCTGTTTAAGGTTCCCACCTATTATCACTTTTCTTAATTGATTACATTGAGAAAAAGAATCATCCCCGATAAAATTGCAGGAAACAGGGATTACAACACTTTTTATTCCCGTACAACCTCGGAACGCAGAAGCTCCAATTACGCCTAAATTCGCATTTAACGTAACATTAGTAAGTCCACTACAATTAGCAAAAGCTCCATCTCCCAATCGTGTTACTGCTTGAGGGATTACTATACTTTTCAAGTTGCTACAATTACTAAAGGCATATCGCCCGATATATGTTATATTTCCTGGGAATATAATGCCTGTCAACTTACACCCAGAAAAAGCCGCATCACCAATACCTAGCACAGGTTTTTCATCCAATCGAGCTGGTATTGTTATAGTTTCTGTCGGCTTTGGTGATATTGCACACGCACCATAGCCATATGTTCCTGGATTGAAGATGACTACACCATCATTATAAACACGATATGTCCAGGTATATCCCGTGTCTGGATCCGTCCATGTCTCAGCGCATACATCCATGATTACCGCAACAATCAACAACATGGCAAGAAATTTCGTTTTCATTTGAAGATTCCTCATTAATATGCAAATAGTGACAATGGTCGGATGTCTCTTGCTCTATGCTCCAACGCAAGAGTCCTTGCAATTTGCTCAACTTGATACGCATACTCGCACTTGGGAAACAACAACTTCGGTGTTATTCCTCTATTTAACAGCCCGTTTCGTATAGCAAGTTTACGTGTATTTTTGTCGAACCGAAACATGATGCTGTCTCTTTGAGACAACTCATGCCATTTCGAGACAAATTCATCAAACATAATTTTCACATGCTCAAAGCCAAACTTTCCGTTAAAATCTTTCATATGGTCTCTAAACGGGATGACAAGCGTACGGTTGAACATCATACCACTTGAAATCGACAGCAACAAAGGCATCATAAACAACCCCTCCTGCGCCTCTATTCGTTCGTTGCTTTCTCCTGAAGATAACTCGAGAAAAAAAGCCTCCTTGTCTGGCACTGCATTCTCACTAAATATTGCATCATGATTGTTCCATATATTCTCGGCAACAATCCCGTTCTCATGCATCAACACATCCCAATCTTTGCAAGTATTTCTTTCTCCGAACCCTTGAGGCCAATGGCTCCTGTTGGATATGCGAAAGGCATTTATCATCCATATAGAATAATCAGTATTTCCATCCTCCACCGCAAAGTACAGGGCAAAAAATGGATTTCTGGTAAAATCAATCAACCTCGTTGGCACTCTATAATGTTGCATTAGCGCGAACCAACCTAGACTCGTTTTCTTTTTAGGCCGTATGGAATCTGACAGTTTATTGACTTGAGTAGTAAACCCCACAAAATATTCATTTTCCTCGCGCAACAGTTCTTGCTCTACATCACGTATTCTATAATATGCTGGAGTAATTTCAATACGATTTAAAGACCTATCAAAGGAGTTTTTTACAGCCCATTCAGCATTTGCTTGCCCCCTGAACACCCATGGGCATCTTCTGTCTTGATGGCCATCTGCAACCCTATCAATAAAATCACACCAATTCTTGAAGTCATTAACACCAACATCAACATACACTATGTTGGGTTTCATGCAGATAGAACTTCCTGCAACAACCGCGTTCTTTAATACACTTGAATTATCAGAAGCCATACTCCGTTCCTTCCTCACTTCAGCAGATTGCGGTTATCTACTTGCGACAGGACGCGCATCTGGTGGATGGCGATTTCGTTGAGCCGCTTCAAGCGCTGCGGCTGTGGGACGCCATCGTTGATCATCACCGCGTTGATATTCTCCATATTGGAGATGCAGATGAGCTGGTTGATTGTCGCATAGTCGCGTTGGTTGCCCTTTAGCGTCGGATTCTCGCGCTGCCACTGCTGATGCGTCTTGCCAAACAGCGCCACGTTCAACACATCTGCCTCGTTGGCATAGATGATGTTCATCTGTGCGCGCGAAACGGCGGGCGGAATCAGATTATTCTGTATTGCGTCCGTATGGATGCGATAGTTGATCTTCGCCAGCTCCCGTTTCGCAGACCAGCCAAGTTGCCTTTGTTCATCCGCCTTCAAACGCTGGTAGTCGCGGATCAAATACAGCTTGAACTTCGGCGACACCCAAGATGCGAACTCAAACGCCAAATCTTTCTGCGCATACGTTCCGCCATACCGTCCCGCTTTCGCCACAATTCCGCGCGCATTCGTCCTTTCAATCCACTGTTTGACCGACAGCAGAAACCTGTTTGTACCGGCCTCTGCCATAATTCCCCCGAATTCGGGGGAATTAAAATCAGGGTTGTACATCTCCTCCCAAATGCCGAGGAACTCGATGGTATTCTTGTTCCGAAGCCATTTTTCAATCAATGCCGAGCCGTTCTCAACCTCCCGAACCATATCGGTAAGTGAAATGTAGTCTTCGCCGCCAACCTTGATGACGGATATCTCAACATTCTCAACTTTGATTTTTGGCATGGTGTACAATGCTCCTTTTAGTTCAAATTATACCAAATTATCCGCCCTGCCTCTGACATTCCGATACGTCCACGTATAGCCGCCGACCGTTTCCGTCTCGGCCCACGCGCCAAACGCCGCGACAACCGCCACAATCGCAATCAGTTTTTTTCTCATTTCAGCGTTCCTTTCTTATTCACGTTTTGCCTCGCGACATCGGCAATCGTTTCATCAACAACTGTGCCGAGTTTCGCAACGGCACGTTTCATGGACGAGAGTTCTTTTGGCGTCTTTTGCGTCAACCGATACTTGGCAACGCCCATCGGCTTGTCGGTGACGCTCAAGGCGTACTCGACGACCGTCCTGTTGCCGTCCCTGCAAAGGACAAGCCCGACCGTCGGCGCGTCCCACGCGTTCTTCAACTGCCTGTCAACCGCAACCATGTAGAACCCAAGCTGCCCTATGTGCTCCGGCTTGAAGTTGACGGCCTTGAGCTCAATCACCAGATAGCGCCGGCCCTTCAAGTGGTAGAAGATCAAGTCTGGCCAGAAATCCTCGCCGCCGACGTTGACGCGCACCTGATGCCCAACATACGCAAATCCGCCGCCCAGTTCGGTCAGCGTTCGCGTGATGTTCCGCACAAGCGCCTTCTCGACTTCGCGCTCGTTGTTTTCGTCCACTGTTTCAGTAAGCGCGAATGAGTATTCGTTCTTGATGAGTTCCTTCGCGAGATATCCGTCGGGAGCTGGCAACGTGCCAGAGAAGTTCGTGAGCGCCTTGCCGGTCTTCTCGTAAAGCCTGTCGCCTACCGCCACTTGAAGATCCGTGCGACTCCAACCGTTCTCTATCGTCTTGCGGACATAGAATAGCGCCTTGTCCCTGTCGCCCTTGCTCTTCCCGATGATGAGTATGTGGTGCCCCCAAGGAACCTTCACCAAATCGGACACTACGTTATCTGCAACAACTTGTTGCAGATAACGCTCTCCACAGTTGTCTTCCGTGATTTGCGGCAGAAGAGCATCATTGCCGTTATCTGCAACGACTTGCTGCCGATAACTATACAGCTAAAAGGCGAGAGAATATCTCAGATTTCGCGCCGACAATCCCACAGGGTTCTTGATTCCAAGGCAGAGATCGTTGCTCAAGTTGTCGAAAAAACCAAGGTTCCGCCTTTTACCCGGATACTTTCCGCTAATATCCCTTCCAAGCGTCCAGTAAAACTCAAGCATTGCAGAATTGACGGCGACAGCCG
>Ga0256407_10004541_pt1 | contig 23080 bp, 30 predicted proteins | sample RumenRJG_04DNA_FD_193489 | JGI IMG/M metagenome (GOLD analysis project Ga0256407, IMG submission 193489) | Bovine rumen microbial communities from Lethbridge, Alberta, Canada - RJG_04 | ecosystem: Host-associated > Mammals > Digestive system > Stomach > Rumen | place: Canada: Alberta... | reverse complement strand
GACAGGCACACGTATCTTCGGACCTGTAGCCAGAGAGCTTCGTGAGAAGAAGTTCATGAAGATCCTCTCCCTGGCTCCTGAAGTATTATAAGGAGGAGAGAGCTATGGCAATGAGCAAAATCAAGGTTGGCGATACTGTCAGAGTCATGACCGGCAAGAGCAAAGGCCATGAGGGCAAAGTCATCGCCGTTGACCGTAAAAAAGGCAGAGTCACCGTAGAAGGTGCAAATATTGTTACAAAGCATACCAAGCCTTCCATGACCAATCAGAACGGCGGAATCGTGCAGCAGGAAGCAGCCATGGATATCTCCAACGTCATGCTGGTCGTCGACGGCCAGGTTACACGAGTCGGTTTCAGCGGTGAGGGCAAGAGCAAGGTCCGCGTCGCAAAGAAGACCGGTAAGGTTGTCGAGTAACAGCCCGAATGTGGCAGGCGGGTATCAATAAATCCTGTTTGTCAATTTATGCTAATAGAATCAGCATATTAGGAGGATATAACGTTGAGTAGACTCAAAGATCTGTATATGGATGAAATCCGCGAGCAGATGATGAAGAAGTTCGGCTACAAGAACATCATGCAGGTTCCGAAGCTGGACAAGATCGTCGTCAACATGGGTATCGGTGAAGCAAGAGAGAATGAGAAGATCCTCGACGCTGCAGCCAGAGACATGGCTATCATCACCGGCCAGAAGCCCGTTATTACAAAGGCTAAAAAGTCCATCGCGAACTTTAAGATCAGGGAAGGCATGCCGATCGGCTGCAAAGTCACCCTTCGCGGCGACCGCATGTATGAGTTCCTTGACAGACTGGTCAATCTGGCACTTCCCCGTGTCCGTGACTTCCGCGGTGTTAACCCCAATTCCTTTGACGGAAGAGGTAACTACGCTCTTGGTATCAAAGAGCAGCTGATCTTCCCTGAGATCGAGTATGATCAGATCGACAAGGTCAGAGGCATGGACATCATCTTTACCACCACGGCAAATACCGATGAGGAAGCAAGGGAGCTCCTTCGCCTCTTCAATATGCCTTTTGCCAGGGATGAGCAGTAAGATAAAGGTATAGCCCATAGCCGGAAGCACTGAGGGGATGAGCCCCCGGGCGCTTCCGCAGGACATAGAATCAGGAGAAAAAAAATGGCTAAAACATCTATGAAGATGAAACAGCAGGCGAAACCCAAATTCTCAACCAGGGCCTATACCCGCTGCAGAATTTGCGGCCGTCCGCACTCTGTTCTTAAAAAGTATGGTATCTGCAGAATCTGCTTCCGCGAGCTGGCTTACAAGGGCCAGATCCCGGGCGTGAAGAAAGCCAGCTGGTAATTAGTTTCAATTTGGTGAATCCACAATCAGGAGGCAAAATCAATGACAATGAGCGATCCTATTGCAGATATGCTTACAAGAATCCGTAACGCTAACACTGCAAAACACGATACAGTTGATATCCCTTCTTCCAAGATGAAAATCGCGATCGCAAACATCCTGCTCGACGAGGGCTACATCAGGAAGTATGAGATGGTCGACAACGGCAATTTCCAGGATATCCGCATTACCCTGAAGTATGGCGCAGACAAGAATGACAAGATCATCACCGGCCTTAAGAGAATCTCCAAGCCCGGCCTGCGCGTCTATGCAAAGAAGAATGAAGTTCCGAAGGTTCTTGACGGACTCGGCACTGCCATCCTTTCCACCAACCAGGGCGTGATCACCGACAAGAAGGCCAGAGAGCTTGAAGTCGGCGGCGAAGTTCTTGCATTTATCTGGTAATCCGTTTTCAGCAGACTGCTGAATAAGACCGGATACTTTGCGGCCCGGGAATGTTTGAAAGACATTCATTGCCGGGAGGATACACAAGCGGGGTGCCGGACGGCGCCCGGCGGATCTGGATCCGGCATGAAATATATGGAAGCCCGCTCCCGGGGAACGGGATATATTCCAGGAGGCTGATGCCGGACAGCCGCATCAAACAATATGATATCAACTGAGATTACAGGTAAGGCCGGATGCGGAAAGAACTGTAATCACATTATAAGAGTAGAATAACAACAGGAGGTACGGGCATGTCACGAATCGGTAGAATGCCAATCGCTATTCCCGCGGGTGTCACTGTGGAAGTAGCAGAAAATAATAAAGTGACTGTTAAGGGTCCCAAAGGTACTTTGGTAAGAACCCTTCCTGGCGAGATGAAGATCTCCCAGAATGATGGTGTGATCACCATCGAAAGACCCAATGATCAGAAGAAGGAAAAATCCCTTCATGGACTGACCAGAAGCCTGCTCCACAACATGGTGGTCGGTGTGTCTGCCGGTTTCGAGAAGAAGCTGGAAGTCAACGGCGTTGGTTACAGAGCAGCCAAGTCAGGTAATACGCTTACGCTTAGCTTAGGATATTCCCATCCCGTTGAGATGACAGATCCCGAAGGCGTCACCACCGAGGTCCAGGGCAATGTGATCACCGTCAAGGGGATTGATAAAGAAGCCGTCGGCCAGTTCGCAGCAAACATCAGAGATAAGCGCAGACCTGAGCCTTATAAGGGCAAGGGCATCAAGTATGCGGACGAGCATATCCGCCGTAAGGTTGGTAAGACAGGCAAAAAATAATAGATAGAATCAGCCATAATTCTGATCTGGCTGCCGGAAGGCATAGAGGAAACAGTTCGTAATGAACGGGAACTGACGTGTACGCTGATTAAGCACGGCGGTGCTTTTCCGAGGCATCCGGGAGCATATATTTGGAGGAATTTATAATGGTAAAGAAAGCAAACAGGAAGGCGATCCGCGAGAAAAAGCATTCCAGAATCCGCAACAGGATCAGCGGTACTGCTCAGTGCCCTCGTCTTGCCGTATACAGAAGCAATAAGCATATTTATGCACAGATCATCGACGACGATGCACAGACCACACTGGTGGCTGCAGGCACCATCGAGAAGGAAATCCAGGATGCTGTCGAGCACACAGACGACATCGCAGCTGCTGAGAAGGTTGGCGAAGTGATTGCACAGAGAGCAGCTGAAAAGGGAATCAAAGAAGTGGTCTTCGACCGCGGCGGTTACATCTACATGGGTAAGGTTGCTGCTCTGGCAGAAGCTGCCCGCAAGGCTGGCCTGGAATTCTAAGGAGGAGAATGTGTGATGAAACATACAATGATCGATACAAGCCAGATGGAACTGACCGATAAGGTTGTTGCCATCAAGCGTGTTACCAAGGTCGTCAAGGGCGGCCGCAACATGCGCTTCACGGCCCTCGTAGTTGTCGGTGACGGAAACGGCCATGTAGGCTGCGGTCTTGGCAAGGCTACTGAAATTCCGGAAGCAATCCGCAAGGGCAGAGAAGATGCATCCAAGAACCTCGTCAGTGTTGCGCTTGACGAAGTCAGCAGTATCTCTCATGATTATATCGGTAAGTACGGCAGTGCTTCCGTTCTGCTTAAGAAGTCTCCCGATGGTACCGGTATCATCGCAGGCGGCCCTGCACGTACAGTTTGCGAGCTGGCAGGCATCAAGAATATCCGTACAAAGTCTCTTGGCTCCAACAACAAGCAGAATGTCGTTCTGGCAACAATTAACGGTCTCAGCCAGCTGAAGGTTCCTGAAGAAGTCGCAGCAAGGCGCGGCAAAACCGTCGCTGAGCTTAAGGGCTGATCGGCGAGACATTAAGATCTGTAAGAAGATAGAATGAGAAATCATATGGATTTATTATTTCTCATTCACAGGGTTTGCGTAGAAGCGCCGCAAATCTTGCGAGATCGCATCGGAGAAATAGCTAATTTCAAAGTCCTTATATGAAAGACTTTGAAATGCATATTTCTTCCGGCGTGTCTCAGCGCAGAGCGCTTCGACATGGAGGTAAAAATGCCTACAGAGAAAGCAACAGCAGCTGAGCCGAAGAAGCTGAAAATCACTCTGATCAAGTCTACCATCGGTGCTGTTCCCAAGAACCGTGCAATCGTCAAGTCCATGGGATTCAAGAAGCTGAACAGCTTCGTCATCCTTCCTGACAATGCCGCTACCAGGGGACAGATCAGACTGATCAATCACATGGTTAAGGTCGAAGAGCTGGACTAATAAGGTAGGAGGAAAAAAATGGATTTACATAATCTTAAGCCTGCTGAAGGCTCCAAGCACAATGATTACCGCAGAGGCCGCGGCCACGCTTCCGGCAACGGCAAGACTGCAGGTTACGGCCATAAAGGCCAGAAGGCAAGAAGCGGAGCTCCCCGTCCCGGATTTGAAGGCGGCCAGATGCCTCTGTACAGAAGACTCCCTAAGAGAGGCTTCACTTGCTACAATACAAAAGATATCGTTGCAGTCAATATCAAATCTCTCGAGAGATTCGAGGATGGTGCAGTTGTAGACGAGCAGGCACTGCTTGAGAGCAGAGCTGTCAGCAAGATCGGTGACGGCGTTAAGATCATCGGCAATGCTGATCTGAGCAAAAAGCTTACTGTTAAGGTTACAGCTTTCAGCGCTGCAGCTAAGGAAAAGATCGAGGCAGCCGGCGGCACAGCCGAGACTATTGGCTGATCAAACAAGAAATAGACATGCCATATCGGGTATAACTGCCCGATATGGCTTGCCCTTTATTATCGGTATTTCCATTCAGTGAATAACAATCCGTTTTGAAAACGATCAGGACTCTGTTTTCTCTGCGCAGGATAATAAAACGATAGAGGGCTTGCAATTTCGGAAAGGTCATAAGAGAATGATTGACTCGATCAAAAATGTTTTTAAAGTTAAAGAAATCAGGATGAAGCTTCTGTTCACATTCCTGATGATGATCATCATCCGCTTTGGCTGCCAGCTTCCGGTCCCTGGTGTTGACAGAAATTATTTCGCGGACTGGTTCGCGCAGCAGACCGGCGATACGTTCAGCTTTGTGGACGCTTTTACCGGCGGCTCCTTCCTGAACATGTCCATCCTGGCACTGAACATTACGCCATACATCACATCTTCCATTATCATTCAGCTTCTTACAATTGCGATTCCCAAACTGGAGGAAATGCAGCGTGAGGGCGAAGAGGGCAGGAAGATGATGACAGCGATCACCCGTTACGTCACGGTCGCACTTGCGCTTTTGGAATCTTCTGCTATGGCCATCGGCTTTGGCCGCCAGGGCCTCCTCGAAGAATTCAACGCACTTAACGTGATCATGGTCATTGCAACACTGACTGCCGGAAGTGCCTTCCTGATGTGGATCGGTGAGCAGATCACAGTCAAGGGAATCGGAAACGGTATCTCCATTGTCCTGTGCATCAACATTATCTCCAGAATGCCTCAGGATATTGTCGCACTGTTTACCCAGTTTGTTGTCGGAAAAACCATTGCCATCGGTGCTGTTGCAGCAGTGATCATTATTGCAGTGATCCTTGTGATGACCCTTATGGTTATTCTTCTGAATGATGCAGAGAGGAAGATCCCTGTGTCCTACGCTCAGAAGATCAACGGCAGACGCTTCACAGCCGGACAGACTTCCGTGATTCCCCTTAAGGTGAATACGGCAGGCGTTATGCCGATCATCTTTGCATCTTCCCTGATGGAATTCCCCGGCATCATTTCCACTCTTGCAGGATACAAGGGTACGGGTATCTGGTCAGAGGTACTTCGCTATCTGAGCTCCTCTTACTGGTGCAATCCTTCCTATATCAAGTATTCACTGGGACTTGTGCTCTATATTGTCCTTCTGATCTTCTTTGCGTATTTCTACACATCGATCACTTTCAATCCGATCGAGATCGCGGACAATCTGAAGAAGCGCGGCGGATTTATCCCGGGTATCCGTCCCGGCAGACCCACCAGCGAGTACCTGAACAGGATTCTCAATTACATTATTTTCATTGGTGCGATCGGCCTGACCGTGGTCGGCATCCTTCCTTTCATTTTCAGAGGCCTCTTCAATGCCTCGATCTCCTTTGGAGGAACCAGCCTGATCATCGTTGTCAGTGTCGTGCTTGAGACGATCAAGCAGGTCGAATCCATGATGCTCGTAAGGAACTACAAAGGTTTCCTCAACGATTAAAAAGTACTTCCGAAGGCGGCAGTAAGACGTAATATACAGACAGATCCTGAAGATCCGGCTGTATACTGCGTACCGGATGCATTGTGCACCTGTGCCGTCTTCGGTTCTTGTGTTATTAACTTCTTGAAAATCGTTCACCAGTTTTCGAAAAAGGAGGGTATACAATGAAGATCGTTATGCTCGGAGCGCCCGGTGCGGGTAAAGGCACACAGGCAAAGATGATTGCTGAGAAGTTCGGTCTGCCGCATGTTTCCACGGGAGATATCTTCCGTGCTAATATCAAGAACGGTACGGAGCTTGGCAAAAAAGCAAAAGCTTTCATGGATGCAGGTCAGCTGGTGCCGGATGAACTGACAGTAGAGATCCTGCTCGACAGAGTGAAAGCTGATGACTGTGCAAAGGGCTATATCCTTGATGGATTCCCGAGGACGATTCCGCAGGCGCAGGTTCTGACCGATACACTGGCAAAGACCGGTGAGAAGATCGATTATGCGATTGACGTGGATGTCCCGGACGAAAATATCGTTGCACGCATGAGCGGAAGACGTTCCTGTCCTAAATGCGGCGCATCCTACCATATCACCTTCATTCCTCCCAAAAAAGAAGGCATCTGTGACAACTGTGGCGGCGAGCTGATCCAGCGTGATGATGATAAACCCGAGACAGTCCAGAACAGATTGTCTGTCTACCACGAGCAGACGCAGCCTCTGATCGACTTCTATAAAGAAAGAGGAGCCCTGCGTACTGTTGACGGAACGAAGGATATGAAGGAAGTGTTCCAGGCAATCTGCGAAATCTTGGAGGGTTAAATCGTATATGTCAAAAGCAGACGTTATCGAACTTGAAGGAATCGTAACTGAAAAACTCCCGAATACTATGTTCAAGGTAAAGCTTGAGAATGGCGCGATCATTCTCGCCCACATCAGCGGTAAGCTTCGTCAGAACTTTATTCGTATTCTTCCCGGAGACAAGGTCACCCTGGAGATGTCCACTTATGACCTGACCAAGGGCCGAATCATCTGGAGAGACAAGTGATCCCGAACATGTGACGGAATCGTTACGATACAGTTAAGAATCCACGGCGTCCGATTCCTCTGCCGATCTGCATCGGAGAGGAATGCGGGCGCTTTTTCGTTTTTAAAAATTCAGAGTATAAGTTTCCGTTTATATTCACCTGAAAACCGGGCATAAATCGAGCAAAAAAAAGAATAGAAATACCTTGTGGATTCACAAAATAATCCTTGCAAATGATTTTCCGGTGTGATATTCTACTATGGTCTGTAAATGAGTAGGGGGAAACCCCTGCTCAATTGTCCTGTCTTAAACCGTAACTACGCATTTCAAAGGACGGGGTGATTTCGGACAGACTCGGCAACAGGTTCTGTATGATTCCTGCAAAGCCGAAAAAGCTTCACAGACGGAAGATGCGGTATGCTCTGTGTCGAACGGATGTGTGTTTTTTCTGAAAAGCAGGAAAGCAGTACCACTCACGAAAGGAGTAGGAGATGAAAGTTAGAGCTTCCGTGAAGCCTATGTGCGATAAGTGCAAAGTCATCAAGCGCAAAGGTATCGTCAGGATCATCTGCGAGAATCCGAAACACAAACAGAGGCAGGGTTGAGCGAGTAAAGTGCTCTTTGGCTCTGCAGACCGGATGCGGCGGATTTGTTTTTAACCCGAAACAGGTTTTGCACAGGGTTTTTGCAGCGCCTGATCATAGAATAGATGGTGCCCCGTTAACCCAGTCTTTACAGACCGGGGCAGCCCATTACTCTTTGATACCATGCCGATGAAAATCGCAGTGGAAAGACCGGCCGGAGGCCGGTTGGGTACAGACTCATGAAACGGAACATGCAGATGTGCCCCAGTCAATCAGTAATTTAAATAGTAGAAGGAGAGTTTACAATGGCTCGTATCGCAGGTGTAGATTTACCCAGAGATAAGCGTGTTGAGATTGGCCTGACCAGCATTTATGGCATCGGCCGTACCTCTGCAACAAAGATCGTCGAGAAGGCGGGCGTCAATCCCGATACCAGATGCAGGGATCTGACTGATGAAGAAGTCAAGAAACTCAGCGAAGTTATCACTGAGGATTACATGGTCGAAGGTGATCTCCGCAGAGAAATCGCCATGAACATCAAGCGTCTCTCTGAGATCGGCTGCTACAGAGGCATCCGTCACAGAAGAGGTCTCCCTGTCCGCGGTCAGAAGACCAAGACCAATGCAAGGACCAGGAAGGGCCCGAAGAAGACCATCGCAAACAAGAAGAAATAATGTACATTGATTCCGGCTTTTCTGTCATGATCAAAGCCGGACAGATACCATTTATGGGAAAGAAAGTAGGTTAGTTTTATGGCAAAACAGCAATCCTCCAGAAGGAAGCAGGTTAGACGTGTCAAGAAAAACGTTGAACGCGGACAGGCGCACATCCAGTCCTCTTTTAATAACACCATCGTTACCCTGACCGATACACAGGGCAACGCTCTGAGCTGGGCAAGTGCAGGCGGTCTGGGATTTAAAGGTTCAAGGAAATCTACTCCCTATGCAGCACAGATGGCTGCTGAGACGGCTACAAAGGCAGCGCTCATTCACGGGCTGAAGGCTGTCGATGTTTTCGTTAAGGGACCCGGATCAGGCAGAGAAGCTGCGATCCGTGCGCTGAATTCCAACGGCCTTGAGATCATCAGCATCACTGATGTTACTCCGGTTCCCCACAACGGATGCCGTCCTCCCAAGAGAAGGAGAGTGTGATCATATTTATATATCACACAGGGTTTAATACACGTTTGGATGAAGACACAGAGGAAGATATTATTTTCTCTGTGCTGTAAACAACATGCAGTCCGTCACGCACAGCTTATTCAGGCAGGTGCATGCACACTATTCGGCTGCAGATAAGAAAGGAAGAATTACAATGGCAGTAAACAGAACTCCGGTACTGAAGAGATGCAGATCTCTCGACCTCGATCCCGTTTTCCTTGGATATGACAAGAAGTCCAAGAGACAGCTGATCCGCAGAAGCCGCAAACTCAGTGAGTACGGCACCCAGCTTCGTGAGAAGCAGAAAGCTAAATTCATCTACGGCGTCCTCGAGAAGCCTTTCCGTAACTACTACGACAAGGCCGACAGAATGAAAGGCATGACCGGTGAAAACCTCATGACCATGCTTGAGAGCCGTCTGGATAATGTCGTTTTCCGTATGGGTTTTGCCCGCACCCGTCGTGAGGCACGTCAGGTTGTCGGCCACAAGCACATCTTTGTTAACGGCAAGCTGGTCAACGTTCCTTCCTACCTTGTAAAGGCAGGAGATGTTGTCGAAGTCAGAGAGAAATCCAAGAACATCCAGCGTTTCAAGGACATCTCCGAGATTACCGCCGGCAGACTGACCCCCGATTGGGTTGATGTTGACAAGGAAGCCCTCAAGGGTACTGTCAGCCAGCTGCCTAAGAGAGAGCAGATCGACGTTCCTGTGAACGAGATGCTCATCGTCGAGTTGTACTCCAAGTAATAAGGACTGAGCGCAGAGCGCAAAGGAGGATTTACGAGTGTTTGATTTTGAGAGACCGAGCATCGAGGTCGTTCAGATCTCTGATGATAAAAAATACGGCAGATTCGTGGTCGAGCCTCTGGAGAGGGGTTATGGCATCACGCTGGGAAATTCCCTCCGCCGGATCATGCTCTCTTCACTTCCCGGCGCTGCGGTGAGTCAGGTTAAAATTGATGGCGTACAGCACGAATTCAGCACGATCCAGGGAGTCAAGGAAGACGTCACTGAGATCATCATGAATATCAAGAGTCTCGCAATCAAGAATGACAGCGAGTCCAACGAACCCAAGACTGCCTTTATTGACTATGAGGGCGAGGGTGTTGTGCGTGCTTCCGATATCCAGATCGATTCGGATATCGAGATCATGAATCCTGATCTCGTGATCGCGACCCTGAGCGGTAAGGATACCCGCCTGTTCATGGAACTTACGATCACAAAGGGAAGAGGATACGTCAGTTCCGACCGCAACAAAACGCCTGATACCAAAATCGGCGTGATTCCGATCGACTCCATTTACACGCCTGTCGACAGGGTCAATGTGATGGTGGAGAATACACGTGTCGGACAGCAGACAGACTTTGATAAGCTTACACTGGATGTCACAACCGACGGAACGATTGCACCTGACGAGGCCGTAAGCCTTGCGGCAAAGGTCCTGAGTGAGCACCTCAGCATATTTATCAACCTGTCTGAGAAAGCCAGAACCGCCAAGGTCATCTCCGAAGAGAAGGAAAATCCCAAGGAGAAGGCTCTGGAAATGAGCATTGACGAGCTCGAACTCTCCGTGCGTTCCTACAACTGCCTCAAGCGTGCAGGAATCAACACGGTCGAAGAGCTCTGCAACAAGACTCCCGAAGAGATGATGAAGGTCAGGAACCTTGGCCGCAAGTCTCTTGAGGAAGTTCTTGAGAAGCTCAAAGAACTGGGACTCAAGCTCAATTCGAGCGAAGATCCCGCGTAATCATTAAGAGTAAACCCGTCCCGCTGCGGTAAATCCATAAGGTGCGCAGCAGGAGATGCCGGCAGAGAACAGGTCTTCGCAGACCTGTCCCTTGCCGGAACCGGCAGCAGGTAAGCCCGATGTGCGCTGCCGTCGGCATCATCATAACGAATGGAGGAATAATAAGATGGCAATGTACAGAAAGTTAGGCAAAAAGACCAAGCTCAGAAAGGCTCTGCTCCGCAACCAGGTCACAGCTCTGATCTATCACGGAAAGATTACCACCACCGAGGCTCGTGCCAAGGAAATCCGCAAGATCGTTGAGCCCATGATCACAATGGCTGTCAAAGAGCGTGACAATTATGAGACTGTTACTGTCATGGCTAAGGTTGCCCGTAAAGACAAAGACGGCAAGCGCGTCAAGGAAGTCGTCGATGGCAAGAAGGTTACCGTTTATGACGAAGTTGAGAAGCAGATCACCAAGGATGCTCCCAGCCGTCTGCATGCCAGAAGACAGATCCTTCGCTACCTGTATCCCGTAGTCGAGGTTCCTCAGGAAGCAAAGGGCCGCAAGAAAGCCACCAAGAAGGTCGACCTCGTTGACAAGATGTTCACTGAGTACGGCCCCAAATATGCCGGCAGGAACGGTGGTTACACCAGAATCATCAAAATCGGCCAGCGCCGCGGCGATGGTGCAATGGAAGTTGTCCTTGAGTTTGTCTGATTGCTCAGGCTGATTCTTTTGCAGCATGATATGAATTTTAGAAGTCTCCGGGGGGATCCTGTCCCGGAGACTTTTTTAGAAATATCGAAGTCATACAGCAGACGCCCGGAAAATGCGCGTCGTTATTGTACATGCCCCCTTGAAGGGCGCATACATTTCGCGCCATCTGTTTTTCGCTTTCTTTGCCGCAAAAAATCCAGATGCAGCCGAAGCGGATCCGGGGAGTAAGTCCAAAGAGATAGAGTAGACATGATTAAAATCAGCAAACTGATCCATGATTATATACAGAGGGATGAAGAGGGAAATCCGTCCGGTACGATCCGTGCGATCAATGACATTTCTCTTGATGTCGAGCCGGGACAGTTTATTGCCATTCTCGGGCACAACGGGTCCGGCAAATCTACCCTTGCAAAACATCTGAACGCCCTGCTCTTTCCGACGGAGGGAGCGGTCTGGGTGAACGGGCTTGATACGAAGGATCAGTCGCTTCTGTGGGAGATTCGACAGACGGCGGGCATGGTCTTTCAGAATCCCGACAACCAGATCATCGGACAGGTTGTCGAGGAAGACGTAGGGTTCGGCCCTGAAAACATGGGGGTTCCGACAGAGAAAATCTGGGAACGGGTCGAGGAGAGTCTCAAGACCGTCGGAATGTATGAATACCGTAAAAAATCGCCCAATCGTCTGTCCGGCGGCCAGAAACAGCGTGTTTCCATCGCCGGCGTCATCGCCATGCATCCCAAGTGCATTATCATGGACGAACCGACTGCCATGCTCGACCCCTCGGGACGCGCCGATGTCATAAATGCTGCGATGAAACTGAACCGGGAAGAAGGAATCACCATTATTCTGATCACGCATTACATGGAGGAAGCGATCCGCGCGGATCGTGTCTTTGTCATGGATGAGGGAAAGATCGCCATGCAGGGAACACCGCGGGAGGTTTTCTCACAGGTAGAGAAGATGCAGGCGATTCATCTCGATGTTCCGCAGGTAACCCTTCTGGGACACCTGCTCCGGGAGAAGGGGCTGGATATACCGGAGGGGATCCTGACCAGGGAAGAGCTCGCACAAGCTCTGCGCAGGCAGTGCGGATGCCGGATCACAGCGGAAAGGAAATGAAAGAAATGGGACTCAGTCTGGAAAAAGTGAGCTATGTCTATGAGCAGGGAACTGCGATGGAAACTGCGGCTTTAAAAGATGTAAGTCTGGAAATACCTGACAATCAGTTTATCGGACTGATCGGACACACCGGTTCCGGTAAATCCACACTTGTACAGCTTCTCAACGGACTTCTGCGTCCTTCGAGCGGCAGTGTTCTATATAACGGCAAGGATATACATGCGGATGGTTTTGACAAGAAAGCTCTCCGCGCAAATGTCGGTCTGGTCTTCCAGTATCCGGAACATCAGCTTTTCGAAGTCGACGTTCTGTCCGATGTCATGTACGGGCCCCGCAATCTGGGACTCGACGAAGCTGTTTGCAAAAAGAGGGCTGTGCAGGCACTGGAAAATGTGGGGATTTCGGAAAAATATTTCAAAACATCTCCGTTTGATCTGTCCGGCGGCCAGAAGAGGCGCGCGGCGATCGCAGGCGTGCTTGCCATGAATCCGAAAGTCCTGATTCTTGATGAGCCCACCGCCGGCCTTGATCCCAAAGGAAGAGATGAGATCCTCGGTCTGATCTCCGAGATGAAAAAAAAGCTGTCTATGACGATCATACTGGTATCACACAGCATGGACGATGTCGCCCGCTACGTTGAGAGGATCGTTGTGATGGGACACGGGGAGAAGGTGTTCGATGACAGCCCCAAGAATGTGTTCCGTCATTACACAGAGCTCGAGGAACTGGGCCTGTCCGCACCGCAGATCACATATATTATGAATACCCTGCGCGAAAGCGGGTTCGATGTTGAGACAGATGCCCTGACGGTGGAGGAAGCCGCTGAGGAAATCATGCGCAGAATCAGTAAAAGCAGCCGCTAAAGAGCTGTTTCGGGGAGCATTATTATGTTCAAGGATATTACACTCGGACAATACTATCAGACAGACTCACTGCTTCACCGGCTTGACCCCCGGGTCAAGATCGTTGGGACACTGGTATACATTATCTCCCTCTTTGTGGTGAATTCTTTTATCGGCTACGCTGTCTGTGCTGTCTTTCTGATCGCCATGATCAAACTTTCGAATGTTCCTGTCGGATATATTGTGCGTGGTATGAAAGCGATCCTGATCCTGTTGCTGATCACAATGGCTTTTAACCTGTTTCTGACACCCGGCGAAGAGCTCTTCCGGATCGCCTTTCTGAAGATCACAAAACAGGGACTTGCCTTTGCTGTGAAAATGGCCATCCGGCTTTCCCTGCTGGTCATCGGATCCTCGCTGATGACTCTTACCACCACGCCCAACCAGCTGACGGATGCCATCGAGAACCTTCTCAATCCGCTGAAGAGGGTTCGGGTTCCGGTCCACGAGATTGCCATGATGATGTCGATCGCCCTCCGCTTTATTCCGATCCTGATGGAGGAGACAGATAAGATCATGAAGGCGCAGATCGCCCGGGGAGCTGATTTCGAGAGTAAAAACCTGATCAAAAAGATCAAGAGTCTCGTACCGCTTCTTGTGCCGCTCTTTATTTCCGCCTTCCGCCGGGCCAATGACCTGGCAATGGCAATGGAAGCACGCTGCTACAGGGGCGGCGCTGGACGCACCAAGATGAAGCCCCTGGTCTACAAGGGCAGAGATCAGGGCGCCTATTTTGTCCTTTTGGCGTATTTTGCAGTCTGTGTACTGCTCAGACTCATCCGCCTGCCGATTTCAATCTGAGTCTGGGTCAGCAGTCGTTATCCTGTCCTTTTGTTTCTGAGGACAGGCAGATTCTGCAGGGACGAATACGAGTATAGTACGGGTATAGTAATAGAAGGAGCAGCACGATCGTGAAAAAAAGAATCCTGCTTTCCGTCGCCTATGACGGGACGGGGTATGCCGGCTACCAGGCACAGAAAAGCGGAGTGCCTACGATTGAAGGAGAACTGAACCGCGCTCTGACAGAGATGACGGGGGTACCTGTGGAAGTGATCGGCGCAAGCCGCACGGATGCAGGCGTGCATGCCTGCTGCAATCTTGCTGTTTTTGACACAGAAAGCCGTATACCGCCCGATAAGTTTTCCTACGCGCTGAATGTACGTCTGCCGGACAGGATCTGTGTCCGGACATCACTTGAAGTGCCGGCTGATTTTCATCCCAGGCACTGCAGTACGGTCAAGACCTATGAATACCGTATTTTTAATGCTCCCATGCCGGATCCCATGCGCCGTCTGTATACGTATTATTCCAGATACAGGTTTGACGTGGAAGCCATGCGCGAGGCGGGACGGTATCTTGTGGGAGAGCATGATTTCAAGAGCTTCTGCAGTATGTATACGAGCGCGAAGACAACTGTGCGGGAGATCCTGAATGTTGAAGTAGAGGAGATTCCCTGCGGCACCCGGGCATCCCTTTCCCAGGTTTGCCGCATGCCGCGGGAGATCGTGATCCGAGTCAGCGGCAGAGGTTTTCTTTATAACATGGTGCGTATCATTGCGGGAACCCTGATGGAGATCGGGCGAGGGGCTAAAGCCCCCGAAGAAATGCCGTCTATTCTGGATGCGCTTGACCGGCGTGCAGCCGGCCCTACAGCGCCTGCCTGCGGTCTTACCCTGGTGCGGTATGAGATCACGGAACCCGGTATGGAGATGGTATTTGAGTGATAAAAGAGACATAGATGCAAGGGAAGAGATGGTATTTGACGGATCAAAGGGATATATACACAATGGGGCAGAGAGGACCCTCCCCGTTGATGCAGAATCCTTTTCCATCCTCTGATTTTGCAAAAAAACAGCAAAAATCTGTATTTAAAAAAATACAGTCAGACGTTGACACTCATTTTTCGTTCGAATATAATGGACAGGTGCGACGGCGGTAAACGCATGTATTTTGCATGCCCTGACTCCCCGGTTTTTGGAAAAAATTTACCTGCCACTGCGACACGCACATAAAGAAAGAAACCAGTAGAGATAGAATTTGAAGAATATGATCCGCTCCGGAGCAGGAGCCGGGAAGACCGGCGCTGTACCCGGGAAGTGATCACAGATGCACCGATGGAGGAAAATACATGAAAACCTATGTGCCAGGCGCAGCAGATATTGAGAAGAAATGGTATGTAGTGGATGCGACCGACATGACTCTCGGACGCCTTGCAAGCGCAGTTGCTACAGTTCTTCGCGGCAAGAATAAGCCTTACTACACTCCTTTTATGGATACAGGCGACTATGTCATCATTGTAAATGCAGAGAAGATCAAGGTTACCGGCAAGAAGCTGGATCAGAAGATCTATTTCCGTCACTCCGAGTATGTCGGCAGCGCGAAGTACACCACCCTTCGTGAGATGCTCCGCACAAAGCCCATCAAGGTTGTTGAGCACGCAGTCCGCGGCATGCTTCCCAAGGGAAGACTCGGCGACGACATGTACAGAAAGCTCCATGTCTATGAAGGTCCCGAGCACAAGCACGCAGCACAGAAGCCCGAAGAGCTGAAGTTCTGATCGACTTTGACCGCCAGCCGGAAAGAAAAATAAACCGGCGGCAATCGAAAATAGATGGCCGAAACAGATCCGGACAAAACGGACGGCCAGAGCTTGAAAGGAGATATTTACAATGGCTAAAGAAGCGACATATTATGGAACCGGCAGAAGGAAATCCTCTGTTGCCCGTGTTTTCATTACACCCGGCACCGGCAATATGACTATCAACGGCAGAAGCCTGGATGACTATTTCGGACTTGAGACCCTCAAGGTTATCGTCAACCAGCCTATCGTTCTCACCGGCACAACCGGTCAGTATGACTACAAGATCACTGTCAAGGGCGGCGGCACAACCGGCCAGGCAGGCGCAATCCGTCACGGCATCTCCCGTGCCCTCATCGAGGCAGACGCGGACCTTCGTCCCGTTCTCAAAAAGGCCGGTTTCCTGACCCGTGACCCTCGTATGAAAGAGAGAAAGAAATACGGTCTCAAAGGCGCTCGCCGCGCTCCTCAGTTCTCCAAGCGCTGATCTCACGAGACTGCAGTTACAAATATCCCATCATCTTACAAAGAATCGCATATTTTTCAAAGATCACACACACAGAACCCGCAGAAATCGAGCATTTCTGCGGGTTTTTTATCCCCTATAGCGTCTTCTGAAGGAATATGGTATATTTGTTAGAGGCGGCGAATCCTCTTCGCCGATGCCCTGTTCCAGTGATAAAGTGAGGATAAAAAATATGAGGAAAGATATCAGCAACCGCATTCAGAGCGTGACCAACCGGATTCTGCAGGATTACCAGAACGGCCGCGATATAGATAACATGAATGTCTTTAACCAGCCCGACAGCGAGGCGGTCATCGACATTGTCAATAAGCTCCTCAGCATTCTGTTTCCCGGCTATTACAGGCCCAGGGAATTCAGGAGCTACAATTATGACAGCCGGATCGCGGTGGTGATCGAGGACGTCATCTACAACCTGCAGAAGCAGATCGCCATTGCCCTCCGTTTCAAGGAGGAGTACGCGGCAGAGACCGACTTCGAGCTCCGCATGTCGGCTGAGGAACTGGCGATCGATTTCCTGGACAGGATCCCTCATATCAGGGCACTGGTAAACACGGATATGCAGGCCTCCTATGAGGGAGATCCCGCCGCTTTCAGCAAAGATGAGATCGTCCTGTGCTATCCCGGACTCCTGGCCAGCACCATCAACCGACTGGCCCACGAGCTCTTCCTTCTGGGCGTCCCGCTCATCCCCAGGATGATGACGGAGTATGCTCACAGTAAGACCGGAATCGATATCCATCCCGGCGCGACTATCGGCGAGTACTTTTTCATGGACCACGGCACAGGCATCGTCGTCGGTGAGACCTCGATCATCGGAAAGCACGTCAAGGTCTACCAGGGCGTCACCATCGGTGCACTTTCGACCCGCGGCGGTCAGCGCCTGCGCGGCGCCAAACGTCATCCTACTATCGAGGACAACGTCACCATCTACGCCGGTGCCTCGATCCTGGGCGGCGATACGATCATCGGCGAGGGTTCGGTCATCGGATCCAACGTCTTCATCACAAGCTCCGTAAGGCCCGGCACCCGGATCAGCGTCAAGACCCAGGAGCTCATTATCCGCAACGGGGACGAAGATTTCGAGCTGCACGGCACTCCGGAACCGGTCGAGGATATGGAAGAGTCCAAACCGGACGACACCTGGTATTATGTGATCTGATAAAAATGTTTTTCAGATCCGATCGTCTTTGAACTGAATAAATAAAGGAATTATGAACCCCCTCTTTATAAGGGCTCAGCTGTATAAAGATCTATCAACAGGAGGAAAAAAGAATGGCTATTACTGCAGGAATCAAGGGTGAGAAGAAGTTTGTCGTCAACGAGGATATGCTGGCTTCCAGAGCCGGAAGCGGCCTTGTCAATGTATTTGGCACACCGTCCATGATCGCCGAGATCGAGAATACAGCCGCTATGTCCGTACAGCCCGAGCTGGAAGAGGGCAAGACTACCGTCGGTATGGCCATCAGCGTCTCCCACGTCGCCGCCACACCTCTGGGCATGGAAGTCCGCATCGAGACCGAACTCACAGAAGTGGCGCCCAACGGCAAGGTCATGACCTTTAAGGCGACCTGCTATGATGAGGCCGGGCTCATCGGCGAGGGAACTCACCAGCGCGCAATCGTCGACCGTGCCCGTTTTGAAGCCAAGGCAAACGCAAAGGGCGCAAAATAAGGTTCTATCAGATCAGGGGGAATGCCTATGGACTTCGTAATTCAGCATCAGACTGCATCCTATCTGCGTCTGCATCTTCGCAGAGGCCGCTTCAGCGCAGCGGAGGCGGAGGTACTGGAGTATGCCCTCAGCAATCTCAAAGGTATTTCCTGTATTAAGCTCTATCCTTCTTCCGGCGGGATTGCATTTTCCTACAAGGGCGATAAGGAGAGCATCGTCAGGAGACTGCGCGAACTGCAGTTTCAGAACGTCAAAATGTTCGCAAAAAATCTTGAGGACAGCATCGGCAGCGAAGAACTTGCCCGCAGGAAACTCAGCCCGGCAGTAAAGAGAAAACTTCGCTGCAAGGTGATCGCCGAGGCTGCGGCGGATCTGCTCCTGCCTGCACCGATCCAGCTGGGCTATCATGTCTATCAGCTGGTGACCCTGAAGGACCTGTAAAAGGTTGTAAAACCGGCGAATGCCACAGCACTTCGAAAACCGGAATTCCTGAGGGATCTGTATGTATTGTCCCCCGCAGATGGCCTCTGCCAGGTGCCCGGAAAGACAGGCATGTTTTTCCGGGCACAGTCTGCATGAAAGAATCTGCATGAAATCCGGAAATCTGAGAATTTATAAAAATCGAAAATTATAAAAATCGGAAATTTGTGAATTTGCGCTTGACAAAGCGTTGAGTTTACGTTTAAATGTATTAAAAATTAAATAAGATTAATAAACCGTTGATGCGGAAGTAAAACGTGAGGGGCACCCACAGAGAGTCCGGGCAGGTGAGAGCCGGACGGTATGCTGACACGAATAATGGTCCGCGGAGGGCGTGTTTAAAGGTGTTTGTTATGAAGGCTTTTCTGCAGTCTGTCTGGGACTGCGCCTGAAGAAGAGCCGGAAAAGCCGCCGAGTATGACACGACGTGAGGGCATACGTCAGTTGCCGGGAATTTGCTGGAATTCCTTAAAGAGCGCGCGCTCGTCCGGAACCCCCTGCGGGCAGGATTTCTTTTCTATTTGAAGGGAAAATCTGTGCAGAGAGGGCCTTTGTGATAGCAGTTCCCTGATCATCAGGGATTTTTTTATGCAAAGCTTTTGAGTGCGCGAAGCGGGGTGGTACCGCGGATATCATGCAATAAAAGATGTTCGTCCCCGGCAGAATGAGTCTGTACAGGCTCGCTCTGCCGGGGACTTTTTATTCTTCATCGCGCAATACCCGTGACTTCAGTCATGGGATACGCGCGCAAAAAGTGAAACTCGCTTCATCGCGAAAGACTCGCGAGCGGGTCTTGAATCATCATCGCGCAAATCCCGCTCGCGGGACTTGCATTTTCATTGCTCACTGTCCGTGACATCATCCATGGGATATTGGCGCAGCAAATCGCTTCCTCCATATCGCGCAGTACCCTGTCTTCGGACAAGAGCTGCGTAATAAACGAATGATCAGAAAGGAGCAGCACAATGATCAAAGAAGCTATCATTAAAATTGTCACAAAGCAGGACCTGTCTTTCGAGGAGGCAAAGACCGTCATGAACGAGATCATGAACGGAGAGACGACGCCCACCCAGAATGCAGCATTTTTGTCGGCACTCTCGACCAAGAGTACCAAGGCAGAGACCATCGATGAGATTTCCGGCTGCGCTGTTTCCATGCGGAGCCATGCAACCCCTGTCGAACATCCCGGGATGGACGTACTGGAGATTGTCGGTACCGGCGGTGACAACGCCAATACCTTCAATATTTCCACAACATCCGCGATGGTGGTCACGGCGGCCGGTGTAAAGGTTGCCAAGCACGGAAACCGTGCGGCCTCCTCACAGAGCGGAACAGCAGACTGCCTCGAAGCCCTGGGGGTCAATATTCAGCAGGACCCCGACATGTGCAGAAAGCTTCTGGATGAAGTCGGCTTCTGTTTCATGTTTGCCCAGAAATATCATCTGGCAATGAAGTATGTGGGTGCCATACGGAGGGAGCTGGGCTTCAGGACGGTGTTCAATATTCTGGGGCCGCTCACCAATCCTGCAAGACCGGAATATTTCCTTCTGGGTGTCTATGATGAATATCTTGTGGAACCGGTCGCCAAGGTCCTGGCTTCTCTTGGCGTCAGTCATGCCCTTGTGGTTTACGGGCAGGACAAAATGGACGAGGTTTCTGCCTCTGCGCCAACGACTGTATGCGAGCTGAAGGACGGCTTTTACAGGACGACCACGATCTGCCCGGAGGACTTCGGGCTTACCAGAGGCAATAAGGAGGACCTGACCGGCGGTACCCCTGCGGAAAATGCACAGACGACCCGTGCCATTCTTTCCGGTGAGATCAGGGACGCCCGACGTACTTCGGTCCTCCTCAACGCAGGGTGTGCCCTCTTTGCCGCCAATGCGGTATCTTCCATCGGGGAGGGCGTCAAACTGGCGCAGGAGATGATCGACAGCGGCAGGGCTATTGCCACACTTGACGCTCTGATCAGGGCTTCCAATCAGGCAGCCTGACCACACACAGCTCTTGTGATGCAAAGTAAAAGTGAGGCTGTAACACCATAAAGAGAGGTAAAAGACATGGGGACGATTCTGGACCGCCTGGCAGAGCATGCCATGGAAAGAGTGGCGGAAAAAAAGAAAAAACACCCGCTCGAAGAAATACAGGAAAAGGCATTTGCCGTCTGCGGGGCTGCAGCCGGCACACTGGAATTTCCATTTGAAAAAGCGCTGTCCGGGGAAGGGATCCATTTTATCTGTGAATGTAAAAAGGCGTCTCCTTCCAGGGGGCTGATCGCGCCGGATTTCCCATATCTGGACATTGCACGTTCCTATGAGGCGGCGGGCGCTTCTGCCATTTCTGTTCTCACTGAGCCAAAATGGTTTCGCGGGGAGGACCGCTTTCTGCAGGAAATCACGGCGGCTGTCAGTATTCCCTGCCTGCGCAAGGATTTTACCGTGGATCCCTATATGATCTATGAGGCAAAACTGCTGGGTGCCTCTGCAGTCCTTCTGATCTGCGCGATCCTGGATGATGCGCAGCTTGCGGAGTATCTGCAGCTCGCGCATTCCCTGGGGCTTTCCGCTCTGGTGGAGGCCCACGATGAGAAAGAAGTCGGGCGGGCACTTGCCGCGGGAGCCCGTATCATCGGTGTCAACAACCGGGATCTGCGGGACTTTACCGTAGATATCAATAATTCCGTCCGCCTGCGCAGCCTGGTTCCTGAAGACCGCATTTTTGTATCGGAGAGCGGTATCCGCAATGCGCAGGACGTCGGTCTTCTTTGCCGCAGGGGGACAAATGCCGTTCTCATCGGCGAGACACTGATGCGCAGCCCCGACAAGGGCGCTTTCCTCAGGGAACTTGCCGGCAGCTGCCTGCAGTCCCGATAAAACGGAGAAGATGAAATGCACGTGAAAAAAGAAAACAGGCCGAATAACAGGCCGATCGTGAAAATCTGCGGTCTTCGACGGCGGGAGGATGCGGAGGCAGCCGGCTTTCTGCAGCCGGATCTGGCGGGTTTTATCCTTTCACCGGGTTATAGAAGATCCATAGATATCGAAAAAGCAAAGACCCTTCGACGGATTCTTTCTCCACAGATCGGTACAGTCGGAGTCTTCGCAGATGCTTCATATGCGGAGATCGTGCGGGCGGCAGATGCGGGCTGTATCAGTATGATCCAGCTTCACGGGAGCGAGGACGAGACCTATATCCGGGAAATTACAGCTCTGACCGGGCTTCCTGTGATCAAGGCTTTCCGGATCGGCGGGACAGAGGATCTTGCCGCGGCCGCCGCCAGTTCTGCCCCCTGGGTCCTGCTTGACAGCGGTTCCGGCACAGGCAGGTGTTTTGACTGGAATCTGCTGGACAGATTTCTGAAGGCCCAGGCGGCGGAACACGACCGATCCCTCTTTCCCGGAGGACATCGATGGATTCTGGCCGGGGGGCTGACAGCGGAAAATGTGTCGGCGGCTGTTCAGCGCTTTCATCCTGACGGAGTGGATGTCAGCAGCAAAGTAGAGACGGGCGGATGGAAAGATCCGGCAAAAATGGCAGCCTTTCTTGCGGCTGCAAGACAGTAAAAGAACATAAAAAACAATAGGAGGCCGGGAAGTGAAAAAAGGAAGATTTGGAGACTTTGGCGGACAGTATGTCCCCGAAACCCTGATGAATGAACTGATCCGCCTGGAGGAGGCGTATGAGTATTACAAAAACGATCCTGCATTTGTCGGGGAGCTGACCTCTCTTTTGAACCATTACGCGGGACGTCCCTCTCTGCTGTATTACGCCGAAAAAATGACAGAAGATCTGGGAGGGGCGAAGGTATTTATCAAGCGTGAAGACCTCAATCACACAGGATCCCACAAGATCAACAATGTACTTGGCCAGGTCCTGCTGGCGAAAAAAATGGGGAAGACCCGCGTCATCGCCGAGACGGGCGCCGGACAGCACGGTGTGGCAGCGGCGACCGCCGCGGCTCTCCTTGGTATGGAATGTGAAGTCTTTATGGGCGCGATCGACTGCGAACGTCAGAGGCTCAATGTCTATCGCATGGAACTTCTGGGCGCCAGAGTGCATCCGGTGGAGAGCGGTTCCAGAGTCCTCAAAGATGCTGTCAATGAGACCATGCGCGAATGGGCCGGACGTGTGGATGATACCCATTACGTCCTGGGCTCTGTCATGGGGCCCCACCCTTTCCCCACGATTGTCAGAGATTTCCAGTCTGTGATCTCAAAGGAGGCCAGGGCTCAGATCCTGGAGATGGACGGGAAGCTTCCGGCTGCAGTGCTCGCCTGCGTGGGGGGCGGCAGCAACGCAATGGGCATGTTCTATCACTTTATCGGTGATAAAGATGTCCGCCTGATCGGCTGCGAGGCTGGCGGTGAAGGCGTCGAAACCGGACATCACGCAGCGACCATAGCCAAGGGAAGCCCTGGCGTCTTCCACGGCATGAAGTCCTATTTCTGCCAGAACGAGTACGGGCAGATCGAAGAGGTCTATTCGATTTCCGCAGGCCTTGATTATCCCGGTATCGGCCCCGAGCACGCATGGCTGCACGATACAGGGCGCGCCCAATATGTCCCTGTGACCGACGAGGAGG
>Ga0256407_10004540_pt1 | contig 23084 bp, 23 predicted proteins | sample RumenRJG_04DNA_FD_193489 | JGI IMG/M metagenome (GOLD analysis project Ga0256407, IMG submission 193489) | Bovine rumen microbial communities from Lethbridge, Alberta, Canada - RJG_04 | ecosystem: Host-associated > Mammals > Digestive system > Stomach > Rumen | place: Canada: Alberta... | reverse complement strand
TTTTCAAGGTCCTTTGTGTTTTGCGAAGAAAATTTTGTGATGTTTTCATAAGATTTTCTCGCTGACACTTTTGATATTATACCGCAAACGAAAGCATTTGTCAACCCCTTTTTTGAAGTTTTTTCAAATTTTTTGAGGTCGTTTTTGCCTCCGTTTTGGCGCGTGAATTATAATACCACATCTCTTTTTAAATTGCAAGGGGTTTTTTGAAGATTTTTCCATTTTTATAATTTGCATAAAAATCCTTGATATTCAATATTCTTTTGTTACTTTTGTTGCCTTTACTGCCGAAAATACCCTTTGCAAGGAACACTTGCTTGCTTTTTTTACGGTTTCTTCCTATAATGAAGTCAAACCAAGGAGGCGATATGATGACATTCGGTCAACAATTACAGTATTTACGCAAACAAAAGGGTTATTCACAGGAACAGCTCGCACAACAGCTTTATGTGACGCGGCAAAGCGTCATGTCAGCGAAGCGGAATCGGTGCTTTCGGATTATCAATTACATTTACCGTATTAAAAAACGGAGGGGCGTGTGCTCCTCCGTTTTCGCGTTATACAAATCTGTTCAGCTCTGCGTTATAGGTATAATCTATCGCCTTGAGCTTGGCTTCGATCTCCGTCCTGTCCGCCTGCAAGTCGTCGCAGAGGGCGTCCAGTGTGGGATAGTCGTCGCGCAGCTTGGTGTTGATATAGCTGAGCAGGATCATCGGATCGTTGGGAATCATAGGCTCCTCCTTAGTAGGTATCCAAAAAATGGTGCTTTTCGCCCTTGGTTTTGTAGGCGAGAACCGCGTCGAGCGCAACGTTGTGCATGCTGTTGAAAATGTTTGCCTCGACTGCCGGATTGGTCTTTTTTAGCTGTTGGATCAGGCGCTTGGTCTCCTTGCGCTTGGAGGCGGACTCTTGGTCATGCTCCTCCTCGGAGAGCGCCTCGGTAAAGCGGCAGGCACAGCGCAAAAAGGTCAGCTTGTTTTGGTCGCGCCACGCGATGATATCCTCTTCGCGGATATAGTAGAGCGGTCGGATCAGCTCCATGCCCTCAAAATTCGTGCTGTGCAGCTTGGGCATCATGGTTTGTATCTGACCGCCCCAGAGCATGCTCATCAGGGTGGTCTCGATCACGTCGTCATAGTGGTGACCGAGTGCGATCTTGTTGCAGCCCAGCTCCTTCGCCTGCTTGTAGAGATGGCCGCGCCGCATGCGTGCACAGAGATAGCAGGGTGATTTTTCGACATGGACGACCGAATCAAAAATATCGCTCTCAAAGATATGCAGCGGCACGCCGAGCAGGTCGGCGTTGCTTTCGATTTGCTGCCGGTTGGCAGAGCTGTAGCCCGGATCCATCACTAAGAACAGCAGCTCAAAGGGGATCTTGTTGTGCCGCTTTAGGTTCTGGAACAGCTTTGCCATCAGCATGGAATCCTTGCCGCCGGAGATGCAGACGGCTATTTTATCATTCGGCTCCACCAGCTGAAAGTCGGAAACCGCCTGCGTAAAGCGGTGGCAGAGCTTTTCCTTGAAGCGCCGGCGCTTGGTGAGCGACTGCTCGATCGCCAGCCGGCGCGCTTCTTTTTCCGAATATGCTGTCATAGGCGTTATCCTCATTCACTTTCGGGGCTATTCCCCGACGACCTCAGCCACTTCCTCAGCCGCTTCCTCTGCCGGAGCCGGCTCCGCAGCAGCCTCTGTCACGGGCTCGGTCAGCGCTTCGGTCGGCGGCTCGGTGGCAGGCGGCTGATCGGTTATAGGATAGGCGTCAAAATTCGAATCGAGGATATAACCGCTTACAATGACCGGATGGACGCCGAGCGAAACCATTTCTTCGTGCACATAATATGGGATCAGCGCGCCCGATTCGAGCTTGTAGATACCGCTCAGCACACGGTTCTGCGATGCAGCGTCCACAGTGAAGAAATAGATATCCTCGGGCTTGTCGATGTCGTAGATAAAGCTGCCGGCTGCCGGCACGGTCAGCTCGTCCGTCTTGCCGGTCTTGCGGTTGAAGAGGTAGTATTTGGCTGTATGGCTGTCGTAGAGAATGGCGTCGTCGGACTTCGGACAGGCGAGCAACAGCTGCGCGTCCACCTTGATCTCGGGTGATTTTTGGAGCTTGCCGTCCACCGCGGTATAGAGATAGTGATCGGTGTAATGCAAGCCGGTGCTGTCGGTGAGGAATGAATCCATGCAGGGAGCGCCGATGCCGGTGATGTAGCCGTGCTGCGCAACCTGACAGTGCGGGATCGCCTCGGAAAATTCCTCGGTGTCAAAATTGAACGCATAAGCCGCCGAGAGCTGCAGGTCCGCATCGGGGTCATCGGAGAGAGAACAGTAGAGCAGCTCGCCGCAGACAAGCGTGCGCTGCGGCGCAAAGGAAACCTCCTCCAGCTTTGTGTTCTCCATGGTGTCCAGACGGTACTTCCACAACGTGCAAACGTCCGGCGTCTGGGCGTCGGCGAGCGCGTAATAGAGGGTGTTGTTGCGCACATGGATCAGCGTGACGTCCTCCGGAAGAGACAGGAGCATTTGCTCGCCGCTGCCGTCCAGACCGACAGAAAACACCTGCCGCTCCTTCTGCACTTTTTTGATATAATAGACATCGTTGCCGTCTGTCAAAAGCTGACCGTCGTTTGCCGCTTTGGTGATGACGGTGTTGTTGTCGGTGATCTTGTCTCGGAAGCGGATGCCGCTGCCGCCGGAGAAAACATACTTTTCGCCTGCGCTGACAAAACCGTTGCCGGCGACAAAAGCGGTGGTGTTGAATTCCGGCAGGGCTGCCTGATCGGAGGTGGCGTGATAATCGTCGGATTTGGTGCCGTTGCCGGGCACCAGCACATATTCATCCTTGGTGCGGTCAAAGGTGAAGGAGACAGCTTCGTATGAGATCTTGTCACGCGTCATCGCCTTGACCTCCGCCATATTGCGCAGCACGGTGTCCTTGTTGAGTCCGGTTTCAAGCGCAACGGCGCTCAGTGCTGCCATCGTCACACCGTCCTCCGTGTTGGTGGGACCGATGCGCAGCTCGCGGATCTTGGATGAAACATCATTGTTCTTTGCTGTTTTGGCATGCATGACAAAGCTGCCGCCGTCGTAGTCAAAGGCGGTGTGCGCGTCATTGGCAGACCATTTGGAGGAGGTGATGAATTTGTCGGAATGCTCCGCCTCCAAAACGCGGTTGAGCGCGTCGGAAAATTCGGCGCAGTTGACGCCGAAGGTGCTCAGCTGCGGCTCGGTCTCGCGTATCAGCAAAAACACGATGGAGCCGGCGATGCCGAGGATGAACACGATAAAGATGATCACCAGCGCAATGGTGCCGCCGTTGTTCTTTTTTTTCTTATTCTTTTTGCGCTTGCCCTTGACGGGCTTGCCGCAGTTGGGGCAGGCGACGGCATCGTCGGGAATGCTGTGTCCGCATTTTTTGCAAATAGCCATAAATCACCTCAAAGACACGCAGGCAGGAAGCGCATACCCCCTGCCCGTTGTATATTATTCAATTATAAGGCTTGTACCTGGATCGTGTCGCCGTCTGCGGTCACGTGAATGGCGCGCAGCGCGTCGGAACGGGAGCGGATCATTGCCTCGGCGATCTTCTCCTCCACCTCACGGCGGATGGTGTTGCGCAGGTCGCGCGCGCCGCTCTTTCCGTTGCAGGATTTTTTGGCAAGGCAGGCGCATGCCGCCTCATCAAAGGTAAAGGAAATATGCTTTTCAGCAAGGGTCGGCTCATATTCCTCCAGCATCAGGCGTGCAATGTCAACATAGTTGGCTTCGGTGAGATTGTTAAAGACGATGATCTCATCCACACGTGCGATGAATTCCGGACGCAAAAAGTCCTGCAGCGCCTTCATCACCTTTTCTTTGGAGGCTTCCTCGGTGGTTTTGCCAAAGCCGAGGGCGGTATCTCTGCCGGCGGAGCCGGCGTTGGAGGTCATCACGATGACGGTATTCTCAAAGTTGACCGCTCTGCCGTGTGCGTCCGTGACCTTGCCCTCGTCGAGGATCTGCAGCAGAATATTGAGCACATCGGGATGTGCCTTTTCGATCTCATCAAAAAGCAGCACCGAATAGGGACGGCGGCGCACCTTCTCCGTCACCTGGCCTGCCTCGTCATAGCCGACGTAGCCGGGTGGTGAACCGATGATCTTGGAGACCGAATGCTTCTCCATGAACTCGGACATATCGAGACGGATCAGGGTTTCGGGCGTGTCAAAGAGCTGTTGGCTGAGCACCTTGACCAGCTCGGTTTTTCCCACGCCGGTGGGTCCCACAAAGATAAAGGAAGCCGGACGGCGGCGCGGCGAGATCTGACAGCGGCTGCGCTTGATGGCGGAGGCAAGCACTTCCACGGCTTCGTCCTGTCCGATGATCTTTTTCTTCATTTCTTCTTCCAGATCCGCCAGCTTGGAAAGCTCATTTTCGCGGATACGGGACGACGGGATACCCGTCCACAGCTCGATCACCTTGGCGATATCCTCTTCCGTCACCTTGGCGACAAGCGAATCGGGGTCGATGCCCTCCAGTTCCTTGTCGATACGCGCCAGACCGGTGTTGACCTCGGCGAGCGCCTTGTAGTCGATCTCGTCCATACCGGACAGCTCGTCCTTTGTCTGCAAAAGCGCGTCGCGCTCGTCGGTGAGGGTCTCAAAGCGCTCCATCTCCTTGTTGCGCAGCGCGGCGCAGGCACAGCTTTCGTCGAGAAGGTCGATCGCCTTGTCGGGCAAAAAGCGGTCGGTGATATAGCGCTCGGAGAGCACAACGGTTTTGCGGACGACGTCATCGCTGACCTCGACCATATGGTGCTTTTCGTAGTAGCTCTTGACGCCGGCAATGACCTCGATAGTCTGGGCGATCGTCGGTTCGCCGACCTTGACAGGCTGGAAGCGGCGTTCGAGAGCGGAGTCCTTTTCGATATATTTGCGGTATTCGTTAAAGGTCGTGGCGCCGATGACCTGCACTTCACCGCGCGAAAGCGCCGGCTTGAGGATGTTGGCAGCGTTCATGGTGCCCTCGCTGTCACCGGTGCCGACAAGGCTGTGCACCTCGTCGATAAACAGGATCACGTTGCCGCTCTCCTTGACCTCGTTCACCAAGCCCTTGATGCGGCTCTCAAACTGACCGCGGAACTGCGTTCCGGCGACCAGTGAGGTGAGGTCGAGCAGCTGGATCTCCTTGTTTTTGAGACGCGGCGGCACCTTGCCCTGCACGATGCGCTGGGCAAGACCCTCGGCGATGGCGGTTTTGCCGACGCCGGGCTCACCGATAAGGCAGGGATTGTTCTTGGTGCGGCGCGACAGGATCTGGATCACGCGCTCGATCTCGCTGTCTCTGCCGACGATATTGTCGATCTTTCCCTCTCTTGCCTTGCGGGTCAGATCCTCGCAGTAGAGGTTGATGTGTTTTCTCTTCTTTTCTTTTTTATCCTTTTTGGGCGCGTTCTTGTCAGCGGTCTTGCCGTCCTGCTGGTTGGCGCCGCCGAACATACTGTTAAAGAACGCCGGAAACGCCGGTGCGCCGTGCGAAAAATCATCGTCGTCGCTGCCGCCGCTCTCCTCCTGAAACTTGTCCATCTGCTCGGCGAGATTATCGGCGCCGAGGGACTCCATCAGCTGAGAGAGGTCGCCGCCCTGCATCAGCGTGTTCATCTGATCCTGAACGGTTTCCAGATCTTCGTCCGAAATGCCCATCTTGCTGATCAGATCCTCAACGGGCTTTATTTTCAGCTCCTTTGCGCAGCTCAGACAATAGCCGACGGTGGGAGCGTTCTGTGAAGTGTTGTTTGATACAAAAACTACCGCGGGTCGTTTTCCGCATCTGGTGCAAAGCATAACATTCTCCTTTACATCTTAGTTGCATAAAGTATAAGATATTCTCTTCCTAAAATCAAGATTGTTCACACAATCTTCACTTTTTTTCGTCATTTTTGGCTTTTATCAGGCGGAAAAATACGACTCCGTACTGAATAAGAGCGATAATCATCGCCATGGCGGTGAGGATCAAGCCGATATACACCAGCAGCATGTTCTCCTGACCGGTCAGGATCTTGATGAAAATGATCAGACAGATAACAAAATAGAAGATGACGGTCGCCACCTTGCCGAAGATGTTTGCCGGCGGCGGCGCCACCTTGCACAGCAGGAGAATAAAGCCGCCCAGCAGCATCAAAAACTCCTTTGTGACCAGCACCATCATGATCGGCAGGATCGCCGGCATGTAGATCACCATGCAGACAGCGACGGAGATCAGCGTCACCTTGTCGGCTATGGGGTCGAGGATCTTGCCGAGCGAGGTCACCTGATCCAGCTTGCGCGCAAAATAACCGTCAAAGCAGTCGCTCAGTCCGGACAGACCGACCATGACGCCTGCCATCACATAATTCTCTTTTAGAAAAAAGTAGATAAAGGGCGGCACGAGCAGGAATCTGATATAGGTTATCAGATTCGGCACCGTTACCAAGTCCCTTGGCTTAAAGCTCCATTTTTCCATTCTTCCACCCTACCTTGAGTACCTAATCTATTTAAAAAACACAAGCGCATGGAACAGCGAGCCAAACAGCGTGGCGTTCTCCGTCAGCGCCGGATTGGTGCAGCTGATGAGCACATACAAAATGTTGCACAGGAACACGGCGAGCACCGCGCCCTCCAGCGCACCGAGCACACCGCCGAAGATCTTGTTGACCGCATGCACGCCAGGCAGCGAGAACAGCGGCATCACCAAGCGGATGATCATCTTAAAGATGATCCAGAGCAGCGCAAAGATGACGATCGACACGATCACAGACAGCAGAAAAACACAAAGCTCGCTCACCGGCTTTTCGATCGCCTGCGCGATGCCGTCCGTCTGCGACGGCGCGAGCATCAGCCTGCCTTGAATCGTCTCCGGCGACACGCCAAAGAGCTTGCTCAAGCCCTCCAGCATGCGCTCAAAGCCGTCGGGCAGTGCTTGCAGGCTGGTTTTTGCGGCAAACTCCTCACCGTTCTGCGCAATGGTGGTTTGCAGGCTTTCGAGCACGGTCTTGTGAAAAAACGCGTCGTAGACAGCCTGTGCGATAACCGACGACAAAAAGTGTGAGATCGCCGTCGCGGCTATCATGGCGGCAAAGTTGAGCAGCGTTCGCGCCGCACCTCTGTGCACGCCCAATATGATAAAGAGCAAGATCAGCAGTATAATAACAATGGCAGAAATCATAGGCTTCCTTATCCGACAGCCGAATCAGCGGTGGATTCGGTGTCTCTCAAATTGATTTTTCGTATCTGCGTGACGCTGAGCACATACGCCTCATCGTCAGAGAACAGGATCAGCCGGCGTGCGCCGCTGCCGGCAAAGCAGGTGCCGCGCAGCTCTCCGGTTTTGTTGTAGATATAGATCGTGTTGTTGTCCATCGTCGCCACGGTGTTTCTGTAGGCGCTGACAGAGTCCGAGCCGGCGTTGCTGTCGGCGGTAAACACCGCAACGCCGTTATCATTATAGGTTATGAGGTCGCACTGTCTGCCGTCACCGCTTTTTGAAAGCGCGAGCGAAAACGTTTCGACGGAGGTGTTAAAGGAATAGTTTTTGAGCGTTTTGCCCTCATATTCGACCTTGACGACCACGTCCTCGTCCATCATGGCGACATAAGACGCGTTGGCGCCGACAAGCGCACAGCGGCCGCCGCTGATAAACCGGCTGTCGATGATGTAGTCGCCGTCGATCTCGTATTTGCCGACCGGCTCCTCCTTGGAGAAATCCAGCATATACACACCGGTTTTGATCTCGCCGTTATTGTTGCTGATGCCGCTGGCGATGCAGCCGGTGCCGTTCATATTGATGGCGACGGAGTTGATATAATATTCTGAAAAAGAATATTTATAGACACGGTTGTTGTCGGCGTCGTAGGCGTACAGCTCACTGTAGAAGCCGTTTCCCTCGACCGCCAGGCAGTATTTGCCGTTCGGCGCAACGTCGCCGGCATAGATATTGCCCGCTGCGGTGCCGCTGTAACCGTTTTTGTCAAAGGTTGCCAGCTGGTAATTCTTCTCTCCCAAACCGAAAATGAGAAAGCGGTTTTCCGCCGACTTCATCACGGGCTTGGTGTAGCGCAGCTGGGTGTTGTTGACCTCGCCGCCCTTGGAATTGAGGGTGACAAAGGAAGTGTCGGAGGCATAGGCAACGCGGTTCTGCGTAACCGCCACATTGCCCTGCGCCACGTCGCTGCCGACGATATTGACCGGATAACCGGAGGACGGCGCACCCATGACCTCGTAATTCCACCACACGCTGATGTTATTCCACGTCAGCTTGTCGCGGAACGCAAAGGCGAATACAATCACCGCCAGCAGCAGCGCTCCCAACACGCCGACCAATATTTTTTTGATAACCTCCGGAGATATGCGCGCCGGCTCCTGTTCATAGTCGTCGAGCGGCACATCCTCGTAGCTGATGACGGTGCGCTCATTTTTGGATTTGTTCTCAGCGAACCGTCCCTTTAATTTTTTGAACATTAGCTCACCCTATTCAGTCAGTCACTCATAGTGTACCTGATTCAAATATAAGCCGCATGCCTGCGCGGTCGGACCGGCAAGCTGTCTGTTTTTTGCGGCGAGAATAGCGGGGATCCCGTCCGGCGGGATCTTGCCCTGTGCGATGCGCAGGAGCGTTCCCACCATGATCCGCACCATATTATATAAAAATCCGTCCGCTTCCACGCGCATCATCACCATGTCGCCGTCGCGCGTGACGGAAAAATGTCTGACCTCGCGCGTCATATCGCCCGGCTCACGGTTATCGAGCGTACAAAAGGAAGTAAAATCATGCCGTCCCACATACGCCTGCGACGCTTGGTGCAGCTGTTCGGCGTTGAGCGGATAGCGATAGTGGAGCGCATAGCCGTCCAAAAACGGATTGCGGACCGGACTGTTCCAAATCTTGTAGATGTACTCCTTGCTCTTGCAGCTGTAGCGCGCGTGAAAATCGGCGCCGACCTCTTTGCAGCCCAGCACTGCCACCGACAGCGGCAACCAGCGGTTGAGCGCAGCCGCCAAGCGTTCACACGGGATCGGGTGCTGCGTTTTGACGCTGATACAATACATATTGGCGTGTACGCCGGTGTCGGTGCGGCTGCAGCCCTTGATGTCAAAGCTGTCGCCGATGATTTTGGTCAGCGCGTTTTGAAAAGCCTCCTGCACGGTAAAAGCGTTCTGCTGGATCTGCCAGCCGTGAAAATGCCTGCCGTCGTAGCAAATGGTGAGCAGAAGATTTCTTATATCACGGTTTTGAAAAGAATGTTGCATACGATCACTCCGCCTATAACAAGCGCCATGACGACGAACGCAACAGCGTCACGTCGCGCCATTCGGATTTGTTTCATACGGGTCCTGCCTGCGCCGCCGCGGTAGCAGCGGCATTCCATCGCCGTCGCCACATCGTAGGCACGCCGAAAGGCGGACACAAACAGCGGTATCAAAACAGGCACCAGCGCCTTGACGCGCCTGATGAGGTTGCCCGACTCCATGTCCGCTCCTCTCGCCTTTTGCGCCTGCATGATCTTGTCGGTCTCCTCCAGCAAGGTCGGGACAAAGCGCAGCGCAAGCGACATCATCATGGCGATCTCGTGCACGGGAAAATGAATGACGCGCAGGGGCTTCATCAGCCGTTCGATCGCGTCTGTCAGCTCTGTCGGCGAGGTGGTAAACGTCAGACAGGAGCTGGCAAGGATCAGGCAGATGATGCGCGTGGTCACAAAGACCGCGCGGTTGATGCCGTTCACGGTGATTTTGAAGATCCACCACTGCCAGATCGGCTCGCCGGAGCCGTAGAACAAATTGAGCAGCGAGGTGAACAGCACGATAAAAATGATCACCTTCAGGCTTTTGAAATAAAACTTCGGCGAAATGCCGCTGCCTATCAAAAACAACGCCGTAAAGACGGTGGTGACAGCCAGCGCCGGATAGCTGAAGGTGCAGAATAATATAACGATATACGCGATAAACAAAATGATCTTCGCGCGTGGATCAAGCCGGTGGATCAGGCTTTTTCCGGGAAAATACTGTCCGAAAGCAACGTCTCTCACCAGAGCTTCCCCTCCTTTTTCAGCAGCGGCAGCAGTGCGCGGAACGCCTCGTCCACCGTGAGCACGCCCTCGGGCACGTCCAGTCCGCGGCGGCGCAAATCCTGCATAATGGCGGTTATCTGCGGCACGCTCAGTCCCCATTGCTTCAGCCGGTCGCCTTGGCTGAACACCGTGCGCGTCGGCTCAAACATCACCAGATCGCCCTTGTGCATCACAACGATGCGGTCGGCAACGCGCGCGATATCCTCCATGCTGTGGGTGACAAGCAAAACGGTGTTTTGCCGCTCCCGGTGATAGCGCATGATCTGGCTGAGCAGCACCTCGCGCCCCATTGGGTCAAGACCTGCGGTCGGCTCGTCCAGCACCAGCACCTCGGGATTCATGGCGATAACACCGGCGATGGCGGCACGGCGCTTTTCACCGCCCGACAGCTCAAAGGGTGATTTTTCGAGCAGCTCGGGCTTTAGTCCCGTAAAGTCCGCCGCGTCGCGGATCGCCTTTTCCAGCTCGGCGCCCTCGAGCCCGCGGTTTTTGGCGCCGAAGGCGATATCCTTGCTGACGGTCTCTTCAAACAGCTGGTACTCCGGATACTGGAACACCATGCCCACCTTGAAGCGCACCTCGCGGATCTTTTTCGGCTCCGCCCAAATGTCCTTGCCGTCAAGCAGAACTTGTCCCTCCGTGGGACGCATCAGACCGTTGAGCATTTGCATCATGGTGCTTTTGCCCGAGCCGGTGTGACCGATGACGCCGATCAGCTCGCCGCGGTGGATCTGCAGGCTGACCCGATTGACGGCACGTTTTTCAAAGGGCGTGCCCTTTCCGTACACATAACTGAGATTTTTCAGCTCCAGAACACAACTCATCGCATTGCCTCCCCGAGCATTGCCACACAGTCTGCCTGTGTGAGCGGAATATGATCTATCTTTAAGCCGCAGCCGCGCAGCTTATAGGCAAGCTCAGCGGATTGCGGCACGTCTAAGCGATGTTTTTTCAGCAGCTCCACCTGAGAAAAGACCTCCTCCGGCGTTCCCTGCGTCAGTATTTTGCCGCTGTCCATCACGACAACGCGGTCGGCGAGCACTGCCTCGTCCATAAAATGCGTGATGAGCACAACAGTCATTTTTTGTTCGCGGTTGAGCTTGAGCAGCGTGGAGACAACCTCCTCTCTGCCGCTCGGGTCGAGCATGGCGGTTGGCTCATCCAGCACAATGCACTGCGGCTGAATTGCCAGAATACCGGCGATGGCGACGCGCTGCTTTTGTCCGCCGGAGAGCTTGTGCGGCGCGTGCTCACGGTATTCGTACATATCGACCGCCTTGAGCGCCTCGTCCACCCTTTTGCGGATCTCAGCGGGCTCCACCCCAAGGTTCTCGGGACCGAACGCCACATCCTCCTCCACAATGCTCGCTACGAGCTGATTGTCGGGATTTTGCAGCACCAATCCGATCTTTTCTCGGATCGTATAGGTATTTTCTTCCACAGAGGTGTCGTCGCCGTCGATGATGACCTTGCCGCTGTCGGGCAGCAGCATGGCGTTGAGCTGCTTGGCAAGCGTGGATTTGCCGCAGCCGTTGTGACCGATGACCGCCACAAACTCGCCGCGCTCCACATCCAGGCTCACGCCGTCCACCGCATAGCGGACAAGCTTGCCCTCCTCGATCTCATCATAGCTGAAACGCACATCCTGAATAGAAATAAAACTCATTCTGATTTCTCCCAGATCGCGGTGGAGCCGCACGGCAGCACAAGTCCCGTGTCGCTCACGCGCAAACCGATTTCGTCTCCCGACACCCTGCCGCCGAAGTCCTTTTGCAGCAACATGCCGAGCAAATATTCCATGACCGCAGGAGAGAGTCCCGTGGTGTAGGAGTTGAGGATAAAAAATACGGGGTCGTCACTGAGCACCTGCCTGCACAGGCTCACCAGTGAAAAAAGCTGTTCTTCGAGCTTCCAGACCTCGCCGCCGGGGCCTCTGCCGTAGGACGGCGGATCCATAATAATGCCGTCATAGCGGTTGCCGCGGCGGATTTCGCGCTGGACAAACTTTACGCAGTCATCCACCAGCCAGCGCACCGGACGGTCGGCAATGCCGCTCGACTGCGCGTTTTCCTTTGCCCACTGCACCATGCCCTTGGACGCGTCCACATGACAGACAGAAGCGCCTGCCTGCATACACGACAGCGTGGCGCAGCCGGTATAACCAAACAAATTGAGGATTCTCAGCTCGCGGCGCGCGCTCCGGATTTTTTCGGCGGCAAAATCCCAGTTGACCGCCTGCTCGGGAAACACGCCTGTGTGCTTGAAGCCCATCGGCTTGATATTAAAGGTCAAATCACGGTAGCCGACAGTCCAGCGGTCGGGCACCTTTTTGTAGGTTTCCCAATAGCCTCCGCCCTTGTTGGAACGGTGATACCGCGCATGCGCCGAGCGCCACAGCGGATTCTTTTTGTCCGTATCCCAAATGATCTGCGGATCGGGTCTGATCAAAATAATATCGCCCCATCTCTCCAGCCGTTCGCCGGAGGAGGTGTCGATCAATTCATAATCCTTCCAATTATCAGATAAACGCATATGGTTTCCTCATTCTTTTAGAGTTAAGAGTGGAGAGTTGAGAGTTGAGTAAAGGGTCGCTTCGCTCCGAATTTGTATTTTTATTGCAGTATTAGGATAGGTCGTGCGCAAGCTTGCCTTTTGAGTGTAGGGGCGCACCCATGTGTGCGCCCGGGCAGGGAACCGTTGTTTTCCTTGGATAAAAATGGTATGACAGGACAACGCGGTTGGGCGAACACGTGGGTTCGCCCCTACGGTGCCAAGGAAGATTCCTTATAAATCCAACCTCGCGATCAATTACACATACGAAATTACGAACAAAAAATTGATCCATTCGGGACGCCGCGGTATCGGAAGCGCCGCACTGTCCGTCCCGACCAAACTCTCAACTCTCGACTCAAAATATTAATTGCCAAACAGATTCGGCTGTGTCACCGCTCCCTGTACGGCTCCCTTCGGAAAGCTGTAGCCGAGATGGCGGCAGCCCTCGGCGGTGATGCAGCGGCCGCGCGGTGTGCGGCTGAGAAAGCCGATTTGAAGCAGATAGGGTTCGTAGACGTCTTCGATCGTGACCGCTTCTTCACCGATGGCGGCGGCAAGGGTCTCCAACCCGACGGGACCTCCGTTATAAAAGCGGATGATCGCCTCCAGCATACGGCGGTCGTTGTTGTCAAGTCCCAGCTCGTCGATCTCAAGGCGGTCGAGCGCGGTCCTTGCGGTGTCGAGGGTAATCACGCCGTCGCTCATCACCTGAGCAAAATCGCGCACGCGCTTGAGCATGCGGTTGGCGATACGCGGTGTGCCGCGTGAACGCGAGGCGATCTCGATGGCACCCTCATAATCTATTTGAATACCGAGAATGCCGGCGCTGCGCGTGACGATGTGCGCCAGCTCCTCGGGTGTATATAATTCCAGACGCAGCAGCACGCCGAAGCGGTCGCGCAGCGGCGCGGTGAGCTGACCGGCTCGGGTGGTCGCGCCTACCAAGGTAAAGCGCGGCAGCGGCAAATGATAGGACGCCGCCATCTGTCCCTTTCCGGTGATGATATCTATCGCAAAATCCTCCATAGAGGGGTACAGCACCTCCTCCACGGCGCGGCTCAGGCGATGGATCTCGTCGATAAACAGCACGTCGCCCTCGTTGAGATTCGTCAGCAGGGCTGCCAAATCGCCGGGCTTCTCAATAGCGGGGCCGCTGGTGATGCGGATATTCACTCCAAGCTCATTGGCGATAATGCCGGCGAGCGTCGTCTTGCCCAGTCCGGGCGGTCCGTAGAGCAGCACGTGGTCAAGGGTTTCGCGGCGGATCTTTGCCGCCTCAATATAGACGCGCAGGTTTTCCTTTGCCTTTTCCTGTCCGATATATTCGTCCAGATTCTTTGGGCGCAGCGGATTCTCTCCCTCAACGGTATCGGAAGGGATCTCGGCAGGATCCATTATGCGGTTTTCAAAGTCAAATTCATCCGAAAAATGCGTGTTTGCCATCTTACTGTCTTCCCATCTGCCTTAAAGTCATGGCGATCAGCTGCTCCACAGGCAAATTGCCGTCAAATTGCGCCAGCACCGGACTGACCTCCGCAGGCGTATAGCCGAGCACGCCGAGCGCCTCGATCGCCTTGGAGACGTTGCCGCCTGCCGCGCTGACCGCTGCGGCGCTGACGGGTGCAAAACCGCTGTCGCTCGCCGCCGCCTTTGCCAGCTTGTCCTTTAGCTCCAGCACGATGCGCTGGGCGATCTTCTTGCCGATGCCCTGTGCGCGTGTGATGGTCTTGACGTCGTCGGTGGCGATCGCCATGGCGACCTGCTCGGGAGAGAGCTCCGACAGCAGCGCCAAGCCTGCCTTGGGACCCACACCGCTGACGCTGATAAGCGTTTTGAACGTGTCCAGCTCGGTTTTGGTGGCAAAGCCGAACAGCTCCATGGCGTCCTCGCGGACATTGAGGTAGGTGTAGAGCATGACCTCGCTGCCGCGCTTGAGGGTTTTGAGTGTATTGAGCGTCGTCTGGCACAAAAAGCCGACGCCGCCGCACTCCACCACGGCACAGGTCGCGGTGGTCTGAATCAGTTTTCCCCTGACGGAATATAGCATAATAACCTCTAAATCGTTCGTTGATTGAGCAGCCGCCGCAAATCGGAGCCAGCTGCTTGCGCGTGGCAGATCGCGATCGCCAGCGCGTCCGCCGTGTCGTCGGGCTTGGGCACCTCGTCAAGGTGCAGCAGCCGCCGCGTCATTTCCATCACCTGCGGCTTTTTTGCCTTGCCGTAGCCCGTCACGGCGGTCTTGACCTGCAAGGGCGTGTATTCAAACACCGGTATGCGCAGCTTTTGCGCTGCCAGCAGCGTGACGCCCCTTGCCTGCGCCACCTTGATGGCGGTGGTTTTGTTGGTTTGAAAATAAAGCTTTTCGATGGAGACCGCATCCGGACGGCACCGCTGCAAAATCGCGGTCAGCTCATCATAGATCGTTTCCAGCCGCTCGTTAAAGTCGGTGTGCGCCTGCGTTTCGATCGCGCCGTAGCCGAGCGCCTGATACGTGTTGGCGCGAAATCGCACGGCTCCCCAGCCGACTATGGCATAGCCGGGGTCAATGCCAAACACAATCAAAATCATTCCTCCGCCGATAGACATAGTGATACATTCTAAATCATTATAACACACATCATCACTTTTAGCAAGCACTTTATTAGCGCCCGTCCTCCGCTTGCAGCTCCATGGCAGGGCTGTCGCCGCAGCGCAGCAGCAAGGTCTGTCCCTTCGGCACATAGCCGAAGCGGTAGCTCTGTGCGGACGCATCGTCAAAGATGACAAGCGTTTCATCGTCTGTCAGGCACGAGCCGGTGATGACAGCGGTTTCGCCGCCGTTTTGGAGCGTCAGCGCGGCTTTGTCGCCGTCAAAACGAAGCGAAACACGTCCGCCGCCCTTGGTCTGCCCTGTCCAGCTGTATTGCCGCAGCTCCGCCGGATTGCCGGCTTGCGTCCGCGCACATCCGCACAAAATCAAAAGAAGCGCGACTGCCAGGCATATGAGTTTTTTCATACGATCCCTCCGCAAATTCTGTTATTGATTCATACGGCGGCAGGAAACTTTTTATGCACAGCAGTTTGGCACTTGCAATCGGCGCGAATTTTTGCTATAGTATTATCAGGAACGGAGGGAGACGCCTTGCAGCACGAGATTTTGAACAAATGCGCGGTTTTTGCACCCGACGGCGAAGTCAAGCGCGCCGGATGGGCAAGAAAACCGGTGTTCCAATACAATAAGGCAGCGAGCAAGACAAACGGCAAACACGGCGAGCGCGACTGTTATTTTGTGAATAACGGCGAGGTGTCGCTCTATCTCTCCGTGGAAAACTACGGGCTGGAATTTTCGGTGCATATCGCGGTCGCCGACCTGAAGCGCGGCGGCGTTATCAGCGACTGCATTTTCAAAAAATGGAACATCATCAAGCACGAGCTGCCCTATGACAGCGACAACAGCGAATTTCTCTATTCCGACAAGCGGCTCCAGCTGCAGCTCACGCACACACCGACGGGCAGAATCCTAAAGGGTGACTTTATCGACTTTGCCAACAGCATCAACCTCTATTTTAATCTGGCGCTAAAAAACATCCTGGGCGACACGCTCCATGTATTGGCGCCGTTTGAGCGCAACCGCAAGTATTTTTATCTCAAATCCTTTGCGCCCAAGTTTGTCGCAAGCGGCATTATCCGCGTGGGCGGCATGGAATATTCTCTTAACGAAAATACAAGCCGCGCCTATTTTGACTCCACGCGGTTCTCCAAGCCCTTTCGGCACAAATATTTTCGCCTGAGTGCAGACTATCCGCTGGACGGCAGGCGCGTTTCGCTCTGCCTTGCCAGCCGCATCGGCGACAACCGCTACGGCAACGAAAACTGCTTTTTTACGGACGGCGCCCTGCACAAGCTGGCTGGCGTTGTCATGAAAGGCAACAAACGGCTCGACCGTCCGTTTTTCTTCACCACCACCGACAAGCTGCTCGACGTCACCTTTAAGCCCTTCACCGTCGGCGGCGCATCCATGGCGGCTGCCATGCTGAACACCACGGTGATATTCGGCAGGCTGTACGGCGAGATCCGGCACAAGAACATCCCAACGCCGCTGATTGTTGACAACATGCAGGCACACCTGATCTTTTCGGAGCTTTGAGCAGTTATCGCTCGCAAAGATTCAAAAAAATATCATAACGCAAAACGGAGCAGGCGACCGACCTGCTCCGCTGTTTTTTTATTTTTTATCCTCGACGTCCTTTGACAAGCGCATCACCATGGCGATGGAGGTGATGAACATGATCAGCACATAGACCATAATAGCGACGATGGAGCCGATGGAGATATTCTGCCTCGGAATGAACGACAAAATCAGAAACACCGCCGTAAAGCAGCTGATGACCGACACGATGTTTTTGAGATTGCGCTCCTTGTCCAGCGCACAAAACAAAAAGTTGATGATCGGGATCAGAATCAGCACCACGCAAACAACCGAAAAGGCGGCAAAGGAGCCGTCCACATTGGAAGTGACGCCGAAAAGCATCATAAACATATTAAAAGGCGAGGCAACGGTCACCAAGCCGTCCGCATTGACCTTTGTGTCCTGAATAAAGGGCATGGTGCAGATCACCAGCTCCATAAGATAGAGCACACACATGGTGATCCTCAGCTTTTTTCTCGTTTTAATATCAGGCTTTTTTACCATAATGAACCTCCGTCAACAATATCATACCTATTGTATCACAAAATTATGAATTGCACAATAGAAATTTTTGTGTTATACTGATTCCTGCACCCGATAAATCGGGTGCAGGAAGGATAATCATATGAGTTTTATTTACGAATCTATTGTGTACAACATTTATCCGCTCGGTTACTGCGGTGCTCCCAAGGAAAACGACCATGTGCAGTCCTACCGTCTGGACAAGGTCCTCGACAGTGTGGAGCATTTTAAGCAGCTCGGTGTGAATGTCATTTTGTTTAATCCGGTGTTTGAGAGCAGCCGCCACGGATACGACACCATTGACTACCGCCGCATTGACTGCCGTCTCGGCGACAACGCTTCTTTCAAAAAGATTTGCGCCGTGCTGCGCGAAAACGGCATCCGCGTTATTCTGGACGGCGTGTTTAACCATGTCGGCAGAGAATTTTTCGCCTTTAAGGATGTGCAGGAGAAGAAGTGGGATTCACCCTACTGCGGCTGGTTCCAAAATCTGCACTTTAACGGCAGCAGCCCCTACGGCGACCCGTTTTGGTATGAGGGCTGGGCAGGTCACTACGATTTGGTCAAGCTGAATTTGCGGAATCCCGAGGTCGTGCAGTATCTGCTCGATTCGGTCTGCTTCTGGATCGACGAATTCGGCATTGACGGTCTGCGTCTGGACGCGGCGGATGTGATGGACTGTGAGTTCTTCAAAAAGCTCCGCCACACCTGCAAGAGCAAGAATCCCGATTTTTGGCTCTACGGCGAGATGGTCGGCGGCGACTACAACCGCGTTGTCAGCGGCGAAATGCTCGATTCCGTCACAAACTATGAGTGCTACAAGGGCATTTATTCGAGCCACAACGACCACAACTACTTTGAAATTGCACATTCGCTCAACCGTCAGTTTGCAAACGGCGGTATCTATCAGCACATCTACACCTTTAACTTTGTTGACAACCACGATGTCAACCGTGTGGCGAGCGAGCTGCGCGACAAAAATCACTTATTTAATGTATATACCCTGCTCTTTACCATGCCGGGCGTGCCGTCGATTTATTACGGCAGCGAGTATGCCGTGGAGGGCAAGCGCACTTGGGAAAGCGACTACGACCTGCGCCCGTGTCTGGATTTGAACAACGTGCCCAACGCCAACACACAGCTCTGTGCGCATATCGCCAAGCTGAGCCGTGTGCGTTTGGCGCTGGACGGACTCAAATACGGCAGGTTTGAGAATGTCAACATCCGCAACGAGCAGCTTGTATACAAGCGCTTCACCGATAATCAAACCGTTTTTGTGCTGTTCAATCTCACCGACCGCCATGAGCGTCTCGGCTTTGACAGCCGCTGCAACGCCAAGCTGACGGATGTGCTCAACGGCAATGAGGTGTTCGACTGCAATGGCTGGACTGAGCTGGGCATGCCACCCTACTCCTCGCGCATTTTGGTCGTGAACGACGGCAGCTTTGCCCTGGACTTGGACGAAGCGACACCCGAACAGCCTGTGCAGCCGGTCGAAAAGTCTGTGGAAGCAGAAGAAGCGGCGCCTGTTGCAGCAGATGAACATAATTCTGTTAAGGAATTAAAAGAACAGGAAGTCACACGCGGCAGATATCGTCACTTTAAGGGCGGCGAATATGAGGTCATCGGCTTTGCCAAGCATACCGAAACCGGAGAAAAGCTCGTTCTCTACCACATCATGCCCAACGGCGAGGAGCTTTGGGCGCGTCCGTATGATATGTTCAAAGAAGTCATTTGGCGTGACGGCAAGCAAATCAGACGGTTTGAAAAGCTCTCATAATCAACCGAATCCATCAAAAAACCTCCCCCGGAAAACCCGAGGGAGGAATTTTTATTAATTATGCTGCTGAGCTTACCACCATGAACCTACGTTCCACTTGCCGTAAGACTGTTCGGTCAGATAGAAACCGGTTTGACCGCTGAAATCAATATTAGCCGTCTGTGAGCCGTTGCCGTCGTTGAACACAATGCCGGTGGTGCCGGCAGGAATTGTTGCGGAAAACTGCTGCTCACCGTAATCATTGGTGCCTGAGAGGGTCATGGCAACGCCCGGACATTCGGACGAGGAGGAGCCGCCCCAATAGTGAATGTTCACGGAGCCCCAGCCCTTGTTGTTGGTAAAGAGGACGGTTACGGTGTCGTTGCCCTCTCTCCAAGATCCGACAAGACGCTTGCCGTTTTCATCTGTGCCTTCAACGAGATACCAGCCGGTCACTTCGTTGTCGTACGGAATATCAACTGTCTGCTGACCGCCGTCATAGACGCCGGAGCCATTGTTGAAGATGATGTAGGAAGCATTGGTGGGAACATCAGCGCTGAAATTGTGCTGACCGTAGCCGTTGTCGCCCATATCGGTCATCTGCGTGCCGGGCCATGAACCGAGCAGATCGCCGTTGTCGTTGTACGCATAGGCAAACACAGCTTCCCAGCCGTCGTTGTTGGTGAACTGGATCTGTCTGGTTTCGGAGAGATCGACCGGTGTAACACCGCCGCCGTTGCCGTTGCTCAGGGTAAAGGTACCGTCGCCGTTGTTGATAAGCGTAAAGGTGACGGAGCCTGCCGGCGCGATCAGCTTGTCGGACTTTTCACCGGTGATGTCGGTGCTGTAGAGAGTTGCGGAGCCTGCGTCCTCACCTGCCCAGCCGTTGGTCATCCACGCATTGCCTGCTTCGTCTCTGATGAAGGCGTAGCTGGTGGTGCTGAAGTTAACTGTGACCTTGCCGCCTACAAACGGATGGTCAAGACCCCAGTAGTCCTCTCCGTCAAAGTAGCCAACGAGATAGAAGCCGTCGGTGCCGGTACCACCGCCGCCGTCCTTCCAGTTACCGACCTCATAGTAGCCTTTGTCGTTTTTGGAGTCAAGCGGATACCAACCGGTGATATCGCTTTCATAATACGCGTCCGCGGTCTGTTCGCCGTTGCCGTTATTGAAAACGATGCCGTCAACATCAGTGGGAATATTGAAGGAATACTGCGGTTCGTTGTAATCATTGTTGCCTGCGGGCGTCATCGCCGTTCCCGGCCACTCGGTGTCGCCGGAGGCGCTGCCCCAATAGTGGATATAAACCTGTCCCCAGCCCTTGTTATCGGTGAAGAGGATCTGTCTGGTGCCGGCGACCATGAAATGTCGCTTAAACAGTGACATTTCGAGGTCTGACAGCAAATTTGACAGTATTTCGTTATTTTTCTATGCGATTGCGAGGTTGTTCGCTTTCATATACTCGTCCGCTACGGCAAGGTGTTCGTTTCGGTATTTTTCAAACACGGAGCAATACGTATTGAGCGTGATATTGATGTCCGTATGCCCAAGAATCTTCTGCAACACCTTGGCAGGCATACCCGATTCAATACATCTTGTAGCGAATGTATGACGAAGGCTGTGTAAATCTACTTTGCCGTAAACGCTTGTGTTCACAACGCTGTTGTCCTCCATGACTTTTGAATAGGAGGAATTGACCTGATTGGTTGTAATCAGCTTGTCGTTGCTCGACTTAAACAATAAGCCGCTTGTCTTATCTCTGACGCACTGGCTCAAAAAGTCAGTGACGTCCTCATTGATATAGAGCAGACGCATACCTGCTTCGGTCTTGGTTTCATTAACATCCGTTGTGCCGTATTCACCTCTCGATACCGTCTTGCTGACGCTGATAGTGCGTTCAACATAATCAATATCCTCAACCTCAAGTGCACAACACTCACCGATTCTCATGCCGGTGAACATGGATAACAGCATGATTTCGCTGTAAAGAATGTCCTCGGTTTTCAGAAGATTCAGCAGCTTCATCTGCTCCTCAATCGTCAATGCCCTGACAGGGATTGTCTTTTGCCTTGATTTCGGACGCTTCAAATCACTCATAGGGCTTGCCTTAATGATACCTTTGCGGATGGCGCGGTTAAAAACTGCTCCGAGCAACTGAAACATCTTGTTGATGCAGGATTGCGAGTAATCTAAACAACCGGAAAAGAACTTGATAATATCTTCTTCCGTAACTGCCTGAATCTCCTTATCTGAAATAGCGGAGAGCATTTTCAAGGTGGATTTCTTTCGGTCATAGCTGCTTTGCCTGATTTCGTTCAGCGCAAGCTGTTCCTCAATCATTTTGCCGGCAAGGTCATAGATGGTAATTGGCGGCTGCTTTTTCTTCTTATGAAGATTCCCTGCCAACGCCTGAATTTGCAGCTCCTTGAGCTTATCCTTCACAACCTTCTCCGTCTTGCCGTACACCGTTTTGCGCACCTTTTCGCCGTCGATTATCAGGGTAATCTGCCCGGCAAAGCGGTTGCGCTTCTCTACAAAGAAGATAGAGCCGTCGCCGTGCTGTAGTTTTCTTTTGACTGTTTTTGCGCCTTTAGCGTTCATGTTCCTTCCTTTCCAAACCTAAAGGCAGCCTATCGTTTTCTATCTGATTGTATTCTATCTCAAAAACGATAGGCTGTCAACAGTTTATACCCTCCGTTTATTGCTCCACTCTAAAAAAGCGGATTCCTTAACCTTAAAATTTTTGCCGACTCTGATAAGCGGAAAATCTGCCCTCATCATAATGGCTCTTGCGGCAGGCAGGCTGCAATTCAGCGCCTTTGCCACGTCCTTTGTGTTCATAAATCTAATTGGTTCATTCATTTTCAAATACCTTCCTTTTCTGTGATTAGATGATTCTAAAGCTTCTCAGGACTTCCAACAGAAGAAAAGATAGAATCGCTGCAACATTAATCCAAAACATTACTTTTTTCCTTGTGAAGCACTGTTGCTGCTTGGCTTTGAGCTTTGCGGTCAAATCGCTCAGCTCGGTAATGCACTTATCCGTGTGCTCGGAAATTTGTCGCTCCGATTGATTAGCAGCTTCTTCAAAGCGGTGAAACTGCTTTTCAAACTGTTCTGAAAGCTGCATTGTCAGCTTATTTAACTCGTTTTCGAGGTTTTTCCGAAACAGCTCGTTCATGTTGATTTGAGCGGCGACGGTATTCATCAGCGCGTTGATTTGCCGTGTCTGCTTCTGAATAAAGCTGTTTTGTTCGCCTTTCAAGGCAGTCCACTGCTCGCTGTATTCCTGCAACGCTTGTTTGAGCAGGCTGTTTTCGTATTTCTGCCGACTTTGCTGCGTCAGCTTTTCCATTTGTTCCCTCGCAGGAGCCGGTTGTCCTGTTTCGAGATTTTGTAAACTCATGTAATATCGCCTCCTTCGTGTATACCTGTCCGAGCCTGCTACCGCGGATGGGCTTGCGCTAATTGTTATCAATAAAATAAAGTTGGATTATCTTCATATTTTGGCTAAAGGCGAGGAAGGTATAGAGAGATTTATTAATCTTTCGCTTAGCCAGAAAGAAAAAAGCTGAAAAAAATATATGAATTAGATTTTAATGCCATCAATAAACTAATAAACATGATAGAGAATAATTTTTGTACAACAGAAAATATTAAATTAACGCTATCTGCTGATAACCACATTTTCATAAATGAGGGAAACAAACGGCTCCTCAAAGTATCAATTGAAGAATCTCTTGAACCATTAACAGATGCGTTTATATATGCAGTTCTTTTTGATAATTTATGGCTGCATACCTGTAAAAACTGCGGTATTAAATTTTTATCCACTCACAACGCCGTCTACTGTGAAGCAAAAGTTTGTCAACATCAAATCAAATTGGAAGAATGGCGAAATAAACATCAGAATATCAAGAATAATAAAGCAGCACACGAAAAGCAAAAATTATGTACATACATGGCACAGTATATTAAAAGATTAAAAGACC
>Ga0256407_10004539_pt1 | contig 23097 bp, 12 predicted proteins | sample RumenRJG_04DNA_FD_193489 | JGI IMG/M metagenome (GOLD analysis project Ga0256407, IMG submission 193489) | Bovine rumen microbial communities from Lethbridge, Alberta, Canada - RJG_04 | ecosystem: Host-associated > Mammals > Digestive system > Stomach > Rumen | place: Canada: Alberta... | reverse complement strand
CCCCAATCCCCAATCCCCAATCCCCAAATCAGGAAAACAATCTAATTTTATTTATCCAAAATATATTATTAAAAAAAATTAAATTAAAATTAATTAATATATTTAATTACAATTGAATAAAAATATATATCAAATTTCATATTCAAAGAAAAAGATATTTATTATCCTAATATATTAGAAAAATTAATATATTATAATATTTTTTAATTTTAATTTTATAAATTTAATTATCTTTTTTATTTAAATTATTTTATTAAATTTTTTATATAATTTATATATAATTAAATAAAATATTATATAATTACATATCTAGTTATATTTCGTCATTTGAAAGTTTGAATAAAACAGATAAAATTTTATCAGAAGATGGTCTATTATTTATTTCTGAGTCCCAACAAGCTCTAATTAATTCAACAATTTCTTTATTTAATTCATTAGAAACTTCAGGTCTATATTTCTCTTCTAAAATATATTTTTTTAATTCAGATAATTTGACATCAAATGGTATAGTTTCTGTATAAATTTCCCAAAGTAACATTCCAAAAGAATAAATATCATTTTTTTCATTATTTTCAATATTTAATTTATGACATATTTTTTTTGTATCAATTAACATTTCAGGTGAAGAATATGAATTTTTATTAATATATTTATTAAATATACTTGCATTTTCTGCTAAATTATAAAAACCAAAATCAGCAATCAATGGATTTAAATCATCTTCAATATAAATATTTTTTGAAGATAAATGATAATGAATTATATTATTTTCATGTAAATATTGGAGACCTTTAATAATTCCAATTGCAATATTTAATTTATTTTTATCTGATAATTTTTCTTTTTGAACATGAAGTAAATCAAATAAAGAACCTTTTTTATAATAATTGGTTACAATCATTATCATATTATCTTTTTCAATGCAAATACCAATTATTTTACAAATATTAGGATTATTTAAAGGTATAAGAATTTCAAAATCTTTTGTAATTGCTTCTAATTCATATCTACTTAATCTTTGAAAATTAACAACTCTACATGCAATCTCTTCTCCTTTATATGTTCCTTTATAAATTTTACCTAATCCATTTTTTCTTGAAAAAATTTCATTTAATAATGAAATATCTTTAAAAGGAATTAATAAATTTTTTATAACTCTCTTTTGATTTTGATTATTTTTCATAATATTAGATTTATTGGATTCAATATCATTACTTTGAATAAAAGAACCATCAATAATTTTTTGATCTATCACTTCTTCATTTTCATCTAATAAACTTTCAAAATTTTTTTTTTTAATAAAAGTTTTAGATAATTCAAATCCAATAGAAAAATAAAAAGGAATAATTTCAATAATAAAATAATAAACAATAATTCCAATACAAATTCCAAAAGCTAAATTTTTTAAATCTTCAAAATATTTTAAATAATATTGTAAAATTAATAATATTGTAATCCCTGATATAAATCTTGAAATAGACCAATAAATACAAACAAAAATAATATATTTCATTTCTTTTTTTGAAGTATGATCTTTAAATGGTCTTCCACTAAATTTACATGAGAGAAAAAAATAGAAAAAAATTAAAATAAAAGGAGTAAAAATTTCTATTAAACTTATAATTATAAAATATAATTTTTCACTAATTATTTCTTTAAATTCAAAAAATGAAATTATAAAAAAAGCTATTAAATAAATTGGTAATAAAAAATATAAAACATAATTAATTTTTTTTTTAATTTCTGGAACATCTTCTTTAAATATATTTTTATCATTTGCTAAATTAATATGATTAATTATGAATTTTGAAAGGAAATGCCAAACTAAGATAAGATAAACACTCATATAAATCATATCAGGAGCTCCAATTATGAAATAAAAAAATTTTGTTTTATTATTTTGAAAATGATTAACTATTATAAATTCTCCTCCTCTTATTAATGCACATAATATCATTCCTAAATAATATAGTATACATATTTGATAAAATGATTTTGATGATATTGTTCTTATAAATGTATAAAATGAAATTAATGCAAAAAAAAAATATATTATTGATAAACTTAAAACAGATAAATCAAATGTTAACTTAACCATATTTTTAATAAAAAATAATTTTATATTTTTTTTTAAAAATATTTATTCCATTATTCATAATAAATTTTTATTTAATTTACTTATATTTTATATTAATTTTAAAAAATTATAATTTATTTTGGAGTGCCTCGATTAAATAATTAAATTATTATATTAAAAATATATTATTATGATAGAAAATCATTATATCAATAAAAAATAAATTTTATTTAATATTTTTTTTATTTATATAAAATAAATATATTAATTTTAATTATTATTCAAAATAAAAACTTTATTTAAATTGTATTTTCAAAAAAAAATTAATCTATTATAAATAAATTTAATTTATAATAATTAAAAAAGATTATATTTAATACTTATTTAAATAAAAACAAAAATATATAAACTATTTCTTTTAGAAAAATTATTTAATTTGATTAAATTTTGAAAAAGAATATTAATTTAAAAAAAATTTAAACTCATTTTTTTATTCAAAAAACACTATAAAATGATTTATAAAATGTTTCATAAAAGAAAATAAATATAATAATTTTTTAATAAATGAAGGTTTTAAAATCTAAAAGTGTAAGAGCATCAAAATTTAAAGAAACAATTGAAAATAATAGAAAAATAGCTTTAGAAAGAGAAAAAAATGAAAATATTTATGAACCAAATATAAAAGTATGTCAAATAATGGATAATTTACCAAATAAAAATCTTATTAATATTGAAGAAAAATATAATAAAAATAATTTTTTAGAATTTCTAAATGAAAATAATGAAAAGGAATATAATATAATATTAACATGTATATTTAAACATAATAATTTAATAATATTTATAATATTATATCTTAGATTATTTTGGTATGATTTTTATACAATTACAAAATTAATTGATATATTTTGTATTAAATTTTATTTTCGATTAATTTCTTTAATAATATCATATATTTGCTTAAAAATAAATAAAATTAGAATTGATAATCTTTTATTAAGAAAAATTGTAAAAATAATTTATGATATAAATCATGCAATTTCTATATATTATTTTTATTCAGTCCCAGAAACTAGTTATTTTAAAATAATAATAAATGAATTTCTTTTTAATGGCTTAATTATTTTTTTACTTGATCTACCATTTTTTTATACTTTAATTTCATATACAATTTTATTAATTCCAATATCATTATGTCATCCAAAAAATTTTTACTGGTTTATTTTCAATTCTTTTTATGGTATTTTTTTTTCTTTAAATATAGTATATACTTTATCAAAGGGAACAAGAAATTATTGGATTTTATTTGATTCTTTTAAACAAAGTTACATATATTGTCAACAAATAATGGAAAATAATCAAAATCCAATTTTTATTCTTTCAAAAAATTTTGATATTTTATATTCAAATAAAGCAGCTAAACATTTAGATATATATATCCAAAAAAATAATGATGAATGTTCTCCATGTTCACCTACTTCAAGAAGGAGAAAAATAGGATTTAAATTAGAAATGCAATTTCAAAATATTATTATACCAAGTTTATGGAATTTATTTATGAAATTATTAAAAGATGTTACAGAAAGTCAAACTATAAATCAATTTTATTTTCCTTTTGCTTCAACTGATACAGATTTAGGAAATTTATCATTTAAAGAATATGCAAATTGTTTTTTAGTAGATGGTGATTTTATTAAATTACATTGGTATAATGTAATTTGTAATAAATGTATTTGGAAATATTATGAATGTTTTTATGTTAATTTAATTCCTTATAATAGTTTTTTAAAAAATGAAATTTTTAATAAAAATATTGAAAATATTGCTTATAAATTTGAAAATTTTATTGATAATTGTAATAAAATGTGTGAAATTGTTTTGAGATGTGAAAGAAATATTATTTATGCTTATTCACATCGAGCCAAAGGAATGAGAAAATTAGGAATTTATATGAGAAATAATGGGAAAAATAAAGATAGTATTTTATCTAATAATAATGATTTTAATATTTTATTTCCTAATATGGATTTTTCTATATTATTTTTTTTAAAGAATCAAAGTGAAATATTAAATGATATTTTAATTACACAATCTATTTATTTTTCATTTTTATTTCATAATCAAAATCATGGAATTCATTTAAATAAAGTAAATTTAATTGATATTACTAATTATTGGTGTTATTATTTTGATTCTCTTTTAACTGCAAAAAATTGTACACTTAATTTTTTAATTAGAGAGAGTTGTAATATTTTAATTATTGAAGAAGAATTTCTCAGAATATGTATATTTAATATTCTCTTATTTATAATTAGTAATTTAGTTGATAATGGAAATCAAAAAAGTATTATTTGTTCAATTAGTTTAGAAAAAGAAGTTAATTTACATCATCATATAATTAGTTTTAATAATTCATCATCAGATAATTTTTTAGAAAAAAAAAGTTTAAGTGAGACACAAAGAACAATAGAATTAAAAAATAGTAATTCAAAAGATATAAATTTTTTCCTTCAATTTGATTTTTCTTTAACAGGAGAAGTATCATATAATTATAATCATATTAATCATATTCTCCAATGTGAAAATCTCGATTGTGAATGTTTAAAAACTGATATTTATAAACAAAAATTTTTAGATATAGGAATATTAACAGTTTATAATATAATAACAAAATATTATGAAACAAAATTTAATATGTGTTCAAGTGATGAAGGTCACACTATTTTTTTTAATATGAAATGTAGTCATCAATATAAATTAAAAAAAAATACTTCACTTGAAATTTCATCAAATCATAATGATATAAATTTATATGATTATTCAAATGATTTTTTTTATTATTATAATATTGATTATCATGAAATATTAATGAAAAATATATATAATTTAGTTCCTACAACACCTTATATTAGTAATGTTAAAAGTAAAAAAAGTTCAAAAGAAAAAAATTTATATAAAAGTTATTTACAATTGATTAATGATGATGATAGTGGAAATGGAAGTGATAAAAAAGATTCTTCTTATAATGGTTCTATTCTTGGTTATAAAGATCTTCTTACTTTAAATAATAAAAGTGTAAATAAAGTTAAATCTGAATTAAAAAGTTTAGATAAAGATATTTCTAAAAAACAATCATTATTTCATTCAATGAATTTACATAATAAAAATATATAATATTATATTTATAAAAATCAAATAATAAATTAATTAATTAAAATGTTTTTAAATGAAAAGCGTCCAATTAGTATTAAAAAGAAAAATAAATCACCACCAAATTTAAGACAAATTGATTTTAATACTTTTTTTAAAACAAAAAATGAAATTACAGATGTATATATTCATAATTTAATAAATGCTTTTGGAAATAAAATAAAATATTTAAATAATCATAAAACAAAGCAATCAAACTCTCAAACAAAAACCAAAAATCATATTCATAAAAACACATTAAAAAATATAAAAATAAATCACAAACCAAATGAAATAAAACAATTAAATTCATTTAAAGATTTAAATATAAATATAAATACTCACATAAACATAAATTCTCCATTATCAATCCCATCTCAAATTAATTATTTAAATAATAATAACAATCACAATAATAATAATATTAATAATACTAATTCTACATCATTAAATCACATAAACAATAACAACATAAAAAATAATTCTCCTCAAATGAATCCAGAAATTATATCAATAAATTCATTTTTAAATAATCAAGACATCCCAATTCAAATATCAAATTTAAATATAGAATATAAAGATTTTGAAAAATCAAAATCATCAAATAAACCAATAGGAAATATAAGAGCATATGCTGCAAATACATATCAAGGAATAATAAGAGATTATAATGAAGATAGAGTATCAATAACATTAAATGTTGCTAAACCATCACAAGATTATAAAGGAATTTGGCCTAAATGTTCAATTTTTGGTATTTATGATGGTCATGGTGGAAATACTTGTGCTGATTTTTTAAGAGATAATATTCATTCTTTTATCATTCAAGATAAAAATTTTCCATCAAATCCTAAAAATGCTTTATTAAATGGTTTTCAAAAAGCTGAAGAATATTTTATTAATAATTATGCTTTAAATAAAGATAATCCTAATGAATTATATGATAAAAGTGGTTCTTGTGCAATTATTGCTTTAATAATTGAAAATAAATGTTATATTGCTAATGTTGGTGATAGTAGAGGAATAATATCATTAAATCATGGGAAAGAAATTAAAGTTTTATCAACTGATCATAAACCAAATGAAGAAAAAGAATCAAAAAGAATTAAATTAAATGGAGGAAAAATATATCAAACTCAAACATCAACAATTAAAAATATAAATAATAAAAATATAATTCAAAATCAAATTTTAATAGGACCTTATAGAGTTTTACCAGGTCGCCTTTCAGTAAGTAGAACAATAGGAGACGCTGAAGCGAAACTTCCTCAATTTGGAGGAAAAAAAAATGTTATTATTTCTACTCCTGATATTACTACTTTTAATATTGATAATGATATTGATTTTTTAATGTTAGGTTGTGATGGAATATTTGATCAATTATCTAATGAAGAAGTTTCAAAATGTGTTTGGTTAAGTTGTGATTTGGATAAAAGTAAAGAATATTATGATATTAAAAATTTAAATGATCAATGTTCTTGTTGTGTTGATATGATTATGAAAAGTGCTTTAATGAGGAAAACTTTAGATAATATTACTGTTGTTTTGATTTGTTTTAAAAATTTTGAAAAGGAATTTAATAATAGGATTAATTTATTTAATAAAGATAGTTTATATCAATATTATCTTTCTACTGAACCTGAACCTACTTATAATGATGAAAAAGTTAGATTAGATAATGAAGATTATGATATTGATGAATTGGATGAAAATTGTAATAAATATTCATTAAAAAAGGAAACTTTACCTACTTCTATGAAATTAATATTTAAAAATAATAATATTACTAATTTTAATTGGAAAAAAGGGAAAATTAATAAGAAAAATACAACAAGTAAAAAAAATATGAAATTACCACTTTCACCTAAAATGAAAACTGTACTTAAACAAAATTTTTTTAATTCATATTTGAAGAAATAATAAAATATTGGAATTTTAATTTTTAATGATTAAGTTGTATATAGTAAAAAAGGAGGAATTTCTTTATTAGAATAAATATAATTTTATATAATTATAATTTTTATAATCATTATTAATAGAGTTATAAATATTATTGTTAGTAAAATTTATATATTTTATTTTTTATTTATTTAATTTATTGTCCAAATAATTTATTTTTCATTTTCAATAATTCAAGTGCTGCTTTTTCTTTTTCTTTTATTGATGAATGTTCAACATTAATTTTTACTTTTTTATTAATGGCTTCTTTTTGTTTCTTTTTTGAAGATGTATTTATTTCATTTTCATTATCACTCATTTCAATATTTTCTTCTTCTTCTTCTTCTTTATTATATTCATTTTTATTATATTCTTCATTTTCATTTCCTATTTCAATTCCATGTTTTTCATAATCTTTTTCTTTTGCTCTTATTTTATCTTCTTTATGTTTATTTATTATTCTAACTTTTTCTTTAATATTATCAGCTTCTTTATTTTGTTCTAATCTCCTTTTCACTTTATTATAAAAATTATCATTATCATCAATAGATTTTTCATCATTAATTTCTTTAATTTCTTCATTTTCTTCTCTTTTCTTTTTTTTATTTAATAATTTCACATTACTTTTTTTTTCAATTAAAAAATCATCATCATCTTCATTTTCTTCATCTTCATTTCCTTCAATTTCCTTTTCATTACTTTCACTTTTATTATCATTTTTATTTTCATTTTCACTTTCACTTTTATTTTCATTTTTATTTTCATTATCTTTTTTTTTCATTTCTTTCTTCATTTTAATCTTTTCTTTCAATTTTTGTAACTTAGATTTTTTCCTATTATTATCAAATTCTTCATTATCATTTTTTTTCTTAACAACAATTTTCGGTGAAGAAACCAATCCATAACTCAAAGCCAATTTATTTAAATCAATAGTTGAAATATCAAAAACTTTTTTATTTCTAAACAAATTAACACTTTTCAAATAAGAAGAAATAGCTTTTTGTGCAGCTTGAACTAATTCACTATGTTCAGTTAAAATTCCTCTAATAACAATTTCCATATTTGAAATTTTTCCTTGTTGAATTTTCATTTTTTTAATATCAATTTTTTTATTATGTAACTCATTAATAAATTCTTCTTCTTTTTTAGAAACAAATAATATTGAATTTCCTTCACTTTTATATCTCGCAGTTCTTCCTATTCTATGAATATATTGTGAAATATCTTCTGGAGGATCTAATTGAATTACCCATTCAATTGCAGGAAAATCAACTCCACGACTTGCAATGTCAGTTGCAAATAAAACTACACTTTTTCTTTTTTGAATAAATGTAAAGTAAGTTGATGATCTTTTATTTTGATTTTGCTTACCATGTATATCTAAGAATGTTATTCCTAATTTTAAATGTTTGAAAATTTCTGTGAAGAAACGAACTTGTTTTCTTGAGGAGAGAAATATTAAGCATTTGGAATTTTTATGAGTTTTTAAAAAGGAATATAATATGTTTATTCTATCTTCAGGTTCTACTATTGTGTAAAATTGATTTAAGTTTTTTGGGATTAGTAAATTATTTATGTTGTTTGGTATTTTTAAATTTGTGTTTTGGGTATTTTTTAATATACTTAATTCATTTTTTTCATTATCTATATTATTTCCTATTATGTCATTTGTAATTATATTATCTGTATTTGATAAATTTATATATTCTGGTGATCTCATGTTTATTTTTACTAATCTTTTTAAATTTCTTGTTAATGTTGCTGAAAATAAAAGAGTTTGTCTATTTTTAGGTAAATATGTTAATATTTCATTAATATCATTTTCAAAGCCTTCATCTAAAATCCTATCAGCTTCATCAATTACTAAAATTTTCAAATTATCAGCATTAAAAAAAGGAGTTTCACTCATATGTTGTAATAATCTCCCAGGAGTACCAATTAAAATATTGATTTGATTAACACTTTTTTGTTCTTTTTCTAAATTATTTCCTCCAATAACTAATCCAACAGAAAAATTAAAATATTTCCCAATTTTATTAATAACATCAAAAATTTGAATTGCTAATTCTCTAGTAGGTAAAATAATTAAAGATAATAAACCTTCTTCTTTAATATCACCTTCTCTATATAAATTATCTAAAATTGGAATAAGAAAACATAAAGTTTTTCCACTTCCTGTTTTTGATGCTCCTAAAATATCTCTTCCTCCTAAACTATGAGGAAGTGTTGATCTTTGAATTGGTGTCATTTTATAATATTTTGATTCATTTAATCCTTTTATTATTTTATTTGATAATGGAAGATCTTTAAAGTTTTCTTTTGGTAATTCCCAATTTTCTAATTTTTCATTTTCTGATTGGGATTTTGATTTTAAGTTTATTGAATATTTTCCTGTTGGAGGAAGATCATTTTTTATTCTTGTTGTTAATGATTCAATTTCTTCCATGTAAAGTTCAGATTTTTTTTTATGCTTTTCTTTTTGGAATTTTTGATTTTTTTTCTTTTGGTTTTTTTCATTTATTTTATCCATTTTTTGATAATTTGGAATAAAAATAAATTTATTTTTTTAATATTATATTTGATGAAAAAAATAATTTAATAATAATATAAACTCTTTTATTTTTTATTAGGTAATATATTTTTTGATGGTATTGTATATTTATTTAATGTTGCTAATTTATCTTCATTTGACATATTTTGAAAATATTTATTATTTGTATTATTATTATTTTTTTGATAAATTTTTGGGGTCATATACTTATTTAAAGTTGCATTAATAGTATCAGTTGTAATATTATTTTCTAAATCATTATTTAAATTATTTTGAATTTTATATCTATTTCCAAAACTTAAAGGTGCTTTTTCTATTATTGGAGAAGATGGGAAATTTTTTTCACTATTTTCATTTGTAGGTAATGGACTAGTATTAATTATATTTTTTATATTATTATTAATATTAAATTTAATTATTTTTTTTTTACTTTTCAAATCAGCAAAATTATTTAAATATTTAATCACTTTATTTTCATCTTCATGAACAAATTTATATTGATTAATATTTAAATCATATTTTCCATTATCATTAATATCTCTAATAAAATTATTATATTTATCAATTATTTGATTTAACTTTCCACTTGGTACATTAGAAATTTCTATTAATTCTTCTTTTAACTTTTCAGCATTTTGAATTTTTTCAGAAAAATAATCCAATTTATCACTAATATACTTTGTATTATTTTTAAAAAAATCATCAATTTTATTTAAACAAATATTTTTATTATTAATCAAATAAGCAATTAATTGATCATAAACTTCAATAACTTTATTTTCTTCATTTTCTTTATTAATATGCATTTCATTAAAAACACTTTGTAATGACTCAGCATATTTTTGATTATTTTCAAGTAAAATTTCTAAATCATTAATATAATCATTTATTTTTTCATTTATTTCCTTAATAACCATTTTAGAATTATTTCTCAATTTATTAAAAGCACAATAAACACAAATTAATTCTCTAGTATCTTCAACATAATGTGTTAATTTTTGACCTTTATGAATTGGACAACAATCTTCATAATTTTCATAATTATCACTTTCTTTATTTTCATTTGAATTAATATTAAAATTTTGATTTTCATCAATACAATTTTCATTATTATTTTTAGTATTGTAATTATTATTAATTTGTTCATAAAAATCTTCATCAATTAATTTTTTTAAAACAATTAAATCATCAAAATTTTTTGCAATAACACCATCAATTGGACATTTAATTCCTATATTTTCTTCTATGAAATATGTTTCTAAACATTTTTTACAAAAAAAATGACTACATTGTAATAAAATTGGTAAATTTTCATTTGAATTAAATTCTGAATTACAACATTGACATCTTGATAATGATGCTAATGATATAAATGGTTTTGTCATTGAATTTACACTATTTTCTGAATTTTTCAATTTTTGTTCATTTATTTCTTCTTCTTCTTCTTCATTTTCATTTATTTCTTTTTCTTCATCGTTTTCATTTGAATTTGTTATTATTGGGTTTTTTATTTCGGATGTTAATTCTTTTTGATTATCATTTTCATTTATATTATCTTTTAAATTTTTTTCATTTGATACTTTTAATTTTATTTTAGGAAAATCACTTTCCATATTTTTATTTTTTTAAAATTATTTAAAATAAAAAAAATGTAAAATAATTCTTATATTAATAGTAATTTAATTTAAAAATAAATTTATTAAAAATTATAATTATAAAAACAAATTTAAAAAAAAATGAAAGAAATTTTACACTCTAATAAAAAATACAAAATAAAATATTTTTATTATTTAATATATTAAAAACCCTAAAAATATACAAGAAAAATACCTTAATAAAAAGAATTAAAAATTCTATCTCCAGCATCACCTAAACCAGGAACAATAAATTTATCATCATTTAATTTTTCATCTAAAGCAGCAGAAATAATATGAATATCAGGAAATAATGAAAAAACTCTTTCAAGACCTTCAATACTACAAACAAGATTGATAAAAACAATATTTTTCTGAGGAATTTTTTTATCATTTACATAAACTTTAATAGCATCAATAGCAGAACCACCTGTTGCAAGCATAGGATCACATATATAAATATAATGTTCTTTTGATAAATCAAATTTTTCTGGTATTTTATTATAATACCAAACAGGCTTTTTTGTTATTTCATCTCTTCCCATTCCTAAATGTTGTATTTTTACATTTGGAATATTTTCTTCGAATATTGATGAAAAAATTAATCCTGCTCTTAAAATGAATACTGCTATTATTTCTATGTCATTTTTTAGAATTTTTGATTTTGTTTTTGATATTGGTGTTTCTATTTCTGTTTCTATTAATGGTAAATTTTTAGTCGCTTCAGTTACTAGTATTTCACATATTTTTTTTAAGTTTATTCTGAATAATTCGGAATTTGTGTTTTTATCTCTTATTATCGTTAAACGATGTGATATTAATGGATGCTCTATTATTTTTAAATTTGAGAATTTTTGCATTTTTAAGTTTATTTTTATAATATATCTTTATTTTAATTTAATTATGTATTTTAAAGTTAATTTATTAACATTTATCATATATAATAATATTTTTGATATTAAAATTATAATGAATTCTTTTGTTTATTTTTTAAATAATTTTCTTTTTTTAAAGAAATTTCTTCTAATTAAATTTCAAATTTTTTGAAAAAAAATTATTTATATAGATTTTCCTATTTTTATCACCAATAAAAATTATAATACATATTTTTTTTGAAAAATTTAAAATATTATTTGAAAATTACTATAATTAATATATATTATGTTATATATTTTTAAATTTAAAAATATATAAAAATATAATAATTCTAAAGGAGGAAAACTTCTTCTTAGATGTAGTAAAATTTTAATAGTATATTTTTTCATTATCATATTTTAAAACTATTATTGCCTCTTGATGATTAATTTGAGTTTGTGCTCATCTTTTTCCTTCTCATTAAACAATTTTTCTTTTTCATTAATTTTATTTTCTTAATCCATAATTTCTTCTCAATTGTTTTGTTTATTTTCTGATTTCATTTTTTTTTCTCTTATAGTTCACTTCTAATAGAATATACATTTAAACTTTAATATAATTTTCTAATAATTTATTGTATAATTCATTCTATTTCAAAATCTCTTTTTTGCATATATTTATAATTTTTACTATTTAACTTATTTTAAATAATAGTAATTTTTCTTATAATTCCTTCAAAAAAATCAAAATATAATTTTTTTCTAATTTCAGAAATTCATTTTTATTCAGTTCCTTTTAATTGATTATCTAAATTATGACTTAGTTCAATAAAATAATTTATTTTTGCAGCATCATATTAAAAAAATGATAAAAATTAAAACATTTTCTAATAATTTTTTTGAGAAAGAATTGAATAAAAAAAATTATTTAATTACTCTTTTTTTGAATCTGGTTACTCTGATTTGAATTTAGTATTAAAATTTGAAATATCCAATCTAATATCACCAACTTTAATTTTCTCCTCATTAAAAATAAACTTCTTTGATTTTTTTTAATATTTTTTAATTTTTTTAGTTAAGTTCTATTTAAAATTATTTAATTATTAAACCTAAATGAATTTATTTATTTTTTCAAATTAAAATATTTTTTATGAATTAAATGAAACTTTCCTTCCTAAATCATTTGCACTTCCTTGTCTATTTCTTGGTGGTGTTGGTGGTCTTAATTTTAAAGTTTCTTCAGTATTATCCCAATTTTTATTAGGGCATTCTTGTGGATAAATTAAATATGGTTTTATCATAAAATTCTTAGTTAAAAATAATATAGCACCAGCATTTTTATGTTTACCACAATAATCAGTTGCACTAAATACAGTTATTAATTTCCCTCCTGCAAATCTCTCAAAACCATCCATAACACATTCATGTGCTCTTAATATAAGAGTTAAATTATTATTTTTTAAAAACTCCTCAACTCTATCAGGACCAAATTTAACGATGTTTCCAACACCAGTTGGATCTCTTGTTGAATTTGGTTGTATACCAGTTTCAACATCAGAATCAGTTGGATCTGACCATAAAATATCAACAACTAATTGTTGGTCTAAATTAGTAACTTCGTGAATAACTTCAAGTGGTCTATTTATTTTTTCTATATCACTAACTGTTGCAATATTGGAACCAATTCCACCATGAAGACATAAAACAGTATCATTGATAATTGCTGCTAATGGTAAATAATCAAAAAAGTCATTAAATCTAGTAAAAATAACTGGATTATTTTCATCATCATTCATACGTGAAACTAATTCAACTTGAAAACCAAATGCACTATTAATCCATCTATCTTCATGATTACCTCTTAATAAATGAATTTGATTAGGATATTTTATTTTTAATGCCATTAATAAACACATTGTTTCTAATGAATGTGTTCCTCTATCTACATAATCTCCAAGGAAAATGTAATCTAATCCTTCGATATCACCTCCTGGTCCTTGAATTGGTGCTGAATATAAATCAAAGAAACGCATTAAATCCTGATATTGACCATGAATATCACCAAAGACTTTAACTGGAGCTTCTACTTTAAGTACCATTGGTTGTTCTTGTACTATTTTTGTTACTTGATCTATTAAGGACATTACTAAATCAGGTTCTAATGCAAATTTTACTTCTTCATCTACTGGACGTTCTATCCATTCTTTTGGACGAAGTAGTGCCATTATTACTTTATCACATAAATCATATGAAAGTTCTTTGTTTTTAAACATTTTCATTATATTTTCTTTTTCATGTTCATCATTTTTTAATTTTTCCATTGAGCAATAACGAACTAAATCTGAAAATTCTCCTTTTGTATCAGCAGTAGAACCAATAACAACTTGATCACTTATTGTAATATTTTTCATATTTCCAGAACTTAAATCACTATTACCATTATTATTTTTATCAAAAGTAGATGATTTAACCGAAGAAGAATCTCCGCTTTTTTTATTAAGAAAAGTCTTCAATTTCGCTAAAGCATTACTATTACTTTGAAACAAATCCAATAAATTAATTTCACTAAGAGCTCTAGCAGGATTATTATGTTTTTCATCTTCTAATCCACCATGAATATAAAGTAAATTATCACATAAGAAACTTGAATGTCTAAATCTTTTAAAAACAATAAAAGTACTCCATTCACTAGTTTCAGTATCATAAACTTCAATAGGAATATTATCTCCAGTGTTTTGTGATCTCCCACCAACATTAATAAAAAAATTACCACAGAAAACACTTGTATGTTGAATTCTATCATGAGGAGTACCTTTAAAAGGAGCTTTCATCCAATCCCAAACACCACTTCTATGTCTTCGTAAACCCCACATATCATTTAAATGGTGACCATCTTTTCTTCTACCTCCAAAAACTACCATCATCCCATTAGCACCACCATAAGTACAAACAGCAGCAGAATGATAAACACGAGGTTGAGGGACATTATCTTTAATATCTAATTTAGTCCAAAGTAAAGGAGATGATTCAGAATTAAAAGTCCAAACATCATTAATAGCTTCATTATTTAAATTCCCACCAAATAATATTAAAAATGGTTTATAAAAAACAAGTGAATGACCATATCTTCTTCCAGGTGTCATACCTTTAGAAATAGGAACCATCATCCATTCAGAATTACTATCTCCTTTTTTTAAATCTAATAGGAAAAGCTCATCAGAAGCTAAACCACCAGCTATAAATTAAAATTAAAAAAAAATTTAATTAATGATATATTTTTACATCCTGTAGCACCTCCATAAATTACTAATTGATTTTCATTTACACAACATGCTGCATGAGCTGCACGAGGTGTTGGGATTGTTCCTTTTGCTAATGTTTTATTATTTTATTTATTTTACGATTTAATTTTATCCATTTTTGTTGATCTAATAAATATAAATATGTGTCTGAGTTTATTGAAAAATGACCATCTGAACCTGTTGCACCTCCGAAGAGAACTGCTTTTGTTTTACTTATTAATGTTATTGTATGACCGAAACGAGGGCTCATATCATTGTCTAATGTATGGATTATATTTTCCATTTTTTTGTTTTTTATTTTATTTTTTTAAACTTATTTTTTTAAATGCGGTTATTTATTTTTTATAGTTTAAAATTGAATTGTTTTTTTTTAAATATAAAGGAATTTTTTCTTTTAATTTAATTTAAATGAATCTAAAAATAAATGTTTCATAATTTATTTAAATCAATAATATGTACCATGTATATAAAATCTTTATAATATTATAAATTAAAAAATATAATAATTTAAATTATATCTCCAAAAAAAAATTTTAAAAAAATTAATTAAAAAATAATTCTTTTCAATTATTATTATTTCACAATATAATATTTATTTCCAAAGATGAAAAAAATTTCAACAACTTTATTAATCTTCTTCCCATTAATAATCCTTTCTCAAAACGACACAGAACCAGTAAATGAAATATTAGATGAATTTCAAAATCAATGGAAAGAATTAATGAGTGATTATGAATCACAATATGTTTATATAATACCAGTAGCAGCAAAAAAAAATGCAATTTTTTATGAAAATGTTAGTGAAGTTCCATCTCGATTCCGTGGAGCATATTTCGTTGATGATACTGGAAAAGAAAGAGTAGAATTTAAAATAACTGATCCAAATAAAAAAATTTTATATCATAATACTACATTTGGTTCAATTTTTGATTTTAATGTTACTGAGAAAGGATTATATGAAATATCTTTTAATAATAAATTTACAAATACCGAAATTAAACCAACTTTTACTATGAATTCTGGTCAAAATTTAAAATTAGAAAAACAAACTTTGAATAAAACTGAAAGTAAATTAGATGATTTAATTCAATTTCTTCAAAATTATAAAACATCTGATCAAATGGTTAGAAATATGAAAAGGAGAAGATATACCAAATTAATGGAAACAAATAAATATTTTTTTATTTTTTCAATTATTGAAACTTTAGTCTTAATTGCAGTTTCAGCTTGGCAATATTATTATATGAAACATTTATTTGAAATTAAAGGTTCTCTTTAAAAATAAGACTTTTATTATTAATTTACTATTACCAAAATATTTAAATATTAATATAAACATATAATACAAATTTTTTTTTATAAAAAAAATGTATAAAAAGTAATAAAATTTATTAAAATAATTATTCCAATAAATAATTTTTTTTTAATATAATAATAAATTAAACTTTCGGAGGAGGATGATTATTATTTTGAGATTTTTCACTTAAACTTTGATTTTCTTCATCAATTCTAGTAAGTAATCTAAGCATATGACTTTGAATTAAACTTTGTAACTTTTCTTTAGTTTCAGGTTCTAAATTATGTTCTTCAGCAAATTTATCAGCTAAACCTTCTGGAGTATCCCCTTCATAAACATAAATTTTTTTTTTAACCCCTTGTCTAATATTAACATCAATAATTAATAAAGGAATACCATCTTTTTTTTCTTCTTCATCTTTTCCATCTTCATTATTATCATTAGTTTTATTATCATCTTTATTTCCATTATTATTATTTTCATCACTTTCATTATTTTCACTTTCTTTATTATCATTATTATTTTCACTTTGTTCTTCACTTGATCTTTCTTCATCTCTTTCTTCAGGATTATTTTCTTTATTTTTCTTAACAAAATCTTTTAAAACATCATCTAAACCATATCTATCATTAACAGCATCTTTAACTAATCTTTCCATTCTTCCATTTCTTAATCTTTCATATAATAATCTATAACTTTTTTCTCCATATATATCATTATTAAAATGAGTTTCTGGTATTTTTTCTTTAGTATCATAATTTATATTTGGTTTAAATGTACATTCACTACCATATTTTTCTAATTCAATTTCTTCTTTTGTTTTATTTTTTCTATTTTTTTCTTTTTCACTTCCTTTATGGAATAATTCATTAAATCTATTTGCTCCTGTTGCTTTTGTTATTGATGATAAATTGTTTGTTTTTGGTTTGAAGGTACATGCTTCCATTTCTTTTTTTAAATTTTCTTCACGAAGTTTTTCTTGTTCGGCTTGTTGTTTTTTCTTTTGTAAAAATAGTCTTTCTATGTAATCCATGTGAGGATTATTTTGATTTTCTTCTTTGTTTTCTTCTTTTAATGTATTCATTTTTTCCTTGTATTTTTCATATATTATTTCAGATTTTTGATTTATATTTGGCTTGAAATTATATTTTTCTTCTTTTACTTTATCTTTTTTTTTTAAATTAGCTCTACTTGACATATATGTTATTTGAAATAATTGGAAATCTCTTCTTATTAATTTTGATTTATTAATTGGAATAATTAATTTATTATCATTATCAAATGAAACATATTTATTATCTTTTTTATTATCTTTATTTATTTTAGATTCATTCTCACTATTTTGTTTATTTATCATTATTTCTAATTTTTCATCTTTTGAAGTCTTATCTGTAATTAAATTACTAATTTCTGATTCTTGATGATTTGCTTTAAATTGTCTATATAAATCATAATTACTTAATCCAAGGATAGATATTAAAAATTTTAATAATTTATCATTATCAACTGTATCATCATCATTTTTTAAAGATTCATATAATTGATTAATTAATTTCTTTTCATCCTGTTGTAAAGTACTTTCAACAACTGGATTATTTTCATTATTTTCTACTGGTTTATTTGATATCATTCCTAATTGAAATAAAAATTCACTTAATTGAGTTAAATTAAATTTATTTGGGATTAATTCAATATTTTTTTTTGTTTTTTTTATTGTTTCTTCTTCTTTTTTTTCTTCATTATTATTAAAAAAATTATTTGAAATTGTTTTAAAATGATCTTCAAATGAATTTAAAAATATTTTATTATTAGAAATATCTTTATCAAGTAATAAATATTTTTTAGGTATTTCTTTTTTTTCAATAGTTGGTTTTGGTTTTTCTGGAATTTTAAATTCTTTTTTAGAAGTAACAGTATTTGCTCTTTGTTTATTCCTTTGATTTTTATCATTTTTAATATCTTTCTTATTTTTATTTTGTAATTTATCTTTTTTTTCATTTTCTTTATCAACAACTTTTTTGGCAGATTGATTTCTTTTATTATATAATCTTATATAAACTTCTTCATTAGTATTATTTTTACTTTTAATAATTTTTTCAGAATTTTTATTAATTTTAGGTCTTAATGTAACATCTCTTTTTTTTTGAATTTCTTCTGCTTGTTTAATATTATTAATTTTATCTTTTGCTTTTTGTAAATGAGTTTTTTCATCTTGTAAAAATTGTTCAAAATTTCTTTTATCATCATTTGCTTTATTAATCATAGGAGTAAAAGTATGTTTTTCATTATATTCTTCATTACATTTTGTTGCAATTCTTTCAATATCTTCTTGTTTTTTTTGTAAAGCTTGATTTATTTTTTCTGAAATTTCTTCTCTATTTATTTCTTTTTTTTTTGGTTTTTGTTTAATTGAATTTATACCTTCTGGAAATAATAATTTCATTACTTCAGATTGTTTTTCATTTTCTGATAATTTATTATAAACATTTTGAGTTGCTTCATTAAAATCATAAACTAAATTATTATTATTTTTCTTTTTTGGTATATCATATTTTTTCTTTGGTAAATTCCCAGAAATATAATTTTTAACTGTAGAATCAATATTATTAAATTTATCTTTTTTATTTGAATCATTTTGAATAAGAAAAGTATCTTCCATTAAAGTTTCAATAATATCATTTTTAATTTCTTCATAATTGCTAATATCAAATTCTAATAATTTTTTAACTATTGGATCATTTACTTCAATCTCATCTTCTTTTTCATTAGATTCTTCTTCTTCTTCTTCAATTTCTTCATTTTCTTCATCCATTTCATTTTTATTATTTTCTTCTTCTTCATTTTGTTTCTTTGTTACTTTTTTTTTGTTTTCTTTTTCTCCTAAATTTTTTTCTATTTTTTCATTTGAATTAGATTTATTTTCTTCTTCTTCTTCTTCTTCTTCTTCTTTTTCTTCTTCTTTTTCCTTTTCTTCTTCTTCAGAAAGTACATTTAAATTATCACTTTCATCACTCATTTTTTTTTATTATTTTTTTCTTATTTTTTTTTATTATTATTCTTCTTTTATTTATAATTATTTTATTAATTTTTAATATTTTTATTTATTATATTTTTAATTTTTATATTATATTATTTTTAAAATTGTTTTTTAATTTTACTTTTTTAATTTTTTATTAAATGAAAAAAGAAGGGTTTAAAGAATTAGAATTATCAGAAGAAAAAGAAGATAATAAAAATGAAAATGAAAATAATATAAATATAGAAAAAGAAAAAAAAGAAAATGAACTTAAGGAAAAATTTATGAGACAATTAAACATAAATTATTCAGAATTTGATAGTCAAAAAGGTTCAACATCTCCAAGAATGTTATTTAAAAAAAGAAAGTTAGATGATTCTTCTTTTTTAAAAAAGAAAGAAAATGAAGATAATAATAATCCAATTAATATAAAAATGGCAAATACATTAAAAAATTCATTTGAAAATTTATTAGATTTTGTTCATGAAACATATTTTATCAATGATAGTAATATTCCAAATGAAAAAGAAAATCATTGTAATTTTAAATTTACTTCTCTTGATTTATTATTAAATCCTTTAAGACAAAAATTTACTTGGGAAACTTGGTCTCCTTATGAAATTGCTTTATTTTATTGTTGTATTTGTAAATTTGGTACTAATTTTCAATTTTATGAAAATATAATTACTACTAAAACAAAGGAAGAAATTATTGATTTTTATTTTAGTTGGAAAAGTTCAAAATATTATAAAATTTGGAAAAATAATAAACATAAGAAAAATAAGAGAATTTAAAAAATTATTATTTTATTTTTTTTCTAATTTAATTTTATAAATTATTATAGTAAAATTTTAACTTTTTTTTAAAAATTATTTAATTTTTATTTCTTAAATTTGGGAATTAAATATTATTTTTTAAAAGAAATAATGATAAAGAATACTTCATTAAATTGTGATACTAAAAAAATTCAACTTTATAAAATTGAAAATGAATCGAATCTTAAAAATGAAATAATTCCAAGTGAAAAATTTCATTCTATTTATGCTGAAGAATTAGATATTCATTATGTTGAAAAAATAAAAGAAAATAATTTAATAAACGAAAATAAGAAAAGAGTTGATGAGAATAGCTTTCTTAAATTATATGATACTCCATATTTAGGTGGTACTACAAAAATTTGTTTACATTCAAAAAATAAAAAAGATAATACTTTAAGTGAAAGTTCAGTTCATTTGAATTTTTAATAATAATTATTAAAATTAGTATTTTGTTAGTAATTAATATTATTAATTTTTAAATCATTATTTTAATTATGGATTTTAATTTAAAAAAACTTTGATTTTTTTGCTCAAATTAAAATTAAAAATAAAAATGAAAGAAAATATTTTTCTAAAAAAAATTATAATTCTATTTATTTTATGTATTTCAATAATTATTTTTCTTTCAAAAACTTCAGTTAAATTCAATGAAATCAACACAATAAAAAGTATAAAAAAAGAAAAGAAGACTTTAACAAGAAAATTACTAGAAGCCTCAAAAGTACAAGACATATGCTATAATTCTAACAAAAATCTATATGAATATTATTACAATGGAACTGAATTTGATTTTGAAGAAACAATAGAATTTTATGATGATAAAGAATATATTCAAGCTTTAATTACAATAATAGAAACAAAAAAACCAGAATCAAAAGATATTAAAAAATATATATTTCATATTTTACCTTTTATAATTTTATTAATTATTGGAATTTTAGTTCCTATTTTTTGGATTGGTTGTTTATGTTGTTGTTGTTGTAATTGGTTATGTTGTTGTTGTTGTTGTCAAAACAATTGTTGTGCAAATTGTTGTTATTTAGTTACAATACTTATTTTAATTATTTCAATGATTTTTGCAATGATAGGGTTAAATAAATATAATGAAGTATTTAGGAGTTTAAATGGAGCATCTTGTTCTTTAATGAAATTTGTTTTAGAATTAAAAGAAGGAAAAGAAAGGGAAGAATTACCAAAATGGGATGGTATAAAAAAATTACAGGAAATATTAACTAATGCTACTGATTCAATCACAGAAAGCAGAGAAAAAATGTTAAATAATTTTAAAAATAATATGAAAAGTTTAAATGATTCAATGGATAATTGGCATAATGAATTAAATGAAAAATATAATGAAGTAAAAGAATTAAAATTAGAAAAAGTTTCTATTTATTCAGATAAGAAAGAAGAAGAAGAAGATTTTTATGTTAGTTATACAACACAATATGGACCATATACAGAAAAACAAACACTTTTATATAGTATGGATCAAGAATTTACAACAATATTAAATCTTTTATATTCAATGGAAGATAAAATAAAAACAGCAATTGAACAAACAACAGCTTCAGAAATATTAACAAATGCAAAAGATCAATTAGAAGAATTATTAAGTCAATTTGATGATATTACAAATTCAATAGTAGATCCTTGGTATGATTATCAAAAAAAAGGTGTAAAGTATGGTAAAAAGGGTTGTAAATATTATTTTTTATATATATTAGGAGTAAATTTTTTATTAATGATTTTTTTTTCAGTTATATTTTGTATGAAAAAAATAAGTATTATTAAATTTATACTTCATATTTTATGGATGACTTTAGGATTATTTCTTTTTTTTGTTATGATATTAGGTTCTGTTCTTGCAATTCTTGGAGTTGTTGGAAAAGATGTTATTAGTGTTTTACATTTTGGATTTAGTGAAAAAAATTTAATGTCTACTAGTCCTAAAATTTTTGATCTGGGAGATGGAATAAAATATATTAATACTTGTATGAATGGAGATGGCGATTTAACTGAAGCTTTTAATTTTGATAAATCTACTGAAGCATTAAACCAAATTGTTTTGCTAAGAGATTCTTTAATTGAATCAATTGATACATTTAAAAATTATAATCAAAGTATAAATTTAATTGGATATACTGCAATGTTACAATCTTATCAAAATTATTATTTTGAGCCACTCTATTCTAGATCTCAAACTGATTTTTCATCAAATAATTTATTTAATATTTCTTCATATATAAATCAACTAAATAGTTATACTATTGGAAAAACATATTCTAATTGTAATATTAATATAAATGACAAGTGGAGTTTAAAAACAAGTGATAATAATTATCCAATTAGAATTAAAAAGTCAGATAAAAACAAAAATTTAGGTGATGCATGTTTAATATATATTTATGATAATTGGGAAGA
>Ga0256407_10004538_pt1 | contig 23098 bp, 20 predicted proteins | sample RumenRJG_04DNA_FD_193489 | JGI IMG/M metagenome (GOLD analysis project Ga0256407, IMG submission 193489) | Bovine rumen microbial communities from Lethbridge, Alberta, Canada - RJG_04 | ecosystem: Host-associated > Mammals > Digestive system > Stomach > Rumen | place: Canada: Alberta... | reverse complement strand
ATGTTTAGGATGGGTCCGTCAACATAGTGTCCATTAGGATTCGGACGGTCGAGTATGATAACTTCCCGTCCGTATTTCGTGCAGGCATCCATCAGGTGACACATGGTGATGTAGTAGGTATAATAGCGCAAGCCTACATCCTGAATATCTACAAGCAGCACGTCGAACAGTTTCATAGCTTCCTCTCCCAAGTGCTTTTTCCGGTTCTGTCCGTAAAGTGAAAGAATGTGAACGCCTGTCCGTTCATCCACTTCGTCTGCAACAACGGCTCCTGCATCGGCGCGGCCTCGGAAACCATGTTCGGGCGAGAATACTGCTGTTACGTTTATTCCCTTTCTTACCAGCAGGTCTAACACATGCTCCTGATCTGTTCCCACAAGTCCTGTTTGGTTGCAGAACAGTGCTACACGCTTCCCGTTGATAAGTGGCAGATAAAGTTCTGTCTGCTCGTCGCCCGTCATTACTCGCTTGGTTATTTTAGCTTCGTCTTTCTCGAAATGCTGATAGTCCTTTAGGCTTTGCCAGTCACCGCCCCATTTGTAGCCATAGGTCTTGAAGAGTCTGTAAGCAAGGTCGTTGTGGTCTATCTTGTAGCGGAAAGACTTGCTGCGGTTGGCATATTCGGCAGCTGTCGCAGGTTGGATTTCAATACGTCCGTCCTTGCGTGGAACCACGTAGGGATTGTATAGGGTGTTCAGGTCAACAGCCAGCCCCCTTGCATGCTTGGACAGACTTTTAGTCCCACTGATGGCCCGATAGCAGAAGCACGATGTGTTGTTGGCCCTCATCTGTCGCTCATCGTCTGCCCCATAGTTATCAGGCAGCACCATGCGTTGGATGGGGTAGTGGGCCTGGTAAAGCTGGCGGAAGATATCTACAAGTTCATGTGCGATGGCTGCATTACATATCATCTCGCCGAGGTGTATCTGCTGGTCATAGTCCCAGTGCAAAAGCTTCAGGTAACGGAGGTCTTTGCGTGTGATGTAGGGGTTATCCTTATAGGTCTGTCCTTGCATACGATGCCAGATGTTGTCTGGTATTTCCATAGCTATGAAACAACGGGCCATGCCATAGCGCTCCACTGTCTCGTTGCTCACTGTCTCGCCTGCCTTCCACTGTTTCAGCTTGACGTCCTCTTGTGCCAAGAGGGTTGGCATACACAACAGGAAAGATACTAATATTATTATGATTCTTGTCTTCATTGTTTGTAAAATTACAAAGAAAAATCAGATTATCCCCATATTAGGGGCGATAAAGGTACTTTTTTTATAAAAAAAAGAGGTTTAGGGTTTGTCGGTTTCAGAAATTGTTGTACCTTTGCACGCCGATTATTATCAAGGTGGGTAGAAAATGCCTTCCATGCATGTTAGAATAGCTTGTTCTTTGGCCAGACAAAGCAGTTCGGTAAAAGCATGCAAAAACAAGTGAATTAGTAGTAAAAACAAAAAGAACAAAAAAAACAAAGAATGGACACTTTGAGTTACAAGACCATCTCTATCAACAAGGCAACCGCCAAGAAGGAATGGGTTGTAGTAGATGCTACAGACCAGGTTCTGGGTCGCCTCTGTACTAAGGTGGCAAAATTGCTGAGAGGTAAGTACAAGCCCGAGTTTACTCCTAATGTAGATTGTGGCGATAATGTTATCATCGTTAATGCCGAGAAGATCCGTCTGACTGGTAAGAAGATGACAGACCGTATCTATTATTCTTACACAGGTTATCCCGGTGGTCAGCGTGAGGCAACTCCCGCCAGCATCCTGGCTAAGCCTAACGGTGCAGACAAACTGTTGCGTAAGACTGTAAAGGGTATGCTCCCCAAGAATAAGTTGGCAGACCGTCTGCTGAGCAATTTGTACATCTATGAAGGTGCAGAGCACAAGCAGCAGGCTCAGAGCCCCAAGGCAATTGATATTAACCTGTATAAATAATAGTAAGAGATGAGCGAAGTAAAATATATTGCTAATGCATTGGGTCGCCGCAAGAGTGCTGTGGCTCGCGTATATGTTGCTGAAGGTAATGGTAAGATTACTATCAACAAGAGAGATCTTACTGAATATTTCCCCAGCCCCATCCTGCAGTTTGTGGTAAAGCAGCCTTTGAACCTGTTGGATGCTGCCGAGAAGTATGATATTAAGGTAACCATGTTTGGTGGTGGCTTTACCGGTCAGTCACAGGCATTGCGTCTGGCTATTGCCCGCGCTTTGGTAAAGATTAATGCAGAGGACAAGAAGGCACTTCGTGCTGAAGGCTTCATGACTCGTGATAGCCGTGAGGTTGAGCGTAAGAAGCCAGGTCGTCCAAAGGCACGTCGTCGTTTCCAGTTCAGCAAGCGTTAATGTTTGTCGGATGGTTAGAAACGCCGCTTAGTTTAGTATCTAAATCTGCGTGACTCCTATATAATATAATAAGGTATAATCGGGTGGACTACTCGCAGATTGATTCTAACGAAAGAAAAGAATTAAAAAGAAGGTAAACAATTTAAACAAAACAAAAGACTATGTCTAGAACAAATTTTGATACACTGTTGGAGGCCGGTTGTCATTTCGGTCACCTGAAGAGAAAGTGGAATCCCGCTATGGCTCCCTACATTTTCATGGAGCGTAATGGTATTCATATCATCGACCTGCACAAGACCGTTGCTAAGGTGGATGAGGCTGCTGAAGCTATGAAGCAGATTGCCAAGAGCGGAAAGAAGATTCTTTTTGTAGCTACTAAGAAGCAAGCTAAGCAGATTGTGGCAGACAAGGCTACAGCTGTGAATATGCCCTACGTAATTGAGCGTTGGCCCGGCGGTATGCTGACCAACTTCCCCACAATCCGTAAGGCTGTTAAGAAAATGGCCAATATCGACAAGTTGACAGCTGATGGTACTTTCAGTAACTTGTCTAAGCGTGAAATTCTGCAGGTACAGCGTCAGCGTGCCAAGTTGGAGAAGAACCTTGGTTCTATCGCCGACCTGACTCGTCTGCCCGCAGCTTTGTTTGTGGTTGACGTCCTGAAGGAGCAGATTGCTGTTCGTGAGGCAAATCGTTTGGGTATTCCCGTGTTCGGTATTGTTGACACCAACTCTAATCCTGACAACATCGACTTCATGATTCCTGCTAACGATGACGCAAGCAAGAGCGTTGAGGTTATCCTGGATGCTTGCTGCGCTGCTATCAACGAAGGTCTGGAAGAGCGTAAGGCAGAGAAGGCCGACAGCGATGCTGCTGCTGAGCAGGAAGACCAGCCCGTAGTAAAGCGTGCTCGCAAGAGCAAGGCAGAGAAGGCTGTAGAAGAGGCTGCTGAGGAAGTTGCAGAAGCTCCCGCAGAAGAGGCTGCTGAGGAAGTTGCAGAAGCTCCCGCAGAAGAGGCTGCTGAGTAATTTATTTCATTCACAAACCATTTAAAAAAAGAAAACGTACTATGGACGTTACAATGACTGATATTAAGAAGCTCCGTGAGATGACCGGTGCTGGCTTGGCTGACTGCAAGAAGGCTTTGGCTGAGTCTGATGACATGGACGGTGCTGTTGCATACCTGCGTAAGAAGGGTGCTGCTGTTGCTGCTAAGCGCAGCGATCGCGAAGCTTCAGAAGGTTGTGTTCTCGTAAAGGCTGAGAACGGTTTTGGTGCTATCATCGCTTTGAAGTGTGAGACTGACTTCGTTGCAAACAATGCAGATTTCGTAGCTCTTACCCAGAAGATTCTGGATGCTGCTGTTGCTGCCAAGGCTAAGTCTTTGGACGAGGTTAAAGCTCTTCCCTTGGGTGATGTTACTGTAGCTGATGCTGTTACAGAGCGCAGTGGCGTAACAGGCGAGAAGATGGAACTGGATGGTTACTGCTACATCGAGTCTGAGAACATTGCTACTTATAACCACATGAACCGTAATGGTCTTTGCACCATGTTGGCTCTGAATAAGGCTGTCGAGGATCCTACCGTTGGTAAGAATATTGCCATGCAGATTGCCAGTGCAGCTCCCGTTGCTATCAACGAGGATGGTGTTCCTCAGTCTGTTAAGGACAACGAGATTGCCGTTGCTATCGAGAAGACCAAGGCTGAGCAGATTCAGAAAGCTGTTGAGGCAGCTATCAAGAAAGCTGGCTTCAACCCTGCTCACTTCGATTCAGAGGATCACATGGAGAGCAACCAGACCAAGGGCTGGATTACAGCTGAGGATGTTGTTGCCGTTAAGAAGATTATTGCTGATGTGACAGCAGAGAAGTCTGCTAACCTGAACGAAGCAATGATTCAGAATATCGCCAAGGGTCGTCTGAACAAGTTCCTCAAGGAGAACTGTCTGATGAGCCAAGAGTATATTTGGGATAAGAATTTCACCGTTGCTTCTTACCTGCAGTCTGTTGATAAGGACTTGACAGTTACAGATTTCAAGCGTTTCACACTTCGTGCTGAATAATTTCTGTCGCGAACTGAAATAATTTCATAAAAAGAGTGAGCCTTTCGCATGATAGGTTCACTTTTTTTTATACCTTTGCCAAGAAATAAGGGTATTTAGCTGCTAAATGAAGATATTTGGGATAGGAATGAACTATATGGAGCACAATAAAGAGCTTCATGGTACGTTATTATATATAGAGGAGCCTGTGGTTTTTACAAAGGCAGACTCTTCCTTGCTTACGGGCGGCAAGCCGTTCTTTATCCCTGCCTATACCCAGCAGTGTGACTATGAAACGGAATTGGTAGTCCGCATTAATCATTTGGGCCGAAGTATTCCCGAACGGTTTGCCCATCGGTATTATGACGAGGTATCTGTTGGGATAGATTTTACAGCCCGTGACCTGCAGAAGTCCCTTCGGGAGAAAGGATTGCCTTGGGATTTATGCAAAGGCTTTGATGGAAGTGCTGTAGTGGGTGAATGGCTGCCGCTTGGAACAGTGGGCAATGTGCAGAATCTGCATTTTCATCTGGATATAAACGGAAAGACCGTGCAAAGTGGATTTACTGGCGATATGATACATAGCGTGGATAAACTGGTTAGTTTTATCAGTCAGTTTTTTACACTTAAAACGGGAGATATTATCTTTACCGGTACACCTGTCGGAGTTGGGCCGGTTCATATAGATGATCACCTTGAGGGCTACCTTGAGGGCAGAAAGATTTTGGAATTCAATGTTAAGTGATATATAGTTTGCAATGAGACGCATCATACAATACATACTATCCTTGTTTATCGTTTTGCCCCTAATGGCAGAGGAAAATGGCAGATTAGAGATTACCAATCTTAATTGGGATGAGTTGAAGATAGACTCCGTTCTTCCCGTTTATACCGAGGTTGTTCCACTTCAGTCCGATTACTCTCTGTATAATTACAGTGTGACAATCGAATATCCCGAGTATGCCCCTCTGACACCAAAGGAAACAGAAGAGGCGCTGAAATTTGACAGCTTGATTAAGGAGAGAATAGACATTGAGAGTTTTGTGGGTGTGTCTCGTGGTGAAGGGATGCTGGATATAGCTTTTGTTCCAATTATCCGCCGGGGGAGCTCTTATTTAAAACTTCTAAGTGCGCAGATTGTTATTAACTCGACTCCCAAGCGCTTCGTTCGTAGAGCACCTGCTGACAAGGCTAAACGTTATGCCGCACATTCTAAGTTGCAGAGCGGCCGATGGGTAAAGATATCAATTACAAACGACGGTATGTATCGCCTCACGCGTTCAGCCCTTAAGAATATGGGTTTCTCCAATCCTGCCAAAGTGCATCTGTATGGCTATGGCGGTCATTTACAGGACGAGGTGCTATTTACAGGTGAGGAGTATGATGATATGGTGGAGGTGCCCCTCTATTACAGTTCCAAGCTGGATGCCTGGCTTTTCTGGGGCAATGGCCTGACTTTCTATAAGGGGGATGAGAGGGTGACAAACTTCTATGCCAACAAAGCTTTCTATTTCCTGACAGAGGAAACAGAAGATGCTGCTTCCATAGGAAAAAAGTCTTCTTATACAGGAAGATGTGATACCATTTACAGCAGTTTTACAGATCATGTGCTATATGAGAAGGACGAGTATGCATGGTATCATGGCGGGCGAAGCCTGTTCGAGAATACAAATTATGTCAATACTAATTCTCATACCTATAGTCTTCAGACCATAGATCCCGAATACGAAGATAGTGTAACAACGCTGACGGTTGCATTCTCTGCTTCCAATAAGACGCCAACCCGAATGACAACGTATGTAAACGGAACGCAGATGGGAACAATGTCTTTGGCTGCAACGGAAATTTATATTTACGGATCAGAAACAACGGCTAAATATGATTTAAGTAAGTTGGAGCGTTCTAATAATTGGAACATCCGACTGACATCAACAGCAGGCCAGAACGCCCGTCTGGATTATCTTTCGCTTGCCTACAGCAGAAAGCTTAAGCCTTCTTCCGGTTATGTCGCTTTCAGCCAAATCCAACCAAATGTGCCAGACAGTATTCTTGAGAAAGAAGGCCCTGGGGGTAGTAGGTTTGATATAGAAGGAACCGGACTTAAGGTGATGCGTATTGGTTGTCCGGGTGAACCTGCCACACTGATAGAAGGAACTCAAGAAGGCTCCATCTATTCAGTAATGGTGGAGGACCCGACTCGTCGGTATGTAGCCTTTGATGATGGTTATGAGTTCCCGGAACCGTCGTACGTCGGCACCGTCGCCAATCAGGATTTGCATGCCCTTGACAGCGTTGATATGGTCATTATCATTCCTACAAGCGGAAAATTATTGGACCAGGCCATTCGTCTGGAGGAAGCTCATAATCAATACGACGGAATTAGATGCGCCATCGTTTATGCCAATCAGATATACAATGAGTTCTCCAGCGGTACACCTGATGCTACAGCCTATCGGCGTCTTATGAAGATGTTGTATGACAAGGCTAACACCATAGATGATGCACCCAAATATTTGCTTCTCTTAGGTGATGCTGCTTGGGACAACCGTATGGTAAGTATTCAGTGGAGAAAATATTCGCCAGATGATTACCTGCTATGCTACCCCAGCGAGAACAGCTTCAGCGATACCCGAAGTTTCGTGATGGAAGATTATTTCGGTTTGCTGGACGATGGAGAAGGTACAAATGTCCTTAGGGATAAACCCGACCTTGGCATAGGCCGTTTCCCTGTAACTTCAAATTCTGATGCCAAAATCATGGTGGATAAGACTATCTCTTATCTAAGCGGGGAGAATGCAGGCGGATGGAAGAATCTTTTGTACTTTTTGGGAGATGACGGTGACGAGAATCAGCACATGAGATATGCTGACGACGTTGCCGAACTTGTAAAGGGAACATATCCCGAGATGGAAGTCCGCAAGATAATGTGGGATGCTTACAAGATAGAGAGCACAGCAAGTAACCTGTCTTATCCTACCTGTACGCAGGATATTAAGCGTGCAATGAGAGAGGGTGCTTCTGTTTTTAATTATGTAGGACATGCTGCCACATACGGCTTCAGTCATGAGTTTGTACTCCGCGTAAATGATTTCGCTGAGCCTTGCGGCAATAAACTGGCTCTATGGGTAACAGCAGCCTGTGATGTAATGCCTTTCGATGGACAAGTGGAAAATGTAGGTGAGACGGCAGTTCTGAATCCTAATGGTGGAGCTTTGGCATTCTATGGAACCGCCCGCACCGTATATGCTACCCAAAACCTGTATATGAATCGTTACTTTATGAGGTATTTGTTCGGAAAAGATGCCAAGGGAAGAAGATATAAGGTAGGCGATGCTATCCGTTTGGCTAAAAATGCTTTGATAACAGGTAATATGGAGTCTTCTTATCGCGAGAATAAACTACAGTATGCTTTGCTTGGCGATCCTTCCTTACAGTTTGGAGAGCCTCTCCAGAAGGTTATTCTTGACAGTATAAATGGGTCAAGTGTTACTTCCTCGTCCAAGATTTCTCTTAAGGCTGGACAGCGCATTCGCCTGTCGGGTCATCTTACAGATTCCGAAGGTGAGCTGAAGACAGATTTTACAGGAACCATGACAACCAGAATGTACGACAATGAAGAAACCATCACCTGCCATAACAATCAGGGTGCCAGCCGTGTCTTCACTTTTGAGGACCGTACGGGTATCTATACTAGTCAGGATAGTGTGGTTAACGGAAAGTTCGACCTCGAATTTGTTATTCCTATTGATATCAATAACAGTAGCGAGGCTGGCCGTTTCGCTTTCTTTGCTCTGAATAACGAGCGTATAATGGAAGCTAATGGATACAATGAGAAGTTCCTTTTGGGCGGAAGGGAAGAAGAAGAGAAGGATACTATAGGACCTAAGATTCTTGCAGGCCTGAACTCGGAAGACTTTGCGAATGGAGGAACAGTCAACAAGACACCATACTTCGTAGCTAAGCTGGAGGACGAAAGCGGTATTAATTATAGCGGAAACGGAATAGGACACGATTTAGTCCTTTGCGTAGATAATGACGTTACAAAAACATACACCCTGAACAGTTACTATGTTCAGGAATTTGGCGACTTTACCCGAGGTACCGTTTCTTATGTACTTCCGGAATTAGAGTCAGGTACTCATACACTTAGCTTCCGTGCTTGGGATGTGCTGAATAATACCAGTGCTACAACACTGAATTTTGTTGTAGATCCTACCGTAGCACCCACCATCTTCAAACTTACAGCAAGCCAGAATCCGGCACGTACCAGTACCAACTTCCTTATATCGTACGACCTTGCCGGAACCGACTGTGAATTTACACTCGAGGTCTTCGACTTCTCTGGCCGTAGGGTCTGGTATCATCAGGAACAGGGTAGTTCTCCTGGCGGTTTGTACACAATCCCCTGGAATCTTTGTACCAATGCAGGAGCCAAATTATTTACCGGAATATACTTCTATCGCTGTCAGATGACTTGTGGTGATAGCAAGAAAGTGTCAAAAACGCAAAAAATTGTTATCTTGAACAATAAATAAGGAAAAACAGAGTTTTTATATTGTATGCAAACGACAAATTATAAAAAGATAGCTCTGCTTCTGGCTGTGTTGCTCAGCGTCACAGCCACAAAAGCCCAGGATGTGAAAAATGTCTTCAATCCTGAACAGTATGGTGTAACTTCATTGGCCATTGCTCCTGATGCACGTGGTGGCTCTATGGGTGATATCGGTGCTGCTACAGAGGCCGACATTTTTGCTCAGTATTGGAATCCTGCCAAGTATCCTTTCAATGTGGCACGTGCTGGTGTTGGAATCAGTTATACGCCTTGGTTGCGTAAGTTGGTGAGTGATATCAATCTGGCAAATGTTACAGGCTTTTATCGTATTGGCGACTATTCTGCGGTTTCTGCTTCTCTGAGATATTTCAGTCTGGGTGAGGTGTATCTTAGTGATATGCAAGATATGACCATTAAACCTTATGAACTTGCTGTTGATGTCGGTTACAGCCGCATGCTTAGCCAGTGTTTCTCAATGGGTGTAAACTTACGTTTTATTTTCTCTGATATTAAGTATGATTATACGGCAGAGAGCAGCGCAGGAAAGGCTTTTGCTGCAGATATTGCCATGTATCGTCTGGGTTACTTCATGGTTGGCAATCGCGAATGCAGTCTGGGTTGGGGTATCAATATCAGTAATATCGGTACTAAAATCTCGTTCGGAGGCTCTGACGATGCAGAGTTTATACCTACCAACTTACGTTTGGGTTTGAACTTTACCGTACCTTTTAACGAATACAATAAGTTCAGCCTTGCTTTCGATGCCAATAAACTCTTGATTCCCACTTATCCCAAGCAGCAGGAAGGAGAGGCCGAGAATGATTATCTGGACCGCATACAGCGTGATTATTACGATGTTTCTCCTATTGCCGGTATCTTCAAGAGTTTTGGTGATGCCCCCGGTGGTTTCAAGGAGGAAATGCAGGAGATACGTTGGAGTATAGGTTGCGAGTACACCTATAACGATCGTTTTATGCTTCGTGCCGGTTATCATCATGAGTCTGAGAACAAGGGTAACCGTAAGTATTTCACTGTTGGTGCCGGATTCCACATGAGTGTCTTCACCATAGATGCAGCCTACTGCTTCAGTACTGCCCAGACTAACCCCTTGGATCAGACAATGCGTTTCTCTTTGGGCTTCGATCTGGATGGTATGCGTGACCTTTTTGGCAAGATGAAGAGAAGAAGATAAGGGTAATATCCTCTTAAGAATATATAAACAAATAAAGAAGGAGACTCCTTCTTTATTTGTTTTCTATAAGTACGGTAGCGTAGGCTGAGATGCCTTCTTCGCGACCGGTGAAGCCTAGTTTCTCTGTAGTGGTTGCTTTGATACTAACATCGTCAATATCTATACCCATTACCTGAGCAAGGCATTCCTGCATGGCAGGGATGTGGGCTTTCAGTTTGGGGCGCTCGGCACAGACGGTGGCGTCAATATTTCCTATCTGGTAGCCTTTGGTGGCTATCAGTTCTACGGTCTTATGGAGCAGAATCTTGCTGTCGATGTTATGGAATTCTGCGCTATTGTCCGGGAAATGATAGCCGATGTCGCGCATGTTGGCAGCGCCTAACAGGGCATCGCAGATGGCATGAATCAACACATCGGCATCACTGTGACCCAACAGGCCGTGAGTGTGCTCCAAGCGAATGCCGCCCAACCAGAGTTCACGCCCCTCTACCAGTTTGTGAACGTCGAATCCAAATCCAACTCTAATCTTCATAATAGTACTTCTTCTTTTTTATTTCTTCCCAGACAGCGGGAGGGAGATCCTCGCCGTGATAGTCCGGGTTGCTGATCTTCTCTCTGATTTCAGTACTGCTGATGTCAATAAGGGGTGTGTCGGCTATGGTTACGCCTTCAGGGATGTTCTTGAGCTCGCATCCTGATCTTGGATAGACTATCACCCGGTGGTGTGACAGAATCTCCTCGCTCTTGTACCACATGGGAAAACGTTCCCAGTTGTCGGCTCCTATAATAAGGATAAACTCTCTTTCTGGATAATCCTGACGTAAATGCTCCAGAGTGTGAAACATATATGAAGGGCGGGGTAGGTGGAACTCGTAGTCGCTGACGGTAAGGTTGTTTCTGTCTTTTACTGCCAGTTGTGCCAGTCTAAGTCTGGCATTATCATCTAATAACTTCTGATTTACCTTGAAGGGGTTCTGCGGAGAAACCAGCAGCCACATCTCATCTACAAGACGTGCATCCAGCAGGGCCTGACTAAGTTGGATGTGTCCGTTGTGAATGGGGTTGAAGCTACCTCCGTACAGACCAGTCTTTATTGAACATTGAACATTGAACATTGAACATTAGGAGTTTAGGAATTCTGTCAGAATCCTGATTGCTTCCTGTTTGGCTTTTTCCAAATCGTCGTTGATTAGGATTCTGTCGAACTGGGGAGCAAAGCTCATCTCGTATTCTGCTTTGTCCAAACGAATCTTTATCTGTTCGGCAGAGTCAGTATTGCGGCCTTCCAGCCTGCGACGCAGTTCCTCTATACTGGGTGGCTGGATAAATAGGCTTAAGGCTCGTTCTCCATAGAACTTCTTGATATTACATCCTCCCTTTACATCAACGTCGAAAACAACATTCTGCCCCGCTTCCAACTGTTTGTCAACCTGTTCTTTCAAGGTCCCGTAGAAGCGGTCGGGATAGACCTCTTCGTACTCCAGGAACTCGTTGTTTTGAATGCGCTGACGGAACTCTTCGGGTGAGAGAAAGAAGTATTCCACACCATTTTTCTCCTCGCCGCGTGGGGGGCGGCTGGTAGCGCTGATGCTGAAAGCTAACCTAAATTCGGGGTGTTCCTTCATCAGATACTGTACAATTGTACTCTTTCCGCTACCCGAAGGGGCAGAAACTATAATTAGCCTCCCCCTTCCCCTCCCAAGGAGGGGTGAACCATTATGAGCTAATTCTTTCCTTATTTTGTCCATGACTCTGTCAACATTTGCTATTATCTCTTCATTTTTAAAACGTATCACCCGAAATCCTAATTGTTTTAGTTTGTCACTTCGCTGTTCGTCAAACAACATTTGTGTTTCGTTTAGATGATATGCTCCGTCCACTTCAATGATAAGCTGTTTCGACAAACATACAAAATCTATAATGTAATCTCCGATGATGTGTTGTCTTCTAAAACGGACTCCACATTGAGAGGCGCGAATGGCATTCCACAAGATACTCTCAGCTTCTGTTGGATTCTTTCGATTCTCTTTTGATGATTGAAGCATCAAATCATAAGCCCAACAATTTGCTGTTTCGTAACCTCGCTTCATATAAAATAATTATTAAACTCCCCTCCTTGGGAGGGGGCGGGGGAGGCTAATTACATCACATTAAGTACTTGTTCCTTGATCTGCTCCAACTCGTCTTTCATCTTTACCACTATGTTCTGCATTTCGGCTTGGTTGCTCTTGCTGCCCGTGGTGTTAATTTCGCGTCCCATCTCTTGCGCAATGAATCCCAGTTTTTTGCCTTGTCCGTGGCCTTCCTCCATTGTCTGACGGAAATAATGCAGATGGTTGGTCAGACGTTGTTTCTCCTCGTTGATATCTAATTTCTCGATGTAATAAATCATCTCTTGCTCCAGACGGTTACGGTCATATTCCACTTCGGGAATCGCTTGCAGAGCATCTACCAGTTTCTGGCGAATTTTCTCCGTACGACTTGTCTCGTATGATTCAATGCTGGCCAGCAAAGAAGCTATGTTGTCCAGTTTCTCCTCGAACTTTTTCTGCAACGCCATGCCTTCCTGTTTACGGAAGTCCGTTAGTTGCTGTATGGCTTTCTCCACTACGCTTTTGGCAACGGCCCATTCCTCTTCTGTCAGTTCCTGAATATCTGTTTTGTTCAAGACATCGGGCATACGCAGCAGAACGGTCCAGATATCTTCGGGTTCGTCGATGTCGTATTTTTCGGCAATATCTGTAATCTGCTTGTAGTAGTTGGCAACCAACTCACCGTTTATGGATGCTGCATTCTGAGTTTCTGGCTGTTCTATCCACAGGTTGAATTCAACCTTTCCGCGTTCTAGTGTTTGAGCGATAAGAGCACGCACTTCCATCTCCTTTTCCCGGTAGATGGGAGCCAGTCGGGTAGATAGGTCCAGCGCTTTGCTATTCAGTGATTTTACCTCTGCATTTATCTTTTTTCCTTGGAATTCGGCCGAGGCTTTTCCGTATCCCGTCATTGATTGTATCATATTTTCTCAATTATTTTTTGCAAAAGTACGGAAATAATGGCAAAAAATAGTAATTTTGTGGCGAAATTTAAATGTAAGTTCAAAGAATGCCTTGTATTCTACATATAGAGACAAGCACAAAGGTGTGTTCGGTTGCCCTTAGTGAAGATGGCAAACTGCTGTATCACCACGAGGATTTTGATGGCCCCGGCCATTCGGAAACCTCTGGTGTTTATGTTGACGAAGCGCTGTCTTTTGCCAACAGCCATGCTATACCTGTTGATGCGGTAGCCGTAAGCATGGGACCAGGCAGTTATACAGGTCTGAGAATTGGTGTTTCTTTGGCTAAGGGAGTTTGTTACGGTCGTGCCTTACCATTGATAGCTGTACCCACACTGAAGGTGCTTTGTGTGCCTGTCCTTCTTGGTAGGGAGGAACTTCCGGAAAATGCCCTGTTGGTTCCCATGATAGATGCCCGCCGCATGGAAGTCTATTCAGCCGTATATAATCGCGCACTAAATGAGATCCGTCCTGTTCAGGCCGACGTGGTAACGGCAGAGACCTATCAGGAGTATTTGAATCGGTTTCCTGTCTATTTTTTTGGCAACGGTGCGAAGAAATGCCAGACAGTCATTATGCATCCCAATGCCCATTTTATTGAGGGTATTCATCCATTAGCCAAGAATATGTTCCCCCTTGCAGAACGTAGTATGTATCTGAGGGAGTTCCAGGATGTAGCATATTTTGAACCTTACTATCTGAAAGAATTTATAGCTATAAAATCAAAACCGTTATTGTAATGCAATATAATACACAGAGAGAACAATTGGTAATGCCAGAGTACGGACGTGGTATTCAGTACATGGTTGACTTGGCAATTTCCCTGCCCGACAAGCAGGAACGTCAAAGGTGTGCAAATACTATCGTGGCTATTATGTCCCGTATTCAGCCTGAGAATGCTAATACGGCAGATTATGAGGTTCGTCTTTGGAACCATTTGGCCAAGATTTCGCGATATAAGCTTGACATCGACTATCCGGTAGAGATTGTTCCTGAGTTAGAAGCTATGGAGCACCCCAAACCATTACCTTATCCGATGAAGAAGATTCGTCGTCGTCATTACGGACACCTCGTAGAGAGTGCCTTACAGTATGCGCAGACCCTTCCTGCGGGTGAGGAACGGACAGCATTAGTTGGTATGGTGGCTAATCAGATGAAACAGGACCTTTTCGTGTGGAATCGTGACTCTATGGATGAGAATCTGGTGATGCAGGATATTGAACGTTATTCAGAAGGTTTATTGGAGCTGCCATCTGATTTCCGTTTCGCTACTGTTGGTATTCCCTCCAATTCCCAGTTGGCTAATAACGGTAAGAGTAAAAAGAAAAAACGTTAAGTCTCATCCCTTATTTTCTATAAGTTTATGCCATCATTTGTAATAGAAGGCGGACACCGGTTAAAGGGAGAGATTGTTCCTCAGGGGGCTAAAAACGAGGCGCTGCAGGTTCTCTGTGCTACTTTGCTTACCTCTCAGCCTGTTCGAATTAAGAACCTCCCTGATATAGCCGACGTAAACAATCAGATTTGCCTTCTCGGGGATATAGGTGTAAGCATTGTTAAGAATGCCCCTGGCGATTATACATTCCAAGCAGATCACGTAAATAGCGATATCTTGCATACCGATGATTTTCTGCATCGTTGCGGAAGTCTTCGTGGCAGTGTTATGCTGCTCGGCCCACTTTTAGCACGTTTCGGCCGGGCTGAGGTGGCTCGTCCGGGTGGCGATAATATAGGTCGCCGTCGTTTGGATACCCATTTCCTTGGCTTGCAGAAGTTGGGCGGGCAGTTCCAGTATGATGCAGAACGTGGTGTCTTTACCATCACTACCGATGGGTTGAGGGGTTGTTACATGCTCCTTGATGAGGCTTCTGTTACGGGAACTGCTAATATTGTCATGGCTGCAGTTTTGGCAGAAGGTACTACCACCGTGTATAATGCTGCCTGCGAGCCTTACATTCAGCAGTTGTGTCGATTGCTCAACAAAATGGGTGCCCGTATCAGTGGTATAGGCAGTAACCTGCTTACCATTCAGGGCGTTACAGAGTTGGGAGGCGCAGAACATACCATCCTGCCTGATATGATTGAGGTGGGCTCCTTCATCGGAATGGCCGCTATGGTGGGTGATGGCGTTCTTATTAAAGGTGTAGCCTATAATGAGTTGGGAATCATCCCCGACACATTCCGCCGTTTAGGTATTGAGGTACAGCATAAGGGTGACGATATCTTTGTGCCCCGACATGAGCGTTATCAGATTGAGTCGTTCCTTGACGGTTCCTTCATGACTATCTCAGATGCTCCGTGGCCGGGACTTACTCCCGACCTCCTGAGTGTTCTACTGGTTGTCTGTACACAGGCCAAGGGTTCCGTGCTCATTCATCAGAAGATGTTCGAGAGCCGACTCTTCTTTGTGGACAAACTCATAGATATGGGTGCACAGGTTATTCTCTGCGACCCCCATCGGGCAGTTGTGGTAGGGCATAATCATAAGCTTCCTCTTCATGCTCGTCGTATGACAAGTCCTGATATCCGTGCGGGTATTGCCTTGCTTATTGCAGCTATGAGTGCAGAGGGGACCAGTCGTATTGAGAATATCGGTCAGATTGACCGTGGTTACCAACACATCGAGGAGCGCTTGAACGCCCTTGGTGCCAATATAAAGAGGGTAGATTGACCCTCTCCTTGCTCCCCGAGGGGAGAGTAAAAATGATGATATGATAAAAGAGTCGGATGTATATAAGATTGGAAGCATTACCCGTACACATGGTGTGAAAGGCGAGGTGTCCCTTTCTTTTACCGATGATGTGTGGGACCGTGCCGATGCCGATTATCTGGTGTTGCGCATAGATGGAATCTTAGTGCCCTTTTTTATGGAGGAGTATCGCTTCCGCTCAGATACTACGGCGCTGGTCAAGTTTCAGGATTATGATTCTGCTGATGCTGCTAAGGAACTTTGCGGTTGCGATGTGTACTTCCCTTACACTCTTACACCGGCACCGGAGGAAGAGGATGAATATTCGTGGCGCTACTTTACGGGTTTCCGTGTCGTAGATGAACTGGCAGGAGAGTTAGGAGAGATAACGCACGTGGATGACAGCACCCAGAATGTTCTCTTTTATGTTGGAGATAGGCTTATACCGGCCGTTGAATCATTCATTACACATGTCGATCATCAGGCACGCCTTATAACTATGAAGCTGCCAGAGGGGCTTCTCGAGTTGAATATTGAACATTGAGATTGAAAATGAAAAAAGTATGTATATTAGGCTCCACTGGAAGTATCGGAACTCAGACACTTCAAGTGATAGAGGAGCATCCCGACCTCTTTGAGGCTTACGTGCTTACTGCCAACTCACAGGCCGATTTGCTTATTCAGCAGGCTCGTAAGTTCCAACCGGCTGCTGTTGTCATTGCCGACGAGAGCAAGTATCAGTATGTGCAGGATGCTTTGGCTTCCGAGCCTATTCAGGTGTTTGCTGGAGCCGATGCGCTCTGTCAGGTGGTGCAGATGGAGCCCGTGGATGTGGTGTTGACAGCCCTTGTTGGTTTTAGCGGCTTGCGTCCTACTATCAGTGCTATAAAGGCCAAGAAACCCATCGCTCTAGCCAATAAGGAGACGTTGGTGGTAGCTGGTGAATTGATTACCGACCTCTGCCTGCTGAACCATGTGCCCATTCTGCCTGTGGATAGTGAACATAGCGCCATCTTCCAGAGTCTGATGGGCGAACAGAGCGAGATAGAGAAAATTATCTTAACAGCCAGTGGCGGTCCCTTCCGCAATTTTACCAAGGAGCAGTTGCAGAATGTAACGCCTGCTATGGCGCTGAAGCATCCCAACTGGGATATGGGTGCCAAGATAACGATAGACAGCGCCAGTATGATGAACAAAGGCTTCGAAGTTATAGAGGCCCGTTGGCTCTTTGATGTAACGCCCGAGCAGATTCAGGTTGTGGTACATCCGCAGAGCATCATCCACAGTGGAGTACAGTTCAAGGACGGCGCTGTAAAGGCTCAGTTAGGAGCACCCGATATGCGTGTGCCCATTCAGTTGGCCCTTTCCTATCCTGAGCGTCTGCAAAGCGATTTCCCTCGTCTGGACTGGTGGCAGATGAAGGATCTCACCTTCGAGCGTCCCGATGAGGATAAGTTCCGTTGCCTTCACATGGCATATGAGGCTATCCGTTTGGGCGGAAATGCTGCTTGTATCGTTAATGCCGCCAACGAGATTGTTAACCTTGCCTTCCGTCAGGAGCGTTGCGGTTTCCTGCAGATGGCAGATGTGATAGAGAAAACCCTACAGAAGGTGGCTCATCAGGAGCAGAATACACTTGATGACTATCTGGCTTGCGATGCAGAATCGCGTAGGGTTGCCGCCTCACTTATTTTATGAAATAGGTAAAAAGGATTAATATAAATATGGAAGTAGTTCTTATAAAAGCATTGCAGCTCTTGTGCTGCCTAAGTTTGTTGGTTGTCTTACACGAGGGAGGTCATTTCGGGTTCTCCAAACTCTTTGGGGTGAAGGTAGAGAAGTTCTATATGTTCTTCGACTACAAGTTCCACCTCTTTAGCACGCGTGCCAAATGGTTTACCCGTCTGTTCCCGTATTTCAAGAATAACGAGACGGAATACGGCATTGGTTGGATTCCTCTGGGCGGATACGTTAAGATATCCGGTATGATAGACGAGAGTATGGACTTGGAACAGATGAAAAAGCCTGCTCAGTCTAACGAGTTCCGTTCCCAGAAGGTTTGGAAGCGTTTTTTCATCATGTTCGGCGGAGTGCTAATGAATTTTCTCACGGCATGGTTCCTGTATAGTGCAATTATGTTTACGTGGGGAAGGGATTATATCCCCATGCGTAACATAACACAAGGTTTTCAGTTTAACGAGTCTGCCCAACGTATAGGTTTCCGTAACGGTGATATACCTGTTGTTATTGACGGCAAGGAGATTATAGAGTATAACACAGCCATTATCCGTACCCTGTCAAATGCTTCTGTTGTAACTGTGCTGCGTGATGGAAAGAGGGTTGATTTGCAGATGCCCGAAGATGGACTGAATATGTTGGAGATGCTACAGAGCGTTCCTAAGTTCATTGCTCCCATTATGCCTTCTGTCGTGGACAGCGTAGTTCCCGGTTCTCCGGCTTCCAAGGTTGGTTTCCAGAAGGGAACGCGCCTTTTGGCAGTTAATGGAAAGGAAATTTCAACTTGGGCTGATTTTGACGACTACAGCTTGCGTCGTCAGGATATTCTGGCAGCCTCTGGTTGTACACATGCCGATAGCCTTAAAATGCGTCAGATGCAGGTAGTTTATAAGTTGGCAGAGTCTGCTCAGCCTGATACCGCAATGCTTATGCTCGATGAGAATTATATGATGGGTGTTACCCGTCTGATACCTTTTGAGAAAGAACACGTTTCCTATACACTGCTCTCCTGTATTCCTGCCGGTTTGCAGCAGGGATGGCGTACACTTTGTGGCTATGTCAACGATCTTAAGTATGTTGCCAGTGCAGAAGGTGCTAAAAGTGTCGGTTCGTTCATCACCATAGGTAATATTTTCCCATCAGCATGGGATTGGATGCAATTCTGGACGCTGACCGCTTTTATTAGTATCATTCTTGCCGTAATGAACATCCTTCCAATTCCGGGATTGGACGGAGGGCACATTATGTTCCTTTTGTGGGAGGGGCTCACAGGCAAGCAACCTTCAGATAAGGCTGCCGAGTGGTTCGAGAAGATTGGTATAGGTCTGCTCTGTCTGCTTATGCTGCTGGCCTTCAGCAATGATATACGTAACTTTATTCTTCCCTTGTTTGGTTTTTGATTATTATGAAGAAAAAAATCTTTTCCCTTTTGACACTACTTCTGCTTTTAAGTGCCTGTGGTAGTGATAATACCGGCGAGAACGCTGCTCGCATGCTCTCCGATGCCCGTGTTGCTCTTCGTTATAAACATTATGCCGAGGCAAAGGATTCTATTCTTTCCCTGCGTCAGAAGTATCCTACTGCTATTGAGGCCCGAAAACAGGCTATTCTTTTGCTGGACAGTATAGAGATGGCTGCAGCTGCAGACAGTATGCAGAATGCCCAGGGTGAGGAATGGGAGCGCTTGCATATCAAGCAGCAGTTCTTCGAACGTAAACTTTTAGAGGATAAAAAGAAAGACGCAGAATGAAGCATCTAACAGAAGAAGATCTTTCTCGTCTGTTTGATACTCCTATGTTCCGTGCTATCGGTGAGGTGGCGGACCAAATGGGGCTTTACTGTTATGCAGTGGGCGGATATGTGCGTGACCTCTTTTTAGAGCGCCCCTCAAAAGACATAGACTGTGTAGTGGTGGAGCCAAGGTGTTCAATCTTTACCGAATCTCACCTTTCAACTCTCAACTCTCAACTCTCATCTTTCAATGAGGGGCCTGGTATCCGTGTGGCCAAAGCATTAGGCAAGAAATTGGGTAGGGGAGCTCACGTAAGTGTTTTCCGCAACTTCGGAACGGCACAAGTAAAGTGGAAGGACCAGGAGGTAGAATTTGTGGGTGCCAGACGTGAGAGCTATAGCCGCGACAGTCGTAAGCCTATTGTCGAGGATGGAACATTGGAAGACGATTTGGACCGCAGGGACTTCACCATCAACGCCTTGGCTTATTGTTTAACGTCAGAAGGGTTGGTTGATGGAAAAAGGCTGATTGACCGTTTTGGCGGAATCTGGGATATGGAAGACGGACTTATCGCAACCCCTCTTGATCCAGATATCACTTTCAGTGACGATCCCCTGCGCATGATGCGCTGTATCCGTTTTGCTACTCAGTTGCGTTTTCAGATCGAGGACGAAACCCAGGAAGCGCTCTGTCGTAATGCTGACCGCATCAGGATTATCTCGCAGGAGCGCATTATCGACGAACTCAACAAAATCATGCTTTCTCCTTCTCCCAGTATTGGGTTTGTCGAGTTGAGCCGTTGCGGATTGCTTCCCATCATTTTTCCTGAACTGGCAGCCATGGAGGGCGTAGAGGTTCGCAATGGCCGTGCCCACAAGGATAATTTCTACCATACCCTTGAGGTGTTGGATAATGTAAGTCTCGCCACAGCCCCCTCCAAAAGAGAGGGAGTTTCTAACAATCATCCTTGGGAAGGGAAGGGTGAGGCTTCGCTTTGGCTCCGTTGGGCCGCCCTTTTGCACGACATCGGAAAACCACGCAGCAAGCGTTGGGAGGAAAAGGTCGGCTGGACCTTTCACAACCATAATTATATAGGGCAGAAGATGGTCGCCCCTATTTTTCGTCGTATGAAGTTACCTCTGGATGAGCGTATGGCTTATGTCGAAAAATTGGTTGGCTTGCACATGCGTCCCATTACAATTGCCGACGAAGAGGTTACAGATTCCGCTGTGCGTCGTTTGCTTTTTGAGGCAGGCGAGGATATAGATGACTTGATGGCTCTATGCGAAGCTGATATCACGAGTAAGAATCAACAGAAGAAACAGCGGTTCCTGGATAACTTTCAACTGGTACGTGAAAAACTGGCTGACCTTCAGGCGCGCGATAACTACCGCACATGGCAGAATCCCATTACAGGAGAGGAAATAATGGAAACTTTTGGGCTGAAGCCCTGTCGCGAGATTGGTGTCCTCAAGCAAGCCGTCAAGGATGCCATTTGGGATTCTCTTATTCCCAACGACCATGATGCTGCCCGACAGTTTATGTTGCAGAAAGCTGCAGAGATTGGGTTGAAGCCTACATCCTAATCCCTTGCAGCCGATTTAAAATAATACAAAAATGACAACTAAGACCATGACTTTTGTGATGTTGCTGATGATGGTTCAGACTACTATGGCTGATAATATCACAGATAGCTACAGACGTGCTTTTGCCATAAGTGAAAAGTACTCGTGGAAAGTTAAGTACGGGGATGTGCGTGTTCACCAGAAAAGAGGTACTCACCAGTTTTGGTATTCTGCTTACGATGGTAAAGAGCAAGTGTTTAAATTGGTTGATGCTGACAATAATACTGTCGTGACATTAGACGAAGATCCGGAAAAACAAAACCGTCACCGAGAAAGAAAAGGGCCTCAGCGCCATTGGATGGAAGTTCCCGATGAGAAGGATGGTATTCAAACTTCTCCCGACGGTAAAAAACAGGTGTTTCATCGCAATAATAATCTGTGGATAAAACAGGATGATCAGGAATATGCTCTGACCACCAATGGCGATTCCTCTTATTACTACTCGGCCTGGGGTAGTTTTTCGCCCAACGGACGCTATTATGCGACGGTTCGCATCAAACCGGCTCCAAAGCATTATGTTTATTATGTGGAGTCTTCACCCAAGGACCAAGTTGAGCCTGTGTTGCATAAACAGGAGTATGCCAAGCCTGGTGATACGCTCAATTATCGTGTGCCTGTAATTGTTGAACTGGCTACAGGTAATGTGGTGGAACCTTCTACCGAACTATTTCATCAACAGTATTACGTATCAGCCCCCCGTTGGGAATCCGATAGTGAACATGTGACATTTGAGTTTAATGAGCGCGGTCACAAGACTTATCGTGTACTGGAACTCTCTGTACAGACAGGACAGGTACGTACACTGATAGAGGAAAAGAACGAGAAGTATATCAATTATAACCGTCAGCGACGTTTCGACCTTGCAGACGGAAAACATATTGTTTGGACCAGTGAACGCGATGGCCGTAACCATATCTATCTTTACGATAGACAGAAAGGCAAGCCTGTACGTCAGGTAACAAAGGGAGAATTTTATGTTCGAGATATCCAATACATAGATGAAGAAGAAGGTGTCATCTATTTTTCGGCTTGTGGCATGAGTAAAAGCGAAGACCCCTATCTGATACATTACTATAAGATTGGGCTCAATGGAAAAAACTTGGTCTGCCTTACTCCTGAGGAGGGTAACCATAATGCCACCTTTACAGATGATATGTCCTATCTGATTGATATATATTCTACAGTATCAACACCGCCGGTCACAGTGTTACGCTCCGGTAAGGATGGAAAGGTACTGCGTATCCTGGAAACTGCTGATATAACTGCGCTCCAATCTGAAGGTTGGAAGGCACCGGAGGTTTTTGTTGCCAAGGGACGTGACGGTAAGACTGATATGTGGGGAATCATCCAGCGCCCCTCTAATTTCGATCCAACGAAGAAATATCCTGTCATAGAGTATATTTATTCTGGTCCGGGCGATCAATATGTACCAAAAAGCTTCACGCCTATGATATGGCCGATGACAAATCTGGCAGAATTGGGATTCATTGTAGTACAGCTTGACGCAATGACTACCTCTTTTCGTACTCGCGAATTCGAGGAGGTATGCTACAAGAATCTGAAAGATGGTGGGCTGCCCGACCGCATAGCATGGATTCGTGCAGCAGCCGAGAAGTATCCCTATATGGACATCGACAGAGTGGGCATCTATGGTTGCAGCGCGGGTGGACAGAATGCGCTGGCAGCTGTGTTATGGCACGGCGACTTTTACAAAGCCGCTTATGCAGCCTGTGGCTGTCATGATAACCGAATGGACAAAATATGGTGGAACGAGCAGTGGATGGGATACCCCATAGACAGTAGTTATGTAGAGTGTTCAAATGTAGAGAATGCATACCGACTGGAACGTCCTTTGATGTTGGTCGTTGGTGAATTGGACGATAATGTGGACCCAGCCTCCACTATGCAGGTTGTCAATGCCTTGGAAAAAGCTGGAAAAGATTTCGAACTGGTGGTGGTAGCCGGCGCCCATCATACTATGGGTGAGAACTATGGAGACCATAAACGTTATGATTTCTTTGTCCGTCATCTGTTGAATATCGAACCGCCAAAGTGGAGTGAAGTGAAATAAATATGAGCCGGAGTCAGAGGGTACATTTAATCAAACGGCATCCTGGGGGGGGAAACTACAATGCTATA
>Ga0256407_10004537_pt1 | contig 23108 bp, 16 predicted proteins | sample RumenRJG_04DNA_FD_193489 | JGI IMG/M metagenome (GOLD analysis project Ga0256407, IMG submission 193489) | Bovine rumen microbial communities from Lethbridge, Alberta, Canada - RJG_04 | ecosystem: Host-associated > Mammals > Digestive system > Stomach > Rumen | place: Canada: Alberta... | reverse complement strand
GACTCTTCGCAGACAGGGCTATGGCTATCCGGATGACGAATACTTCTTCCTGAAGCTATTTGACATGAGCCGACGGGACTATGTCCGGAACCCTAAATCCCACAAGTTTTGTGATTGAGCCCATTTTTTTGCATATATTTTGCGGAATTTTGCGGTTTTGCGGTAGATTTTGCGCCTTTTTGCGGCGAAAACCGGCGAAAAAAGCAGACTGCGGTTCAGAGTCGATTTCAGATTCTGAGAAACCTGGCGGGAAAACGACAGCATTTTACACAAAACCCGGAATGGTATTTTGTGAAAGGCGTACAAAAACTCAGGGCTTTTGTGCCGTTTCTCAGTTTTGGCAAGGAAGTTGCTCTTATATGGGTCAGGAAACAGGAGATGACTTATCTGTTGAGACCGAAGGAGAAAATGATGAAGGAAGAGATCAGGGTCTGCGTCATGCATGAGTGTAAGGGTGCCCATATACACACTTATCCGCAGATTCTGGTACCCATTCGAAACCGGATGACGATTCGCGTGGAGGATGAGGAATTTCAGTTATCTCCGAAAGAACTGTGTTTCATTCCCCAGGGAATGGAACATGTCTGCGACTTTTCCGGGGAGCTGCTGGTGATGAATCTCACCGGTGATATCGCGGAGCAGGAATCGGCGGTCCTGAACGTACCGATGGCGCTTCCGATGCACGGGCAGATTCTGCAGCTGGTGGAACTCATTCAGGCAGAACTCCGGGAAAACCCGCAGAGCCTGGCGGTGCAGTACCTGTACCGCTACCTTTACAGCAAGCTGACAGAACAATGCACATCACCGTCGCTCCGCTACATCCGGGATCATTTTGACCTCCCGGTGACAGTGGAGTATCTCGCAAAACTGGAAAAGTACAATGTGAATTATTACACGGACTGGTTTAAACGCCGGACCGGAATGTCGCCGGGGACATATCTTCGGAATGTGCGGATCCGCAAGGCAAAGGAATACCTGAGCGAAAGCGGATACGGGCTCACGGACATCGCTGTTATGGTGGGATATAGCAGCAATGCTACATTTACCAGAGCCTTCCACACGGTGACGGGAATGACGCCGAAGGAGTATCGGAACTGTGACTGCTTCCGGAAAAAAACCGGGTGAGCGAAATCCGCTGTGGGGGCGGAAAACCGGAATATCCCGGGAGCATGGTTTGGATGAGAACCGGCAGATACAGTAATTAGAAGGAGGAAGATTATGGGTACTGAGGAAAAAGTTACAAAGAACGAAATAAGACCAATCGTTATGTCCGTAACAGTCGTTCTGTTTATCGCGCTTCTGGCAGCTATCGTGATTAATGCTGATGCGTTCTACGATTTCCTTTACAATGCGGTTATGAACAACGCCATGTGGGGCCTGGGATGGTTCTCCAGCGTTGTCTGCCTGGCAATGGTTATCTTCTGTGTTGTTGTTATGGTAACGCCTCTCGGCAAGGTTAAGCTGGGCGGACCGAATGCCAAACCAAAATTCACCATGATGCAGTGGTTTGGTATTTCCCTCTGTACCGGTATCGGCGCCGGCGTCGTATTCTGGGGCGCAGCCGAGCCGCTGATTTTCGCCATGGATATGCCGGCTTACACCGGAATTGAGTCCGGAAGCAACGCCGCAGTTCTCTGGAGTATGGAAAGATGCTTCCTGCAGTGGGGCCTTACACCTTACGCAACCTGCGTTGTGACGGGTGTCATCCTTTCCTACCTGATTCTTAACAAGAACGCACCGTTCAAGACCAGCACCCTGTTAATCCCGCTGTTCGGCGAGAAGGTCGTCAACAGCAAGCTCGCTGACGCATTCGACGCGTGGTCTGCATTCGCACTTACCGCAGCTGTTGCCGGCGGTCTCGGATACGGCGCCATGCAGCTGTCTTCCGCAGTGAAGGCATTTGCCGGCATCGAGCCCTCCACCATGATTTACATCATCATCATTGCAGCAATGTTCGTATGCTACAATGCATCCGCTATCTCCGGTCTGCGCGCAGGTATCACCTGGCTGTCCAACCGGAACGTACAGCTGTTCTTCCTCATGCTGCTCTTCGTATTCATCGCAGGACCGACCGCTTACATCTGCAACCTGTTCACTGAGAGCGTCGGCGCTTACGCTGCAGATTTCTTCAAGATCAGCCTTAACACCGCACCGTATCCGGATGCCGGCATGTGGCCGCAGAACTGGGATATGTACTGGTGGGTTGACTGGATGGCATACGCACCGCTGCTGGGCCTCTTCATGGTTCGCTGCGCATATGGCCGCACCCTTCGCGACTTCATCCTTATTGAGTGGCTTCTTCCCGCACTGTTCGGCATCGTATGGTTCGGCGTATTCGGCGGCACCATCCTTTACGCACAGATTTGGAACGGCGTTGACTTCCTGAGCATTTACCTCAATGAAGGTGCTGAGGCGCTGACCCTGAACATGTTCAATGTACTTCCGCTTGCAACTGTTGCCAAGATAGTCATGCTGATTATCATCACCATCTCCCTGGTTACCCAGTGCGACTCCATGGCTGTTACCCTGGCCGGCATGTCCTACAAGGCAGCTGACGAGAACACCGAGCCTCCGATTTACCTGAAGTTATTCTGGGGCACCGTATTTGCAGTCGTTGCAGCCGTATTCGTATCCCTCGGAGGTATCGGCGGCGTTAAGACCATCAAGTCCTTCGCAGGTATCCCGATGTGCTTCATCTGCGTAGCCTGCATGGCCGGCTTCGTAAAGTGGATCCTTGCCCGTCCGAGAAAAATTGACGGAAGCTATGAGGATGAGCCGGAAGTGGCCAATGCACCCGACAACGGCGAGCCGATGGCACCGAGAAGCAAGAACAAGTTCCTTGCAAAGCTTGGCTGGTAAATCAATTCGTTTTGTGATATACTCATACACCAAAAGCGCCTCCGGTTCCGGCCGGAGGCGTATCTAATGTGAAAGACTGGGGAAATATCGATGTTTCGACACAAATCAATTGACATGATACACGGGCCTCTTCTGCCGAAGATTCTTATCTTTGCGCTTCCGCTGATGGCGTCCAACCTGCTGCAGCTTTTGTTCAACGCGGCGGATATTATCGTGGTGGGGCGGTTTTCCGGCCCGGAAAGTCAGCTGAGCCTGGCGGCGGTCGGCAGCACCACCAGCATCGTGGCCCTGTTCGTCTACCTGCTGGTAGGCCTTGCGGTGGGGGTCAATGTTATCGCCGCCCACTGCTACGGCGCCGGCAATCAGGAGGAGATCGGAAAGATCGTTCATACATCGGTATTTGTGGCGCTCTCAGGAGGGCTTCTGTTTACCGCGGCAGGCCTTCTGGCCTCCCGGGCAATGCTCGCCGCCGTATCCACGCCGGAGGAAGTATTCTCCCTGGCGCTTCTGTATATCCGGATCTATTTCTTCGGCATCCCCTTCACCCTGCTTTATAACTACGGGGCGGCCCTTCTCAGGGCCAGGGGAGATACCGAGCGGCCGCTTCTGTATCTGACCGCCAGCGGCCTTCTGAACGTGGTGCTGAACCTGTTTTTTGTGGTGGTTCTGCACATGAATGTGGCAGGCGTTGCGCTGGCGACAGTATTAAGCCAGGGGCTCAGCGCGGGGCTGATTCTGCGGTTTCTTATTGTTTCGCAGGATGAGCTTCATCTGGATTTCAGAAAGCTTCGTCCGGATCGGCAGATCTTTCTGCGGCTCATGCAGCTGGGACTTCCGGCGGGACTGCAGTCCAGTCTCTTCAGTATCGCCAATATCGTGATACAGGCGGCCATCAATTCCTACGGAAGTACGGTGATGGCGGCGGTTTCGGCGGCTTTCAGCATCGAGAGCTTCCTCTATGTGGCCATGAACTCCTTCCACCATGCGGCGCAGACCTTCACCGGCCAGAACCTGGCGGCGGGAGAACAGAAACGGGCCGACCGGGTGCTCTGGCTGTGCCTCGGCTGCACCGTTGCGGTAGGTTCGGTGTCCAGTGCCCTGGTGGTACTGTTTGCGGAGCCGCTGATCGGCATCTACAATACGAATCCGGCGGTGATAGCGGCAGGCGTGGAACGGCTGAAGATCGTGGCGTCAACATACGTGATCTACGGAATGGCAGATATTCTGACGGGGGCAATCCGGGGATATGCGGTGTCGGTAGCCCCGATGCTGATCAATCTCTTCTGCACCTGCATCTGCCGTGTGGTGTGGATCGGACTTCTGGATACGAGCACAAAGCCCGTGACATGGGTGCATGCATCCTTCCCCATCTCCTGGGCGTTTCTTCTCATAGCGCTGGCCGGATATATGGTTTATCTGCGGCACAGAAAAAAACCGCCTGTTCATCCTACAGGCGGTTTTTGATATCCTTTACATCGATATGTTCCTTTTTCAGCCGGTACTGGAGATTCTGCCGGCTGATATTTAATTTTCTGGCCGCGGCGGAGATATTGCCCCGGCACTCGACAAGGAGCGCCAGGAGAGTTTCCCGTTCCGTGCGGGCCTCGTAGGGGCCGGGGAGATTCCCTGCGGGGGAAGCGGTGCCATGGGCCCCCGGATCGGTTGGTCCGTTGGAAATAATGCCGCCGGAGCTTACGCCGGTGGCGCTGGGATCGACGGGCGCTGCCGGTGCCGTACCTGTCCGGCTGCTGTCAGCGCCGGGTGCTGGCGCAGCTCCGAAATACATGGATCCCGGCGAGGTCAGACCCCGGATGTGGGTCGGAATATAGTCCGGCGTGATGAGAACCCGACTGTCGGGCATGACGTTGATGGCGTGTTCCACGGCGTGCTGAAGCTCTCTGACATTGCCGGGCCAGCTGTAGCGGTAGAACAGCTCCAGGGTCTCCGGCGTGATGTTCTGCACATTCCGGGACAGCTTTTCATTGCAGTTCATGATAAAGGTCTTGGTGAGGAGCGGGATGTCTTCTCTGCGCTCGCGAAGGGGCGGCAGGTTAATATTGACCACGCCCAGGCGGAAGAAAAGGTCCTGTCGAATCAGACCCCGGCTGATGGCTTCGTAGGGCGGCATATTCAGGTTGGAGAGGACGCGGACATTGACCCGCTTTTCCGTCATGCCGCCGATTCTTCGGATCATGCCGTCCTGAAGGAATCGCAGAAGCTTGGCCTGCAGGGTGATATTCATGGAATTCAGCTCATCGAGAAGCAGCGTTCCCTGGTCTGCCTGCTCCAGAAGTCCGGCGTGGGATTCCGCGCCGGTGAAGGCGCCCTTCTCTGTGCCGAAGAGCATGCTCTCCAGAAGGGTTTCCGGGAGCGCGGCGCAGTTGATGGCAAGGAAGGGGCCGCCCGCCCGTTTGCTGGCATTATGGATGGACTGGGCCAGGAGTTCCTTTCCGGTGCCCGTCTCACCGTAGATCATGACGGAGGAATCGGAGGAAGCCACCTGCTCGCACTGCTCGATGACCTGCTGCATGACCGGACTCTGGCGGATGATGTCCGAGAACCGGTAGGTGGCGGTCAGAGCGCTCTTTTTTACCTTCCGTTCGCCCTCCATGGCCAGAAGCTTTTCCTGCAGGTCCACCACCTGCTGGTTCAGCCGGTCGATGGTGCTCCAGTCCTCCAGAATATTGACGGCGCCGAGCACCTGTCCGTGCTGGACGATGGGATGGCAGTTGGAGGTGGTTTCCACGATCTTTCCGTACCGGGTGGTGTAGTGCTGGTGCATATGGAGGTGGGAACGCTTTTCCTTCAGAACCAGCGGAATCTGGAAGTCCTCCCCTCCGTTCATGGTATAGACCTCCGTGACATGTTTTCCGCGGACATCGCTGTTGACCATGCTGTCCAGACGCACGGCGGCATCGTTCAGAAAACTCATCCGGCCTTCCGCATCGGCGATGACAACGCATTCATTTAACCGGTCCAGCACCTGAATCAGCGTATCTCTCGCTGCGTCAGCGGCCGCGGGGCGGAATGCGATGGCCTTTGCGCCTCCGGGAAGTTCGCTGACTTCAGGGGCGGGACATCGCAGCAGATATTCGCCGAAGGCGGGAGAGGTATAAAGGGGATGCTTTGATTCCGTCAGAAGCTCCGGCGCCACTTCCGCCAGAAGCTTTCCGGCCAGGGTTCCTTCCCCGTGAAGAAGGCGGTCGCCTTCCTCGCTGATCTCCAGAATCCTCCCGTCCTCGGACAGTATTATCATGCCCAGTCCGCACTGGGAAAGGGTAATCATCGCATCCTGATAGCTAATCATGACGTGTTCTCCTGGCTGAATGATCCATCGACAGATTGTCTGATAATAATCGAAAATATCGATAGTTAACTGTTATTTTCTATTATGAGAATAACAGAAAACGGCAGAAAGTACAAGGTTCTGCCTGCTGCAAATATGCAAAAGTGCAAAAGCGCAAAATCCCGCCGGGGTGGGGAGGCACCTTCGGCGGGAGTCTGCTATCCATCATCGCCCATGTTCCGGGCGGGATTTCTTATGATTCTTCCTGGTACGGATACCGGTAATCGGTGGGCGGTGCGAAGTTATCCTTGATGATCTGTGGGCTCATCCAGCGCATCATGTTGAAGATACTTCCTGCCTTGTCGTTGGTGCCTGAACCGCGGGCTCCTCCGAAGAACTGCTGGCCGCAGAGAGCACCGGTGGGCTTGTCGTTGATGCAGAAGTTGCCGGCGGAGTTGCGGAGCTTGTACTCCAGGTCTGCAATCTCCAGTCTGTCGTTGCAGAAGATGGCGCCGGTCAGCGCATATTCGGAACCTTCCGCGCAGATGTCCACGATCTTGTCATACTCATCCTTCTCATAGACATAGACGGAGAGAATCGGGGCAAACAGCTCTCTGACCATGGTGAAGTAATCGGGCTTCTTCGCCTGGATGAGGGTCGGGTAGATGAACCAGCCCTTGCTGCCGTCGTATCCGCCGCAGAGCATCTCTGCCTCTGCCGGGTCTGCCTTCTTCACTTCCTCGATAACATCAACGCTGCGGTCGAAGGAAGCCTTGTCGATGACGGCGCCGGCGAAGTTGGTGAAATCACAGGGATCGCCGTACTTGATGGTGGCAATCTCAGCGAGCAGCTTTTCCTTTACCTGCGGCCAGATGGCTGCCGGGATGTAGCTGCGGGAAACGGCGGAGCACTTCTGCCCGGAGAAGTCGTAAGCGCCGCGGATGAGGGCGGTCACCAGCGCATCGATGTCTGCGCTCTCGGTGGCGAAGATATAGTCCTTGCCGCCGGTCTCACCCACAAGTCTGGGATAATAGCGGTATTTGTGAATGTTCTCGCCGATCTGCTTCCATGCATCCTTGAAGACCTCGGTGGAACCGGTGAAGTGGAAGCCGCCCAGGCGGAAATCGCCGAGGACATACTTTGCAACATCGGAACCCTTCGACGGGATGAAGTTGATAACGCCGGCCGGAACGCCTGCCTCCAGGAAGGCCTTCATGATGTACCAGCTGGAAAGGATGGCGGTGGTGGAGGGCTTCCATACGACTACATTGCCCATGATGGCCGGAGCACCCGGAAGGTTGGCGGCGATGGAAGCGAAGTTAAACGGTGTGATAGCGCAGACGAAGCCTTCCAGCGGACGGTAAACCAGACGGTTCATGACATGCTCGGTGGCCTTCGGCTGACGGCTGTACAGCTCGTGCGCATAGTAGATGCCGTAGCGGAGCAGGTCGCAGACCTCATCCGGAGAGTCACACTCTGCTTCCCATGCGGACTTGCTCTGTCCCAGCATCAGGGCTGCAGTAATCTTGTAGCGGTACTTGCCCTCGATGAGGTCAGCTGCCTTCGAGAAGATGGCAAGTCTGTGCTCTACCGGAAGCTTCTCCCAGCTCTCCTTGGCATCCATGGCCGCATTCACGGCATCCTTAAGCCCCTGGGCATCCAGGCGGCAGAACTCAGCCAGCTTGAGAGAGTGGTCGTGCGGTGCGATAACATCGTGGCGGTCATCGGTATATACTTCTTTGCCTCCGATGATGGCTGGAATGACGATGGGATTCTTCTTCTGGAATTCCAGCTCTGCCTTCAGCAGCTCGCGCTCCTTGGTGCCGGGTGCCATGCTGGCGGCGGGGACATTGGCGGGATCGTGGATTTTAACGAAGCAGTTCATGGGTTACCTCCTGTTTCCTGTATGTATTGGCGATTTGGATTTTCACTGGATTTGGTTCATTGGTCTTTGCCCCGGCGGGGCTTTCCTCTGAACTGTGCTCAGTATAACAGGGGGAGGAGGTGCGGTTTTGGCAGGGAAACGGGTGAAATTTGCAAAAACTCAGATCCTTGCGGGGAAAAGCGTAAAAAGCTGAAAAAATGCAAAGAAAAACTGCAGAAAAGGTGCAAAATTTTGCAGGTGCGGCGCAAGCCAGGGAAAAAGCAAGTTGGCGCCGAAGGGAGTTGGGGAGAGACTCTTCATCACCTGGGAGACAAAAGACTTTCCGCTTTCCATGCGTTCCGCAGAACAGCTGTATCGCGCCGGATTCCTGTGATATACTGACGGTGCGGATACGCCGCAGATTCAGATACAGAGATTTACCAGATATGAGATATCGCGATGAGGAGAAGAAACATGCATGTAGTTGATTTGCACTGTGACACGATAATGCAGCTCTGGTTTGCCGAGCTTCGGGGCGAACCTCTGCCCTTTGACAATACAGCGGGCACGGGACATGAGCTTATGCTCGATCTTGCCAAAATGAAAGCAGGAGATTATCTTCTCCAGAACTTTGCAATGTTTGTGGACCTGCACCGGCCCGCTGATTTCGACGGAATCCGGTTTGACCCCACCTTCATGAAGGGCCACGAGGTGCAGAAAGAGCCCAGGTATATGAATCCCTGGAAGCAGACGGAAGAGATGCTCCGGGTGTTCCGGAAAACCATGGCAGAGCATCAGGATGTCATTGGCCAGGTATTCACCTGGCAGGATATTGAGAATAACCGAAAAGACGGGAAAATGTCTGCGCTCCTCACCGTGGAGGAAAGCGGCGTTCTGGAAGGGGATCTTTCCAGACTGGAATCCCTTTACGAGGCGGGCGTCCGGATGATGACCATCACCTGGAACTATGATAACGAACTGGGACACCCGAATACCCCGCCGGAAGGATATGAAGAAGATTTTTCAAGATATTTCCGGTTTTCGCCCCGCAGGGACAATGGCCTGACCGACCTGGGCAAAGAAGCTGTGTACCGGATGGGACAGATGGGGATTCTCCCCGACGTGAGCCATCTCTCCGACGCCGGATTCTTCGATGTTGCAGATGTGGTGGGTGGTCCCTTCGTTGCCAGCCATTCCAATGCCAGGGCAATAGCCGGCGGCAACCGGAACATGACCGATGAGATGATCCGCACCGTGGCAGAGCACGGCGGCATCATCGGACTGAATTACTGCCCTGCCTTTGTCATGGAGGCATCCCGGGCTGAAGACTGTTACATGACCTGCGAAGGTCTTGCCCGTCATGCCCGCCATATCATGAACGTGGGCGGAAGAGAGGTCCTGGCGCTCGGCAGCGACTTCGACGGTATCGCGCCGTCCAATCTGGAGATGGCCAATGCGTCCGAAGTGCAGAAGCTGGCTTCTTATCTGGAACATGCAGGATTCACTGCGGAGGAAATCGAAGGAATCTACTGGAAAAATGCCCTGCGGCTCTACAGAGAAACATTCTGACAGGAAAATATCACTGTATCGGCAAAAACCACACATTCCTGTCCACAGCATTCTCTACGCCGTCCACATGTTCCTTCTCTGTATACTGCCACCAGGTGAACTGATAGGGCGTCTGGGGAAGGGAGCCATAGTCCGCGTACCAGACCGGATACTCTGCAAGTTCTGACAGGTCAAAATAATAGTCTTCCCATATCATATTGCTGTAGATGCCGGCTTCATAGCCGGCTTCTTTGATCCGGGAACAGAAGGCAAGGGCATTCTCCGTAAACTGTTCTCCCGTCACATTGTCCGTGCGGGCCACGTCATTCCGGATCGTTTCCGGGTCGAAGATGACCGGGAGGTCGAGAGGAAGGCCTTTCAGGGCATCCCCCTGCAGCCGGGACGAATCTTCCGGGGTGTCTGCCGTGGTATTTCCATATTTTTCAAGCAGTCCCAGCACAAAATCCGCTTCTTCAACCGCCTCACTCTCATTGACGACCTGAGAAAAGATATATACCCCCACTTTCAGCCCTGCTGCTTTTGCACCCAGGAGATTTTCTCTGGCCCTCTCATCTTCCCGGAGATTCCCTGCGCTGCCGTAACCCCGGTAGGCGATGCGGATAAATGCAAAATCAATGCCGGATGCCCGAACTTTGTTCCAGTCGATGACGCCGTTATGCTTTGATACATCGATTCCCTGCAGCATGCGGTATCCTGCCGGGGGAGCAATCTCGGGAACACCTCCCGGTCCGGCAGTAAGCGCTGCCCTGTTTCCGGAGGCTCCCGAAGGCCAAAAGAACGTATGTCTGGGAACATCCGGATCCAGCTCTGCAGCGTGACGCCTCCCCAGAACATCATAATAAATAAGGTCTCCGACGGCCTCTGCCGGAGAAGGCTGATAGGAATAATATTTCACACTGTGTCCCTCTTCTGAAATATCCTCTGTGACCGGGACGGGAGATACGGCCGGCGCGACAGAAAAAATCACAAGGGAGAGATACAGACACAGCTTATCTGTTGATATCATAAGGGTTCTTTCTTTCTGAAAATAGAGTATAAAAGCGGCTTGATGGGAAACTGACAGGTATATTATATGAGGAGGAAGCGGAGAGAGCAAGTCTGCCGGCAGACCTTATCACGTAAAGAACAGCCATTCCGGGATGGCGCCCGGGACGGCTGTTCAGAAAGGAAGTGTTAACAGGTCTGGTGGGGACCTGAAACAGGTGCGATTATAAAGCGGCCGACGTTCCCTTTTTGACAGAGGATGCTTTCGAGGCCTTTTCTGTCTTCTCGGGGAATACCTTGCCGTCGAGAAGCGCCTGCTTATTGGCTGGAGTAAGACTCTCTATCTCCTTGTCCAGGAGGCCGCTGCACATCTTCGGAAGCTTGCAGATGATGAGGAAGGTAGCAATGAAGATGGGCAGACCAAAGATTACGGACATAAACTGGAGCGCTGTAGTTCCGCTGCTGCCGAGGCAGAAGAGGCAGAGGAAGGTATCGAGGCCTACGATAGTGCCCCAGATAAGCTTCATGGTGACAGGGGCTTCATCGTCCTTGCAGCCGATGAGGGACATGGAGGACAGGGTTCCTGTCATGGCATCCGCCAGGGTGACAAAACCGAAGAAGAGAGCTGCCACAACCAGCGGTATCATAATGGCGGACAGAGGCATCTGCTGCAGCAGGGCATAGTTGGCGATGGGAACGCCGCCCTCAGCAACCTTCTGACCGATTCCGGCATTTTTGAAAGCATCCAGATAGATGGCATTGCCGCCGAAGGCGATAAACCATACGATATTGAAGATACCGGGGCCGAGAACATTGACCAGAAGGAATCTGCGCCAGGTGTAGCCTGTGGCGATGCGGCCCTGGAAGACGCCCATGACGGGGCCGTAGGCCATGACCCATGCCACGTAGAATACGGTGTTGTTAGCGATCCACTTATTGGCGGTGTTGAAGGAATCCGTGGCAGTAATGTTCGGGATAAAGCGGCAGATCAGGTCGCCCACAACCTGTGTGGCCAGCTTGAACTCGAAGATGGTCGGTCCGGCGATAAACAGAAAAGCGATAACAAAGAGATAGATCCATGCATTTGCATCGCTGATGATAGCCATGCCCTTCTTCACGCCCCGGGTGGAGGAGAAGGTGAAGGAGGCGACTACAACCACCAGAGTTACGATGTATACGAAGTTGGAAGGCTTGATGCCGAAGACATAATCAAGTCCTGCAGCAAACTGCTGTACACCGAGGCCGAGAGAGGTTACCATGCCGCCTACCAGGCCAAGGAGAGAAACGATATCGAAGATCTTGCCGATGGGTCCGAAGCACTTGTCTCCGATGACCGGATAAAGAGCGGAGGACGGACGTACCGGAAGATGATGGTTCATGATCATGTAGCCTGCGAGAAGTCCCCAGAATGCGTAGAGTGCGTAATAGATGAAGCTCCAGTGGAAGGCTGCCTGGGATACAGAACGAACGGCAGTTTCCATGGTTTCGGGTTCCATGTGCCACCAGACCGGCGGATTGTGGAAATAGCTGATGGGCTCGCCGACAGCGTAGAATACAACGGCGGTAGCGGTACCGGCACAGGTTACCATGGCGATCCAGGTAAACATGCTGTGTTTGATTTGGGCGTCCGGTCCGCCGACCTTCTTATCACCCAGCGGCGTGAGACAGACCACGAAGCAGAGGAGAACGATGAGACCGGTAACCACCAGCATGAACCAGCCGGTGGAGTCTGTCACAACGTCATAGAGGAAATTCATGATATTGATAAAGGATTCGTTGAAGAAAAATCCGTAAGCGATCATTGCAAGGAGCAGGATAGCAGTCGGATAAAACAAGGCATTGTCGATCTTATATTTTCTCATTTCATACCCACCTTTCGCGCGAGGTGCGCCAGGAATCGGGAAATACCGGTAGAACCTCCGAAGCGGCTGTTAAACTTCCCTCTCGAATATTGCAGAAATGCGGCCGGAACAGTCCGGTGTACCGGAAAGCCCGGCCGCAAATTCAAAACAGTTCAGTAATCACACAGCAGGCATAAATTGTTCTGAATACTTATTTCTTCTTCGGCTCACATACGCCGAGGCCAAGTACTTCACGGAGATACTTGATGCTGTTGACGCAGGCTTCCATTTCCTTCTTCTGTGCGACCTCCAGCGGATCGTCGCCGATAGCCCACTCAATCTCGAAGTTGATGCGGTCGAAGTCTGCCGGTGCATATTCCTTCAGGGCATCCAGCGTCTTCTTGCAGTCGATATCGCCCTTGCCGAGCTCGACGCCGATGAAGTGTGCGCCGTGCTGGTCGCGAATCAGGATGTTGTCGCAGAAGTGGCAGCAGAACGCATAGGGAGCAAGTCTCTTATCAGAGTACTCCGGGGACTCCAGGACGGAGACGGAGTTGATGTTGTCGACACAGACACCGACCATGGGGTCATTGACCTGCTCTACAACCCAGACAATCTCGTCCGCGAAGGTCTCGGTGTGGTTCTCGACGCAGAGCTTGATGCCGGCTTCCTTATAAAGCGGAAGAGCCTTCTTGATGCCGTCCACCACGTCACACAGCTGACGCATAACCTGCGGATGGAATGCACTGCCGTAAATCGGCTTCGGGCGGCGGATATCCAGGGAGAATTTTACGAGGTCGGCGCCGAAGCCCTTGGCCACTTCACAGGCACTCTCAAAGGTTTCATTCAGACGGGGGTCAAATTCCTCATCCAGAGAGCAGTTGTATTCCATGTACAGACCGTGCTCTTCCGCAGCCTTCTTAATCTTTGCCAGATTTTCCGGATCCTTGCTGCCCAGGTCGACGGCGGTGACATGCAGTCCGTCCAGGCCCCACTCATTTGCCAGGTCCATCAGCTGGAAGATATTGATCTTCTGCTCGAAGGCATCTCCGACAAAGCCCCAGTTCTGGCCGCAGCCGTTCAGGTGCAGGGTGTATGTGTGCATTCCGAGTTTGAATTTGCGATCCTTATACATGAGAGTTCCTCCTTGAATTAAGAATTATGATTTGATCCGCAGAGCCTGTCCGGAGGAGGCGCCTTCTTCCTGGACCTCTGCATCTATTGTGTTCTGCCCTGATATAAAGCAGACTCCGTGCCAGTTTTACGCAGGAAGGGGAAATCTTCAGGAAAAAGATGACAGTTTGTGCAGGATGCACAGAGACAGAGTGTGCAAATTGTGCACAGTGCGAAGAAAAATGGATGAGATTTGCAGTGAAAGCGAATTAAAAGAAGGAAAATCGATGAAAGAGAATCCGTTTTTCAAAAGACAGGGGAATAAATCCTGGAAAATGAGTCCGAAATGTCAAATATATTTGCACTCTGAACTTTGGTATAGTGCAAATATATTTGCATGGAACGCAAATATATCTCGAAACACGCGGAATAAAGGGGTTTTCAGATGTGATACTGTCAGAAAATATAGTTTTTGAAATACAGACTCACATAAAAGAACAACCGCAAATATATTTGCATAGCAACAATATTTGCGGTTGTTATGAAAGAAATAATCAATAATATTGATGGCACTCTTCGATTTTTTGCGGACCTGACCGCGGGTCCGGCACATCGGTTCGGACATCGGAACAGTCCGGATTCTGACTGCTTTATTTTCAGAATCCGCCGAAGAGGAAGCTTTCCGGGTCGATGGCAAGGCGTTTCAGGCGGTGCTGCAGATTCTGCCGGCTGACGCCCAGGTCCTTTGCGGCCCGGGAAATATTGCCCCGGTGTTTCTTCAGAGTCTCCGTAATAAGGTTGGCTTCCACGGAGGTGAGTAAGAGTTCCAGCTTTTTATCCCGGCGGGGGTCCGAAGAGTCTGCAGAATCCGCTTCATCCCTGACCTTCGGGAAGTGGTCCAGGAAGTGATCCGGCAGATGTTTCCGGCGCAGCTCCGTCTCCTCCGGCCCGGTCAGATTCATGGCATGCTCCACACAGTGCTGCAGTTCCCGCACATTTCCGGGCCATTCATACATATAGAAAAGGGATAACACCTCATCGCTGAGCCCGGAGATATTCCTGCCCAGCTTCCGGTTCAGCTCCATGATGAAGTTCCGCGCCAGAAGCGGAATATCCTCCCTGCGCTCCCGGAGAGGCGGGATGGTGATGCTGATGACACTCAGCCGGTAGAATACGTCCTCCCGGATGATATGATCAGCCAGTGCCTTTGCCGGCGGAATGTTGACGTTGGAAATTACCCGGACATCCACCTTGCGTTCCCCCGTGCCGCCCACCCGGCGCACCATGCCGTCCTGCAGAACCCGCAGGAGCTTTGCCTGCAAGGGAAGACTCATGGAATTCAGCTCATCCAGCAGGAGGGTGCCGCCGTCTGCCAGCTCGAAGAGACCAGCCCGCTTCTCTGCGCCGGTATAGGCGCCCTTCTCCGTGCCGAACAGCATAGATTCCAGCAGGTTTTCAGGGATGGCCGCGCAGTTGATTGCGATGAAGGGCCCGAGGGACCGGGGGCTGGCGTTGTGGATGCTCTGGGCGAACAGCTCCTTGCCTGTGCCCGTCTCCCCGTAGAGCATGATGGGAGAATCGGATTTGGCAAACATGTAGCATTTCCGGATGGTTTCCCGGAGAACGGCGCTCTGCCCGATAATGTCCCGGAATTTGTACTTTGCGAACAGACGGTTTGGACTTTTGGGTTTATTCAGCCCGGGCATCTTCTTATCGGAAGCATCCGGCCCGCCGCCGTCAAAGTTCTGGCCCAGGAGCCGCTCCTGCAGTTCTATCACCTGCTTTGAGAGCTCTTCCGCGCGGGACAGGTCCGCTGTCAGGCAGAAGACGCCGCAGATACGGCCGTCCCTGTAGATGGGATAGCTGCTGCAGCTGATGTCCAGGGTTGCACCGTTCCTTGTAGAATAGGTCTGGCGGCAGTCGATCAGGGGCTCTCCGGTCCGGAGAATAACCGGAACCGTCAGTTCATTGAAGCTTTCACGGGAGCTGCTGGTCTGCGCGACCGGGTAGACCTCGGTGATATCCTTTCCGACCACATCCTCCGGCAGAAGAGATTCCATCTTCATGGTGGCGTGATTGATCAGGAGAACCCGCTGCCGTTCATCCGCGAGGATCATGGGTTCCGGAATCAGGTTGACGATGGAGGTCATCATGTCCCGGCACACCTCGTCGGAAATATCCTTAAAACAGACCATGCGGCAGCCTTCCGGAATTTCTATGCCCTCCGGACAGGCGCAGCGGACCAGGTATTTCTGAAAACCGATGTTGATATAGTTATCGCCGGTATCCGCGGAGGACAGTTCAGGGACAGCTTCCGCAAACTTCTGTCCCTGCAGGGGCTGAGGCCTGCCCAGCAGCTTTTCCGCGGCTGTGTTGGCCTCGATGATATACTGGTCCTTTGAAACGAGAATCATTCCAAGCTCCGCCTGGGACAGGAGCCGCATGGCTTCGATATAGTTCATGGCGTTTCCTCCGGCTGAAGGGATGCTCTTAACAGTTCTTTTTTATTGTACACCTGTTTTGGGAAAGAGGATGAAAATGTTTCGAAAAATATCGGAAAACAAGTAGATGAATGGTTTACAGAATGCGCATGACCGCTGTATAATCCGAGGGTCAATAACTTATGACGGAAAAGTAATCTGTATTACCGGAGAAAATGATATGTCAGAACGACTCACGCTGGGACTGTTTGTCCTGGCTCTTATTCTTTGCCTTGTAACAGGTCTGCCTATCCTGGCAGCCCTGGCGGCGGGCCTTGTGATTTTCATGCTGTACGGCAGAACGAAAGGGTTTTCCTGGAAGGAGCTTCTGCATATGGCGGTGATGGGCGTGTCCACAGCGCGGAATGTGCTGCTGACCTTCCTTCTCATCGGCATGCTCACAGCCCTCTGGCGCATGGCTGGTACCATCCCGGTGCTGGTTTCCTGGGCTTCGGTGCTGATTAGGCCCTCCATCATCGTACTGATTACCTTTCTGTTAAACTGCCTGCTTTCGGTGCTGACCGGGACCTCCTTCGGCACCTCCGCCACTATGGGCGTCATCTGCGCCACCATGGGACAGGCCATGGGTGCGGACATGCGGCTTCTCGGCGGCGCGGTGGTGGCCGGCGCCTACTTCGGCGACCGCTGTTCCCCGGTTTCCACCAGCGCCCTGCTGGTGTCGGAACTCACGAAGACGAATATATTCGACAACATCCGCAATATGGTGCGCTCCTGTATTCTTCCCTTCGCGGTGTCCTGCCTGCTGTACTTCCTGCTGGGACGAAACACTTCGGCCCATGCGGCGGAGCTTAACCTCAGGGAAATGTTTTCGGCCGAGTTCTCCCTTCATCCCGCAGCCTTCCTTCCGGCGGCGGTGATCATGGTTCTTTCGATTATGCGGGTACCGGTGAAGAAAGCGATGGTCGCCTCCATCCTGACCGCCATTCCGGCGGCCCTGTTTCTGGAGCACCGGACATTCTATGAGATTCTGCACTGCGCTTATTTCGGATTTGCAGCCGCCGATCCGGCGGTGGCAAAACTGATGAACGGCGGAGGCATCGTCTCCATGTTCCGGGTCTTCGGCATCGTCTGCCTCTCCTCCAGCTACGGCGGCATATTCCGGGAGACCGGGCTTCTTGACGGCATCCGGAACCAGGTAGAGGCCTTCGCGGGGAAAACGACAGAATATGCGGCCACCATGGTGACCGCGGTTCTTACAGGTTCAGTTGCCTGCAACCAGACCCTGAGCATCATTCTGACCCATCAGCTGTGCAGCGGAATCCCGCAGAAAAAGGAGAAGCTTGCCCTGGACCTGGAAGATACGGCGGTGGTGATCGCACCGCTCATTCCCTGGTCGATAGCTGGAACCGTGCCGCTGGCGGCCGTGGGAGCACCGCTTTCCGGATTGCTTTTTGCCTTCTATCTGTATCTGCTTCCTCTGTGGAGAGCGGCAGGATCCTTTGCGGCGGCGCGGAAGCAGTCAAAAATATAACGATAATAATCACAAACAGAATCAAAAAAAGAAGTTCTGCCATCAGCAGAACTTCTTTTTTTACTCGAGTAATTCAATTATATGAAATCAGGTTTCTCAAATTAGAACATGTTGCAGGCAAAAGCGAAGATTGCAAGCACTGCCAAGTAAGCGGAACCAACCATAACATTGAACTTTCTGCTATTCATTGTTAACCCCTCCTGAAAAATTTATATTCAGCAGCTGTCAGAACCAATTTCATGTAAGTATAAGCAGCATCTCCGGCAGTTCCTGTGTGCAAGGCAATAATACAAAAATAGTTTGTTAAAAGGAAGACAAAGAAAATGATGGCGCCATAAGAAAACATGATGGCAGAATATTGCTATAAGAATTACTTTGTGGCATAATAGTCCGGGCGCTCGGAACATATCAGAGTGCCGGAAACAGACTGTCGCAGCCGGAATGCTGAGCGGAGGAATCCCATGGATGACAGAAAAATACGAAGCCTTCTGACGGTGCTGGAGACCGGGAGCATCAGCTCCGCAGCCGAGATCCTGAACGGCACCCAGTCGGGCATCACCCAGACCATGAACGCCCTGGAGGCGGAGCTGGGCTTTAAAATATTGTATCGCACCAACCGGGGCGTGACGCTCACCGAGGCGGGCGCAAAGATCCTGCCGCTGCTCATGCAGCTGGATGAGGACTTCCGTGCCCTTGAACGGGAAAGCCGGGAGATTGCCGCAGGAAGAGGCATTCCGATTCGCATCGGGACCTATTCCAGCATTGCCAATGCCTGGCTGCCGGACATATTGTCCAAATATGAGGAGCGCCATCCGGAGATTTCCTTTGAGATCATGGTCAGCTCCGACAAGCTGGCAAAGTGGCTTTCGAAGGGAAAGGTGGATATGCTGCTGGCCGATGAGGAGCTGGGAGCGGGATTCCGCTGGTTCCCCATCATGCAGGACGAATATATGGCGGCGGTGCCGATCGGCTCGGTCATCGCCCAGAGAAGTGCTATCACAGAGGATGAGCTGCAGAAGTATCCGATGATCGTCAGTATGATGTCGTCCTACCGGCGCTACCGGGAGGCATCGGGTAAAAACGAGCAGAGAGTCATCCGGGTCAGCACGGACGATGATACCACCATCATCCGGATGGTGGGAAGGGGACTGGGGGTCTCCGTCATCGCCGGCCTGAGCAGTGAGGATGTCCCGGCCAATGTCCGTGTCATCCCGCTGGATCCGCCGGTGTACCGCACCATCGGCGTGGCGCTGCCGGAACAGCCGCTGCAGGCAGTGAAGGCATTTGCCGACTACCTGGTGAAGAATGAACGGCGGGCTATGGATCGTCCGACTGCAAGATGAGATAATACCACAGAAAGTAAGACAAGGAAGGTTCATATCAATGAGCGACAGAGCAGCAAGAATACAGGGATTTTTCTGGACCATCGCGTCCGCGATCATCTTCGGACTGCAGCCGATGATCTCGATCACCATCTATGAGGAGGGGGCAAATGCGATCTTTGTCTGCTGGGGCAGACTTGCCGTGGCAACCATCGGCATGGCGTTTCTCTGTAAATTTGTTTTTCACAGGTCTTTTGCCATCACGAAGAAGGAATTCGTAAAGCTTCTCATCTGTGCCCAGGGATTTGCGCTGACACCGCTGTTTCTGTATTCTTCCTATAACTATATGGCCTCGGGGCTGGCGACCACCGTCCACTTCACCTACCCGGTGCTGGTGCTCTTAGGCTGCATGATATTCCTGCACCGGCCCATGTCGAATGTAAAGAAGTTCTGCTGCGTCCTGTGTTTTGCGGGCATCGCCTTTATGAGTGACTTATCCGGCGGCATGAGCGTGACGGGATTTGCCCTTTCCTTTATCTCCGCCATCGCCTTTGCGGGATATATTATTTATCTGGACGGCAGCGGCCTGCAGGAGATGCATCCTGCAAAGCTGGCTGCCTGGCTTTCTCTTATCGGCGCGGTGGAGCTTTTCCCGCTGGTGCTTGCCACCGGCAATATGTGCTGGAATCTGTCGCCGAAGGGCCTTATGTTTCTGGTACTCCTCGGCATCGCCTCCGGGTGCATGGCGAGCACATTTTTCCAGATCGGAACCAAGCTGGCAGGGCCGGCTACGGCTTCCATGCTCTCCACCTTTGAGCCGATCACCAGCATTATCGTGGGGCTTCTGGTATATCATGAGGTGATTTCTCTTCGCTCCGGAATCGGTGCCATCTGCATTCTCATCGCGGTTCTGCTGGTGGCATGGGATGAGCTGAAGGAAGAGTAATACAAACCTGCCGGAGGTTGTGATATACTGATTCTGTCAGATAATACCCTGCCTGCATGCTGGGAAGATGCACATCGCGGGAGAAACAAGAAGGAGGGAATGGTCAGATTCATGAATGAGAATTCCGATAACAGAGCTGTAAATGAAAATACCGATAACAGATCTGTGAATGATAATGCCGGCAATTCTGCGGAAGCAGCAACTGCCAGCCTGCTGGATGCGCCGAGAAAGGGCATTCTCCGGCTGGTTTTCAGCCGCGCGCCGCTGTTCCTTCTGCTGATGGCGATGCAGCTGTTTATTTTCTTCAGTATTTTCGGCTGGATGAAGGAGTATATCCGTCATTATCAGATCGTGCAGATGATCTTTACCTTTATCGTCACGCTCTGCCTGTTCAACTGCCGTATGGATTCCACGGGAAAGCTGACCTGGATGATGATCATCGCCATATTCCCGTTTCCGGGCGCATTTCTCCTGTATTATACCCGCATCAATTTCGGGCACAGGAGCAGTGCCATGCGGACCCAGCGGATTATTGCGGATACGAAGCACATTCTGGACAAGGATTCCTCTGTTCTGAAAAGACTTGAAAATGATTCGTACGGGACAGACGACCTGGTGCGTTACGTCAACCGGACCGGTTCCTTCCCCATGTACGACGATACCGAGGTGACCTACTTCCCGACGGGAGAAGAAAAGTTTGCGGCGATGCTGCCCGAGCTGGAAAAGGCGGAGCACTACATCTACCTGGAATACTTTATTATAGAAGAAGGCTATATGTGGGGCCGGATACTGGAGATTCTAGAGCGGAAGGCTGCCGCCGGCGTGGACGTGCGCGTCATGTACGACGGCACCTGCGAGCTGTCCACCCTGACCTTTGACTATAAGAAGCGGCTGGAGAGTGTGGGGATTAAGGCGAAGGTATTTGCCCCTATGACCCCGGTGCTTTCCACCCATTACAATTACAGAGATCACAGGAAAATCCTGGTTATCGACGGAAAGGTTGCCTTCAACGGCGGCGTGAATCTGGCGGATGAATATATCAACCGCAAGGTAAGGTTCGGCCACTGGAAGGATACGGCCCTGATGCTGAAGGGAAGTGCTGTGAGAAGCTTTACCCTGATGTTTCTGCAGATGTGGAACATCACGGAGAGAGTGCAGGACTACCGCGTACTTAAGGAGAAGCCGGAGGCCATTGCAGAACAGAAGATACCGGGAGAAATGCCGGCTGCACCGGATAAAAACCTGGGATTCGTCATGCCCTACGGCGATGTGCCCTACGATGAGGACAAGGTGGGCGAGACCGTCTACATGGACATCCTCTACCGGGCGGCTGATTATGTGCATATCATGACGCCGTACCTGATTCTGGACGGAGAACTGGAGCAGGCCCTCTGCTACGCAGCCCAGCGCGGCGTGGACGTGAAGCTGATTCTTCCGGGCATTCCGGACAAACCCTACGCCCTGGCGGTCGCCAAGTCCCACTACAAGGAACTTATGCGGGCCGGCGTAAAGATCTACGAGTATGTCCCGGGCTTTGTCCACGCGAAAGTCTTTGTCAGCGATGACCAAAAAGCCGTGGTGGGCACCATCAACCTGGACTACCGGAGTCTCTACCATCACTTTGAGTGCGCTACCTACATGTACCGCACGCCATGTATCCCGGAGATCGAAAAAGACTTCCAGGAGACCCTGGCAAAATGCCATCCGATCATCCCCGGAAGCGAAGAAAACGACAGCCTTTACTATCGGCTGGTCGGTCCTCTGCTGAAAACCATCGCGCCGCTGCTGTAACAGCGGCGCTTTTTCTTTGGCTTGTAAGCGGCGAAAACACAGGCTCAAAGATACTTCTGTGCCTGGTCCGGTGTGAGGTGAAACTGGGTGCAGAGTTCCTCGCAGATGCGTTCATCACTCATAGACATTCTGCGGAGAATTGCGACGGTGTTCTGTATGCCCTCATGTATTCCGAGGAGTTTCCCTTTACGAACCCCTTTACGGACCCCTTTGCGAACCCCCTTTTGTTCTCCCCGGCGTTCGCCTTCCAGCATACCTTCCCGCAGCCCCTCTTCCCGGGCTACGGCGCGGGCATGATTCAATTCTGCGATGTATCTCATATAGTACCTCCGGTTCTCCGGGCTGTCATTGGCCTTTCTGACTGCCTTATCAAGCTGCAGTGTGTAGGCATCCCGGACCTTTCCATCCTGTATATAATCCAGAAATCTGTTTACCAGGTCATTCAGACCCTGCCGTTCACCATCGGCAGCGATGAGAAACAGGCGGGACGAGCGGTCCGGCAGATGAATAGCGTGATTTTCCACACACAGATTCCGGAATGTGTAGAGCCGTCTGCCGCCGTTAAAAAGGTCCTTCAGACAGATGAAAATGATACATACCGGCGCAAGACTGCTGTAGCTCTCGCCGCGGAAAAGGATTTCCTCATCCGTCATCGAGGCATAGTAGCGGCTGCGCAGCGGAATATCATCGTAAAGCTCCACCTGCATTTCCAGCACATAAGTTTCCTGGTTATCCATGACGATGTAGACATCAAAGCGCACACCGTGAATGTCCGGTGCGGTTTCCATGACTTTTTCATAGTCTGCAGTTCGTATGGTTTTGATGTCAGCTCCCGGAAACAATGCCCTGAGAAGCGGCATCACATTTTCCGGCTGCGACATGACTTTATTGAAGATAAAACTGTTGCTGAGCGGCAGATACTCCCAATGATTTCTGTTCACAGACATCCCTCCTCATCTCAAAATCCTGCATGATGAACATTAAAATCAGGATTCTGACGGTTTATGATATGCTCCCCATATGGTAGACATTGGAAATATCCAAAATCCATCATATGAGGAGCATATTTATGTCAAACAAAAAGTACAGCAAAGAGTTTAAGTTGAGATTACTAAAGGAACATGAAGAGAACGGGGTGTCTTTCTATCAGCTTGAGAAGGACAATGAGATCTCTTTCGGCACTGTGAGACATTGGCTGGCAGCGTATAAAAGGTATGGAGAGGATGGGCTGGTGCGAACCAACAGCATGCTCTGCAAGTTTTCCGCCGGATTCAAGCAACAGGTCGTTCAGGAATATCTGGCGGGCGGTATATCCACGCTGGAGCTGGCACACAAACACGGGATACGTGCGGAAAGTACAGTTTCCAAATGGATAAAGCAGTATAATAGTCATGAGGAGTTAACCGATTCCAGGCCGGAAGGGGGAGAATATCTCATGACTGTTATGAAGTGACCTTTGTCAAGACGTAAATTTTGTGCTCAACAAACTTTTTTCAAGACCGTCACATTTGTTTGTTCTGTCAGCATTTGAAAGGTGCTCTGATTTAACAGTTCCCGGCAT
>Ga0256407_10004536_pt1 | contig 23111 bp, 18 predicted proteins | sample RumenRJG_04DNA_FD_193489 | JGI IMG/M metagenome (GOLD analysis project Ga0256407, IMG submission 193489) | Bovine rumen microbial communities from Lethbridge, Alberta, Canada - RJG_04 | ecosystem: Host-associated > Mammals > Digestive system > Stomach > Rumen | place: Canada: Alberta... | reverse complement strand
ACGTCCCCGAGGGCTGCGCCCCGAAGTATCGCTCCAAGAGGGTGGAGCCTAAGCGGCGAGGACGGCCCCGCAAGCAGCGCACCGAGACCCTGGAGCATTAATTATACAAAGAATTGCAAAACTTACAGATCTTAAGCGTGATTTACGGCAAATCCTGCTTTTGTTCGTATTCCTATTTGAATCCCGCTGGGCCAACGGCAGAAGAAATTTATTTTTCGGGGCGGGGCCCGAAAAACCAAATTTCTTCTGCCATCGCAATGCCCGCGCGCATTTTTCATCTATTTTTGCGGGTGGGCTGACGATCTTAAGCGTGATTCGGCCCCAATCCCGCTTTTGTTCGTCGCTACTGACGATCTTAAGCGTGATTCACGGCAAATCCTGCTTTTGTTCGTTACTGGGCCGGGGCAGGAGCGATGCGGCACAGCGAAAGGCGGCGAAAATGCTCGTCGGAGAGGATGCCGGCGGCGTGGAGACCGTCCAGCGTGCATTCGTCGGGCCGATGGTGCTGCCGGAAGAGCACAATGCTGTGGGCTTCGGAGCGGGAGAGGTGCGGGTGGCGGGCGAGTTCGGGCTCGGGCAGGGTCCAGAGTGCAAAGGCCGGAGCCTCGGAGCAGGTGATGAGGTCCCGCATTCCGGAAAGCTTCTCCTCGTCGAAGTGCCAGATTTCGAGGAGCTGCTCCACCGTGGAATAGCCGCCCAGCTGCGTTCGGTACTGCACCATTTTTCCGGCGAAGAAAGGGCCGATGCCGGGAAGGGCCAGGAGCGTGGTACTATCGGCCCTGTTGATGTCGATGCGCGGAATGTCGATAAACGGTTCCAGCCGCGCGAAGACGGAATCGGCCACCACGTAACTCTTGGCAAAGTCCGACGGGCGGCGGAAGCGTCCGCCTTTTTGCCGATAGCTGTCGATGGAGAGCGCCTGCTTCTCGCTGAAGCCCAGGCGCTGGAGGTCTTCCACGCTCACGGTGTTGGGGTTGAAGCGGAAGGTCTCCACCGGCCTGGGAGCGGCTTTCTCCCGCACGGCAACGGCCTCGGGACTGTGTGACGCGTTTTTTCTGACGGTCCGGGCCTCCTTCGGGGAGGTGCTCGTCGGCCTGCTGTTTTGCCCCGCCGGGACAGCACGCTCCTCTACGGCCTCCGGCTCTACATACACATACACCGTATCGGGCTGGTCGCGGTTGGCGACGAGCCTTGTTACGGCCGCCTTGTGCACAAAAAGGGCGGCTTCAAAACCGATGATGAGAAATACGAGGGCAATAGCGCCCGTTGTGAAACTGGCTGGAAGAGAACCCTTATTCTCCTTCTTCTTCTGGGGGACCATACCGCTTTTTCTTATGCGTTTTTTCCGGCGGGGCCCCACCCACCACAATGACTATTTCGCCTTTCGGCTCGTGTTCTGAGAACCAGGCAGCTACTTCTGCCAGGGTTCCGCGTTTATGTTCTTCGTGAACTTTGGATATTTCGCGGGCAACGGAGCAGGGACGCTCCGGCCCGAAGAATTCGATAAACTGCTCCAGAGTCTTTACCAGCCGGTACGGGCTTTCGTAAAATACCATGGTGCGTGTTTCGGCAGCCAGTGCCTGCAGATGTGTCTGGCGTCCTTTCTTCTGCGGCAGGAAGCCTTCGAAGGCAAACCGGTCGCAGGGAAGCCCGCTGGAAACGATGGCGGGGATACAGGCGGTAGCGCCTGGAAGTGTCTGAACCTCAATACCTTCCTCGGCACAGGTGCGAGCCAGCAGGAAGCCTGGATCGGAGATGCCGGGCGTACCGGCGTCGGAGACCAGGGCCACGTTGAGCCCGCCCAGGATGCGCTCCTTCACCAGCTCAACCGTCTGGTGCTCGTTGAACTTGTGATGGCTCTGGAGAGGTCGGTGAATGTCAAAATGCTTCATGAGCACCGAGGACGTGCGGGTGTCCTCGGCCAGGATAAGGTCTGCCTCCTTCAGCACCTTGACGGCGCGAAGGGTCATGTCGTCCAGATTGCCGACGGGCGTGGGTACGATATAAAGCTTTCCTGCCACTATCCCAGCTTTTTACGGACGGCCATCATGAAGCGGTACACAACGTCGGTACCCATCTCCCACTCCGGGAAATGCTCCTGAATATAGGCCACGGCTTCATCCAGCGTATTCAGGTTGTTCAGGTCTGCGATGGTGCTGTCGTAGAGATTGAAGTCCTCTTTAAAGAGTGTGCCGATGAACAAGGCACGGTCCAGCAGCGAAATGCCGCTGCGGATGTTCTTCACCAGGATGCCGGGGTTGTCCTTGCTCCAGGCATAGCCGGAGATGCTGGCCGATGGTGTCACGGCGGCCGGTGCGGGCTGCTCAGGCGCTTTGGGCTCCTCGGGCTGCCTGGGCTCTTCGGGCTCTTCGGGCTCCTCGGAAACAAGAAGGGGTTCTTCCACCACCGGTTTTGGAGTAGGAGCCGGCTCCGGAAGGGCGTCTGTAACGCCCAGTTCCACATCCGAAAAGTCTACCTCGGGAGCCTCTTGAGGTACTTCTGCCGCGTGGACCTCCCAAGCAGCCAGCTTCTCTTCCAGGGCGGCGATGCGCTCTTTCAGAAAGGCTATTTCTTTTTGGGCTTCCTGAAGGAAATCCCGTTCATTATTCTCCATAATATTTGTATCTTTGCACGACAAGATAACCTGTACTTCACCTAACAAAGTTAGCGAAATGTTTTTGGAAAATGCAAAAAAATCGGGCTGCATTGAAGTGATTTGCGGCTCCATGTTCTCCGGCAAGACAGAAGAACTCATCAGAAGACTCAAGCGCGCCCAGTTCGCCCAGCAGAAAATAGCCACGTTCAAACCCACCATCGACAAGCGCTACTCAGACCTGGACGTAGTCTCGCACGACTCCCACAGCATTTCCTGCACCCCCATCAAATCGCCTTCCCGCATGCTCCAGATAGAGCCCGACGTACAGGTTGTAGGTATTGACGAGGCACAGTTCTTTGACGAAAGCATCATTGAAGTGGTGCAGGAACTGGCCAACCATCGCGGCGTCCGTGTCATTATCGCCGGCCTCGACACCGATTATATGGGAAAGCCCTTCGGCCCCATGCCCGCCCTCATGGCCATTGCGGACGATGTCCAGAAAGTACATGCCATCTGCGTACGCTGTGGCGCCCTGGCCAACCACTCCCACCGCCTCTCCGATTCCAAGAAGCTGGTGGTCGTAGGTGAAAAAGACATCTACGAACCCCTCTGCCGTGAGTGTTATCAAAAAGCGCTCGAAGAAGACAACGCCCAGTAACGAACAAAAGCATCATACGCCGCAAATCCTGCTTAAGATCGTCACCACTGACGAACAAAAGCAGGATTCGCCGTAAATTACGCTTAAGATCGTCAGCCCCCCGCAAAAATAGATGAAATATGCGCGAGGGCGTTGCGATGGCAGAAGAAATTTGGTTTTTCGGGCCCCGTCCCGAAAAATAAATTTCTTCTGCCGTTGGCCCAGCAAGATTCAAGCAGGAATACGAACAAAAGCAGGATTTGCCGTAAATCACGCTTAAGATCGTCACGACTGACGAACAAAAGCAGGATTTGCCGTAAATCACGCTTAAGATCGTCACGACTGACGAACAAAAGCGGGATACGGCCCAAATCACGCTTAAGATCGTCAGCGGGGCGCGGGGCGCAAGGCGCAAGGCGAACGGCGCAAGGCGGAGATAGGCGCGCGTATTGATATTTTGTGTAGAAAATCGTAAATTTGTGGTATGAAGACGCGTCTATTAGGGAAAACCCCGGATGAACTGAAACAGATTGCACTGGAAGCGGGCCTGCCGGCATTTGCCGGGAAGCAGATGGCGCAGTGGCTGTATCAGAAGCGGGTAAGGAGCATTGATGAAATGACCAACCTGTCCAGGCAGGGCAGGGAAGTGCTCTCCCAAAACTATGAAGTGGGCATGATTGCGCCCGTCGATGTACAGACATCGGCCGATGGTACCCGGAAATACCTGTTCCCGGTGTGCTGCCAGGTTGGAGAAAAGACGGAAGAATCCTGCGTGGAGGCCGTCATGATTCCCGACGAAGACCGAAAGACCCTCTGCGTGAGCTCGCAGGCCGGGTGCAAGATGGCCTGCAAGTTTTGCATGACGGGCCGGCAGGGCTTCCACGGCAACCTGGACGCAGCCGACATCCTGAGCCAGTACTTCGCCATTGACGAGGCCGGGGAACTCACCAACACCGTTTTCATGGGAATGGGAGAACCCCTTGACAACTGGGACACCGTAAAACGGGTCATCGAAGTGCTCACGGCCGACTGGGGCCTGGCCTGGAGTCCCAAGCGCATCACCCTCAGCACCATTGGCGTCCTCCCTAAGCTCAAACTGTTCCTGGACGAGTGCAAGTGCCATCTGGCCGTGTCCCTGCACAACCCCTTCCCCGAGGAAAGGGCCCAGATGATGCCCGTCCAGAAGGCCTGGTCGGAGACCGAAGTCATCCGGCTCCTGAAGCAATACGACTTTACCGGCCAGCGCCGCGTAAGCTTCGAATACACCATCTTCCACGGCTGGAACGACACCCCCGCCCATGCCGACGAACTCATCCGCATCCTCCGTCACCTGGAGTGCCGCGTCAACCTCATCCGTTTCCATCGAATTCCGGATTTCCCCTACGGCCCCGCAGAAAGAGCGCAGATGGAAGCCTTCCGGGACCGCCTGAATGCCGGAGGCCTCACCGCCACCATCCGGGCTTCCCGGGGAGAAGACATCTATGCCGCCTGCGGCCTCCTGGCCGGAAAACACAAGCAGTAAACCATGAAAAAACTTCTACTGGCCACAGCCTTCGCCATCCTCTCCCTGGGCCTGAACGCCCAGAAAATCGAGGAGGCACCTTCCTCTACCTTCGGCCTGGATGACAAAGACGCCAAGGCCGTGACGCAAATCCGTGCCCGTATGGCCCAGATCCGCAAGACCCGCCCCACCGTGGCGCTGGTCCTCTCCGGCGGCGGAGCCAAGGGCGCCGCTACCGTGGGCGCGCTCAAATACATGGAACAGTACGACATCCCCGTGGACATGGTAGTGGGAACCTCCATCGGCGGTCTTATCGGTGGTTTGTACGCCCTGGGCTACGATGCCGACTACCTGGACAGCCTCTTCCGCACCATGAACTGGGACATGGCCCTTTCCGACAAGGTGGACAGGAAGTACCTGCCTTACTCGCGCATCCGCAACAAGGAGAAATACCTGGTCCAGTTCCCCTTCTACTATAAAGCCGACGACTACAAGAACTATCTGGCCGGAGAAATGCCCTTTGCGGCCGGACGCTCCCGGGAACTCCACCTGGGCGCCGACAGCGGGGAAGACATGACCTCCATGGCCCGCGGCGCCCTCCTCGGAAGCCTCCCTTCCGGCTTAGTCTTCGGCCAGAACGTGAACCACATCATCTCCTCCCGCACAGTCGGGTACAGCGATTCCACGGATTTTTTCAAATTCCCCATCCCGTTTGCCTGCGTAGCCACCGACATGGTTTCCGGCAAGGCCAAGATCTGGCACAGCGGCTCCGTGAACCTGGCCCTCCGCTCCACCATGTCCATCCCCGGCCTCTTCGCCCCGGTTCGCTCCGAGGGTATGGTACTGGTAGACGGCGGCATGCGCAACAACTTCCCCGTGAATCTGGCAAAGCGCATGGGCGCCGACATCGTGATTGGCATAGACCTGAGCGAGCGCAACCTCAAGGCCGATGAAATCCAGAACCTGGCAGACCTCATGATGGCCGGCATGGACCTCTTCTCCAACGACGCCTTCGCCCTGAACCAGCGCATGATTGATATCCACATCCATCCCAACATGGACGGATACAACATGCTCAGTTTCAACCGCCAGGCGGTAGATACCCTCTATGCCCGCGGCTACAGGGCCGCCGAGGCAGCGGCACCGCAGTTCCAGGCCCTCCGCAGACGCCTGGGCTCGGCCGGCCGCAAGCTCATCACGCGCCCGGCGGTGGACATCGGCCAAAAACCCGTCCGTATCGGCCAGATTGACGTGGTGGGCGTGGACAACCAGGAAATTGCCTACATCCTGGAAGGGATGACGGTGAAAGCCTTCAGCACCGTCACGCGCGGCGCCATCGAGGATGACATCGCCCGCATCTTCGGGAAAGGCTCCTACGACTACGTGAACTACGAGCTCCGGGGCACACAAGAACCCTATCGCCTCCGCATCTCCTGCAAGCGGGGCCCCATGCACCGGATTGGCTTCGGCGCCCGGGTAGATTCCGAGGAATTTGTCGCCCTCCTCATGAACGTGGGCCTCAATACCAATGCCATGCGCGGCCATTCGCTGGATGTGACCGCCCGCCTGAGCACCCATCCTTCCGCGGACGTCCTCTACTCCTATAACGGCCGCAAATTCGCTACCGTCAACGTGCGCGCCAGTGTCACCTACCTGGACAAGAACCTCCATCTCGCCGATGCCTCTCCCGTGGGCGTAAGCTTCATCCAGGCCAATCAGGAAGTCTTTTTCTCCAACATGCACTGGTCCGACATGGATGTAAAACTGGGTCTTCGCAACCAGGTGTACCACTATCTGAACATCCTTACCCCCGGCGGCTCCGAAAGCTTCAACAACCTGTATTCCACCGAGGATTACCCGGGCCTGTTCCTTACCGGCCGCCTGGAGACGCTGGACAACGGCTATTTCCCCACGAAGGGCATCCGTGCCGGCATCGGCGGAGAATTCTACTACACCGGCTTCATGCCAGCCCACGGCACCCAGTTCATGGGAGTGGCCGATGCCGATATCACCCTCCCCGTCACCATGGGCCGCTTCACGCTCATCGGCCAGGGTAACGTGCGCATGGTCTTCTCCTCCGGGGCCCCCCTTCCCTTCATGAATATCGTGGGCGGAGACATGCCCGGCCGATACATGGACCACCAGATTCCCTTCGCCGGCGTCGTGGGCGGAATCTTCCGGGCCGATAACCTGGCCGTCGCCCGCCTCGAAGGCCGCTACCGGCTGGGAAAGAACCACTACGTGTCGGCCGTGATGAACTCGGCGGTAGACTTCCCCGATTTTAGCAAGATGGCCCAGGCCAACATCAACTTCGGCGCCAGCGTGGGCTATGCCTACAACTCCATCGCCGGCCCGCTCAAGTTCCAGCTCCACTGGTCTACGCTCACCCACCGCCTGGGCGTATACTTCGCGATGGGCTATAATTTCTAGGCCGATGGAAGAAAAAGACTGCCTTTCGCGCCTGCAGAAGCTCTGCTCCAAGGCCGAGTACTGTGAGGCCGATGTCTATAAAAAGGCCCTGAAGTACATGGACTCGGATGCAGAAGCCGCCGCCCGCATCACCCGCTCGCTCGTTGAGGAACGCTATGTGGACGACCTCCGCTATGCCGGCGCCTATGCCCGCGAAAAAGCCAATATCCAGGGCTGGGGCCCCGTGAAAATCCGCTTCCAGCTGCGCGCGAGGGGCGTGAAGGACGCCGTCATCGCAGAGGCCCTGGAAGAGATTGAACCGCAAAAAGCGAACGAGAAACTGGACCGCCTCATGGCCGCCAAATCCAAAACCCTCGAGGGAGATCCCCAGCTGCGGCTCAAGCTGCTTCGCTTTGGCCTCTCCCGCGGTTACGGCTACGAGGATGTGGAAGCCTCGCTTGGACGCATCAAAAATAATGCGTAACTTTGGCGTCCCAAAGTGGTAAGACGATCTGTCGCGGCCAATCTCCGGTTATCCGGGGATGATGCTGAGGAAAGTCCGCACAGGGTAGGGCACCCGTCTGTGGAAAGCACAGTGGGGAGTAATCTTCAAGGTACCTGTAACAGAGAATAACCGCCGAAAGGTAAGGGTGAAAACGCGGGGTAAGAGCCCACGACGCTGCATGGTGACATGCAGCGGGTACGGTACCCGGGCCTGCAAGACCAAATATACCGGCAGATGAGGACGGCCCGTCCGATGCCGGGGGGTAGGTTGCGAAGATAAATGACAGATTCAAAAACAGAAAGCGGCTTACGGCCTTGCCACTTTTACAATACGGGGCTGACTCGAAATGAGCCAGCCCCGTTCTTTTATAGTGGCTTAAGCGCTACAGGCGCTCCTTGATAGCCTTGGTAGCTTCCTCGTAGCCGGGCTTTTCGAGAAGGGCGAACATGTTCTTCTTGTAAGCCTCCACGCCGGGCTGGTTGAAGGGGTTCACGCCCAGGACGTAGGCGCTGACACCGCAGGCGAACTCGAAGAAGTAGAGAAGGCCGCCCAGGTTGAAGGCATCCACCTTCTCCAGGAGAACCTGCATCTGGGGTACGCCGCCGTCGATGTGGGCGAGCACGGTGCCCAGTTCTGCCATGTGGTTGCAGTGCTCCACGTGCTTGCCGGCGAGGTAGTTGAGCTGGTCCAGGTTCTGGTCATCGGCCTCGATGACAACGCTTCTCTGTGCGTTCTCCACGTGAAGGACGGTCTCGAACATGATGCGGGAACCTTCCTGGATGAACTGACCCATGGAATGAAGGTCTGCGGTGTTGTTGACGCTGGCGGGGAAGATACCCTTGCCGTCCTTGCCCTCGGATTCACCGTAGAGCTGCTTCCACCACTCGGCCACGTAGGTGAGCTTGGGGTTGTAGTTTACCAGGATCTCGGTGCTCTTGCCGTATTCGGTGTGCAGGAGGTTGCGCATGGCGGCGTAGATGATGGCGGGGTTCTTCTCGCTCTTGATTTCGAGGCCCTTCTGGGCATCCAGGGCACCGGCCACCAGGGCACGGATGTCAAAGCCGGCTACGCAGATAGGAAGGAGGCCGACGGGCGTGAGTACGCTGAAACGGCCGCCCACGTTGTCGGGAACCACAAAGCTCACGTAGTTCTCCTGGGTGGCGAGGGTCTTGAGGGCACCCTTTTTGGCATCGGTAATGGCCACAATGCGGTCTGCAGCCTCAGCTTTGCCGTAGTGGGTCTCCAGGTACTGCTTCACGATGCGGAAAGCCACGGCGGGCTCGGTGGTGGTACCGCTCTTGGAGATGACGATGCAGGCGACGTTGCGCTCGGCGGCCAGGTCCATGAGTTCGGCCAGGTATTCCTCGGAGAGGTTGTTACCGGCGAAGACCACCTCGGGAGCGTCCTTGCGCCTCAGCTGCTTGGCAAAGTTGTGGCTCAGGGCCTCCATCACGCACTTGGCACCCAGGTAGGAACCGCCGATGCCGATGGCAATCACAAGGTCTACGCCTTTTTTGACCCACTTGTCGCGGATGGCCTCGTATTCGGCCAGTTCGCGGTCGGTGATTTGCTTCGGAAGTTTCTTCCAGCCCAGGAAGTCGTTGCCGGCGCCGGTCTCGTTCTTGAGTACGTCAAAAGCCTCCAGGGCCTTGTTCACATAGGATTCATACTTGGCTGCATCCACGAAGGAAGAGCAGCCTTTTACGTCAACTTTAATCATATTATACTGTGTGTTGTTGTTTTACTACTAACCTAAAGCGGTTCGCAAAGATACACAATTCCGCTAAAATATCCTTATCTTTGTGACCATAAGAGAACATCCAGAAAAACATTTGTCAATTTGAAATACATTCTTCCTTTCCTCAGTCTCGCCGTGGCCTGTTCCCAGGTGCCGGTACCCCCGATGACCGATATCCCGGACGCGTCCTTCCGCATGAGCCCGACCGAAATCACCAACGCCCAGTACGAGGCCTTCGAGCCTTCGCACAAAGCCTACCGCGGCTATAAGGGCTTCTCCAAGGCCGATGACGAAGCCGTCATCATGGTAAGCTGGGAGGAGGCCGATGCCTACTGCGCGTGGCTCTCCCGCAAGACGGGCCGCACCTTCCGTCTCCCCACCGAAGCCGAATGGGAATACGCGTGCCGCGCCGGCTCCACCACGAAATACAACACAGGAGAAACCTTCCCCGAAGACCAGTGGAAGGTGCAGGAGAACACCCGCGACAAAGTACCCGTGAGCCTGCAGGTGGCGCAGTTCGCCCCCAATGCCTGGGGCCTCTACGACATGCACGGCAACGTGGAGGAATGGTGCCTGGATGTGGTTGACGGACAGTACCGGGCGGTTCGCGGCGGCAGCCACAACACCCCCGTGGAGTTTCTGGCTACGGACTACCGCAGCGCCTCCATTCCCGAAGACCGCAGCGTGCTGCTCGGCTTCCGCATCGTGGAAGATCTGCCGCGATCCACAGCGCCGGGGCAGACTGGGGCCCCTTTTTTCGCCGAGCCGCTGCCCTATGTCATCCCTCCTGTAGACGGCAGCCCTTTCTATTTCCATAACCACCAGCCGGCTGTGACCTGGCTGCCGGACGGGCGGCTCCTTGCCATCTGGTTCTCTACCGACGCCGAGGCCGGGCGCGAAATGGTTGTGCTCCAAAGCACATTTGACGGAGAAAACTGGCAGCCTGCTACGCTGTTTTGCAAAGTACCGGGCCGCAATATGACCGGCAGCGCCCTTCTAACGCTGGATAGTGGAGACCTTCTCCACTTCCAGGGCGTAGGCGACGCGGGGGAGTGGAAAGACCTGGCCCTGGCCCTGCGCCGCTGGAATAATGGCAGCTGGTCTCCTTTACAATATATAGAGCCCGAACATGCAGTGCGGCATCAGGTAATAGCCGGCCCCATCGTTACAAAAGACGGCCGCATCCTGCTGTGCTGCGATGCCGGCCCTGATGGCGAAGCCGGTACGGCGCTGCACGTCTCCAAGGACGGAGGCAAAACCTGGAAGGACACCGGCAGCATCATCAAAGGTATCCACGCGGGGCTTGTGGAGCTTAAGGACGGCCGTCTCATGGCTTTAGGCCGCGGCAACGCCATCGACGGGCGCATGCCCTTAAGCATCTCGGCCGATGGAGGTAGAACCTGGATCTATCGTGCTTCGGAATTCCCGCCCATCGGCAGTGGCCAGCGGCTGGTGCTCAAGCGTCTCCAGGAAGGCCCCCTCATGTTGTGCTCCTTTGGAGAAAGCGGCCTGTATGTAGCCCTGAGCTATGACGAAGGCGCTACCTGGCCCGTGAACAAACTCCTCACCGACGGCAAAACCCGTACCCTGGACGGTGGCGCCTGGACCGGTACCTTCACGCTGGATGCCACGCATGCCGAGCCCAAAGGCTATCTGGCCTGTACGCAAAGCCCGAACGGCACCATCCACCTCCTGAGCAGCCGTGTCCATTACCGTTTTAACCTGGCGTGGGTGGAAGAGTAAAAAAATGACTACGGACCGTACATACATCGCTATCGACCTCAAAAGTTTCTACGCATCGGCCGAGTGCGTCGCGAGGGGACTGGATCCGCTCACGACGAATCTGGTGGTGGCCGACCCCACCCGGACGGACAAGACCATCTGCCTGGCGGTGTCGCCTTCGCTCAAGGCATACGGCATCCCGGGACGCGCGCGACTTTTTGAAGTGCACCAGAAACTGAAGGGAACGAATGTGCAGTTTATCACGGCCCCGCCCCGTATGAGCTATTATATAGAGGTGAGCAGTAAAATCTATGGCATCTACCTCCGTTTCATTGCGCCCGAGGACATTCACGTCTACTCTATCGATGAAGTCTTCATCGACGCCACCGAGTACCTTCGTCTCTACAAGACCACCGCCCACGACCTGGCCATGCGCCTGGTTCGGGAGGTCCTCCGGGAAACGGGCATCACTGCCACCGCCGGCATCGGCCCCAACATGTATCTTTGCAAGGTTGCGATGGATGTGGAGGCGAAGCACAGGGATGCCGACAAGGACGGCGTTCGCATGGCGGAGCTCGATGAGATGAGCTATCGGCAAAAATACTGGTCGCACAGGCCGATGACCGATTTCTGGCGCATCGGCCGGGGCACCGTGGCGCGACTGGAGCGCATGGGTCTCTACACGCTGGGGGACATCGCGCGCCGCTCGCTCACGGACGAAGAGTCCCTCTACCGGGAGTTCGGGGTGAATGCCGAGCTTCTCATCGACCACGCGTGGGGCTGGGAGCCCTGCACCATGGCCGATATCAAGGGGTATCGGCCCGGCGCCAGCTCGCTTTCCAGCGGACAGGTGCTCATGCGCCCGTACAAGGCCGATGAAGCCGCTCTCATCGTGCGCGAGATGACGGACCTCCTGGCGCTGGATCTGGTGGAGAAGAAACTGGTGACAGACCAGCTGGTGCTGCACATCGGCTATGAAAACAAGGTGGGAAGAGGCTATGGAGGGCAGATGGTGGCCGACTGGTATGGCCGTCCCACCCCGAAGCCTGCGCACGGCAGCGTGAATCTTCCGGGCTTCACTTCTTCCACCGCCCTTATCATGAAGGCTGCGATGGAGCTGTTCGGGCGCATCGTGGACCCGTCCCTCGAAGTGCGGCGCGTCTATGTGGTGGCTTCGCACATCCTTCCCGAGGAGCGGGCCGACGGATTGCAGCTGGGCCTGTTTGACGAGCACCCCGTGGATTTTGAGAAAGAACGTCGCCAGCAGGAGGCCATCCTGGAAATCCGGCGACGGTTCGGAAAGAATGCCATTTTGAAGGGCATGAACTTTGAAGAAGGCGCTACGACGCGTGAAAGAAACAACCAAATTGGAGGACACAAGGCATGACGAAAGGACCTTACGACGATATCATCGGCCTGCCGCATCCCACTTCGCGCCGGCATAAGCCCATGCCCCTTTCCGAGCGTGCCGCGCAGTTTGCGCCGTTTGCCGCCCTCAAGGGGTTTGACGAAGAAATTGACCGTACGCGCGAAGAGGAGATGGCGAACGATTTATAAATTTTGCTATCTTTGCACTCCGAAATGAAAAAACAACTTGTCATTCTTGCCCTGCTTGCCTTCTGTGCCTGTTCTCAGGCACAGGTGAAGCAGTATCGGCCCAAAGTGGTGAAAGAGTATCCCCACGATATGATGGCCTACACCCAGGGCCTTTTCTTCCATGGCGGAAAACTCTATGAGACTACCGGACAGTACGGAACCAGTACCATCCGGACGGTGGACCTTGCAACCGGTAAGCCCGTTGTTGAGAAAAAGCTCAACCGGAAATACTTCGGAGAGGGCTCCGTCATCCTGGGAAAGGACCTGTATGTCCTTACCTGGACCAACAAGGTGGCCTTCCGCTACGATGCCGCTACGCTTTCCTACAAGCAGACGGTGAGCTATCCCCGCGAGGGATGGGGCCTCACGACGGACGGCAAGCAGCTCATCGCGAGCGACGGAAGTGCTAACCTGTACTTCCTGGATGCCGATATGAAGCTCCTTAAGAAGCTTCCCGTTACCATGAACGGCCGCCCGCTGAGAAACCTCAATGAGCTGGAGTGGATTGACGGAAGGATTTGGGCTAACGTGTATATGACGGACATGATTGTGATGATCAATCCTTCCTCGGGTAAGGTTGAAGGCGCCCTGGACTGCACGGGCCTTCTTCCCGACGAGCTCTATACCAGCGCCACCGATGTGCTTAACGGCATTGCCGTTGACGACAAAGGCAAAATATATGTTACGGGCAAAAATTGGCCGAAACTTTATCAAATAGAACTTATAAGCAAATAGTTTTTATTTGTTAGTTATAATAGGCGCCTCTGGCGCCCGGCCGTAAGGCCGCGGGGGTTTTTAAGGGGGCAGAGCCCCCTAAGATTAAAATAATTAAGGGGTATCCGGAATTTATTCCGGATTGAGATTACACCCTCATAACTTGATGCGGTTGATACCGCCGTAAGGAAAAATGAAAAAATCACTGCTTCTGGCAGCGCTTGCTGTGCTGCCCTTCTGCGCCATCGCGCAGGAAAAGACCGAGCGTCTGGACTCGGTTGTCGTATCGGCCTCCCGTGCCAATGCTTTTACTCCCGTTACTTTCTCTACCGTCGACAAGGACCGGCTGGGCGCTGCGGATCCCTCGCATTCGCTGCCCATGGCGCTGAACCTGCTGCCGTCGGTGGTGACTTATAACGAAGGCGGTACGGGGCTTGGCAATTCGGCCATGACCATCCGCGGTTCCAAGGGATCGCAAATTAACATTACCCTCAATGGCATTACGCTGAACGATGCCGAGAGCCAGGAGGTGTTCTGGGTGAACATTCCTTCGCTCACCTCACTCCTGTCGGGTGTGCAGGTACAGCGCGGCCTGGGGACATCGGCCAGCGGTGCCGGTGCCTTTGGCGCCAGCATCAACATGAACACGGCGTTCGTGGGAGCGGCTCCGACGGGGAAGGTGGAAGTGAGCGGGGGATCGTACGGGACGGCCATCGGCTCGGGCGCTTTCTCCACGGGCCTTCTTCCCGGCGGGTGGTATTTCAACATTGCCGGCAACTGGGGGCGCACGGACGGGTATATCCGCAATGCCAAGGTGAATTCGCAGTCGGTGTTTGCCGTGCTGGGCTGGCTCAGGGGCCCGCGCTCCCTGCGCCTTACCTATCTGATGGGAAACCAGAAGAGCGGCATTACCTGGGACGGCATTGACCTGGAACAGTATTATGTGGACCGCCGCTACAACGGGGCCGGCAAGTATAAGGATGACGAGGGGAATGTGTGCTACTATGACAATCAGACCGACAATTATGCCCAGCACCACCTTCAGCTTAACTATACGCGCGCGTTCGGGGAGCGTCTTTTCTGGTCCAATACGTTTAATTATACGCGCGGGGACGGTTACGACGAGTATTATAAGACAGACCGCAAGATCAAGCGGTTTGGCTTCCCGTCTTCCCTGCAGCCGGCCGTAGCCGATATGATTTACCGCAAGAAGATGGACAATGACTTTTTTGTGGTGAACTCTTCGCTGGGGTACAAGTCTTCTTCGCTGGATGTGACCGGCGGCGTGAATGCCAGCTGGTACCGTGGCGGTCACTGGGGAGAGGTGCTCTGGGTGAAGGGGCTGGACAGCTTTGACCAGCCTTCCTGGTATGACAATACCGGCCGAAAGAGCGATGTGAGCGGTTTCCTCCGGGCCGAGTACAGGCCCTGGAAGTGGCTCACGGCCTATGCCGACCTGCAGTACCGGCGCATCGGCTATACCCTGAAGGGGGTGGATGACGACTGGCTGGAGTACGGGGCGGCCGATGAGGACCGCTTCGACTATGACCGCGTGTGGAATTTCTTCAATCCCCGTGCCGGCCTTACGGCGTCCTGGGGCGGACATAAGCTGTATGCTTCCGTGGCCGTCGGACACCGCGAGCCGGGCAGGGGAGACATTAAGGAGAACATCAAGGGAGATGCGCTGGACATTAAGCCGGAGCAGATGGTGGATGTGGAGGCCGGGTATGCTTTCACGGGCGAGAAGCTGGCTTTGTCGGCGAATCTCTATGCCATGGAATATACGGACATGCTTCTGGAAACGGGCCGGCTGTCTTCTTCCGGCTATGCCATCAAGGAGAACGTGCCCCGTGCCTGGCGCCGGGGTGTGGAGCTGGCTGCGGGATGGAAGCCGCTTTCCTGGCTTTGGTTTGATTCCAATGCTACCTTCTCCATGAATGAGATTGCAGACTACACTTCTTATGTTCCGGATGCCGATTATACCATGACGTTCCCGGTTCACTACGGCCGCACCACCATGCTTATGTCTCCTTCGGTGATTGCCATGGTGCAGGCGACGGTTCTTCCCTGGAAGGGAGGATCTGTTTCCTGGAATGGTAAATTTGTGGGTAAACAATACCTCGACAACTCCATGCGTGAAGCCCTCGCCGTGCCCTCTTATTTTGTCGCAGGACTGTCTGCATCGCACTCAGTGGCACTAAAACGGGGAGAGCTTAAGTTTTTAATATTTTTTAATAACCTTTTTAACCATCTTTATTATGCCGCTGGATGGCGCTGGGAGACCTATGATCCCGCCTCTGGAGAAATTACCACTGGTTCAGGCGTTTATCCGCAGGCTCCGCTGAATGTGATGGTAAAAGCCGCTTATTCTTTTTAAAAAATTTTATTTACATAAAATTAGTTAAAAAAATTTTGTGGTTTTAAAAAGTTGTTTTACCTTTGCCTTAGAAAACGAGTTAACACTACTTGTTCTCTACACTAACACGCATCTTCTAACCAACTAATTAACCTTCTTCTTAAGGTAAGAATACACTACTAACTAACCAAAATAAGGCTCGCAGTGATGCGAGCCTTATTTTGGTATGAGGCCCTGCTTCAACCACTTCTTGCATGCAGCCTGTTCCATCGGCCATTTCGAGCCCACTGCGGGTAACTTGACATTTTTGGTCAAGTTACCGTCAAAAACGGCCTTTTTTGCGGGTAACCAGACTTAATTTGTCAAGTTACCCGCAGTGTGAGCACTATATTCCGGGGCAGACGCTGCAGGTTCCGGGGGTAGACGGTGCAGGTTCCGGGGCAGACGGTGCAGGTTCCGGCCCTAAAATGGAATCTGCGCCATCGCGGTGCTAGTGTGAGCACTTTCGCGACGCCCCCGGCCGGTGTACGTACAAAAAATCAGCACTCCAGTGCGGTTTCGATGTACGTACATCAGAGGTTGTGGCGCTTAAGCTGTTGATAGCCAGTATGTTAGTGTAACTGACGGGTGCGAAAACCGCACCCGTCAGTTACACTAATCTGTTGACATTCGGTTACTTAAACGCCACGGCCCCCGGCTACTTAAACGCCACGGCCCCCGGCTACTTAAGCGCCACGGGGGTGAAGCCCCGCGGCTGCCTGTTCCATCGGCCTATTCCAGCAGGCCGGGACGGCGTTCGCGGGTGCGTTCGATGGCTTTCTCGTCCTGCCAGGCGCGGATGAGCTTGGGGTTGCCGCTGAGGAGGACGTCCGGGACCTTCCAGCCGTTGAATTCGGCCGGGCGCGTGTAGACGGGAGGGGAGACAAGGCCGTCCTGGAAGGAGTCGGACAGGGCCGATGTCTCGTCGGTGAGCACACCGGGGATGAGGCGGATGATGCTGTCGGCCAGCAGTGCCGCAGGGATTTCGCCGCCGCTTACCACGAAGTCTCCCACGGAGATCTCGCGGGTGATGAGGTGCTCGCGGATGCGCTCGTCAATGCCCTTGTAGTGGCCGCACAGGATGATGATGTTCTCCTTGAGGGAGAGCTCGTTGGCTATGCCCTGGGTGAGGATTTCTCCGTCGGGGGCCATGTAGATGACTTCGTCGTAGTGGCGCTGCGCCTTGAGCTCGCCTATGCAGTTGAACACGGGCTCCACCATCATGACCATGCCGGCATCTCCGCCATAGGAGTAGTCGTCTACGGTCTGGCGGCTGCCGAGGCCGTATTTGCGGAGGTCGTGTATGTGTATCTCTGCCAGGCCTTTCTTGACGGCCCGGCCGGGGATGGAGTAACTGAGCGGGCTGTCCAGAAGCTCTGGAACCACGGTTATGATGTCAATTCTGAGCATAGCGGTAGATTTGTGATGCAAAAGTAGCGTTTTTTCACGGAATAATTCTTATATTTGTGAGTTATTGTTTAACCTAATCTCAATCAAACATGAGTGAAGAATTGAAGCCTGTGGTCCAGGAAGAGACCGCAGATGTAGCCCAGAAAGCAGAACAGGTAGTGGAGGAGGTGAAAGAGTTCGCCGTGAGCCTGGCAGAGAAAACCCTGGCAGAACTGACCGATCTGTTCCAGCAGCTGAAAGAAAGTGAAGACCGCATGAAGCGGTTCAAGGAGGCAGAGGCCATCAAGTCTGCCTTTTATAAGAAGCTTTCCAGGGAGAAAGCGGCTGCCGGCGAAGATGCCGCAGTGGAAGAACCCGACGAGAATACGCCCGTAGAAGACAGCACCGTTCCCATGCAGAGCGGTCCTGTGAGCCCGTTCGCCGCCATCGAGGCCGGCTTCAAGGGCCTGTACATGGAGTACAAGAAGGAAAGGGCCGAATATAATAAGGAGCAGGACGCCCTTCGTGAGGAAAACCTTGCGAAGAAGCAGGCCATCATCGAAGAGCTCAAGGTTCTTGTGGAAGAGCCCGGAGACATGAAGGATGCCTTCCCCAAGTTCCGTGACATCCAGAACCGCTGGCGCGAGGTGGGTCCCGTGCCCCAGCAGAACTTCCGAGACGTCAACGACACCTATCAGCTCTACGTGACCAAGTTCTACGACCTGGTGGACATCAACCGTGAGCTCCGGGACCTTGACTTCAAGAAGAACCTGGAAGCCAAGACCGCTTTCTGCGAGCAGGCAGAGGCCCTCGCCGCCGACGAAGACGTGGTGGAAGCCTTCAAGGAGCTCCAGAAACTCCACGAGCAGTGGAAAGACCTGGGCCCCGTGGCCAAGGAGTTCCGCGAGGAAATCTGGGAGCGCTTCCGCGCCGCCACCTCCGTTATCAACAAGCGCTATCAGGCCCACTTCGAGGGTGTGAAGGAACAGCAGGCCCAGAACCTCACCGCCAAGCAGGCCCTCTGCGAGAAAGTGGAAGCCATCGCCGACAAGGAAATCACCTCCTCCTCCCAGTGGAATGCCCTGAGCAAGGAGATCGAGGAAATCCAGGCCGAGTGGCGCACCATCGGCTTTGCCACCCGCAAGGAAAACCAGAAGGTCTATGACCGCTTCCGCGCCGCCTGCGACAAGTTCTTCGAGCGCAAGAGAGCCAGCTTCTCCGAGTTCAAGGACAGCATGAACGAGAACCTCGCGAAGAAGATGGCCATCATCGAGGAAGCCGAGTCCCTCAAGGACAGCACCGACTGGAAGGCCACCAGCGACCGTCTCATCGAGCTCCAGAAGCAGTGGAAGGAGATTGGCGCCGTGCCCCGCAAGAAGAGCGAGCAAATCTGGAAACGTTTCCGCGCCGCCTGCGATGCCTTCTTCACCGCGCGTGACAATCGGCCCGACGGCCAGGGAAGCCTCAGCGCCAACCTTGCCGCCAAGAAGGCCCTCGTCGAGGAAATCAAGGCCTATGTTCCTTCGGCCGATACCGACACCGATGCCCAGAAGGCATTTGCCGATAAGTGGAATGCCATCGGCTTTGTCCCCTTCAAGGAGAAAGATGCCATCCAGGCCGCCTACAAGGAGGCGATGGCTTCCAAGTTCCCCGGCTTCGGCAGCCGTGGTCCCCGCCGTGGAGAGCGTGGCGGAAACGGCCGTGAGCGTCGTCCCCTTACGGAGACCGACCGTCTCAAGGAGCAGTTCAGCGCCCTGCAGCAGGAAATCCAGACCTATGAGAATAACATTGGCTTCTTCGGCCTGTCCAAGGGCGCAGAGAAGCTGAAAGCACAGATGCAAGAGAGAATTGACGCCGCCAAGGCCAAGCTCGAGGAGCTCAAGGCACAGATTCGTGCCAAAGAGGCAGAGGAGGCACAGGAGTAAGATATGGATAAGAATTCGATTATAGGCTTTGTCCTGATTTTCCTCATTATGCTGGGGTTCTTCGGGTATCAGAGCCGCCAGGTACAGAAACAACAAGCATATCAGGCCCAGCTGGATTCCATCGCAGCCGCCGAGGCATACGCCCAGTGGCAGCAGGACAGCATCTGGCGGGCTAACAACCCCGAAGCCGCCGCTGCGGCAGAGGCTGCCCCCGCCCCCGCCGCCGCTCCCGCCGCTCCGGTATATTCCGATTCCCTGCTGAATGCCGCCGCCAGCGCTGAGGCTCAGCTCATCACCCTCTCCAACGAAAAGCTGGAGGTAACGTTCACCACCCGCGGCGCCCAGCCGTACTCGGTCCTCGTGAAGGATTACCTCACCTACGGGAAGGAGCCCCTCTATCTGCTGCAGCCCGGAAAGACGGAGCTGGGTTACGTGGTATATGCCCCCACGGCCGTCGATACCCGTAAGTTCAACTTCCAGGTGGCCGAGACCACCGACACCACCGTGGTCATGCGCCTGCCCTTTGCCCAGGGCGGTTACATCGAGCAGAAGTACACCCTCTCAAAGGATTCCTATTCGGTGAACGAGACCGTGTCCTTCGTGGGCATGGGCCATCTCATTCCCCGCAACGTGGGAAGCATCGACGTAGACTTCGACGCCGTCATCCCCCGCATGGAGAAGGGTTACAAGAACGAAACGCAGTATTCCCGACTCAACTACTACTTCCCCGAAGACAGCAAGCCGGGTAACATCGGAAACGGCCGCAAGGGAGAGAAACGCTTCAACAACAACATCGAGTGGTTCGCCTTCCAGCAGCAGTTCTTCAGCGCCATCATGCGCGCTCCGGGCAACTTCAGCTACGGTGAATTCAGCATCGACTTCCTGCCCAAAGGCGGAGAAGACCTCATGCACTGCAAGGCAGGCATGCGGGCCGATATCACCCCCGGTGCAGAGCGCATCGACGTTCCCTTCGAGTTCTACTTCGGCCCCAACAACTACAAGGGCCTCAAGGCATACGGTCACTCCTACGAGAAAGTGATTCCGCTGGGTGGTAAGATCATCGGCCTGTTCACCAAGTACTTCATCATCCCCATGTTTGACTGGCTGCACACCGGGATCGCCAACTTCGGCCTCATCATCCTCCTGATGACCATCGCCATCAAGATTGTGGTGCTGCCGTTCGCCTACAAGAGCTACTCTTCCAGCGCCAAGATGGCGGCCCTGAAGCCCTTCATGGAGAAGATCAACGCCAAGTATCCCAAGCAGGAAGACGCCATGAAAAAGCAGCAGGAGACCATGGCCCTGTACCGCAAGGCCGGGGTGTCGCCCATGGGCGGATGCCTGCCGATGCTCCTTCAGATGCCTATCCTCTGGGCCATGTTCCGCTTCTTCCCGGCTTCCATCGAACTGCGCCAGCAGCCTTTCCTCTGGGCCGAGGACCTCAGCGCCTATGACGACATCATCCACTGGAACACCAGCATCCTGGGCATGGACCACATCTCCCTGTTCGCCCTCCTCATGTCTGTCTCCATGTTCTTCTACTCCAAGATTACCATGCAGGGCCAGAATGCGGGCAACGACCCCAATGCCAAGATGATGCAGGCCATGAGCCTGTACATGATGCCCATCATGATGTTCTTCATCGGTAACAGCCTTTCTTCCGGCCTTAGCTACTACTATCTCCTGAGTAATATCATCACCTTTGCCGAGACCTACATCATCCGCAAGTGGCTGGTGAATCCCGACGAGATTGTAGCCAAGGTGAAGGCAGCCGAAGACAAGCCCGCGCCCAAGAGCAAGTGGCAGCAGCGTCTGGAAGAAGCCCAGAAGATGCAGCGCGAAATGCAGAAGAATCAGAAAAAACGTTAGCTTAGACATGCCCGGCCCGGGCATTTCTCTATGATCAGAGATAATTTATCGAATATTCTAAAGGAACTGCCATCAGGTGTACAACTGGTGGCAGTTTCCAAATTCCACCCCGTAGAACGCCTCATGGAGGCCTATGAAGCAGGCCAGCGCATCTTTGCCGAGAGCCGCCCGCAGGAACTTGCGGCAAAAGTCGGGGAAATGCCGGCCGATGTGCAGTGGCATTTCATCGGCCATCTCCAGACTAACAAACTCAAACTGGTTTTGCCTTATGTGGCCCTGGTGCAGTCGGTGGATTCTCTCCATCTTTTGGAGGCCATCTCTGCCTGGGCTGTAGCCAATGAGCGTGTCATTGACGTTCTGTTAGAACTTCACCTGGGCGCCGAAGAAACCAAGCAGGGCTTCTCCGAGGATGAGATTATGGCCCTGGTATCCGGAGAGGGCGCGGAGGGCATTCGCTTCCGTGGCCTTATGGGTATGGCTACCAACACCGATGACATGCGTGTGGTGGAACAGGACTTCACCCGTATTGAGGCGCTGTACCGCCGTATTCAGGCCCTGGGCCTTTCGGGCTTTGATACCCTCTCTATCGGCATGTCCGGTGACTGGCCCGTTGCCGTGAAGCATGGCGCTACCATGGTGCGTATCGGCACCGACATCTTTGGCCCGCGGGAGTATTAGTGTCATCGGTTATACTCCAAACCGATGAGGGCCCTATTTTTACTAATTCGTGATAAGGTATAATAGAAAGAGAATCAAGCGGCCCGATCAATGAGGAACAATGGCTTATGTGATTTGTCGTGTCGTGCGAAAACGATGGCGTAATACTACAGTTTATTACCCAATTATTACCGTCATTTGTTTGTATTAAGATTATACTATCAGAATACTCCAGAAAGACTACGGGCTCATATAGTACGGGATTAGAAGAAATGCTTAAGGCAGATGCTTTATAATCAATCACGTAATGATTTCTTTCCCACATCGTTAAATAATAACCATGATTCAGCTCTTTCACGACGTACCATGTGGCACATATGTAGTGTAGTGCACCCCAGCTACATCCTAAAATGATGATTAATAGCAAAATGCGTCTTATTGTTCTTTTATTTAATCCTTCCTTTCCCATAGTAAAATGCGTTAAAGCCATGCCTATCATCTAATCCAGTTCTGGCTCTTTCAAGACGAATGCCTAAATCTCTAAGAATACCGCCACCCCTGTTCCAGTCATAATCTGTACCCTCTTTATTTACAATTTGGAAAGACTTTCCATCCGTTGATACTGTAATTCCTACTCTTCCAAGGGCGTAGACAGTATTTCTAATGTTACTATTGAAAACTGAAAGAAACAAGTTGAGAGGATTATATAAGTTGACTTTCCCTTTTTGAATATCCTTCCGGCTTAAATAACCGTAGTTGATTTTGCTTACATCTATATATAGCGTGTTGTCTGGAGTAGGATTAGCCAATGCGTTGGGATGTGTTAGCGCCCAATTGACGCCTTCTTCTATTGTTACTATGCCATCCCAGTCTGGACGTAGTGAAAGGCCGATATAATGATTGAAAAATCTCATTAAAGAGCGATCATCAAATGTATATATCATAAATGAAAAGCTGTGGGCTTCTGCATCTTCATGGCTCATTCCATTTTGAAAATTATCTCTATACATAAAGATCGGTGCACCTTCTAACCCCCGATCATCCACCCCGAGAAATAAACCGAATTCATCGTAAATAGGATTGAATCCTTCTGGATCCACGATGCTCACCGGATTTCCCGCACAATACACATATGGCCCAATGGGATAGTAATCTTCTGCCATCGGATCCTGACTCATCCACATGACCGTGCTGGGATTGTACAGACGTGCACCGAAATCTAGATAGGAAATGGTCGGAGGAATGAGGCTGCTCATCATGAAGTCCGTAACTTCCTTTCCTCCAAAACGATAACGTTTGTCGGGACTATCTGTAGGGGAGGAGGACCAGCAGCGTGAGACAGTACCGTAAGGATAGTAGTCAAAACGCTGACGGACCGCACCTGTCCCGTCAACGACTGTGCGTACGCTACCTAGATGGTCTTTGATGTTATAGAGTACTTTGTCGGCCCCCGTGCCG
>Ga0256407_10004535_pt1 | contig 23117 bp, 6 predicted proteins | sample RumenRJG_04DNA_FD_193489 | JGI IMG/M metagenome (GOLD analysis project Ga0256407, IMG submission 193489) | Bovine rumen microbial communities from Lethbridge, Alberta, Canada - RJG_04 | ecosystem: Host-associated > Mammals > Digestive system > Stomach > Rumen | place: Canada: Alberta | collected... | reverse complement strand
TAAATAAAAATAAAATAAATAAAAAAAAAAAAACAAAAAAAATAAAAAAAAAAAAAAAAAAAAAAAACCATAAAAAAAAAAAAAAAAAAAAAAAAAAATAAATTAAAATAAAAAAATAAATTAATCAAAAGATTTTAATATCAAACCTAAAATATTTAAGAAAGGTTACAAATAAAAAATAATAAAAAAATGGAAAACAAATCTGATGTTAAAAGCACAAAAGCATATAATATTTTAGTCTCATTACACGATGATCATTCAATAGACGATGACGCATTTCTCAAATTTGAGAAAAAATTAGAAAAAATGCAAGATTGTTTAGTAAATTATATGGAATATGAAAAATTACTTGATAAAAGATTTAATGCTTTAAAAGAAGAAAATACAAAAAATTTAAATGAATATTCTCTTTTAACAAAACAACAAGCTGAATTAAATGATAAAATTGGTCAAAAATTAGAAGAAAGAGAACAAGCAAAAAGTCAATTAACTGAATATGAAACTAATAGAGCTTTAAAAAGTAATTATGAATTAGAAAGAAATCAAGAAGAAATTCAAAGATTATTAAATGATATTAAAGAAAGTGAAGAAAAACAAAAAGCAGCTTTACAAAAAGAATTAGATGAAATTGATTCTCAAAATAAGAAAAAATTAGAAGAGATTAATGTTTTAAAAAGTAAAATTGAAATTGAAGAAGGGAAATATAAAGAAATGGAAGATTTAAAAAATAAATTATTATTAAATAATAAAAAAATTGATAAAGAAATTTCAGATTTAAATTCTAATATTGAAAGTAAAGTAAGTCAAATTGAAAATGATAAAAGAACAAATTTATTAAATGAAACAGCATTAAAAAAATTAAATGATGAAATACATAAAAAACTACAAAATGTAAAAAATATAGAAGAAAATATTGAAAAATTATCAACTCAAAATAATGCAATTCAAGCAAATATAAATAATTTAGATGCTCAAAATAAAAAATTATATGAACAAAAAGGTTCTTTAGAAAAAGAATTTAAAGAAAGAGATAATGAGAATAAAACTTTACAAAAACAAATTCAAGAATCATTACAAAAAAGAAGTGAAATTGAAGATCATTTAAAAAGAAAACAAAAAGAATTAGAACAAAAAAGAGATGAAAATAAAAAAGAAAAATTAAGACAAGCACAAAATGATCGTTTAAGAACAAATTTAGAAAGTAAATATGGAAGTGAGTCTAATGAATTACAAAATGAATTAACTAAACAAGCAAAAGATAATGTTATGTTAAAAAAATTAAGAAATGATTTTAATAATTTAGTAAAAGAAATTGCTAATCTTGAAGAATTAATTAAAGAAAAAGAAATTAAAACACAAAAAAATGAAGAATTAAAAAAAGCTTCTGAAGGAACAAAACAAGAATTAGATAAAAATTTTAATGATTTAAAAGCAGTTGAAAAAAATATTTTAAAAAGAACTGATCAAGCAAGAGAAAGAATTGAAGAAATAAAAGCAAAAAAAGAAAGTATTATGAGAACTAAAGAAAGATTAGATCAAGATACTCAATTAATAAATGAAGAAATTCAAATTAAAGAATTAATATTTTTAGATATGACTAAAAAATATGAAGAATTAAGACATATGTATCAAAAATATAATGTTTTATATAAAACTGTTTTAGGTGAAAGAAATAAAAATGTTGTTAAAATACAAAATTCAAATCAAAATCGTGCTGAATTAAAAGAAAAAATGAAAATATTAACAACAGAAATGGATATTTTAGATAGTGAATTAAGTGAAATTTACAATAAAATTATAGAAAAAGATAAAGATTTAAATAAAATGAATGCTAAACATAATTCATTAAAACAAGAAATAAATTCATATGGTTTAAAAAATTTAAAATATAAAGAAGAAATAACAAAATTAACAAATGAAAATGAAAAATTACATTCAATAATAAATTCAATTGAAAATGAAATGGTTGGATTTAGAGTTGATTATGAATTAGCATGTGAAAGTAGAAATTATACAGGAATACAATTAATTGATAGAAATGATGAATTATGTATTTTTTATGAAAAAATACATCATATAGAAAAAAGAATAAGTGAATTATATAAAAAAATTTTAGAAAAAGAAGCAGTTGTAAAAAGAAGTGCAGTTGAAGTAAAAGAAATAGAAAGATTCATTGAAGTAAATAGAAAAAAAATTCCTCAAATTCCAGAATTATCAAATAAAATAAAAGAATTAGACACAGAATTAAAAATATTAAATCAAACTTTAGAAAAATTAATAAAATATGTAGAAAATCCAGAAAATAATTTAAAAAATGAATTACCAGGAGAAGATTTAGATACAAATTATTTAAAAATGAAATATGATCAACTAACAGAAATGTTAAATGAAAAAAAGGAAAAATTACTAGAAAAAGAATTAATAAACGACGAAATAAATGAAATAGCAGAAAAACTAAGAAAAAAAGCATTAGAAGATAGAGGAAAAAATTTAAAAATAAACAAAGAAATAAATGAATATGAAATAAAATTAAATGATATTACTAGAAAGAATATAGCATCAACTTCAGAATTATCAATGTTTCAAGCAATATTATCAAAATTAGAAAGTACAAAAAAAGAAAAAGAAGATCATTATAATGAATTAGAAAAAAGATTTAAAAGTGGTTTACCTCCACCTAAAGAATGGGTTATTGCTTATAAATCAATGAAAACTGTTCAAGCTTCTAGAAAACAATATTTGAATAATAGAGCTCAAGAAGTTAGAGATAAAGAAAATATTGTTGTTGGTCAAATTCCTTTGAGAAAAGGACCTGAGAAGAGAGTTGAAGAATATATTGATCCTAAAACTGGATTACCTTCTTGTGTTTATGGGAAATATGCTCCATTTAATCCTTATGAAGAACCTAATAATATGAGACATTTAAGAAAAATGCAAGAAAAGTTGAAGAAACCTGAAGAAAGTAAAGAGAAAGATAGGGTTGTTCAGTTGTGAGCAAATGTTTTTTATATATGTTTTTTTAATGTTTTTATATTTTTTATTTATTTTTCTTTTTTTTTTATTTTTTTTATTTTTTATTATAAGTTTATTTTAATTATTGATACAAATATATAATATCTTTTTTTTTAAATAATAATAAATACTAAATACAATCAATTTCTTTATCAAATTTCATTTTTTCAATTATGAAATAAAAAAACAAATATTAAATATTTTATATAAAAAATTATAATAATACAATATTTATATGAAAATAATAAGATCTAAAAATTGCTATAAAAAAAAAATATATTAAACAATAATGCTCAATTACATATTCATGTATTCATTCTCTTCATCTCCACTTTCTAAATTCTCAGTAGTAGTAACTTGAAAAGATAATTTTGGTATTTCTTCACAAGCATAAATACTTTTATATTGATATAAATCAGGTCTTTTTCTACTATATTGAACATGTTCTAAAATTTCAATAATTTCATTATATAATTGTTCCATTATCATTTCAGAAGCTTCAACCTTTAATTGTGTTTCTTCCATTTCTAAATTTTTCCATTGATATTCATTCTCATCTAATTCTTTATGAACATTATTTAAAAATCTTTTTTCTCTTTCATTATTTAATTGATCACCAGTTAAAAAATCATAATTTTCACTAATTAAACCAATTCTATTATGTAACATAAATAATAATTTTTTACTAATTAAATCACATAATTTCTTTGGATCATTTTTATCATATTTAAAAATAATTTCATGTGTTCTACTACTCCAAGGTAATGGGTCACCACTTTCACCATATAATCTTTCTTTATTAATTAATTCAATTGTAGTATCAATTAAACAATTATTTAACATTTGATCATATTCTAAATAATCAAATTTATTATTATCATCTTTTCTTAATTGTTTATTTATTGGTTCAAAATTTTTTAATAATTTTTCTTTATTTATTATTTGACTTATGTCCTTTTTAATATATAATTTTTTGTAATTATCTCTTAACATATCTGCATCTTGTAAAGATAAAGAAACCATTAAACCTTTTGCTTGATTTCTCAATGGTGTTGATATATTTTCATATATTTCATTATATTTATTTTTAATTTCATTTTTTATTAAAATTATTAATTGAGGTCCAATTTTATTATAATATAATCTATAGGAATTTTCTTTTTTTTGTTCTTTTATTGTTTTATTAAATATTGAATATGCTGAATAACTTGACATTAATGAATCATTTAATGCTTGTAAACTATTATCTTTTAATGGTAAATTTGATAAAGATAAATTATTTTCTTTTAATTCTTTACTATTTGATAAACTTGTACTTTTACTTAAATTCATTTGGGGATTATTAAATGGATCATATTTAAATAATTTTTTTGGGAAAACTTTATCTTGTTTTTTTATTTCAGAATTAAGAATATTATTTAATATTTCATCTGTTATATTATCAATAAATTGATCTTCATTATCAAATTGTAAATTTACTATTTTTGGTATTTCATTATTATTTTTATTATCTCTATCATTTATTATATTATTATCAATATTATTATTTTGAATTTCTTTTATTTCATTTCTTTGAGGACTATTTGTTAAATTATTTCTTGATTTATCATTTTGTTTTGCTTCATTTTTTATTATTGATATTATATTTTCTTCATCTTTTTCAATATCTGAAACATCTTCAAAATCACCATAATCATCAATTGAATTTTTTCTATTATCTTTTTTATTATCATTTTTATCTTTTTTATTTAAATTATTATTTGATAAATCCTTAATTGGTGATTCATTTTTTATTTTTTTTTTCTTTATTTCAATTGAATTTTCATTATTTGAATTATCCATATCTAGATCTTCTATAAATATTTCTTCTTCAATTTTTTTTTCATCTTTTTTATTATTATTATTATTATCATTTTTATTATTATCATTATTTTTATTATCATTTATATTATTATCATTATTTTTATTATCATTTATATTATTATCTAAAGATTTATTTTCTTTATTTTCTTCTTTTTCTTCTTCTGATTTATTATTATTTTTTTCATTTGATAATGTTCTCGTTAAAGAATATTCCCAATCAATTTTTTTTTCTAAATCTTTATCTGCTGAAATATCAGCTTCAGTTATTGAAGGAATTTGTTTAATTTTTCTTTCTACTAATTCATCAATATTTGATTCAAAATTAATAAATTTATTTTCATTATTTATTATTTTATTTTCTTCTGTGTCATTATTTTTAATTTCTTTCTTTAATTTATCAGGTTCTTCATTTTTAATTTCTTTCTTTAATTTATCAGGTTCTTCATTTTTAATTTCTTTCTTTAATTTATCAGGTTCCTCATTTTTAATTTCATTATTTATTATTTTTTTATCATTTTCATTTTCTTCTTTTATTTCCTTATTATTTATATCTTTTTTTTTATGTTCTTCCATATCATTTATAATATTAAAATTATCATTTTTATCAAAATCATCTTTATTATCAATACTCATTTTTTCTTCTCTAGTTAAAATAGAAGGAATATCTTCAAAATCACTTTTATTAATTTTATCTTTATCATACTTAATACTATTATTTTTAATTTCTTCAATTTTTTCTTTCAAACTCTTCCCTCTATTTTGACTTTTATTAAAACTTGAATTATTACTTTTTTTCTCATTAGACTTATTTAAACTTTTATTACTCAAAGATTTTTGTAAACTTTTATTACTACTAATAGATTTTTTAATATCATCATTACTTAAATCAGATAAACTTTTACTTAAATTTAAACCTGGTTTCATTTGACAAATTTCTTGTAAGCTTTTAGTACTTCTATTAGTAGTTGTTTTCATTTTTTTATTTTCATAACTATTATCACTTTCAGTATCCATAGGATAATTTTCATATTCTAATTCATCTCTTTTTGCCATTAATTTAAATTGTAATTGATGTAATCTATCATTATCAACACTATTAGGTTCAACTGTATAACTACTTTTACTTGAACTTTCAAATGATTCATATGTAAAACTATTCATTTTTAAAGGATTATATTTCATTTTATGATTTTTAATTGATGAATGTGATGAATTTGTTTCTATTATTTTATTATAATTTGTATTATTACTATTCATTTCATTTAAATCTATTTCTTTATTTCTATTATTATCAAATGGTGCCTTTGCACTATAATCTCTTTTTAATTCATCTTTTTTTAATTTTTTATTATTTTCATTTTTACAATTTGATATAAATAAATTAAAGGCTTCTTTTAATTTTGGTTTCATTGTTAATTTCATTATTCTTGATAATATTAATTTAAATGCTAAAGCTTCTTCTGAATTTTCTACATCTTGAGAATAATCATATATTTTTTCTAATGCTTTAAATTTAAATAATCTACTTAATATTTCTACAAAATATTCTATTTTTCTTTTTATATAAAAACAATTTATAAAATATTTAAATACTTTTTTTAATATTGGTTTTATTAATTGAAAAAATGCTAAATAATAAGTTTTATAATTTGAATATTCTTCTATTTTTCTAAAGGGATATTGTTTAACAATTGCAGTAAAAAAAGCAAATCCAACTGTATATCTTTGAGTAATAACTTCATTAATATAAACTTCTATTAAATCATAAAATATTTTTCTTCTATATATAAATTTTATTATTCCAATTAAATTAAGAACTATTCTTGGTTCTATTTCAATTATTACTTTTTGATTTGGATTTGTTGTACCTATATAAGTATGTGATAAACTTGGTAAATTTTTATCTTTTGTGTAAATATTACTTGATGTTTCATTATCATTATTAATTGGAGTTTTATTATTATCATTTCTAATATTAATTTCTAATTGATTATTCTCAATTTCTTTCTTATTAATTATTAATTTATTAATACTATTATCTTCATCTTCTTCATTTTCATATTTTTCAGTTTTAATATTTTTATTATCATTATCAATTTCATTATTATTTGTTTCTATTTTATTATTAATATTTTCAATATTAATATCATTATTATTATCAATATTCACTATATTTTCATTATTATTATCATTTTTATTTTTTTGAACTTTCCCAATAATTTTTTCACTTTTTATTAAAGTTTCATTAGCTTTCTCTTTTAAAGAATTTAAATTAGAATCTTTTGAATTTTTATTTTCTTCAGTAGAAACTCTTGAATATTCTTTTTCAGTAATTTTCTTAATTTGTTCTTTAGAAATACTTTGACTATTACTAATATTTTGATTATCAATTCTATATAATCCCCCATTAACTAATAATTGTTGACTTTCTAAAACATTTAAATAATAATCATTTGCTTCAATTATAGTTGAACTATTATTTGATTCACTTCCGACATAATATTCATTTTTTATTCTTTTTCTTTTAGTACTTCCTTTTTTTGTTGATTTTGAAGATAAATTATTTTGAGTTTTTGATGTTAAAGAATATAAATTTTTATATATTGTAAATATTTTTTTATTTTTTTCTAATTCTTTTTCTTCTTCTTTTTCTTTTCTTTCTTCATTTTTTTCTCTAATTGAAGTTAAAATTTCTTCTAATGAACGAAAATTTTTTCTATAAGAAAATAAATAATTATTATCATCATCATAAACTCCTTTTAATTTAGAATCAATTTCAATCGAATTATTTTTATTTTTATTTTTACTATTTTTTTTATCATTTGAATAAGAATATCTAAAAGAATTTTCATTATAATTTTTTTTTCTTTTTTTAGAACTAACTGATTTAGTCATTGAATTTCTTTTACTAATATGACCAGGAATTTTTTTCATTTCTTCATATATTTTTCTTATATATTCTAAATTATCAACTTTTGGTTTATAAATTTTTTTTATTTCATTTTCATTTGAAATTAAATAATTATTAATTTGAGGAGTTATAATTCTATTTGATTTAAGTAAATTATTTGTATTTGTACTATTTGAATTTACATTATTTTCTTCTTCAATTTTATCTGTATTTATAATATTTTTATTTGATTGACTTTCAATTTCTTTTATTTCTTCATCTTGTGTATTTTCTAAACTATCAATATTAATTTCTATTCCATTTTCTTCTAAAACTTTTTGTTTTTTTTCATTCATTTCTTCTTCAACTGTTAATTTTTTTTCTATTTGAAAATCTCTTATATAATTAGCAACACCATTTTCAATTAATTGATTCATATACATATATTTTCTTTCTTCTTCTTCTTGATTTAATTTTTTTTCTTTTTCTAAATCTTTTTCCTTTTTTTCTTTATTTTCTTTACTATCTTTACTAGATCTATTTGTTTTATTATCTTTATTTATTGTTTTTTTTATAGTTTTACTATAATGATAATTAGGACTTTTTGGAGGAGGAGAAAAATAATTATTTCTTTTAATATTCTTTTTACTTTTTTCATTTGTTTTATTTTTAAAACTATTTGATTTATTTTCTTCTTTTTTTCTTATACTTTTCATACTTTGTGATGTTTGACTTTTTATCATTTTTTTTGAATTTGATGGTGAAATAATTTTACTATTACTTTTATTTTCTTTAATAATTTTTTCTGTATTAAATTTTTCTAATTTTTTCTTTAATCCACCATCAGAAACATAATCTCCTGATTTAAGGAAATTAAAATCAAATTGAGTTCTATGATTTATTTTTGGATTTTTTTTATATAAAATTATTGGAGATGTGCCATTAATATTTAATTGTTTAGAATTTGATATTTTTTTAAATTCATTTTTTTTTGTAGGTGATGTTATTGAATGTAATGGTGTTAAAAAATCTCTTGATGATTTACTTTTTTGTATATATTTATATGATGATGGAAGGGAATTCATTTTCATTATTTAAATTTTTAATTTTATAATTTTTAAAATATTTTATGACTTTTATTTTATTAAATTAATTTTTATATCTTAATCATATTTTCATTTTTAAATAATTAATAATTATACTAATAAAAAAACAATTTAATAAAAGATTTATAAAAAAGAAATTTTTTATTATAAAAAATATTAAATATAATTAAAACTAAAATATTAAATTATAACTTTTTTAAAATCTAGGAATACTATTTTCTCTATTTGTAGAATGTTCAACTAATTTAATAAAATTCTCAAAATTAATAAAACTTCTATTATCAACATCACCAATTTCAACAATCATTTTCCATTGAGTATTACTTAATCTATAAGTAGGAAAAACATCTTTTAAAATCTTAATTAAATTATCTTCTTGAACTAAAACATTATTTCCAGAAATGACTTTAATTTTATCCCAAATAATTTTTCTATTTTTCGAAATAGCTTTATAAATATTAATAGTATTATTTGAAGTTTCCCATTTTCTCAAAGAATTAATTTGATATTTTTTCTTATTATTTAAATTAGTATAATTATTAATAGAATCTAATTTTCCAGAAACATTTCCAAAAGTATTATTCCATTCATTAATATCAATAAAACCATTTTTTTTCATATCAATAAAATCAAAAGTACTTTTTAAAATAGTATAATTTGGAATTTGTTTTGATTCTCTTTTATACATTTCAATAATAATAGATTTAAATTTTTCAAAATCCATCATATTTTTTCCATTACTATCACTGAAAGTAAAAGCCAATTTAGGATTAGAATAATATTTATATAATAATTGTTTAAATTCTCCAATAGCAATTTTAATATTTTCTTCAGCTTTATTAATAAATTTATCAGGTGATGTTATAAAAGTATAAAAATCATTTAAATTAACTAATCCATTCCAAGTTCTACCATTTTTATTTATAATATCTTCAATTTCAAGAGTCGTTAAACCTAAACATAATTTTTTTAATAAATTTCTAAATTCAAATATATTACAAATTCCATTTGGATGTTCTTGTATTTTTTTTTTAATAATACTTAAATAATTTGTTATTGGAGATGCAATAATATTTCTTTTTAATTTTTCTAAAGGATCATAATCAAATGGTGTTGATAATTTTGGATGATATGATATTTCGAAAGGATGATCTAAATGATTTATTGGATGATCCCCAATTGGATCATCTGAATATATAAATCCATTTTTATTTTGTGAAAATGAATGATATAAATTTTTATTTTTTGATATGTTAAATTTATTTATTGTATTATTAAATATATTTTTTGATGGAGTTAATTTACCAAAATATATAAAGGAAAATTGAGTAAATGTTATTTTTGATTTTTCTAAAGTGTCATTTTCTTCTATATTAAAATATTTTTTAAGATATTTTAATATTGTTTCTGTTGAATATTTATTTGGGAATAAATTGTTTATTCCATCGAAAAATTCTTTTTTTGTTATGTAATTTCTATTAAATGAATTTGTTGATTGAGTTGAAAATGATGATGTATATGATTTTGATAATGAATTAGTTTTATTTATATCTGATGGTAAAAAATATTTAAATGCTTCAATTGAAGAATTAAAATGAGTTTGCATAAAATTTTTTATATCCAATTGCATTTTTTTATAAAAATCAAATATATTTAATTTATTTTTCAAATCTTCTAAATTTAAAAAGTTCTTTTTTTGAGAATCTAAAGAAGTATAAACTGCTAATAATTCATCATTTGTTAAATTAAAACCTTCAAAACATTCATAATCTTCATTTAAAAAAGTATGAAAATTTTCAAATTTAAATTTACCACTTTCTTTATCAGAATATAAATTATAAAAATTTTCAATATTATCATATTTTTCACTAATATACATTCCAAATCTTTCAATAATTTGATTAATCCAATCAACATTATTTTTTCCTCTATATAAATTTTGATTTGTAGTTTCTTTTAAAGTTTCAGTTAAATCAACATAATTTGTTTTATTTGATTTAACTCTATTAATAAATTCAGATATATCTGGTAAACCAATATTTTTATTTTTAGTTAAAGAAATATTTTGCATAACTCTTTCTAATTTAAATTCATTAAATTCAATATCTGGAATTCCTAAAATTTTAATTATAAAATATTTTAAATCATTTATTGAAATAATACCATCACAATCTTTATCAATAATACTAAAAACTTCAGAATCTTGTAAATATTTATTATCATTAATCCAATTTGATAATTTTGTTAATATTAAATTTTCTATTTTATTATTATTATTAATTAAAACATCATATGATTTAAATTCTTTAAATCTTTTTAGAAATGTTTCTAAATCAACTAAACCATTATGATAATAATCTAAATAATTAAAAATTTTATCTTTAATAAATGGACCTAAATCAACTATTGATGATATATTTTTATTAAATTCATAATTTGAAATAAAACCATCATGATCTTCATCTAATTTATAAAATAAACCAACTTCAGTAATATTCTTTTTTTTCATATTTATTTTTATTTCTTTTACTATTTTCTTAAATTGTTCATCTGAAAAAATATCTTCAGCATATAAATTTACATTTTGTCCCTTTTCACTATTTTCAAATCTAAAGAATGATGTATTAATATATCGATTTAAAATTCCTTTTAAATCTTCAAAAGAAATTTTACCATCACTATCAAGATCAAATTTACAAATTACAGTTTTAGTTAAATTTTCTTTTATTTGAATAGGAAAAACTGACATAAAATAATTATATAATTGATCAACTGTAATGTAATTTGTTTCTTTACCTTCATTAATATAATTTAATAATAATTTAATATCATTTTTTATTTTATTACTTTGTAATAATTGTTTTAAGTTTTCAACACATAAAAGAAAATTATCTAATTTATCATTATAATATATTTTATTTAAAAATTCAGAATAATTAACTTCAAAACTATCATAATCAGTAATTTGTAAATGTCTCATTAATCTCATAATATCTTCTTCTCTAAATTCTTTACTAAATTGATTAATAATTTTACAAAAATCATCTTTTGAAACACGACCAGTGAAATTTTTATCATATTTTTCAAAAGTATTTTTCATAGTATGAAAATCAACATTATTTTGAATATTTTTAATAAAATTAATTTTAAAAGTATCTTGATTTGTTTTAATAAATTCTCCTTTTTCATAAACATTTAAATTATCTAATAAAACTTTAGTATCTAATTGATCATTTAATGATCCTGCTAATTCAATAAATAAACCTTCTATAAATTCATTTGAATAATCAGAATCAAATTTTCTCATTTTATTTTTAAAAGGATAAAAACTTAATTTTTCATTTTTATTTAAATCTATATCAAGTCTATAAGCAACTGTCTCAATATCTAATTTCATTTTTTTTATTATATCTTGCATTTTAATTAAAACATTATATTCTTGAGTTATAATTTTTTTAAATTCATTTCTATCAACAATATTATCTTTATTTAAATCCATTTTATCAAAAATATAATTTGATTGTATTTCATTAAAATTAAAAGGTTCTTGTTGTAATGCTAAAATAAAATCTTTTCTTGGTAAATGATTAAATGTTCTTACAAAATTATATGAAAGTAAATGGTCATAATATTTATTAACAGTCATTTTTTTTTGTTTAATATGTTCTTTTATTTTTTTTACTGTTTCATTAAAAAATTTTTCATTTAAACCATCTGTATTCATTTCTATATTTGATATTTTATCATAATCATTTGGAGTTAATGAAGTATTATTATTTGTTATTTTATTAAATAAAAATTGTAATATATTTTCTGTATATTGTGTTTTTCCATTTAATTTTTTTGTAAAATGATGGAAAAGTAAATTTTGAGAATTGTTAAATAAGAAATTTTTTCCTCCATTATTATTTATTATATTTATTAAATTTGCTAAAGCTTGTTCAATTTCATAATTTGTCATTTCGAAAATTGTTAATTTACATTCTTTTAATTTTTGATGCATAATATTTAAAGTAAAAGATTTTGGATCTTCTATTTTTATAAATTTTAATATTTGAAATACTTTATCAATTGGATATGTTATTTCAAATAAATGTAATAAATCAATAAAATCACGATAATTTAATATTCTATTATTATCATTGAATTTATCATTTGTAACAACAAGTTTAATTTTTTTATACATTATTTCATCAAATATCATTTTTAAACTTTTAATTTCATTTTCTACATCATTAACATTAACATTTAAATTTTTATAATTCATTAAATAATAATTATCATTTAAATGATTAAAATTATCATTATTTTTTTCATTATCAGAAGATAAATTTCTTTTAAATTTATGATTACCTAATTTAAATTTATTATTAAAAGAACTACTTAAATCATCAATACTATATTTAATAAAAGAAGAATTTTTTAAAATATTTTTAGCTTCTTTAATTAATAAAGTCATAAGTTTATAATAATCAATATATTCTAAACCTTCAGCATAAATTTTAATAATATCATTAAAATTATTTACAGTTAAATTAGGATGAATATTAGCTTTTGAAAAAGAACGAACCATTTCAAATCTTGAAATCAAACCATTATTTCTTCTATCATAATTTTTCATTTCTTTTATAATTTGTCCTTTATTACTTACAATTGCTTCTAAAATTTCTTTAGAAAACATTAAATCTTTCAAATTTTTATTTACTGGAATATTTTTTAAAGCTTTACTTAAATTTTTAATAGGAAAAAAAGATTGAGAATTCCATTTATTATTAAAATTATAATTTTCAACTTTATTAAATTCATATCTATTATTATCATCATAATCACTTCCATTAATATCATAATTTTTAGCTAAAAAATAATCAGCATCTTTATTAACTTTTGTAATAACAGAATCTTTAGCTAAAATATCAGTAATAGCCTTTTCTGCATTTGATAAATCTCCATATGATTGATTAGTATTAACTGTATTCATATGTAAACCTATATTATTTTTAGTAAAATTTAATTTTTGTGGTATTTTCATAACAGCATAATTAAAATCTTTATAAAATTTCATACCAAAAACATTACCTCTTAATAATAAAATACCTAAATTTGGCATTTCTCTACTTTTAAATTTTTTTTTCATTATTTGTTCTCCCATTTCTTTTAAAATATTATTTATAATATTATAATATTCTTCTTTTGAAATATTCATTCCATAAGATAATTCTGCATAATTTATTTTTACAATATTAATTGAATGATTTAATTTTTGAGTATAATAAATTAATCCTCCTGATTTTGTATAAATTCCAGGTTTTAAAAAATCTAAAAATTCATTACTTATAATAAAAACTGGTCTTCTTACTTTAATATCTCTTTTAAATTGATTTGTTGTACCTTCTAAATTATAATCTGGATTTGTAAAAGTAAAAGTACCAAAATTTTTAATAAAAGTTCCTTTTCCATTTTCATAATTTTTTATTATAAATTTTGTAAATAAAATCCAAACATTTTCTAAAATTTCTTTTGAATATGAACTTAAAATATCATTTCTATTTATTGTACCCCAGTTATTAAATGCACCAAATCCAATTCCATTTATTGTATTTGTTAATTTTGCTGTATTTAAATTTGCAGTTTCCATTATAAATTATTATTTATTAAATATTTTATTTTTTTATTTTTGAAATTTTTTTTTTTATATTTTATTTTAGTTGTTATTTTTTTTATTATATTAATATTCAATTTTATTCATGGATTCTCCTTTTAAAAATTTTGAATATGGTAATTTTATTTTTTTATAATTTTTTAGATTTTACAAAAAGGAAATATGATCCTTCTACAAGAGCTTATTTTTCTAGTGATAATCATATTAATTCTAATTTTAGTTTACCAAAATCAAAACAAAGAAAAAATTTTCATCAAGAAACTTCAAAATTAAATTCTAAAATATTAAATAATTCTAATTCTATTCATACTCCTCCTTTACATAAAGAAAATAATTATAATTATAATAATATTAATATTAATGTTAATAATTTGATAATTAATAATAATTCAATTGGAAAAAATTATTTTAGTCCTGTAGAATTGAGAAGTGGAAATAATAGTATTTTTTCAAAAATAGGAAGTGATTTAATTGGAAAAGGAAAAAAGAATAAAGATTTTAGAAGAGGACAAAATAAAATTTTTGATAATAAAAATAGTTTAAATGATAATATTGTACAAAATGTAATTGAAAATTTAATGGAATCTACTAAAGAAAAGTTTAATTCAATTGATTTAAATAAAAATAATAATGATTATAAATTATCTAATCGTAATTTTAATATGGGAAATGTTAAATTAAATATTAATAATCAAATTAATAATAATATAAATCAAATTAATAATATAAATAATAATTCTAATAATCAAATTGTTGAAGCAAGTGATACTATAATTTATTTAAATAGTTTAATTTGGGAAATTTGTTTTGAATTTGAAATTTTTCATGATAATAAAACAACTTTAAATAATACAGTAAAGAAATTTATTTCTATATTACAACAACATATTGATACAAATGATTTACCTTTAGAAATTTTTTCAAATCAATCTTTAAATACAGGTTATATAAAATTAATAAAAATATCATTTATAATATTAATTTATCTTAAATTTATTTTAAGTGACTTCAATTATGATTTAAGTTTAAAATCATATATAAAAACAATATCAATGAGTTTAAATGACTATTTAACTCAAATAATATCAAATTTCTTACTAACAAAAGGAACAAGAGATATTTCAATAAATAATTGTACAATGTTAACTTCAGATTTTTTAAATAAATATAACAGAGTATTAAAAACTCATAAATTAAAAAATTTAATATCAAATCCAACAAACTTTGGTAATTCAATAAATAAAAATAGTGAAATAGTAATAAATCACATTCGTTTAATGTCAAATAACTTATTTAAAATAGGTTACTTTAAACCAATACATACAATATGTTTTGATTTTATAAGATTAATAGACTCATATACTCCATTTCAAATAGCAAATTTAACAATAAATAATATATTATTTGATCAAATAAATCAATTACCAAAAAATCAATCAAATAAATCAATAACATTAAATCCAAATAACATATTAAGTTTATATGGTTTTAATGCTAATATCCCAACTCCATTTCTCCCATCTTGTAATAGTAATATTTATACTTTAGTATTAGATTTAGATGAAACTTTAGTTCATTTTTTTTATTGTCCAAGTGGAGGAAATTTTTTAATTAGACCTCATTGTATTGATTTTTTAAAAGATATGAGTGAAATATTTGAAATTGCAATTTTTACTGCAGCAATGCAAGATTATGCAGATGGTATTTTAAATAAATTAGATCCTGGTAAAAAATATATTAAATATAGATTATATAGACAACATACTTCAATAAATGGAATTTCTTTTGTTAAAGATTTAACTAAATTAGGAAGAGATTTAAATAAAGTTATTATTATTGATAATTTAACTGATAATTTTAAATTACAACCTAATAATGGTTTAGGCATTAAAACTTGGTTAGATGATATGAATGATTCTCAATTAATTGATATTGGGAATTTTTTAAAGGATTTAATTGAGAAAAAACCTTTTGATGTTAGGAAAATTTTACAAAAAGTTAATGAGGAAGTTAGTAGAAGAGAAAAAAAAAATAATTTAAATCCTTATAAGAATATTTCTATTGATAAATATATGTGATATTTCATTTTTTTTTTGGTATAAAAATGAGTTATATAAATAGCTTAATATGTTATTTTAATATATCAAAAAATATTATATTTTAAATTAAAACTTTCATATTTTTTATTTTAATTCTATAATTAGATAAAAAAAAATATTTATTTTCAAAAAGTAAAAAAAACAATATTAACAAAAAAAAATCTAAAAATTAATTCATTACACATAATAATAAAACAAAACATAATATTTTTCATTTTCATCAATAAAAAAATTATTTTTCAACTACAATATTTTACATAGAAAATAAAAAAAAATAAACTTTATCTTTTAATTAAAATATTATTCCATAATACAATATAATAAAAAAAATTAAAAAATGAAATTTTTTTTCCTCTTAATAATCATAATTAAATCAAACATATCAACACAAGTAGATGATGAAATAGGAAGTAAAGGATATTGTAAAAATCATAAAGATAGTATATTATGTTCTAAAACAGCATCAACAATAACATTAATTTTAACATTTTTAGTATTTATTGGATGTGCATTATTTATAATATTATGTATAAGAAATTTAATAATATATAGAAGAGAAAGAAATAATGCAATTAATGAAGCAGAAAGAAAAGATTTAATGATTAAACAAAAATTAACTTATTTATTTACAAAAGAAATAAAACCTTTTTTTTTTTCTTTTGAAAAACCTACTTTAGATGATAATTGCCCAGTTTGTTTAGAAAAATTTGATAAAAAAAAACAAATTTGTATTACTCCTTGTAAACATTATTATCATTATTTTTGCTTAAGTAAATATGCTTTTGAGACTAAAGATACTTTATGTCCTTTGTGTAAATTTGATTATATGTCTATATTAAATGATAAAAATATTGATTTTACAAAAATTAAACCAATTTTAATTTATGTGGATCATGCTAAAGGAAATAATAGTTTATCAACTCAAAATAATTTTATTAATAGTGAAAATAATGAAATTCAAAATTAAATTTTATTTTTAATTAAAATATAATTTATATATAAGTTAATATGAAAAGTAAAAATAAGATATATAAGTAAATATTCATATTTATAATATCATTATATATATATATATAAATTAAATTTTATAAATTTTATTAAAATGAGAATTAATTAATGATTTAAGTATTAAAAATCTATAATTTATCATTGAAAGTAAAAATAATAATAAATAGACAATTATTTTAAATATAATTTAAGTATTAAAAATCTATTATTTATGATTAAAAAATAATTATAATAATAAAAAAAAATAAACAAAGATGTTAGGAGAATCATCATTTGAAAAAAATCAAAAAAACAATAAAGATTTAATACAAACAAGTGATGAAATGAATGGAAAGGAAAAAATATTTAATTTTTTTTACAACGTAATAAAAAAAAAAAATCTAAACGTCTTTATAATATGTCTCTTAATAATAATAGAAACAATTCAAATAATATCATATGGATTTAGTGACCCACATAAAAAATTTTGGAAAATAAAAGAAAACCGAATAAAAAATATAAATACATTAGTCGGAGCATTGAGAGTAACTCAAATATTAAAATATGTTAAATTTAATATTTATTTAGTAATTTGGGCAATAGTTTTAGTAATGATCTTTATTACAATATTATTACTTTCAATGGCAATAAAATTTAATAAACCAAATTCTTCATTATATAAAATTGTAGTAACATATGGAAAATATATTTCAATTATTATGACTTCAATTGGCTTAATTCCTTGTACTGAATTATTACTTTTAATGTATAAATGTGAAGATAAAAAAGTTGATATTGTAAAAGATTCAATTAAATGTTTTAAAGGAGTTCATTTTTTATATTCAGTTTTATCAATTGTTTTCTTAATTGGACAATATTTTTTAAATATTTTCTTTGGAATTTTTTGTTTTGATCCTTTTAATAATAAAGGTACTTCTATTAAAATTGATACTGGTGCAGATTTATTTTATTATATTTTAACACTTGTTAATTGTTTAAGATATATTTTTATAAAAAATGAATGGATTAGTATTGCAATTTTATTAGTTGGATCATTATTTAATTTAAAAAAAGGTTTTGATGAACCTTCATATAATAATTTTGTTATTCAATGTTTTGTTATGATTAGAAATAGTTTATTTTTATGGACTTCATTTATGGTTATGATATGTAAATTAACTTATGATTCTAAATTCGATGGAAATATTTATTTATTTTTATTTGGTATGCCTTTAATTATTATAACTTGTGCTATTTGTTATAAAAAAGAAAGTGAAAATTTAATTATTACAAATGTTAATTCTGGAAGTGCAAATGATTTTATAAGTAGAACTAAAAGTGTTATTACTTTAATTGGGAAATTTATTGATAAATATAAATCAATTGAAAATGCTAAGAAAGGTTATGATAAAAATGATATTTTTTTAAAAGGTTTAATTTCACGTCATTTAGAAACTTGTATTGATGAGGAATGTCCTTTAACAAAATATATGGAAAATCAAGGGAATTATCAAATTCAAAAAGCTTGTTTATTACATTATATAAATACACTTTTAATTGGTGGTATAAAAAAATTTCCAAATAATAAAACAATAGTAATGACATTTATTCAATTTAATTATTCAAATAAATTCAATTTAAATGCAGCAAAAACATATTTATCTAAATTAGAAAAGGAAAATAATACAATTACAGAAGATTATATTTTATTTTGTATTAAACAAAGTGTTAATTCATTAAGTAATAATAAAGTAAATTCTGGATTAAATGGAGAAAATGAAGAAATGGAAAAAATGGAAGAAATAACAGAACATAAATTTAGAAAATTAAAATATTTAATTGAATCATCTACTAAATTATATGGTGAATTTTGGGGAGTTTTAAGTACGAATTTAACAAATAATTTAAATTTAGAAAAATTATATTTTTTAGGAAATAAATTAAATATTTTATTAGATGAAATAACTCAATTATGGGAAAAAGATTTAAAAACAAAAAAAATTGATTTAGAAAATCAATCAATAGTTCAATTATATGCATATTTCGTAAGAGAAATATTAAGAAATAAAACAAAAGCAGATGAAATAACAAAAAAATTAAATGAAGAACAACATTTTGAATCAAAAAAAAACGATAGTGATAAATTTGACCCAGATAATTTAGATATAATATTAGAAGATCAAGATTACGTAATTTATTGTAGAACAAATGAAAAAGGTGATTGTTCAATTTTACAATGTTCAAATAGTATAGTAAATTTATTAGGTTTTACAAAACAAAATTTAATAGGAAAAAAAATAGAAACTTTAATGCCAAGTATTTTTGTAAATGGACATGCAAAAGTAATATCAAATAAATTAAAAATTTTAAGAAAAACAAATCCAGGATTAAATAAAGCAAGTGATAAAAAACAAATATTTCTCCTTCCAAGAACTAAAGTTGGTTATATTTTACCAGCATTGGCAAAATTTACTGTTTATAATGATGATGATTTTTCAAATACTTTCATAATTAAAAATAAAATTGAAAGTAAAGATCCAAAATCAGTTTATGCTTTTTATATTTTAGCAAAAGATGATTTTACTATTGATTCTTTCTCAAGTTCAGCTTTGACAATGGGATTAACAATGGATTTATTAAAAAAATATGTAGTTAATTTAAATATTTTAGTAAGAAGTTCTGAAAATAATGAAGCTATTAATTTATTAGAAAGATTTAATGAATTTGAAGATGAACCAAAAAGAGTAACTTGGGTATTTCCTGATATAATTTATCCTAAAAATGATAATATTAGAAAAAATGAAGAAAATGTTGAAGAATTAGTAAAACAATCTGAGAAGAAAGATTATAATTTATTAATTACTAAAATGAAATTATTAGATGAAGAAATTGGTTTTTGTTTAAGATTTACTGTACCTGAAACAAAAAGAAATAATACTGATTTAAATGATTTTAAACAATCATCAACTAAGTTAATTATGTATGATATTTTAAAATTAAATTTTGTGAGAACTCATTTAGTTACTCAAAAAAAAAATCCTAATGAAGAATATTTTTCACATCCTAAAACTGATACACCTGTTGTTAATATTACTGATGGTAATAGTGAAAATTTAAATAAAAAAGGGAAAAAAAATAAAAAAAATAAAAATAATAATAATAATAATAATAATAATAGTGAAGATGAAGATGAAGAAGAAAAAAATTCAGGTGATGAAAATAAAAATGTATTATCAAAAGAAAAAGTATTAGAAGTTCAAAGTAGATCTTCACAAGAAATAAATAATTTTATTAATTCTTTAAAATATTATGGAGCAGATATTAATTTAGAAAAACATAGACCAAATAAAGAATTATACCCAGCTGGAAAAATTTCAGAACCAAATATAAAAATATCAATATCATCCTTTGTAAAGAGAATAGAAGAAAAATTAAAATCTCATCCTGAATTTAAAAATATAAAACATAATAGAGAAATTGTAAATTCAGATAATAATAATCAACCAACTCCAGAAGTAAATGAAATAAATACAAATAATAATGTTACATATGATCAAAATCAAAATAATAATAATAATAATATAGGAACTAATGAAGTTAATGCAGATATTTCTTTTTCTTTAAATCATATTTTTAATGAAAAAAGTGTGACTTATATTAAAATTTGTTCTGTTATTATTTTTACTATGATACTTGCTATAATAAGTGTAGAATTTGGTTTGTCTTTATATAAAACTCATCAATGTTCAGAATATATAAAATATTTAGATGATGCATATATTTTATTAAATTCATTTTTATATACAAAATATTTTATCACAGAAGCAATTTTAGCACAAGATAGTAATTATACTGATGTATTAAAAGAAAATCAAAGAGATTATATTTTAAATGCAAAAAATGAAATGGCTGAATATAGACAAATAATTAATGATTACATATCTTTTTTTTCAAATGCAACTGTAAGTTTTAATAAAGAATATAATGATTATATAAATAATGTTCAAATATGTGTTAGAACATTAAGTAATTTAGTGCCAACAACAGAATTAATTTCTTATTCAACTGCTTTAAATAGAATTAAAACTTCAATTTTTTTTGTTAGTACAATAACTGATAATTATCAATCTATTAATATGGAAAATAGAAATGCATATGAATTAATGATGAATTTATTAAATGATTATTTATTAATGATGAGAAATGTTACTTTTATTTTAGCTAAAAATACAAGTGATGAAGCGAAAACTCCTTCAATTTTATTAATTATTTTTATTATTAGTTTTATTATTGTTATTATTGAATTATTTGTTATGTGGAAATTAATAAGTAGATTTATTGATGATAGGGAAAAACCAGTTGATTTATTTTTAACTATTAAAAAAAAGAAATTTGAAGAATTAAAATCAACAAGTGAAACATTTTTAAATAAATTATTAAATAAATTCTTTGGAAATGAAGAAACAGAAGAAGAATCAAAAATAGAATACACATCAACAAGTAAAAATGAAGATATAATAATGATAACAAAATTTAAGCAAAAAAATGATTATAAACAATCAATTAAAAACTCATCAGAATATTTATTTTCATTTATCTACATAACATTATTCCTAGTATTTATAGAAGGTTACATGACATTTAAATACATTTATGTAAACAACGTAATGTCAAATATAAAAAATTTTGACGATGTTTTTAACATAACTCACTATAGTGAAAGTGACTTAATAATAACAACAAATGTATATAAAAGTTACTATTACAATTCTTCAATTCCAATATTAAATGATACAGATACATTATCATATTTTTATTTAAATACATTAGGAATAAGTGACACAATAGAAAAATTATATACAAAAACTTATGAAACTTCCTCATTTTTAAAAGGAAAATATTTAGATGAATTTTCTGATAGAATGGCTGGGAATATTTCTGATATTTTAACTAATGTTTCATCAGATGATCCTGATTATAGAGGAACTATACAAAATGGTTTTAGCTGTGTTTCAACTAGATTTTTTGAAATGAATAAATTTTTGGCTGTTTTATATATTAAACAAAAAGATAATTTGACTGAACCTTATTTTTGTTATAAAGCTAAATTCTCAGAAATTAATAAAGTTCAAATTAATGTTATTAGACCTTGGTATAAATATATGATTACTAAATTAAAAGATTGCTTTTCGGATTTTAAAGAACAGACTGTTTTAATTTTGGATAGTACTTATATTGTTTTACTTGTTATTGTTATTGTTATTTATTTTCTTGTTTGGAAAAGTTATGAAGAGAAGTTGAAAACTTTGTTGAAAACTAGTGTGGATTTAATTAAGTTAATTCCAGATGAAATTAAAAGGGAAATTGTTAAGAAATTAAATGAAGAAGAAGAAAAAAATGAATAAAATTATTATTAATGTAGTTTATTTTTTTTAATTTTATTATTTTTAATATTTCTGTTAAAAAAAATATAAAAAATAAAAAAAAGAATAAAAAAAATC
>Ga0256407_10004532_pt1 | contig 23120 bp, 16 predicted proteins | sample RumenRJG_04DNA_FD_193489 | JGI IMG/M metagenome (GOLD analysis project Ga0256407, IMG submission 193489) | Bovine rumen microbial communities from Lethbridge, Alberta, Canada - RJG_04 | ecosystem: Host-associated > Mammals > Digestive system > Stomach > Rumen | place: Canada: Alberta... | reverse complement strand
ATCCCTGTCCCTCAATAGAGAGTTAAGGATAAATTCCTATCTGCATAACTGTACCACCTACATAGTGAATTTCTGTATCGAACATAAAATCGGAACCATAGTTCTCGGTAGAAACAAGAACTGGAAAGACTCCATTTCATTATCCAAAACGGTAAACCAGAACTTTGTCGGTATTCCTTTCTACAAACTGATGAATATGCTCGCATACAAATGCAAAAGACTGGGAATAAATTTTGTACTTCAGGAGGAAGCCTACACCTCGAAGTGTGATGCTCTTGCTTTTGAAAGCATTGAGAAACATGAAAGTTACAAGGGTTCAAGAATTAAGAGAGGTTTATTCAAATCTTCAGTCGGCAAACTTATAAACGCCGATATCAACGGAGCTTTGAATATCCTCAGAAAATTCCTGAACTCTTCAAAAGGAACCAGTGAATTTTCTGTCTTGCAGAAAATAATTGGTAGCGGTCTGGTGTTCAGGCCCGTTCGGATTACCGGAAACGGTATTGAAGCAAAGTTGTGATCAATACAAGTTTACAACAGAACCTAGTTACTTTGACTTAATAAAATAATATAATATGCGCGGAATATTGTTTGCTTTATTTTGTGCGTGCTGTAATGCAGATCAGACGTAGGATAAGGGCTTCTGAGGCTGATTGCCTGAAGGTGATCCTCTCAGTTTAATACTGTCTTCGGTTAGCCGGGGCTGGTCAGAGGCATATTTTGTGTGAACAGAAAAGTTTGTTTAAATTTCATAAATAGGGTTTTGATATGAAAAAAGTTGGTTTTATCGGTTGGAGAGGTATGGTTGGTTCTGTTCTCATGAACCGTATGGTGGAAGAGAATGATTTTGCCAATATTGATCCGGTATTCTTTACAACATCACAGGCTGGACAGAAAGCTCCTTCCTTCGGAGGAAAAGATGCAGGTCTGCTCAGAGATGCATACAACATTGATGATCTGAAGGAAATGGATATTATCGTAACCTGTCAGGGTGGCGATTATACCAAGGCTGTATATGATAAATTGATGGCTACCGACTGGAAGGGATACTGGATTGACGCAGCTTCAGCTCTGAGAATGAAAGATGATGCCATCATTATTCTGGATCCTGTTAACGGCCATGTAATTGACGATGCTCTTAACAAGGGGATCAGAACCTACGTTGGCGGTAACTGTACTGTAAGTCTGATGCTGATGGGCCTAGGCGGACTGTTCAAAGAAGATCTGGTTGAGTGGATTCAGTCTTCAACCTATCAGGCTGCATCAGGAGCCGGTGCAAGAAACATGCGTGAATTACTGCTTCAGATGGGTGTTCTTTATAACTGCGTTTCTGATAAGCTCAAAGATCCTAACTCTTCAATTCTTGAAATTGAAAAGACTGTTCGTGACGCAATGAGATCTGCAGACAATCCTACCGAGCAGTTCGGTGCTCCACTGGCTGGAAGCCTGCTTCCATGGATTGATGTTCAGCTGGAAAACGGTCAGAGCAAGGAAGAATGGAAGGGTATGGCTGAAACCAACAAGATTTTAGGTCTGTCTCCTGCAACCATCCCGGTTGACGGTAACTGCGTTCGCATCAGCTCATTACGCTGCCACAGCCAGTCATTCCTGATCAAACTGAAGAAGGATGTATCTGTTGAAACAATCGAAAAGATTATTGATGCCCACAATCCTTGGTCAAAGGTTATTCCAAATGAAAAGCCTGTTACCATCGCAGAACTGACACCGGCCAAGGTTACCGGTACACTGACAGTTCCGGTTGGACGTATCAGAAAGACCAATATGGGTCCGTTATACCTGAATGCATTCAGTGTTGGTGACCAACTGCTCTGGGGTGCTGCAGAACCGTTACGCAGAATGCTTAACATCCTGAACAAATAATATCAGTGTGTTAACCGGCTGTTCTGCCTTTGATTAAGAATGGCCGGCCTGGCAGGAAAGAACCAGAACAATAAAAAAACACTTCGCAACAGCTGTATGTGCGGAGTGTTTTTTTATTATTTCATGACACGGATTCAGCCCAGCAGTTTTTCGATCTCTTCCTTGATTGAATTGACACGCTGGGTCAGACTTTTTCCAAGGTAGATATTGTCAAGGGTGGAAAGTGTGTTGGCACATTCCCGCAGATATAGATCTTTCTTGTTCTTATCTAGTTCCCCGCTTGATGCAAGTTTAAGCAGTGCCTGTGCCTTGTTAATGGTTGCATTTGAGTTTGAGGGGGATTTTTTCAGGGCTTCTACAAACATTTCGAGTGCAAGATCGTATTTTTCCTGTTTATAGTACTTGATCCCCTGTTTGTTGAGTTCCTGGTATTTTTCACGTTTTTCATTTATTTTCGGATCTTTCTTATAACAGTCTATGCATGAGACAATGAGAGGATCAAATTTATCACGGTCAGCGTAGTTGAATAAATCTTCGGCATGTTCGTAATCACCGATCTGCCACAGCCCGAGGATAACATTGCTGAGCATTGCTTCAGATTGATTGAGCAGATCGTTTCCCATTGCCGACAGCGTCTTATAAAACAGTTTACGGGCTTTGGGATTGTCGCTTATTGCCAGATCTATACGCGCACGCGAAAAGTCTTTGAATGTATTATAGTCAAATTTGCCCTTGGAAAGTTTCATGTACGGTTCGCACTGGGTCAGAACTGCATTGACATGTTTGGCCAGCTTGTCTATGTTCTGTGTATCAGGTGCGGAGGATACATACATGATTTCCGCCTGAACAAAACCGGCCAGCAGCTGACTTAATTTATTAGGATCATATCGGTGAAGCTCCAGCAGTCTGTTGAAGTTGTCTTTGATTGTGGAGTAGTCCCTTGTTTTCATGGCAAAAAGTAACTGTGTATGAAGAAGGGAACTTGAGTGCGGTGACATCTTGATTGCCTGATTCATAATTTCCTGGGCGCTGGCAAGATCATTGGTCCGGATATACAGCTCAGACAGCCACCGGTAGGACTCAATTACAAGCGGATTTGCCTTGATGGCGTAGTTGAACTCCTGTGCTGCATCCTCGTATTTACCGCTTGAAAGGAGGATCTTGCCGAGTTCTATATGGTAGGCAAGAACATCGGCAAAGTTCAACCCCTCCCTGATGGCAAGCTCTGCTTCTTCAAGCCTTTCCTGCTTTACCAGTGCCTCAGCGAGCATAATTCTTATATCGTGGGTATATATAGAAGGGGAACCGAGATGTTTGAAACATGCATCTACGATAGCCTGGTAATCCTCCTTTTCGATTGCATCGAATATGTCTGACAGTTCGAATTTTTTGAGGTATGCACGGTACAGCCGGATTTTGAGTTGACGGGTATTAAACGGTTTTATGATATATTCTTCCGGCTTCTTTTCAATGGTGCTGAGAACCGTAGCCCGTGAATTGTCGCTGGTCATGATGCACATTACCGATTTTGTCGGGATCAGCCCGTCGTCATACAGCTTGTGAACAAGTTCCCTGGCTCGCTCGGTATCCTCTATGTTCATATTAATTATGTATATGTCGAAGGAACTTCTTCTGCAGATGTTTTCTGCATTGGATGGCGACTGGATAACCGTTATGTTGCCGAGAGTAAAACCTATTTCCTGAAGATTTTTTCTCATGAATGATTTGACCCCGGAAGGTGATTCAATAACTATCACTTTCAGTTTTGAAAATTTAACCAGACTGTTGTTGAAATGTTCTTTTAGAACTGCAGTCTGCATGTCATCTTTAAAAATTATCGGGGTCATATTCGTTAATCAGTGCTTATCTGTATTTATATTTCTTCCACTGTATTAATGTAAACAGGAACAAGATTGGGAGTATTCAATGTAAGTATAACAGCCGCTGTGTGAAAATATTTTGATCTTGAAGGGATATTTGGAAGGTTGGCGGTGATTTTACGGTTATTCCGCAGAAATATAGGTTCTGCCTGCGGCAGTTAAATTTATATAAAGATTTTTTCTGATGTGCCGATAAGGTAATAAGAAGTTGGAGACCGAAAATGTTAACGCAGGAAATAAGAAGCAGATATCTGGTAGATGAACTACAGCTGGGGAATACGCTGAACAATGCGGTTCACAGCGGGTTCAAGGCTCAGTTTGATCTTCTTATTTCCATGCTTTCTTCGGATATTCAGGATGCACCGTGGGTGACCGACCCGGCTGATGCTGCTGAGCGGAGGGAGGATCTGCGCAGAAAATTCGAACTGGGCAATCCGGTAAGACTCCAGAGTGATGATGCTGATCTTGCCAGAGCTGACGAACTTGGAGAACAGTTCAGAGCCGGCGGATTGAAGGCGGTTCATCTCCAGGAATGTCTCAATCCAGAACCTTTGACGTTGAAACATAATGAAATTCCTGATGAGGTTTTAAACCTTCTGTCACCTCTCAAACAGGAAAAATACCGTTACGAAAATGAAGTCGGGAATATTGCACGTGTTGCCTACAGCATGACACCGGAGGAGGTCCTGGATAACGTGGTAGGTGCCCGCGAACTCAAAGATCATTTCTCTGTTGCCGCATAGGTGACTGCATCGTTTTTTATCAATTCTCAGACTTGTTTCCCGCCCTGCAGTTCAGTCTAAACAGCTGCTGCAGACATTGTTGTGCTGTTGCTCTTTTGCCAAGATCTCGTTTCAGATACCTTTCAAATTATTGCTTTTATTTTGTCTATACTGCTATAATTACTGAAAAAGGTTTGTTTGATTTGTTTTTTATTCATTGAGTTGTAACTATGCAGACAGTAGTTTTTATCATCGGAACTATCCTTGTAATGTTTGTTGTCTTTTATATGTTCTATGTTTCGTACAGCAACAAAAGGAAAACTACGAAATTGGAGCGAGACTACAGTGAGTTTGCAAAGAATCTTCCTGATGATGACGGTACCGTAGGGCCGGTAAAAATCAAAAGCAAAAAAGTTGATGTTGTAGGCGAACAGACCGAGCCGAAACCTGCCGTTCCAGCAGGTTCACCTGCCGAACAGAACGAACCTGAAGCAGGTGTAAATGACGGCACCGGCGCAAAATGGGCTCCTTTCTATCAGTTCAATATTCTGGCAAGAGATCATAAACCGTTTACACTGGCCCAGCTCAAGGAGGTTTTTGCTAAAGAGAAACTTACCTACGGCGAGTTTGACGTTTTCTACAAATATGATCAGCAGAATGCCAATGGAAAAAATCCTGATATCTTCAGAGTCGGCAACCTGATTAAACCTGGTACATTCCCTCCGCAACTGTCGGTTAACTACAGTGGAACCGATGCAAATGAGGATTGGAGTACGAAGGGTATCTGTGTAATTATGTTTACTCCTAGTTCCAGAATTGCCGAGAACCGTTTTGTTATGACTCTTAAATTTGTAGAGAATGCAAACAATATGCTTGACGGTCTTGTCTGCACAAAAGATTTGAAACCTATGACCGATGATATAATCAATTCATATCGTGAGCAGTTGCGCGAACACGATCACGTATAGTGTTCCGGCCGGGTTATTTAAAAACAAAAGATAAAGTGATACAGATGTTACCGATGGTGTTGAACTATCGGTTTCTTTTTATATTAAGGAACTAAAGTGCTTTTTCAGAACGATAAAGAAAGAATAGAACAGCTTGTTACGCTCATAAACAGGTATTCTTATGAATATCATACCCTGGGCGAGTCTTCAGTCCCTGATTCTGAATATGACCGACTTTACCATGAACTTAAACAGCTTGAGGCGGAACATCCGGAGTTTATTCTGCCTGAGTCCCCGACCCAGAGAGTCGGAGATGAAGTTCTTCAGGGTTTCGAGAAGGTAACTCATGAAGTTCCGATGCTCAGTCTTGAGGATATTTTCGAAGCTGGGGAACTCGAACAGTTTATCAGCCGGGTTTCCCGGGAACTTTCATCTGAACAGGTTGAATTCAGCTGTGAGGTGAAACTTGACGGTCTTGCCTGCAGTATCCTTTATGAGAACGGGAATTTTGTCAGAGCGGCAACCCGTGGAAACGGCACGGTCGGTGAAAACATTACCATGAACGTTAAAACCATAAAAAATGTACCGCTGAAACTTACCGGTGAGCGGATCCCGACCCGTCTCGAAGTCAGAGGTGAGGTGGTAATGCCGCGTAAAGGATTCAATGAGTGGAACGAACGTGTCCGCAGGGAAATAGAAACAGCTAAAAAATTCAATGCGGATCATCCGAGAAAAGATCGAATAGTTGTTACTGACAAAATTTTTGCCAATCCAAGGAATGCTGCGGCCGGATCACTGCGACAGCTTGATCCCCGGGAGACCGCAAGACGTCCTCTCATGTTCAACTGCTATGCAATCGGAATTATGGAAGGAGTGGATTTACCCGCAACCCATGAGGAAAGGATCAGATATGTGGCAGAACTTGGGATCCCGGTAAACGCGGAAACCAGGGTGGGCAGAGGATTTGAATTCTGCAAATCCTTCTATGACAGCATTCAGGAAAAGAGAGACAGTCTTGCCTACGATATAGACGGAATTGTCATCAAGGTTAACCGGATATCCGAGCAGGAAAAACTCGGATTTGTTACAAGATGTCCGAGATGGGCGGTTGCCTACAAGTTTCCGGCCCAGGAAAAAATAACCAGACTGCTGGACGTTGATTTCCAGGTAGGCCGTACCGGTGCCATAACTCCCGTTGCACGGCTTGAACCTGTAAGTGTCGGCGGAGTGGTTGTCTCAAATGCAACACTTCATAACGAAGATGAGATAATCAGACTCGGAGCGCAGATTGGTGATGATCTGGTGATACGCCGCGCCGGTGATGTCATTCCACAGGTTGTCAGCGTCGTTGCAGAGCATCGTGACGGTTCAAGAGAACTTAAACCTATCGTCTTTCCGCAATTCTGCCCTGTATGCGGTTCAAGAATCGAGAAACTTGAGGAGGAGGTTGTCTCAAGGTGTTCCGGCGGACTGTTCTGCAGTGCCCAGCAGAAGGAGGCGTTGAAGCATTTTGTTTCCAGAAAGGCCATGAATATAGACGGACTGGGTAAAAAAATCATCGATAATCTCTATGATGTGGGAGCGATCAGAAAAATAAGCGATATATATTCCCTGACCTCTGACGTTCTGTTTGCCACGCTGAAAACTGTTCCTAAAACAGAGGAGGAGATAACTCCTGCAGAGGAACTTGAACGGGTGAAACAGCAGATTGCCGTTATCAAGGGAAATGAACCAGACCGGCTGGCAGCTTTTCTCCGGGCATTTCGTATTCCTAAAGGTTCAGGTAAAGGTATGGTTATGCCTCATGAACTGGACGCACTGGCTGAATATTGTCAAACTTTTGATAATGTTCTTAAAATTACCAAAGAAACTCTTAGTTTTATTCCAACAGTGGAAAAAACATCATATAGTGGAATAACCGGCTTTTTTAAAGCTAGCAGACAGGTTAGTAAACTGCTGGATGCAATAGCTGCATCTAAAAACACCAGACTGCCGAATTTTATTTATGCCCTTGGAATAAGAGAGGTTGGAGAGGCTACAGCAAGAGATCTGGTGAATTATTTCGGAACATTTGACAGGATCCGTAATGCAACTGTGGATGAACTTCAGCAGGTTCCGGATGTGGGATGCGTTGTAGCCAAGCATATTGTCAGATTTTTTGCCGAAGATCATAATATTATGGTTATCAGGGAACTGATGGATTGCGGGGTTAACTGGCAGGAAACGACCGATTCTGATAAAGCCGGAAGTGATCTGCTTGCAGGAAAAACCTATGTCCTGACAGGAACTTTCCTGAATATGTCGAGAGATGAAGCCAAGGAAAAACTGCAGTCTCTCGGTGCCAAGGTCTCCGGATCTGTGTCATCCAAAACAACTGCTGTTATTTATGGTGAAGATCCGGGATCTAAAATTCAGAAAGCCCAGAGTCTCAACGTCCAGGCCATACCGGAGCAGGAATTTTGGCAACAACTGGAACTGGATTTAAAACCTCATGAATAAAATTCGCTTTGCCGTCACCGTTGTTTTGGGCACTATTCTGATGTCCGGATGTAACACCAGCGTAAACCGTTCGGACGAACTGTTCGCCAGAAACAGCCATGAACTGTATACATGCAACTCTCTGCTGATCCATGAAAAGGTTGATCGGATTGTTGAAGTACCGCTGGATAACAAGGAAAAGGTTTCCAAGAATAAAAAACTTGGTAAAATATTTACGGAGTTTGACAAGGATATTCCGTATGAAATGGCCAAGTTCAAAAAACATCTGGAATACCTGAAGAATCACCCCCGTCATGTGCAGTCGGTGCTTAAAAATGCCTCCGGCTATATAGAAATGATCTATGATGAGGCCAGAAAGAATAAACTTCCACCTGAGGTTGTCATAATACCTATGATGGAGAGTATGTACAACCCGAATGCAAGAAGTCCGGGCGGGCAGGTCGGAATGTGGCAGTTTACCGCGCAGACAGCACGGAATTTTGGTCTGAAGGTCGCAAAAGGGATTGATGAACGCAAAGATCCGAAGAAATCCACCAGGGCGGCAATTAAATACCTTGCCTATCTGTACAAAATGGTGGATGGTGATCTGGATGTGGCCGTCGCCGCATACAATGCCGGTGAAGGGAGGGTACGCCGTCTCTACGAAAAAGGTGATTCCTCAAACCGCCATTCAAATTATGATAATGTAAAAATGCCGGATTTTACCCGCGGCTACCTGTATCATCTGTTCGCATATTCAAACTATCTTCAGAATATTGATCTGTCGAACTTCAAAATGCTGCCGACAACTAAAAAGGTGGTTAAAAAGGATATAAAACACACCTGGGTTTCCATCCTTGACTTTGCCAAGCATCATGATAAAACTGTCCGTGAAATAGAAAGCAGAGAGATGATAATTGATAAAAAGGAGCAGGACGGCCAGGTATACTGCGATATCAAGTTCAGCGAGGATTTTGAAGGCAGTAACTGATAACGGAGAAAACATACATGAAAGAAGTTGAAATTTATACCGACGGAGCCTGTTCGGGGAATCCAGGCCCCGGAGGATACGGTGCGGTTCTGGTATATCAGGGACAGGTCAAGGAAATAAGTGACGGTTTTCCTAAAACCACCAACAACCAGATGGAACTGCTTGCTGTAATAAATGCTCTTAACGCACTCAAGGAACCCTGCAGGGTGTCTATTACCACTGACAGTGAATATGTGCAGAAGGGAATGCAGATGTGGCTTAACGGCTGGAAGAAAAACGACTGGAAAACCAGAGAGGGGAAACCGGTGCAGAACAAGGAACTGTGGATGATCCTCGATCAGCTGATCCAGCGCCATGAATATACGGTAAACTGGGTTAAAGGACATTCCGGCCATCCGCAGAATGAAAGATGTGATGAACTGGCAAGAACCGCTGCTAGTCTCCACCGGGATCCCAACAAAGTAGATAAACCAAGATACTAGTAAAAAAACAGACAACACATTATTTATATGACAGAAAAGAAAAGAACTCCGTCTCAGACGAGATGGCTTAATGAACACTTCAAAGATCAATATGTGCAGGAGGCGCATAAAAACGGGTTTCGATCAAGGGCTCATTTCAAACTTGAGGAAATCCAGCAGAAGGATCACATTATTAAACCAAACATGTTTGTGGTTGATCTCGGAGCTGCTCCGGGCGGATGGTCGGAGTATGCGGTTAAATGTATCGGAAAGAAGGGCAGAATTATCGCCTGTGATCTTCTTCCGATGACTCCGATAACCGGTGTTGATTTTATTCAGGGTGATTTCCGTGATCAGGAGGTTCTTGATAAAATTAAGGAATTGATCGGTACAGACAAGGTTGACGTAGTACTTTCAGATATGGCGCCCAATATGTCCGGAACCCTCGGGGTTGATCAGCCGAGGGCCATGTATCTGGTTGAACTTGCTCTTGATATGTGCAGGGATGTGCTCAAATTCGGAGGCTCAATGGTGGTAAAGGTTTTCAACGGCGAAGGAACTGAGGATTACCTTAAGCAGGTTCGTTCCCTGTTTACCACTGTAAGAGTGAGAAAACCGGATGCCTCCCGTTCAAGATCCAGAGAAGTTTATTATGTTGCAACCGGATTCAAATTAAATAAACCGTAGATCCGCTAGAGGATGCTTCACAATTCGGGGCATTTATTGATATGAATTGATCTGATATGCTAAAATTGAGATATTTGTCAGAAAGTGTGCAAAAAGGATTGATAAGAAAGAAAGTATGGCAAAGCATATATTCGTATGGCTCATAATTGCTGTTGTGATTATGTCCCTTATACAGGCAATAAATACCAGCGAACACGCCGGTACCACAATGGATTACACCTCCTTCTACAATGCCGTTGAAAGCGATCAGGTTGCTTTAGTAACAGTTACCAACGGCAGAAACATAATCGGAAAGACCAAATCTGATGCATCATTTAATACCACCATCCCTATCTATGATGAGAATTTGATTAAAACTCTGAAGGATCATCAGGTTAAGGTAATAGGTGAATTTGAGGAGGCCACCGGTTTCTGGGGAAATATTCTTATTTCCTGGCTGCCTGTTATTCTGCTGGTCGGTGTCTGGATTTATTTTATGCGCCAGATGCAGGGCGGCGGCAGTAAGGCCGTAAGTTTCGGTAAAAGCAAGGCCAGAATGCTGACTCCGGATCAGATTAAAACAACATTTGATGACGTGGCCGGATGTGATGAAGCCAAGGCCGAAGTTGCTGAGATCGTGGATTTTCTCAGGGAGCCTGACAAGTACCACAAACTCGGCGGTAAAATCCCTAAGGGTATTCTGATGGTGGGTCCTCCGGGAACCGGTAAGACACTGCTGGCAAAGGCGATTGCCGGCGAGGCCAAGGTTCCGTTTTTCTCCATATCAGGTTCCGACTTCGTTGAAATGTTCGTCGGTGTCGGTGCGGCCCGAGTAAGAGATATGTTTGCAAAGGCAAAGAGCAGTGCACCTTGCATCGTATTTATTGATGAAATTGATGCTGTAGGACGTCAGAGAGGTGCCGGACTTGGCGGCGGCAATGATGAAAGAGAGCAGACTCTCAATCAGATGCTGGTTGAAATGGACGGATTTGATGAGAGAACCTCAGTTATTGTAATTGCTGCAACCAACCGTCCTGATGTTCTTGATCCTGCTTTACAGAGACCTGGGCGTTTTGACCGACAGGTTTATGTAACCCTTCCTGATATTAAAGGAAGAGAGGCGATTCTGAATGTTCATATGAAAAAGGTTCCTCTGGCAAAGGATGTTGACGCTGCGGTTCTGGCAAGGAGTACTCCTGGATTCTCAGGTGCCGATCTGCAGAATCTTGTCAATGAGGCTGCGCTGTTTGCCGCCCGGGCCAATCAGAGAATTGTCTCCATGCATGAATTTGAACTTGCCAAAGATAAAATCATGATGGGTACTGAACGCAAGTCCATGGTGATGAGCGAGAAGGAACTTGAAATGACGGCATATCATGAGGCCGGCCATGCAATCATCGGAAGAATTGTTCCGGAACATGATCCTGTCTACAAGGTGTCGATAGTTCCTAGAGGAAGAGCACTGGGTGTGACCATGTTTATTCCGGAGCAGGATCGCTGGAGTCAGTCACGTCAGTATCTGAACTCCAATATAGCGTCACTGTTCGGAGGTCGTATAGCCGAAGAAATTATTTACGGCAAGGATCTCGTTTCAACCGGAGCTTCGAATGATATTGAGAGAGCTACCGGTATAGCCCGCAAAATGGTAACAAAATGGGGTATGTCGGATCGTCTCGGCCCGATCCTCTATGCAGAGGAGGAAGGGGAGGTGTTTCTCGGCAGAAGTGTAACCAAGAACAAGCATGTATCTGATGATACCGCCAAAATTATTGACGAGGAAGTTCAGAATATCATGTTTACCAATTATGAACTGGCAAAACGCATTCTGAATGAAAATTTAGATATTCTTCATGCTATGAAAGACGCTCTTTTGAAGTATGAAACCATCGATTCGGCACAGCTGGATGATCTGATGGCCCGCCGTGAGGTCCGTGAACCGCAGCAGGAACGCGGTGAGGCAAAGGAACCTATGGATGACAAGCAGTTTGACAAGGTGAAGGATGCCGGCAGAGATGATGTAACCGTGGTTGATGTCAACAGCGGATCATCTTCTTCGGATAATTCCCAGAACAAAACCGGAGATTCGGCTTCGTCTCATCGCAGTTCAACTGTTGAAACTGACAGCTGGGATGATGTGGACGATTCGGAATCAGGCAGGAAAGACGGTTCGAATGAACAGGATAAGTCTGACGATCAATCAAATAAATAAGCGGAACTGAAACTGTCATGTTAGAAAAAAGAATTGAATACAAAGGAAAAAAACTGGATTTGTCACGTCCAAAGATAATGGGAATAGTGAATGTTACCCCGGATTCATTTTCCGACGGCGGACAGTACAACACTCTTGAACTTGCTTTTGAACGGGTTAAACAGATGGTGTTGTCCGGTGCTTCGATCGTAGATGTGGGTGGAGAGTCTACCAGACCGGGCTCTGATCCTGTTTCCGAACAGGAGGAGATTGAACGTGTGGTCCCGCTGGTGGAGAAAATTTCCCAGGAACTGGATGTATGGATCAGTGTAGATACCAGCAAACCGGCAGTTATGAAGGCTGCTCTTGATGCAGGTGCGCACATTATCAACGATATCAGAGCTCTTTCCGAACCGAAAGCTGTGGAAGTTGTAGCAAAATACAAATGTCCTGTCTGCCTGATGCATATGCAGGGGGATCCTAAAACAATGCAGGATGATCCTCATTATGAGGATCTTATCGGTGATATTTCATCCTATTTATATGAACGTATTGACGCATGCCTGAATGCCGGCATTTCCCGTGAACAGATTATACTGGATCCCGGGTTCGGTTTCGGCAAAACGCTGGATCAGAATTACAAGCTTTTGGGCCAGCTTGATCGTTTTCTCTCTTTCGGTCTGCCTCTGCTGGTGGGAATGTCCCGCAAGTCCATGATCGGAAATCTGATAAACGCCAAAGTGGATGACAGACTGGTGGGCAGTATTGCCGCACATCTGTATGCTGTTCACAAGGGAGCCAATATCCTGCGTGTTCATGACGTGAAGGAAATGTCAGATGCGCTTAAGGTTTATCTGTATGCTGATCAATACAGTAAAACAAAGAAATTGTATTAGAGGTCGTTTATGGAAAGAAAATATTTCGGTACAGACGGTGTTCGCGGTGCTGTAGGTGAGTTTCCTATTACACCTGAGTTTGTACTTCGTCTGGGGTTTGCAGCCGGAAAGGTTCTGGCAAAAAAGAGTTCCAGAAGAGTTCTGATTGGACAGGATACCAGAATTTCCGGTTTTATGCTGCAGTCTGCTCTTGTTGCAGGCCTTTCTGCAGCGGGTATTAAATCAATACTGGTCGGTACAATGCCGACACCGGCAATCGCTTATTTGACCCGTGCATTCAGATGTGACGCCGGAGTGGTGATAAGTGCCTCTCACAACCCTTATTATGATAACGGAATAAAATTCTTCTCCGGGTTCGGAACTAAACTTCCTGATGAGGTAGAACTTGAAATTGAAAGTCTCCTCGACAAGGAACTTAAATGTTCTGATTCCAAGAAACTCGGACGTTTTGAAAATATAGAAGATGCTGCCGGTCGTTATATTGAATTCTGTAAGAGTACCTTCCCGTTTGATAAGGATTTATCACAGTATAAAATTGTTCTGGACTGCGCAAACGGCGCAACCCATCACATCGCTCCTGCTGTTTTCAGTGAACTTGGTGCAAATATTGTAGCTAAAATCGGATGTAATCCTGATGGAATTAATATAAACGATCAGGTTGGTTCAACCCACCTTGATAAGCTTATTGCCACTGTTTTGGAAAAGAAGGCTGATTTAGGTATTGCATTTGACGGTGACGGTGATCGACTGATGCTGGTTGATTCAGACGGTACAGTTATTGATGGCGACGGTGTTCTGTATATTATCGCCAGTTATCTGAAGGATTTTAAGAAATTGAATGGAGGAGTTGTCGGAACTCTGATGTCTAATTTCGGACTTGAACTTGCATTCAAGCGGCTTTCTATTCCGTTTTTACGTGCTTCAGTAGGCGACCGCTATGTACTGGAAAAACTTCGTGAGCAGAACTGGCGCCTGGGCGGTGAAAATTCCGGACATATCATAAGTCTGGATCATACATCTACCGGAGACGGTATCATATCTGCACTGCAGGTGCTCAAGGCTCTGGTTCGTACAGGAAAAACTCTCCATGAGTCCCTGAAGGGGCTGTCGATGATGCCGCAGGTTCTTGTTAACAAGAGATTTGTTGAAGGTATGGATCCTCTTCACGATCAGAATGTTCTGGCCGCTGTAAAAGAAGCAGAGAGACAGTTGGGAGATAACGGTCGTGTGTTACTGAGAAAATCCGGAACAGAACCCCTGATTAGAGTTATGGTCGAGGGTGCTGATAAAGAGCTTGTTACTAATCTCGCCAATATGATTGCCGAAAAGGTTTAATCTCTTCGAACAAGATCGTTTTGACTTGTTTCTTTAAGCTGTACCAATTCACGGAAGATTATTTTTGTGGGTTGGTACAAAAGCTTGACTGATTTGTTTTTTCAAACTAAACTTAACCATCAAAATAGGATATGTGTCAGAAGTGTTTCTGTTATATTCCTAAGTGTATGGAGAATATTTAAGGTTTTATTAATATGTACGGTGTTTTATTAAGTTTGTATTTGATTGTAGCAATTGCTCTGATCGGTTTTATTCTGTTACAGCACGGTAAGGGTGCAAGTATGGGGGCATCATTCGGTGCCGGAGCTTCGAATACTGTTTTTGGTTCCGTTGGTAGCGGAAACTTTTTAACCCATTCCACTGCTGTTCTGGCAACTTTGTTCTTTATTATAAGTTTGGCAATTTCTGCTCTTTATGCAAGACAGGACAATAATGCCGGTAAAGTAGATTTTGAAAATCTCCAGGAAGCGGCAGATCAGGTAGAAGTTCCAACTGATAAGAAAGCAGATGCATCTCTTCAGGTTCCTGCAGAGAAGGTGAATGATGTTAAGGCAACAGTTGAGCAGAAGGCTACTGAAGTGAAAGAAGCTGCAGAGCAGAAGGCTACTGAAGTGAAAGAAGCTGCAGAGCAGAAGGCTACTGAAGTAAAAGAAGCTGCAGAGCAGAAAGCTACTGAAGTAAAAGAAGCTGCAGAGCAGAAGGCTACTGAAGTAAAAGAAGCTGCAGAGCAGAAAGTTGCTGAAGTAAAAGAAGCTGCAGAGCAGAAGGCTACTGAAGTAAAAGAAGCTGCAGAGCAGAAAGTTGCTGAAGTAAAAGAAGCTGCAGAGCAGAAAGCAACAGAAGTAAAAGAAGCCGCAGAACAGAAAGCTGCTGAAGTAAAAGAAGCTGCAGAGCAGAAAGCAACAGAAGTGAAAGAAGCTGCAGAGCAGAAAGTTGCTGAAGTAAAAGAAGCTGCAGAGCAGAAAGCAACAGAAGTAAAAGAAGCCGCAGAACAGAAAGCTGCTGAAGTAAAAGAAGCTGCAGAGCAGAAAGCTGCTGAAGTAAAAGAAGCCGCAGAGCAGAAAGCTGCTGAAGTAAAAGAAGCCGCAGAGCAGAAAGCTGCTGAAGTAAAAGAAGCCGCAGAACAGAAAGCTGCTGAAGTTACAGCTGCTAAAGAAGCTGTAGAGCAGAAAGTAGCAGAAGCTAAAGAGACTGTAGAACAGGCTGAAGCAGAAGCTAAAGCAGTAACTGAACAGAAAGCGACCGAATAAGATAAAAACATCATTAAATAGGTTGCATAAACGATAAAGTAGTATATAATAGCCTGCGTAAGTTGAGATTTGGCTTACGCAGCAAATATAAGAACGTGCATGACTGGTGGAATTGGTAGACACGCAGTCTTCAGGTGGCTGTGCCGCGAGGTGTAAGGGTTCGAGTCCCTTGTCATGCACCATTATCAAGTTTCCTTTCTTTAATATTATACAAAGTTCTCATTTTTTTATTCGATCAAAATCTTTTATTTTTTGCTTGTTGCTTGTGATCCTAAGATCGCGGTCGCAGATCTTACACTATTTTAAAATTGTTAGAAGATCTAATATTTGATCGTAAGTCTTTGATTTAATTAAAAATAATTCCGAAAGCAGCTTTACTTTTATCTTATAACCGTGTAAGATATATATTACACCATTTATTTTATTTTCGGAATAATACTATGGATCTTGAAGAAGCTTACGGTTTATTAAATAACATATACGTCAATTTCAGTAAGAGCGCTAAAAGCTATTATGTTTATTCCTATAGACCTCAATACGATACTGTTACCAAAAGAACCTTAAAAAAAGATGTCACCAGTATCGGTAAAATATTTTCAGAGACAGGATTGGGAGAAATAACATTTAACAGTAGTTTTCTGAATGCACATCCCGGTTTTGTTAATCTTTCAGTTGTTAGAACCGGGAAAAATAAAATACATATTGAAACAAAGAATACTGACAAAGCCGCATCAACACAAAAATCAGAGTCCATTCTAGATGCGAGACATATGAAAATAGGAGCTTCCTACTTTATAAGTGAAATTTTGAAAAAATCGTATTCCGGAAGGACCTTAAAATTTTTGCTTGATAGCAAAAAGCTTACTAAGATTCAGTATGAACAACTAAAAAGCATCCTGATTTATGCTATTTATGAGGGAGTTAAGCATTTAGGGGGGATCGAATATTTTATCCGGGATCATGTTGTTCCTTATCAGAAAAATATCAATAAAGATACAATTCAGCGAATATACGATGTTTTGACGAGTGAATTTATTATTGGGTTTTACAAGAAAAAGCAGGAAATAATAAATGCAGATTTGTCTCAACAGAAAAGCTCACTGGCTGATCGGCGTTACATCGCTCTTGACGGTACTAATATTGATGTAAAATCTCCTAATCTGAATAATGCTGATTACGGCAAATCCAAAAGTAACAACAGCAATCCAATCATAAACTTTATGTCTTTGATTGATCAGGACACCGGAACGTTAATGGGACATTGCACATATTCAGGCCATACCAACGATATCTCTACCCTTGAAGGGGCAGTTAAACAACTATCATACTTTGGATGTAAAAACTATGCCATCGTAGTGGATAGAGGCTACTGGTCAATCTACAACATTAATGTAATGTACAACATTAACCTTGATTTTGTTGTTCATGTAAAAATCTGCCACAGTACTGTTAAAAAATTCATTGAGAGGAATATTGGTGATTTGGCAGTAGGTAACGGTTGTATCAGAATTGAGCACAATAATGAAATTAACTACGGCAGACGATTTGATATGGAATGGGCGTTTCATGATCTTAAAACTCACAAAAAACGACGAAAAAATATTTATCTGTATGCATTCTACAATTCTGAACTGGCAGCAAAAAATAAATCAGATCTGGAAAACAAAGTTAGGGAACTTAACTCTTCATACTCTGATTATCTGGAGGCTGTAAATAAAGCTGTTGCGGATCACAAGAAAAAACCTGAAGAACCGACTTTGTCGGACTATTATAAGGAACTTGTAAAAAATGGCATTCTGTTCTTTAACTCTAAATTCAATCGTTTTGATTTGAATGATGTAAAAGCTTATAAGTACTGCCAGGGCGGAGGTGTATGGATTATTGCTTCATCAATGAAATTAGATTGTGAAAAGATATTTTTATTGTATCGCCAGCGTAACGAAATTGAGGTTATGTACCGTTACTTTAAAAATCATGTTGATGCAGATACTTTAAAGGTAAGTTCTGAAGAACATTTTGATGCAAAATTATTTATTGGGTTACTTGCCTCTGAATTTCTTAACTATGTAAAACTAAAAATAAACAAATGGAATGAAACAGCTATACAAAAAGACAAGGCGCAACTCAAAGATAATTCTTTTTATATGACTTTCAAAGATCTTGATACATTGGAATGTATATATCATGATAAAACAATCATTCCGACTACCAATATTTTAAAACGACACGAAAATTTATTTAAAGCAATGGGAATTGATCCTATCGTTTTGCAAAATACCAAGCTAAAAACGGCAACATTAAATGATGATTTAGGATTAGTAGCCAACTAATAGTTTCGTGTAAGAAAAAAAGTGAGATCTTAGGGATGAATAAATTATGAAATGATATTTAGAATGGTGCTCGATGAGGGACTTGAACCCTCACGCCGTTAAGCATAGCCACCTCAAGGCTACGTGTCTACCAATTCCACCAACCGAGCGATGCGAGCATTATAACACAATTTTTTCTTTATGCTAGAGTTTTATTAGCTTATTTTAAATTTTGTTTCTTTTAATTAAGAAAAAAAATCGCTATAATTAAATTAATCGATGACGAGGGTTTATTTTTGTACAGAATTCTTGTTAAGACCCCTAATCTTAAAGAAATAAGATATACAGAAAAGATTAGGACAAATCGCAAAAGGTGTGAGGAGGCCACGATTTGGATCGTAGCCTTTTTTATTTGTTAAAAAAATGAGGTTAATTTGGCTGTAATAAAAGATCAACTTAAAGATGTCATCCAACCTACAGTGGAAGGCATGGGTTTTATTCTTTGGGGTATTGAATTTAAACATGTTGGAAGAAAATCTTTCCTGACTGTCTACATAGACAAAGATGGCGGAGTTACGATTGAAGACTGCTCCGATGTAAGCAGACAGCTCAGCAGTGTTCTTGATGTCGAGGATTTGATTACCTACGCCTATGATTTGGAAGTTTCCTCTCCGGGAATGGACAGACTGTTTTTTGAACTTGAACAGTTTAAATCCTATATCGGTGAGAAAATTGAAGTTGAACTGAATATGCCGGTGGATAACCGAAGAAAGTTTAAAGCAACGTTGGTTTCTGTGGCCGACAATATTGTTTCTGTAAAATTGGACGACGAATCTGTTCTGGATATTATGTATCCTAACATTAAGAAAGCTCGTTTAGTGCCAGATTATGATTTTAGCAAAAAGGAAGAGAAGTAAATGGATAGCAAAGAGATCGCAGGTGTAGTTGAGTCTGTTTCCAACGAAAAAGATTTACCAAAGGAAAAAGTGTTCGAAGCTTTGGAGTTTGCGTTAGCGGTAGCTACAAAAAACTTCCTTGAAAAAGGTGATATTCTGGTAAGAGTGCACATTGATACCAAAACATGTGACTACAAGGCATATCGTCGCTGGCTGGTTGTTGAGGATAAGCAGATTTCCAAACCACTGGTTGAAATTACATTGTCTGCTGCAAAATTTGATGATCCTACCAAAGAGGTTGGTGACTACGTAGAAGAGGAAATTGATCTCGAAGAGGCCAAAACCAAAAAGTCAGGATTTGATCGCATCGCAGCTCAGACCGCAAAGAATGTTATTGTTCAGAAATTGAGAGATGCCGAAAAGGAAAGAATTATCAATTCCTTTAAGGATAAAGTTGGTCATATGGTACAGGGAACTGTAAAGAAAAAGTCCCGTGATTCCATTGTTTTAGACTTGTCCAGCAGCAGACAGCGAGGCATGAATGCAGAGGCTGTTATGACTCGTGACAACTGGCTGAAAAATGATAATCTTTCCATGAATCAGCGTGTAAGGGCGGTACTCCTACCGTTTAATGAGCGCAGTGGTCAGTTGTCAGTAAGCAGAACCACCAATGAATTTTTGATTGAACTGATAAAGAATGAAGTTCCTGAAGTTAATGACGGATTTGTAGAAATCAGGGCTGTTGCCAGAGATGCGGGCAACCGTTCAAAGATTGCTGTTTTATCGAAAGATAAAAGAATCGATGCTGTAGGTGCCTGTGTGGGCATGAGAAAAACCAGAATCAACGCCATTCTCGAAGAATTGAGCGGAGAAAACATTGATATCGTACTCTGGGATGCAGATCCTGTACGATATGTGTTCAATGCAATGGCTCCTGCCAAGATTGAAAAGGTTTCAATCAATGAGGAAAACCACGTGATGGATCTGTCTGTTACCGCTGAAAACAAACCTTATGCAATCGGAAAGAGCGGAGTGAACGTAAGACTGGCAAGCAAGTTAACCGGTTGGAATATCAACGTGTACTCCAATGAAGAGTTCGATCAGAAACTTAACGGTCACAATGCTGAGATCGAAAAGATTTTCATGGAAAAATTGAATATTGATGAAGAGTTTGCAGAAGTTCTTGTTAGAGAAGGTTTTGAAACTCTTGATACCATTGCCTATGTTGATCCTTCTGAACTTACTGCAATTGACGGTATCGATGAGGATATTGCCAACGCTTTACAGGAGAGCGCCAAGGCTGCGGTTGAAAGTATTAACAATGAAGCTAAGGATTTGCTGGATGTTGAGGGTGTTGATATCGCCATTGCAACTTCTCTCATAGAGAAACAGATAAAAACCAAAGATGATCTGGCAGAACTCGCAACAGATGAACTTATGGATATTTGCGGAGTGTCCAAGGAAAAGGCCGGGGATATTATTCTAGCTGCTCGCACTGCTTGCCATTGGTTTGATGAAGAGTGATAAGGAAAGGGAAATATAATGACTGAAGATAAGAAAACACTTAAATTATCATTGGGTGAAAGAAAAAAAAGTAATTCCAACAATAAAACTCTAATCAATGACGGTCAGTCTGTTCAGGTTTTTAAAAAGAAGAAACATGTAATAAAACCGCAGGGCCCTTCTCCTGAAGAAGTTGCTCTGATGAAGGAACAGGAAGAAGCCCGTATTCAGGAGCAGAATCGTAAGCTGGAAGCAGAAAAACAGCGTAAAGAGGCTGCTGAGAAAGAGCGTCTTAAACGTGAACAGGCTCTGAAGGCAAAGAAAGAAAACGAGTTGAAGCAGAAGAAAGAACTGTCATCTGAAGAACTTGAGCAGAGACGTTTGAAAAAAGAGGCCGAGGAAAAGACCAGGGCTGAAGAACGTGAACTGGCTAAAATTCAGGAAGAAAACGCACGAATCAAAGCTGAAGCCGAGGCTGAAGCCGCCCGCAAGCTGGCGGAGGAAAACAGTGCCCGCTGGGAGCAGGAGGAGAAAGAGCGTAAAACTGAGGTCGATAGTGACTACAGTGTTTCTTCATCAAAATATGTTAAGGAAGCTGAAGAAGAACTTGATCGCGAGGAAGAGAATAAATCCCGCCGTCGCAACAGCTCTTCAATGATGAAGAAATCCAAGGGCGGTCGTGAAGACGAAGATCGGGAAGAAAGAAATTCCAACCGTTCCGGCAGGAATAGTAAGCTCGGTAAGCATCACAAGGGTGCAGTTACCAAGAATGCTCCGATACAGAATCAGCACGGTTTTGTCAAACCGGTTGCTCCGATAACCAGGGATATTGTTCTCTCCGGTCCTATTACTGTGGGTGATTTGGCCCAGAAAATGGCTGTTAAGGCGGTGGAAGTAATCAAGGTTCTTATGAAGCTTGGTGAAATGGCTACAATCAACCAGTATCTTGAAGAGGGTACCGCTCAGGTTGTTGCCGAGGAAATGGGGCACAAGGTTGTAATCAAGAAGGAAAACGAGTTCGAGGAATCAGTTTTGAACGAAACCAAGAACACAGCTCCTTTGGAAACCAGACCTCCTGTTGTTACTATTATGGGTCACGTTGACCACGGTAAAACCTCCCTGCTTGACTTTATCCGTAAGACCAAGGTTGCATCAGGTGAAGCTGGTGGTATTACACAGCACATCGGTGCTTATCATGTTGAAACCGATAAAGGATCCATAACATTCCTTGATACTCCGGGCCATGCCGCGTTTACCGCAATGAGAGCCCGCGGAGCCAAGACAACTGATATTGTAATTTTGGTTGTTGCCGCCGATGACGGTGTAATGCCGCAGACCGAGGAGGCAATTCAGCATGCCAAGGCTGGTAATGTACCTATTGTTGTTGCAATCAACAAGATTGATAAGCCGGAAGCTGAGCCTGAGCGCGTAATATCTGAATTAAGCCGCCTGGGTGTGGTTTCTGAAGAATGGGGTGGCGATACACAGTTTGTCAAAGTATCGGCAAAAACCGGTATCGGTATTGATGAACTTCTGGATGCAGTACTGCTGCAGGCTGAAGTTCTTGAACTGAAGGCTCCTAAGGACGGTTATGCAATCGGTACTGTAATTGAATCAAGACTGGATAAGGGTCGCGGTCCGGTTGCTACAGTTCTGGTTCAGTCCGGTACTCTCAGACAGGGTGATAATATCCTGTGCGGCATGGAGTACGGACGTATCAGAGCTATGCGTAATGAACTCGGAAAGGATGTAAAAGAAGCAGGTCCGTCAATGCCTGTGGAAATTATCGGTCTGTCAGGCGTACCTGCCGCCGGTGATGAAGCTGTTGCAGTTAAAGATGAAAAGAGAGCCAGGGAAGTTGCTCTGCTGCGTCAGGAAAAGATCAAGGCGGTTAAGCTTAAGAAGAAAGTTACCCTTGATAAACTGTTTGAGGATCATTCCAAGGATACCATGGTTCTGTCTGTGATCGTAAAAACCGATGTACAGGGTTCCAAGGAAGCTATTATTGACTCGTTGAATAAACTTTCAACCGACGAGGTTAAGGTAAATATTATTTCCTCCGGTGTTGGCGGTATTACAGAAAATGATGTCAACCTTGCAATGACCGGTGAGGATTCCAATGCAATCATTCTCGGTTTCAATGTCCGCGCTGATGCTCCGGCCAAGAAACTTGCGGAAACCAATCAGGTTGAAATTCGTTATTATTCAGTAATTTACGATTTGATTGATGAAGTTAAATCTGCGATGAGCGGTATGCTCAAACCTGAATTTAAACAGCAGATTGTCGGTATTGCCGAGGTTCGTGCTGTATTCAAATCTCCGAAATACGGTGCTATTGCCGGATGTATGGTTACTGAGGGTAGCGTGAAGAGACTCAATCCAATCCGTGTTCTTCGTGACAATATTGTTATCTATGAAGGCCAGCTGGAGTCTCTGCGCAGATTCAAGGAAGATGCATCTGAAGTATCAAAGGGTAATGAATGCGGTATCGGTGTAAAGAATTACAACGATGTTCAGGTTGGTGACCAGATCGAAGTATACGAAGTAATTCAGATTAACCGTACAATTTAATTTTAGTGACTTTGTGAGGATAGTAAACGATCCATAATAACCTTTAAGGTAATTATGGCTTTTGCTTAGTCTAAGTGATTTCACTGAAAAGTGAATGAACTACGTTATGAGAGAATGAATTTATGCAAATAAATTCAAATAGTTAC
>Ga0256407_10004531_pt1 | contig 23123 bp, 24 predicted proteins | sample RumenRJG_04DNA_FD_193489 | JGI IMG/M metagenome (GOLD analysis project Ga0256407, IMG submission 193489) | Bovine rumen microbial communities from Lethbridge, Alberta, Canada - RJG_04 | ecosystem: Host-associated > Mammals > Digestive system > Stomach > Rumen | place: Canada: Alberta... | reverse complement strand
AACTCGTGGCACAATGCTCTACGCTCTCAGAGTAGAATGTTTCCTCCACATCATCAATATCCATGTCGTCGGTTGCTTCGTCAAGAGCGTCCAACGTGTCCTGTCCGCTCGTCGCAGAACGTTTTACAAGTTCCTCAAGCGTCTTGTATGCTTGGTCGCGGAAAAAGAAATCACTCAAACTCTTGTTCCAGTAAATGTTGCTGATTATTACTTCTGCTTTCATATCTTTGTCTCCTATCTTTTAAGTTAAACTGCGTATTTATATGGGTTAAGCCCTACCTTCTGTGCTGCCTGCAAGATGCGGACACCGCACACAGTGAAGAAGTTCTCAAGGAACTTGTCTGCCTTCTTGTCCTCGGTGCTGCTCAACACACCCCACTTGACACCAAGCAACAATATGTTATGGTTGGTGTAGTCGATATTGCAGCAACTCGGAAGACCTCGCAACCACACGCCTATGCGCTCAGCAAGGTTAGGAAAAAGACGCTTGTTGTACTGATAATTGAACTCCTGCTCGAAGCAGTCAAATAAGAATTGCAACGCATCTGCATCGGTGTTGAACTCAAGACCTTCGTCCGCTGCTCGGCTGCTGTTCTTGATGCAGTCGATAACATATACTAACTGAACACCATTGCGTCCGTTCTTTGCTCTCTCTGTCAAATTTGCTTTTGTTGCCATAGTCGTAATGTTTTAGATGATGTTGTCAACAATATGATAATATAACTCTACATAGAATGGTTCGCTGCGAAGGATACCTAACATTTCCTTCCTGTCTGCCTTGCGCAACCTCTTGAAGTCCTCTATAATTGTCTTGCGACCTCCACAATTACAAACAAACCAATCAGACCATACATCCGCAAGTCCGTATGCGTCTAAATTCTTGCACTCGTTTGCTTTCGCCAAACCTTTAATTGTGTATGCCATAACTTTATGTTTTATGCGTTAATACTATTAGAAAATTCTTGCGTATAATTTGCCGCCTCTGCCTATCGTGACGTAGGCATTAACAGCAAATAACCTTTCAATGTCTGCCAACTCACAATTACGATGAAATGCGAGACCTCCATTCTCACTACATGGAGATATTAATACACTATAATCTCCGTATTTATCCTTTCGAGTTTCTGCACAAGTCTTAGTAGGTTCATAACCACCTACAAGACTCTCGTTCCATAACCTGCAAATTTGATTTGCTAAACTCTTTTTCATTTTTAGTCCTCCTGCTTTAAAGTAATACTATCTTTGTCTTTCCGTCCTTGACGAAGCCACCTGCACCGCCAAAGTTTTCTCCATTGATACTATAATAGTCTCCATACTTCTCCGTGTGCTTTATTTCGCACGTTGCTGCCTCCAGCTTTTCCTTGAGGCTGAACGTGCCGAATGCACCATGATATGCACCACCATATACAAACCTGCATCCGTCCTCGACTAAATAGTCCTCGACTGCCTTGCATAACTTATCTGTACGTCTCTTCTGATTTGTCACAAAGAAATACTCCATGCTCGGAGTACTGAAATAAAAACCTGTCATCATAATTTGCCCTCCAAACTACTCATTAATCTCATTTAATATTCGCATGATTAATAAATCATGCTTAACTGTTAAAATAAAGCGGTCAGATACACCGACCGCCTTCAATTCCTCTATATCTGCCATATTACTGCCTAAAAATAAAACTCTGTGAATACTTCCTTTGTGCCCTTAAAAAAGTGCTCGTGGTTTACATCTGCAAACTTGCAGCATGAATAAGTCCTGCTGCCTTTGTCGTACTCGCCACGTACCCACACGGCACGTTCTGGCACATCCTGCTCTCCGTAGTCCTTCAGCGTGAAGTACTCACCTGCTTTGAGGTCTTTAATCTGCTTTCTCATAATTGTATGTGTGTTGTGGGCGCACGCCACTACTAATATTAAACGTATTTATTATTTTATATAATTAATATATATATGCGCACACGTGTATAGTGTACGCACCTGCTGCTTACTTGTTCAGCTGCTGAGACTGGGCAAGTACCTTAAATAGTTTGTTAGGTGTCCATGAAGACACCTTGCGCAATACGGCCTCCTTCTTGGTTGCCTTGCCGTCCTTATCTCGCTCCACGACTTTCCATCCCCACAGGCCGACATAGTCAGCACCTTTTTTATCCTGTCCGTGCATCTGCTCAGGCACGGCTGCAAAGAAGTCGGCAGGGGTAACCTTGCCACCTTCAAGACCTAAGGCCTCGAATACGGCAGCATATCCAGACTTCAGCATATCTTTACGCTGAATGTCTTTTAATACACGGGAAATGCTTGTGTACTCCTTATTACCATTACGCAACTCTTTTGAAACACTCTTAATAACCTCGTTTGCATTTGCAATAAAATCGAACTTTGTCATAATCTTTTGCACCCCCACACTAGAGCGGGTGCGCCTGCACTAGATTGATACTAAAATTAAAATTGTGGCCGTGCCTGCTTTCTCTGCAGGTACACAGATTTATTTGTCACGGCCAATATGTTACTCGCACCTTTGTTTTTCAGCATTTCGCCTACTCTTTTCGTCAATGTTAATGTGCGTTTCACGTGAAACATTTTCTGTTCCCATATAGTGAAACACACAAAAATGCGAGATTATCTTTTTTCTCCGCCGAATTGTTTTCGCTTTGCTATGTTCCACGTGGAACAATTACCGCAAATTGTAACTTGATTTACCCCAAAGGTTGATAGCCTTTTGCCTTTTCACCTTCCTTCGCTTTAGGTATCATTTGTTATGTTCCACGTGGAACACCTTTGCGAGTATTGCACAACTATATTGTTGTGTACTTGTGCCTTTTTGCTAGGAGCAGTGTCCTAGATACTTCGTTTTTACCTCACGAATAGACAGCTTTTCGCCTATAGGGTTCTATCACACCTTATAACTTCATTTCGAAGCTTGTAAACTTTGTTTTCGTTTACATTTGCAAAGGTAGTGTTTTTTTCGTTACTTGGTATTTTTCTTTGCATTTATTAACATATAATTTTATTCTTTTTTTATAACTGTCTGAAAATCAAGTATTTACGATTAGTGTTATATTTACACCGAATTAACGTATATTCACAATTAGTATATATATAATATATAATATATAATATAACATACACGTGTGTTATTATATATATATATACTATAGAAATATTATTATTATATTATTCTTATTCTGGTATATTGTTATTATAGTATATCATAGTACTATAGTTATTGTTATTGTAACTAGTTAGTATATTATAGTTATTGCTATATTATATATCTATAGTTAGTATATTATATCATAGTGTAATATTATGATAGTATAGTATAGTATTACTATCAGATATATTATATATATCATCATAATATAGTTATCATATTATAGTGTATTATAGTGTATATTAGATTATCTATATATAGTATAGATATATTATGCAATTAGTTCATTTTTTTTTGTTAAGGCGTTTTTTTTCTTTCTGTGTAATATCATGATAGTGCACTATTGTACCATCATCACATTATGATGTAGATTTTTTTTCTCTTTTCTCTTTTTTTGCCCTGAAAATCGTCGAAAAGCCCCGAAAAGCGCTTAAAACGGGGGTGTATCATTTTTTAAACGAACATTTGAGAAATGATACAGGGGTGGGGGGTAATTCGGTAACTCGTTTCGTTTGGTGCAAACGTTCCATTTTTTTTGAAGAAAAATTTTTTTGAAGAAAAAAATATAGTAGTATTGTGTTTAGTTGTTTGTGTATATATACGTGCGTGTGTGCGTGAGAAAGCAAAAAAAACGTGTAAAGAAGATAATTTTTGTGTAGATGCAACGGCATAGAATATCGAAACTTTACGTTTGAGGTCATTTTTAGGCTCGTAGAACGCTTTTTGTGGTGTTTTCCTTATAAGTTACCACGTGACGAAAGAAAGTGTCTTAGAACGCTTTAAAATGGCTTTTTGTGTTTTTTAACCTAAATCTTGTTAATGTTTGGTTGTATGTACACTAAAAACATGTACTTTTGCATCATCAAACTTTAATTTTATATTTTATGGATAAAAAAGTATTTGAAAAGGCTATTAGTCTTAATTCCAAGAAGAAGAGTGTTGAGGAACTGCTTGGTCGTTTTGAAAGCCAAGACCGTACAGGCAACGATGTTACCGTTGTGTTTACTAACGACCGTTGTATGAAACCTATCGCTAATGAGTTTCGTGAGGTTTTGAGGTGTCTTCTTGCGGACTATGAGCGTGAGATAGAGGAATTATAATTTACTTTTGCGAAAGGTTTCACAAGATATGGATTTTGGTAAATTCATTCGGATTGTAACAGGAGGTGGTACACGTAGTGAAATATATTCCATCTATGATGCGCTTGTTGATTACCATAAGAGAAACGACAATATTGATTTTTGGAAAGAGCATTTCACTTAAACAAAAGAATTATGGAAAGAGTAAAGATTTATGCGAAGACGGTAGAGGATGCCGCAATGTCTCAGATTGAAGAAATGAGCAAATGCGAGGCGTACAAAGACTGTATTATACGCATCATGCCAGACTGTCATGCAGGAAAGGGCTGCACGATTGGTACGGTGATTGAGGTAAAAGACCGCATTGTGCCAAATACGGTTGGTGTTGACATCGGTTGTGGTATGTATGTGTGCGAGATTGTTTCAGAGGACATAGATTTAAGTCGTCTTGATGAAGTTGTAAACAAGTATATTCCGTCAGGGTTTAACGTACACGATGTTCCTGTTCGGTATTTTTCGCAACTTCCTTCGCTATTATGTAAAGATGCCGTAAAGTGGGATTATATCCAAAGGAGTGTAGGCACACTTGGTGGCGGCAATCACTTCATAGAGGTTGACAAGGATTCTAACGGAAATTATTTCTTGGTTATACACTCTGGAAGCCGTAATTTAGGCGTAACAGTATGTGATTACTATCAGAAGATAGCCGAAAAGGAATGTGGTATCGACCCAAATGAGCGTCAGATGCTTATCAATAAATTGAAATCTGAGGGTAGGCAGCGTGAGATAGCGGATGCGATTAAGAATCTTCGCCCAAAAGTTAAGAATATGACGCTGGCATACCTTGAAGGCGAGTCTTTTATGGATTATCTGCATGACATGGAGATAGCACAGATGTATGCACGTATAAACCGTGAGACGATTGCTGAAATCATTTTCGAGAAGATGGGGTGGTCTTTTGCTGGCACATTCCATACAGTACACAACTATATTGATACAATAAGTATGATTCTTCGCAAGGGTGCAGTTGAAGCTGGCATGTACGACCGCTTGATTATTCCGATGAATATGCGTGACGGTTCTCTGTTGTGCAAGGGTCTTGGGAATCGAGATTGGCTTTGTTCTGCGCCTCATGGTGCAGGTCGTCTGATGTCTCGCAAGCAGGCTTTTGACACGTTAAACATGGATGATTTTACCAAGAGTATGTCTGATGTTTATACTACAAGCGTGTGTCAAGAAACAATAGACGAAAGTCCGATGGCATATAAGCCGATGCAAGAGATAATTGATGCGGTAGGAGATACCGTTGAGATTCTTGACGTTATCAAGCCCATATATAATTTCAAGGCAAAAGGACGATAACAATTAGGTTATCGGCAACATTCACGATGCCGAATAAGCACGCCAAAAACGTCTTATTTTGCCGATTTTCTCGCACGTGCGCATGTGTATATATTTCACTACTTAATAGAGTAGTTACCTTGTTTAGTTGTTAGCTATATATGTATATTTGTTAAAGAATAGCATATGAACGTTAAATTTTGGTTTGATATTTTGTGTTAATGAAAAAAAATATTATATTTGCAATATGATTATTATTTAAAGATTCTAATTGTTAATTTGAATCCATAGCGATGAATTTAAACTATTTAACATTCACTGAGGTTCGTGAGAATATCAGTGTTTTTAGGAAAAGTTCTTTGGCATGATTATATAAGTGGTTGATGATTTGTTCATGTATGTAAGCTAACGGTTCAAAGCATTTTCATTAATGATGCTTATGGTGAAATCGGTTAGAATCCGTTTGTTCCGTTCATATAGTGTTATGGCATACATGATAACCATATTATCGTCAATCGTCATCAGAGTATAGTGAAAAGGTACATCACGGGGAATATTGAGCTTGCGGGTTATATAGTGAATTAAAAAAATAAAAATTTAAAATAAGATGAAATGTTGTTTGGATAGTTTTGTCATTAGCTCAATTTCTCAATTTGGGGTTCGATTCCTCATACTCTGTCTATTGAGCCGTTCTGTATTGTTGAAAGACACCATACTTGATAGGCTTTTTAGATGTATTCTTTTAAATTAAATATAAGACGACTACAAATCTCTGTCATGTTTGTCTGTGAAGATAGACTTGATTTTAGGGTGAGGCAGCAGTTTTTTCTTAGTTTTTTCATGGTGGTTATTATATAATAAGACAATTCTTTTCTCAGGGTTTTACAAATTACTTTATATTGCTGTCCTCACCCTTTTTAATAAGACGTTGTAGCGATTGGTATCGTGGTGGTATTATACCATCGAGCTATAAGCTTTAGGGGTTCGATTCCTCTTTTCGTCACTATTTTCCGTTTTTTTGGTGTGGTGTGTCTTGCGTTGTCTTGGCGCACCTTTTTTAGAAAGGGAGTTTGTGTAAAGGTAGCACGTGAAATTTTGGCTTTCAAAGCGGAGGTTCGATTCCTCTACCCCCTACGATGAATTTAAAATATTATTTTTATTATGCAATTTGAGTTAACTGGGAAAATAAAATCAATCTTGCCTACGCAGAGCGGTCAGGGTAAGAATGGAGAGTGGGTCAAGAATAGTTTTGTCATCGAGTATTCCGACAATGGATATGTTCAACAGCTCTGTCTTGACGTAATCGGTGCTGACAAATGGGATAAGATGAAGTCTTCCATAGTTGTAGGCAACGATGTTTCATGTAAGTTCAGTGTCTCTAGCCGAGAATGGAACAACAAATACTTCACTTCTTGTAATTGTTGGTATTGTTCGTCTCTTGGCAACTTAAAGAGTTCCCTTGATAGCAGCAATTCTTCGTCTACAATCAATCAGTCTTCTGTCGATGATTCGAATGACAATCTTCCGTTTTGAGTGAAGAAACTAATAGATACGTTACATCTTGTTCGTGTATGAATCTATGAGCGAAGAACGAGATAACATGTTGCAGTCTATTTTCCGTTGTTATTTATTCAAGTTACATGGAAAGGCTGACAAGTATGGTCTTGGCTGTTGGTTTGATAAGACATTGGAAAGGAATTTGAACGGTGAATGTTCTCCTACTGAGGAAGAATGTGATATGTTGGCCAGACTTTGCGACGATGACCGTATAACTCGTGATGAGATACCTAATGTAATTGGTAAATCCTATAGGAAATGCTGTTCTGATGGAGACTTTAACAAGGTTCGTAAGCTCAAGAGGAATGGCGAATACTCTAAGATTAGTGCGCTTTTGCTCAAGAATGACACCAAAAAAGGTTAACGGATGTTAAGCATTTGCGTATTTTAAGAATTGTGTGTATATTTGCATGCAGAAAGTAAATATTCGATGCGTTGACAGCGACAATAGACGCAAAGTATTAAAGATAATGTTATAACAACTTTGCCAAAAACAGACGGTAAGAAATCAGAGTCGCTGCTGAAAGTATTACCGTCTGTTGGCTTTTAAACAGCGACATATATGGAACATCATTTTAACATTTACGTTGCAAAAGATTATGGAATAGAAGAAGCCATACTATTGCACAACTTTTACTTTTGGCTATCTAAGAACGCTGCAAACGAAAAGCATTTCCATGATGGTTTGTATTGGTTCTACAACAGCAAAAAAGCTTTTGTAGATTTGTTTCCTTATATGAATGAAACCAAAATATTTCGTTCAATTAAGAAGCTCGAAGGAAAAGGTATTGTTGTAAAAGGCAATTTCAATGAGGACAAATGGGTTAGAACAAATTGGTATGCTATAACCCAAAAAGGGTTGTTGTACCTACATTCAAAGGGGTATTCTATATCGGATTTTTCTGCATCATTGCAAAATGACACATTCGATAGTGGCAAAATGAACGATGGAGCATTGCAAAACGAACAATCTATATTAATTAATAATAATACAGATACTAACACAAATAATATACAAGAAAAAGAAGATATTATCATATCTTCTAAAAAGAAAGCCAAAAAAGGAATCGACATATCAATCGTTTCACCCGAAATGCGAGAGCCAGTAGAAACATGGCTTGCTTACAAGAAAGAGAAATGCCAATCGTACAAACCTACAGGGTTCAAGACATTCTACAAGAAACTTTGCGAACTTAGCGGTAACAATCCACAAGTTGCTATGGCAATCATTGAACAGTCTATGTCAAATAACTATGCAGGGATATTCCCACTTAAAAACAATAACTATAACTATGGAAGAGAAACAGTCACCGACAGAATTAAGCGAACTCTTGCGAACGCAGAGGAGTTCAAGAAACGCATCGACGCCAGTATTGGCAAACAAGCCGAAATGGATTTCGGAGATGAAAAAGATGTATGGTAATTTTCCTCAACTTAGCAACAAGTTCTCATATCTGAACAAGAACAGGTTTGTTTCAAATGAATTGGATTGTTTTAGGAGATACAGTCCTTCTCTTGTTCGGATTGATATTGCTTACGGAAAAGGCTCTGCTGCGTCTTGGCTGTTTAGTATCTTGCAAGGGATGTTTGTTTTCTTAGGAGTTACAGAAGAGAAATTCGGGAAAGAGCAGATATATAACCTTGCTTGTAACATATCAAACCAATATAAGACATTGAAGGTCGTTGAGATACTTCTCTTTGTATCAAGATTTGAATCTGGTAAGTACGGTAGATTCTACGGAGGAGATTCTTATGCGCTCGTAGTAACGGAAGCTATCAATCAATTCATGGAAGAGAGATGCCATTATTACGAAGAGATTGAGAAGGAGAAAGAAAGAAAGACTATTGGAAGTTGGAAAAAGAACGCTATAACTTTTGAGGAATACAAAAAAATGAAAGAAAGTCGTGGTGAGAAAATATCAAAGGAGCTTGAAAGCTTTTTGGGTAATGATTGAAATATTAACTTTTAAATAAATAAAAAATGGAAATTATAGAAGCATTAAGAATTATCGCCGAAAAAATTGGCAAGGATGAAAAGTCATCTATTTTTATAAGCTACACAAACGAAGATGGCGTATTGACTTCTTTTGTTGGTAAATCAAGTGACATTCAGAAAGGAATTGCGCGCGGGATTCATGATATGATGCGCAAGTCGTTGGGGTTGAGTATGGAAGAGTTGAAAGAATCCGACGATTTCGCAGGTGTATATGCTATCATTAATGGTTGTATAGAAGGAATCTCAGAATGTAAGAAAGAAATTGATGAAGATGACGTTGAAGATGAAGAGAAGTCACTTATTGACTTTTTGAAGTTTTGCGAGAACGAGGTGAATAAAGAGAAGCCAAATAAAAAGCGCCATAAGAATAAAAAACATAATATTTAAGTTTAAATTGTCAGCCCACGGGTTTAAACACCTGTGGACTGAGTTAATGAAATGGATATAATATCAACACAAGTAGGAGGGACACATTACGAGGATATGAAGATACCTCCTGTAGAGTATATAAGAGCCAACAATCTTGACTTCTTCGATGGTAATGTAATAAAGTACGTAAGCCGCCACAGACGCAAGAATGGAGCTGAAGATATATTAAAGGCTATGGACTATTTGAGAATGATTCTTAAATACGAATATGGCAAAAACGTTTCAATTTGCGCACAAGGCTTTGAAAATGTTTCGGATAAGGAAATTATCGACCGTGGTGTTTAAAGGTCTTAGAACGAAAGAAAATGGCTTTAAAATTTATTTTAGCGTTATAATAACAGAAGTAATATGTTAGAAATATCAAATGTAATTGTAAGCGACCTCAAGGAAAGTGTAATCGCGTGTCGTAACGCTATGCGTCTTACTCCTCCTGAATATACAGAAGAAGAGTTCAAGCAGTCTCTTCCCAGAGCTATTAATCTGGCTAAGCAAGGAGGTGGCTCAGGTAATACTACTTTTAGATGTGGAATTAGAGTATCTTTTGATTTGAAGTACCCTAACTATATCTCTCCTGAGTTACAGAGGTATCATTTCCTTGATATTGTAACCTCTAGTAGCAAAATGCATAAGCTTGTGAAAATGGATATGGATGCTTGCTTTAACAAGTACGTTACTCTAAATAGTAAAGCACAGATGAAAGAACTCATCAAGGAATACAATGAAGCAAAGGAGAACAACGGAAGCAAAGAGGTGATATATGGAGCCTTTATGCGAGTAATCTCAAATTGTCCGCAAGGTATTGAGTTGTTTATGCGTTGTTCCACTAATTATGAGCAATTAGCAACTATATACAAGCAAAGAAAACACCATAAATTAAAAGAAGATTGGGGTGCTTTCTGTAAGTTTATAGAAGAACTTCCGTATTCTAAAGAACTAATAATTTGTAAATAATGGATATAAATTTTTTAGGTCATATCGAAGGCATCAGATATACAGACAATGCGGTCATAGTTACTGCAAGTGAAAAGAGGCAGGGCTATAAGAAGAAGGACGGAACTGTAGTTGATGACGATTTGCTTACATTTTCGTTCATTTTCAAGCCTTACTTCAAAAAGTATATCGCTGAACATTTTGGTACGAATATGCTCGTGAAGATAAAGGGATTCATGCTTCCTTATTCTAAGGACCATCAAGGAAATATTATTGAAGGGTTCACGATATTTGGTCAAACGATAGACCGAGCTGCATATCAGACCACAAAGATACGTGCTGAAAAACGTATGATAAAGGAATCTATGGGTTCAAGTATGGAAAAACCTAACTTGGATGAATTTATCAAGCCAGATTTTTAGAGTGTTTTAATATAAATGTTTAATTAAAAATTTAACAGAATGGCAACAAAGAAAAATGTGCAGCCAAAAGAGGTTGCAGAAAAGAAGGTTAAGAAGGTAGTAAAGACAGCTCGCAAGGCTTCGAATGTAGCAGCTACTACAAAGGTAGATGAACACACTTCCGAGTTAAAGACAAATTACGCTGCATTGAGCGAGAAATACAATGAATTGTATAAGAAGTATGAGGCTGCTTTAAAGAGAGCGAAAGCTGCCGAAACTATCCTTAAGACTAAGGATGATTATCTAAATGTTGTGAAAGTTGAATTATCAGCAGCGAAAAAAGAATTAAAAGAAGCTCGCAAGCCTTGGTATAAGAAACTATTTTAATTAAGAAGAAAAAGCCCCTACCCTTTTTGGATAGAGGCTTTTTTTATGAAGCATACGAAGGCTCCTCAAGGCTATGTAGAGGTATTTCTCCTATGATGTACGAATTGTTGCCCCTATTAAGTTTTATATTCTTTTCTTCTGTCTTCTCAGTAGCGACGCAATGAACTTGTCTCTTTGCGTATTTGCTCTTTATCCAAATATCTTTATTTGTCATATAGTCCAAGAACGAGTTATAGACAGAGCTTTCGTCTATATTATGATTCGTAGCGTATCGTTTACTTACGATGAACGTTACTTTTATATCAACATCTTCCCTTACGATGATTCCGTCATCTGATGTAATCATAAAGTCTGTACCTCCAGTAAGCCATTTCTCCGTGTATACATTTATTGCTTTACCCTTAGAAAAAAGGCCGCTTATACTTAGGATTCTTACTCCATCAAACAATGTGGATATTTCATTCCACGCTCCATTCTCTGTATTCTTTACGTAGTATATATCTTTGCCTTCTGTGTTCATAGCCGCAATTCCTTTCTAAATTCTTTTATTTCTGAAAAGTTGAATTTCCCTTCTTTCACTTCGCAATCGTCACTATACTTATATATAATGATTTTTGAGTCTTCTGGAGCGTCTTCTATCGTCACTTTTGATTCGTCAAATAACTTTATATTTACATAATTGCATCCGTCGCATACTAAGTGAACATCACTCTTGTTACTGATGTAAATGGTAGGACATTTTGAAGCATTTACAACTATTTGAGGACTATTGCACCACATTATATTCGTAATGTCGGCTGTTATATCAAAATCTCTGCTGTAACCAACATACATCTGATATGTATAACCGCCAACACCTTCAACATCGTTAAAAGTGCGCTTGCCGTTGACGAACTCTCCGAAATTGGAAAGTATATAACCTTTGCTTAATCCCATGTGCTCATAGCATGCATGGGACAGGTATGGTAAGCTTTGTTGAGATAGCGCTAATTTCATAAGCATTTCTTTGTCATTACCGCACTTCCTCCATGCTGTGTTATATTCACAGCATAGAGGTTGTCCGTTTATCTTTCCTAACAAAGAGTTCTTTCTGAATTTTAACATTTCATTTTCCATGTCGTAAAGATATATAATTTTTCTAAAAGTCTGAAATAATTAAGACAATAATTCAACATTAAACGCTCTTCCGCTTGGATTTAATACTCCTTGCAATGTACTGTTTATACTCTGTTGTACTTGGTAAGACTGCTGCAATTGAAGGAGCATTTGAGCTTGCATTCCTAATCTTTCGTCGGAAGACAAATTGTTTACGGCATCTCGGATTTGCGTAAGAAGGTCAGTATGCAAATAGACTTGCTGTGATACCCCGTTCATATAGGCTTCCAACGCCCCTGCGGTATCTTCTGTGACACCTTGTATTCCTTGCTGTAAAGCTGATAGATTTTGATTCTTATCTTGACCAAATGAGTACCAATTTGTAAGAGAATTTTCGAGTTGTTTAGCAGAATCATACATTATATCATGGCCTGTCGTGTTCATGTAGTTAAGAGACCATTCGTTGTATGCTTTTTCTGCAACTTCAAGTTCTTTCATTTTTTTATTTGCATCATCCTCTGCGTCCTTTCTGTATTGGGCGATTCTTTGCTTAGATATCTGAACGCTATCGTCAAGCTTATTTTTCTCTCTAATCTCAGCAGCGACTTCTTCGTCAGACAATTTCTTTAACTTCTCGTTGTAAGAATAAGCCTCTGATGCACTTTTGCTTTGTTTGCCAGTCATTTCGTCTTCCTTCTTTTTAAGCGTGTCCATGACACCATCCCAAGCTCTGCTCATATATTGAGTGACGATAAGCTTTAGAATCATATTGTCAATCATTTCATCCCACTTCTTACCGAAAGCATCCATGGCATCTTCTCCGTTCTTGAATGCTTCTACCATGGTCTGTACTAATGACGTGATACCATCTCCAGCACTAGATATGCCGAGCAAATCGTTTATTATATCTTGTGATGATTTACTTACTTCGTTCTTTAAATCGTCTATCTGTCCTTCAAGAGAAATAATCTTTTGTTCGTCTCTGTTCTTTGCTTTCCTTGATTTCTCTAATTGAAGTTGACGCTGCAACTCTGCAAGCTCTAGAGCCTTCATTGAAGATTGAACTGATTTCGCTCCAGATGCTGCAACTCCATAATAACCATCAACTGTATTCGTAAGATTCTTGTATACATTATTCAATCTTGAGACTTCTAACTCTGATTGCTTTATCTTCCTACTTATATCTTTGTCCTTTCTAGAGAAAATTCTGCTAACTAAGTCCGTTGCGCCAGCAGCAATAGCACCTATGGCTGCGCCCCAAGGTCCGCCAAAAGAAGCTCCAACAGCTGCTCCTTGACCAGCAGCTTGCATATTGCCCATGATGTCATTCAATGTATCTGATGCAGCAGTTTGATTCTTGCCAGCAAGAGCTTGCATCATGTTATTAAATTGCTCTGTTGCAGCTTGCGATACAGCTATGGCCTTGTTTATTCCACCTACAACCTGTTTTGAATCTACTTTGCCAAATTCTTTCTGCTTTCCTACCAAATCTGACAATTGGTTTTTAAGTCCATCGTATTGTTTTAATTGGTTTTCATTAAGCTTGCCATTTTTTTTCCTGACTTCGTCTAGAGCTGCTATTTTTTTCTTAACATTATCAATGGCAGGTTGCATATCTTCGGCTCTTTCCTTTGCTTGCGCAAATGTATCAATTAAAGTCTCAAAAGGATTACCGCTCTGTAGCTGCTTATGCAGAGCATCCAAGGTCTTGGTGATTTCTTTACTCTGTTTACCACCGAGATTCTTATGCTCTTTTTTGTATGCTCTTATGCTTGATATAAGCATTTTTATGGATTTGTTTGTCATTCCTGCAAGATTACCAGTAGCTATAAGCCATTCAGGACTTTTCTTGAACTCCTCAAACGCCGTTTGTGCCTTTTGTTCAGCCTCTTGTGTATTTATACTGATTGTTAATTGTATTTTGGCATTATCACTGCCAGCGACTTCACGGGTGAGTTTTTTTAATTTTTCGATAAGCTTTTGCTTCTCATCCTCATCATCTTGAATGTCAATTTGAGTCTTTAGCTCTTTCGCATTACTCTTTTGTTCATTAGTTCCGAACTTTTCAACAAAAGAAACTCTCTCTCTATTAGCTTCGTCGCCTATTTGTTTTATTTTGTATTGATATTCAGAATACTTTTCTAATAATTTGTCATAATTCTTGAGGCTAGAACTAAGCTCCTTGTCAAGTGCATTGTTGGCATCCTTATAACTCTTCTCAATCATGTTGAAGTAGCTCTCCTCTAGACCTCCAGAGATAGTATTTCTTCTAAGCTCTTCTATTTGTTCTTTACTAATATCAAGAAGATTAGGAAGGTGTATGTCCTTTTTGCGCTCTTTGAAGTACAAATTAAGCTCTTCTGTTAATCTTTCGGCATATTCCCTTGCGTCTTTTGGTAGATTTGTTATGTCAATTTTTAGCGCATCAGCGAGTGCTTTGCCAAGCTCAGGATTTTCTTGAACAGATAAAGAAAACTCATATTCATCCTTGATAGAAGACAACTCACTTTCTACCATTTTCTTCGATACAGTTGCATCATGAGCTTCTTTATCTACGCTTATATCCTGATACTTCATTTCCAAGTCTTTTAGCTCTTTAGCCTTTACGTTCTTGGCCTTTTTCGCTACTTTGATTTGGTTATCAATGAATTCGAGCAGTTTCTCTTGGTCTTGTGCGTTCTTGAAGATATTTGTGCTGAAAGTAGGTATACCATTCTTTCTGAATATCTTATTAATATCTTCAATGGTATTGCCGTATCTTCTCGTAGCCGATTCCAAAGCTTTAGTTGATGATACTCCTGCGCTCGTCAGCTTATCATAATGACTTCTTATTTTGTCTATTAGCTGTATTTCGCTATTGAACGCTTTCTGTAATTCGCTTTCTTGCTCACGCTGCTCTTTTAATCTTTCCCTCTCAGCTTTAGATTTCGCTCTTTCTGCTGCTTTCCTTGCCTTCTCGTTCTGTTTCTCTTCCTTTGGCGAATAAGCATCTTCCTTGATAAGTTTAGCACGCTCCTTCATTAGATTGTTTATATCTATCTGAGCTTGCTTATAGTTCTTACTATTCTTGTTTACTCTTTTAAGTCTTTGTATTTCAGTGTTTATTTGGTCGAGTCTGTCATCGCCTGCCTTCAATGTGTCATATAGACTTTTCTTATCTTCGTCAGAAGATATTGTAAGCGGGATGAAGATGTTCATCAAATTGGCATTTTTCACGTATGCTTTCAGCTTGTCGAAAACATCCTTGAATGACTTTTTGTGCTGCCTAGCGAATCCTTGTGCCCACTTCTTGACATAGTTATTCCATTCTTTAGAATGGTAATTCATTGCTTTCTTTCCATTATCTGTCATTTTATTGTAAGCAGCAGTCAACTCGCTAATATGCTGTTCTTTAAGGTACTTAGTGAAGCTATCCCAATAAGGTCTTGAAGCGTCAAGATTCTTTGAGAACAATGCCTTTTGAGTATTTAGAGATTCCAATCTAGCCTCGATATCAGCACGTTTATTCTCATCCCTCGTTAGCGCAAGTGCCGCTTTCTCGTCTGCAATGCGAGCATTTAATGAAGCACGCATCATCTTTGCCTTACTACTCTCTGTCGCTCTTCGCAGAGTAAGTTCTTGGTCTGCGTTTAGCTTCTGTTGTGAAATTACTTGCTCAAGAGATTTATTGTATATCTCTAATACCTTTGTAGGGTTATCAGCAGCTCCCAATGTTGCTATAGTCTTTTCTATAGAATCCGTAAGGGTCTTTACGCCATCATCAACACGTTTTAAAGCTACTTCGGTTTCCCCAAACTTTTCTGGAAAAGCAGCCGCAAAAAGCTTTCCCATCTTTGTTTTGGAAAAAACAGTCAAATAGAAATCAAATAATGATTTTTGTTTGTTCTGTGCATTTTCTAGAGCTATTTCGTAGTCTTTAATATTTTCGATAACACCGTCTGGAAGAAGCCAAGCATTCCACCATGCCGAATATTTTTGGTCCACCTTTATAGCAGTATCACCTAATTCCTTCATTGCAGCATTTACGGATTGAATATCTTGTAGGATGTTAAATCCTTCACTAAGTCGTTGACTTACATTCTTTATCTGCAATAGTCTAGATATGTATTCTTCACTTGCGGATGTGGCATTTTCGATTTGAGACTTCATGTCAGTCCATGCTTTGTTCGCTTCGTCCTCGTTAATATCAACGTGCGTAGAGAAAGTAATAGTTTTACCATTTGCATTTTTTACGTTGGACACTTCTGTTACTCTGTCTCTTAGCTCTTTCGCATTCTCGAGATATTCTTTTATGCTATTGTAATTTTCCTTTGCTCCATCAGCAAGGTCTTTATTGAACTCCCTGACTTTTTCGTCTGCTTCGGTAAAAGATTGATATATGCTAGCACCAACTGCTAACAGTAGCATAGGCCAGTTTGAAATCAATGCAGCTCCAATAGATTTAAATGCAACAACAAGGCCTCTTGCAGCCATCTTGCCACCAAGCAAAAGTATATCAAGACCTTTTCTAAACCCTGTAAATCTGGCGAGTGTTCTTACGGAAGCAGCGTCCAAAAGCCCCATACGTACAATAGAAAGAAGAAGAGTTCTGTTGGTTTGATTAGTAAGGACAAGCCATCGTGCTTGTTCCGTAGTTATGTTCCTTAGAGAAAGTGCTCTTCTGTAATCTTCTGCCGTAGCAAGCTTGTTTGCTTCAACATACTTTAATGTGGCAACGGTCTGCTTTCCAATAGCAATATTCGCTAACATCTGTGCGCCCTTCACAACACCAAAAACTACAGCAACTGTTGTAAGAGTATTCTGAATGCTTCCCCAAGACAAGAATAGCTCCTTTAATAGTTTGATACTTGTAACCAAAATTCCTTGGTTTGACTCTCCTATCTCATTGAGCATGTTGTTGTACGCAAGTGTTAGGTTGGCTAACTGTGTCTTTAATGTGTCAGCCATCTTCGCTTGGAAATTAAAGAATCTGCCACCTTCATCAGTCATTTTGTTTACAACACCCATGACATCTGTATAGCTGACCATTTTGCCCTCCATCTTTTCGTACACATCACCAGTTGTCACGAGTTTTCCTTCTAACTCTGAGTAATAATTAGCAAGCTCTTTAACAATAGGTATGCCAGCATTCGTGAACATACGTGCGTCACGAGAATTAAGATACCCATACGCTTTTATTTGTCCTAGGGCATAAGTCATACGCTCCAAAGGTACTCCGACGGCAGAAGACATGTCGGCAAGTCGTCTTGTTGTGTCAACGACATCTTTTGCTGCTATATTATATGCGGTGAGCTGCTTAGCTGCATCAGATAATTCTATCAGAGTATAAGGAGATATAAGAGACATCTGAGATAGCTTGTTGAATATAACAGTTCCTTTCTCTGCATTGCCGATGAGTATACCAAGCGCTCTTTCGTTCATCTCGTATTGCGCACGTACTTCTGTCAATCCCCTTACGAATTGAGTGAAAGCACCTACAGTGAGATAAAATGCAAGTCTGTTCTTCATGTAATTCCAAGAACGACCGAGAGCAGTGTTCGATTCAAATAACCTATTGTTTGAATTTATTAATCTGCTATTCTTTTCAAGAAGCTCGCTTTCTTTTTCTTGCAACAGCTTGACATTGAGTGCACCCCTCTTAAACTCTTCTGCCGATTTCTCGTTGGAAGTGTCCAATCCTTGCATATAGCTTTGTAATCGCTGGATTTTATATGCAATATCGTCAAGAGTCTTTTCAGAACCTCCAAGTGCAGCTTCAAGACTTACAGGACGTGACATTTCCTTTCGCAGTTGCTGCGTTTGTCTCTCCAGTTCCTGCATCTGACGAAGCGTTTGCTTGCCAATTGGCGATTTGCGCTCCTCGTTTGACATCTGAGAGTATGCGTCTTGCAATTGCTTTAGCGCACCACCCAAACGCCTTGCCGAGTCGTACTGTGCATCTGCATTTATTACCTTACTTGGGTCAATGCCAAGTTTGTTTGCAACAGCGTTGCGAAGTATTTGGTTGTAGTCGTCAGTTGAAGTCGGAGCAATATATTTCTTGCGTTTTTCTTGCTCTTGTGTTATTCTTCCTTCTGCTTGCGCAATGGCATTAGCAAGTTCCACTTGAATGTTTAACTCACGATTAGATGCAATCAACCCTGCCTTTCTTTGTTCTTCGTACAAAGCAATCTGTTTTGCTACAGACACGCCACTCATGTCCTCTGGAAACAATTTATAATTACCAAGCAGGGCGACATCCTTGCCTTTTTTTAGTAATTCTTCTATAGCCCTCGTTTGCGCTTGTATGTCGTTTAAATTCCTTTGAGCGTTACTATTGCTTGAACCCTTAGACTTTGCTTGTCGTTCATACTCATCGCTTTGCTCCTTTAAAATTTTTTCAATTTGCTGTTCAATGGTAAGCCCTTTGGCTCTTGCGTCATTTTCTTGATAAATCCATCTTACACCGCTAAGAGGTGCTGGAGTGTAAGAAATAGCACTCCACTGGTCAGCATTAAAAGACTCACGTACTTCTTTCGCAATCTCGGCAACACGCTCTTTTTGTCTTTGTAGATTTTCATTTCCTTCTTGTATAACACGAATCCTGCGTCCCTCTGCATCGACAAGAGCAATTTCTTTTGTCGCTTGGTCTTGCTTTAGATACAATCCTTGTTGTTGGAGTTGTAGTATTTGTTCTTCCAAAGCGACTCTTTTCCGCTTTGACTCGTTCTCTTTGTTGTATATTACTTGTCCGTCAACTTGAACAAAACCTTTCTCTCTCCATTGTTGCGACTCTCGAATAGCGGTGGCTTGTTTTCTGATTTCTTCGGTATATCGTTGTGCGGATTGTGCGGCTTGCTGCTGTGCTTGGGCTTGCGATTGAGCATTTTGCTTTTGAAGATTACCTTCGTCACGCAAAAGACCAGCAACACGCTCTCTTTCTGCACGTAATCTTTGCACTGAGTCTGATTGTCCGTTGGATAATTTATTAACAATATCCATTTGCTGTTGAAGCTCTTGGATATGTTTCTGTTGGTATTCAATAGACTGCTTTGCTCTTGTGATACCAGCATTGTCTGTACTGTAATCGCCTTCTTTTTCAGCCTTCATTCTTTGACGCTCAAGCTCTGTGTAAAAATCATGAAGCTTAGATTTGGCTTTATTGAGTTTTTGTTCAAGGTTGGCTATCCTATCAGAGACAGCTTTTGCTTGTGCTGCCTCTGCTTCTTGTATCTTCTTGTCGAGTTGTGCGATAAGGTCTTTATTGTTCTTGAATATTGCCGCAAATGACTCTTTTGCAGACTTGGCTAAGTCTGGTGTGCGAACCTCTGGAGCATTACCAGTAGCTAGACGTAAGGCTTTATACGTTTGGTCTAAGGTCAACCGCTTTTCTTTTTCCAACTTGATTTCTTTTTGCTTGGCGGAAATATTCTCTTCTGTTGCCTTCGTCTTACTCTTTATACTGTCCTCTTCTTTCTTGTTATTTTGTATGCGTTCAGAAGCGTCTGTAGAATCTTTTTTTATATTTATAGATTCAAGGCTATTTATCTTCCTCTCCATTTTATCAATGGTGTCGTTCGTGTCTTCTAGGATATCTTTCATTCCCTTGTGAACATGCTCTACAAGAGCATCAATAGACTCCTTTAACTTGTCATCAGACAGAGAACCAAAAATTAAAGTTGGTGTATCGCTCATAATCTTATATAGTTAATAATTAGTTACTTATTTTTTTTGATAGGGATTTCGTACTCTTCTCCTTCTTTCAGTTCAGGAATTGTGCCCAAACTATCTAAGAAGTTGTCATATTCTTGCGATGCTTTCGCTGCTTCTGAGTAATTCGTCCAAGCCTTCTTGTCCTTACCATGAAGATATCTCGTATGTGTGTTGTCGACTGCAAGGAATTGTATTTGAGCACAAGATACGGAACTTATAATCGTCAAGAGTATATTGCGGAAATGCTTTTAAGAAGTCTGATGCGTCTGCAAAGATAGAGCTTCCGTAAACTGTGATGCTGTCTCCACAGATTTCTTCTTCCGAGCCATCAGTGAATCCGTAGCCATACTCACCAATTTTTTGGTTAAAAAAAAAGCGTTTAAGTCTATGCTATTTATCGCTCCAATAATTATTGCTGCCCATTGGTTCGCATCAAATGTGCTCTGCATTACCTTGGCCTTCATGATGCTTATGTATCTGTCATTCTTTGTCATTATCTCTCCGAACGTTTCGTTGTCTCCATCCGAAGTAAAGTAGTGATTACATAAAATTATCGCAACTATCTCACACATAGAGTCCAAATCTGTGCATAATGCTGTTAGTATCGCATTGTCATTGTCAAGAGTCTCATCAGCCATCTTCATTTTGACAACAAGATTACAAATTCTATATAATGAATAATAGCGTATATTCTTTACAGCATACTCGTTATCTCCTAATTTTACTAATGAAGGACAATCGTTAATGATAGATAGTATGTCTTTCTTGGCGCATAAAGAGAAGTCTTCTATGCCATTCTCTAATTCCTTTTCTTTTTTATTCATGTTCGTAAACGTTTTGATTGTAATTCGTAAACGAAGGAGAGCGCCACAGGGGGACACCCCTATTAACGCTCTCCCCACGTTCACGAAAACAAAAGAATTATTCTTTAATTACCAGTTCCTGATGGCGCTGGAGCTGTACCGATAATCTTATACATGTGCTCTACATCGTTAGTGTCTGTATAGTTCAATGCGGTAATGGTAACGCTGTAGTTCAGAGAACCGTCAGCATCCTTCTTGATAGTACCTACAGTAAGACCTCTGTATAGCATAAGAGCATAATTACCACGTTGGAACTCAAGCTGCCACTCGTGCTCACTTGTAAATGCGCTTGATGGGCCTTCGTAAGTGTCAGTAGCAGCATCGTAAGAACCTCCGAACAAGTCAGGTAAGTCTTTCAAGTCGTAATTAGCCAACTCGAATGTGAACTTAACAGGCTTACCAGTATAGATGATATCAAATGGAGCGTCAAAGAACTCTGCTTGAATCTCATTGCTATCTGGCTCGTCTTGGGCAATAGCCATACCTTTCAGTACACCACTTACCTTCTTGTAATCACCAGCTCCGCCTACAGCTCTATAGTTAAGCATTGCGGTCTTAACAGTTGTTTTTTTACTCATAACTTATTCCCTTTCTAATTTTTTAATTATTAATTTTAATTATTCACTTTGTTTGTCGATTACGACGATGAACGATTTTACGAATGTGAAATAAGAGTTGTCTGATGTTGATTCCCCTATGTCGTCCATAGACAATATGCTGTCTTGTTCGATGTAGTAAGTACCCTCGTTAGTTTCCGTCTGCTCCTTGATGACGCTATTGATGGAGTTCTCCATCGCTGCGTAGATGTCATGGTTTACACGCCCTCTGGAAATCTGAGGAACAAAAGCTTCGATATAACAACGTACACGACCGAATGCTTCTCCGACAAATTCACTCTCATCAACGATGCTGCCGACATGAATAACAAGGAAGCCGTCAGTCGTATCAGATTCCGTGAGTTCTTGCGGAACTCGCATATCGTACACATTCTCCGAAACAACTCCGAAGAGTAGGTTGTACAAGTAGTCGTATATGTCTATTCTCGATTCGTTTACCATAACATTTTATCCATTCAGATTCTTTCTTGCTCTGCTCATAAGAGACTTGCTTGCATACTTTGGAACGTAGACTTTGATTCTTGTTCTCGCAGGTTTTAGGTTGGATTTAACAATATCGTAGAATTGAGACATAACAGCAAACTGTAAAAACATTTGCGTTGTGTTGCCTCCAAACCTCGGAGTGATATTAAATCCTTTTTCCCAATATCCCCAATAGGGAGCAAGAATTGCAAAGAAAACCATCCACTCACCACTCTTGCACTTTTTGTGTGCTTGAGATAAGTATTCTGCTGCAAGTTGATGTCCGTTTACTGGCTCACCTGCGTCCATCTTTACCCAGTTTTTTACAGACTCGCCTACAGCGTGTCTTTTAAACCTTTTGGGGTCAGCAAACTCAACCGTAGACCACCCGTGCAGATAAGACGGCGTGTTTGCTTTAGGACTGCGGTAAAAACCGCTTTGAACCATCTTTCCGTTGTAGCATACTCCCCAACAAAGACTGTCAAGCAAGTTGCCTGTATCGTCCATGTGGTGTTTGCTGTTGTACGAATTGATAGTTTCGCCAAGCATAATAACACGCTGTTCTGCATACTCAACAAGGCGACGGTTCTGTTCAGCGACAGCGTTAGCCATCATCTGTTCAGCCATCTTTGCGGCATTGAAACCGATTATCTTGCCTTGTTTCATACTCTACCAACTACTACGTGTTGCGTAAATACTTACACCTCCAAGTTGCGAGGGGTCTGCGTTATCAACGGTCAAATTGAACGTCTCTCCGTATCGCGTCAGAGAAATCTTGTCACCCTTATGCGGAACTATCCAATTGCCTTCTTCGTCTTGTGTCAAAGGAATGGAAATGATGTAGCTCGATGTTTGCATCACACGACCTTCCTCGTCGGTTGCCATGTGCTCATCCATCACGCCCTCGTACACGGTAATCACGGTGTCAGGCTGCATGCCCTTGCCAGCAATCGTGCGTGTTATCGTTCCCTCATAGGGGTATTCAAGAATCTCGTCTTTCATACACTCATTACATCGTCAATGGTCTTGAACTTGATTTTCTTGCTTTCTGCAAGTTCCTCTAAGTCGCCAGCCTTTTCATCGCCGTACTTTTTGTAAATGCGTATAGCGTATTGTATTTTGTCGT
>Ga0256407_10004530_pt1 | contig 23128 bp, 17 predicted proteins | sample RumenRJG_04DNA_FD_193489 | JGI IMG/M metagenome (GOLD analysis project Ga0256407, IMG submission 193489) | Bovine rumen microbial communities from Lethbridge, Alberta, Canada - RJG_04 | ecosystem: Host-associated > Mammals > Digestive system > Stomach > Rumen | place: Canada: Alberta... | reverse complement strand
GTTTTCTTTCGTTCCCCGTATCTGTTTTGCAATATCAGAAACGGTCAACTGTTCGACCGTCGCTTTCTGAACGGCGCGAGAGATTCGTTCAAGATCGTCTCTCTGCCAGCCGCTGAACCATTCTCCGATCGTCGCCCCGTCAATTCCCTGTCCGTCAATGATCGCCTTGAGCTGATCCTCGTTCAACGTCTTACCAAGACCTTGATAAATTTCCGCTTTAGCTTATGATAACGCACGGACGACGTTTCTCGTTACCCTAAAACGGAAGACGCGTCTTTTTGCTATTTTGGGGAGGTGCAACAACCGCCTCAATTTGTAAGGAATATACGAACACTTGTCGCCTGTAATTGGATCCAATAATGGAGTATTCTAGAGGCGCATAAGACGTTTTCTTCTCGGGTGGTTTGAAATGGCGAGTCCGCTTATTATCAGCGTATCGGGTCTTCGCGGTGAAATTGGCGCCACTTTAACGCCAGACGTCGCGATTCGCTATGCATTGACTTATTCTTTGTCTGTCGAATCTGACGCTCCTTTTGTTGTCGCTCATGACGGTCGTCGCTCTGGGTCTATGTTTGCCGACGCAATATGCGCGTCGCTGAACGCTGTTGGGCGCGACGTTTTTTATGCTGGCGTTGCCGCGACCCCGACTGTGGGCGTTCTTGTGAGAACGTTAGGCGCCTCTGGTGGAATTCAGATATCGGCAAGTCATAATCCAAGGCAGTTCAACGGGCTAAAGCTTTTCTCTTCCGAAGGGCGCGTTATTCCGAAATCTGAGGGGGAAAAGGTATTAATTGCCTATCGCAAGGTTGAAAAGATTTCTGATTGGAACCCTGGTTGGGTTAACGTAGAATTGCTTGGCGAACGTAAGCAAGTTGAAGATTCGACAATCGCCCACATGGAAGCCGTTTTAAAAACGGTCGACGCAGACCTTGTTCGCTCGAAGAGGTTTCGTGTCCTCATCGATTCTAATAACGCTTCAGGGAGCATTTTAGGAAGGAGATTACTAGAAAACCTGGGTTGCGAAGTCGTTGTTTGCGGCGGAACTCCAAACGGCGATTTTCTCCACACGCCTGAACCTACGATTGATAATCTTCAAGGCGTCTTACAGAAAGTCGTTGAAGCGGGCGCCGTCGTTGGATTCTGTCAAGATCCAGACGCGGACCGCCTCGCGCTCATAGACGAAAACGGTTTCTATATTGGCGAGGAATATACAACGGCAATATGTTGTAAGAATCGTCTTCAGAAAGCTAAAATTAACGGAGAGAGCGAGCCATTCCATTTGGTGATTAACTGTGCTTCAAGCCGGATGTCAATAGATATTGCAGAACAATTTGGCGGTTCTTGCTTCCGTTCTCCTGTCGGCGAGGCGAACGTTGTTGACCTTATGAAAGCGAAAAATGCTATTTTTGGCGGCGAGGGTAACGGCGGTCCCATCGATCCTGCTGTCGGATATGTTCGTGATTCCTTTGTCGGCATGGCGCAAACGCTCGAAATGATGGCGCGTAATGGGCAGAAACTTTCTGAGATAGCGCACGATATTCAGGGATATTCGATTGTAAAACGCAAAGTTGATCTTCCAAACGGCGGTTTCCAAAAGGTCGTCGACCTTCTATCGAGGGAATTTGCTAACGAAAGGCTGAACTTGGACGACGGCGTGCGCGTCGATTGGGACGACGCATGGGTTTTGGCACGACCGAGTAATACGGAACCGATTGCTCGAATTATTGCTGAAGCGCCTACGGACGACCGTGCGAACGCTCTTTGCGATCGCGTTGCCGAACTCATGTCTACTACGGAGTGAAGACGACAGCGGACGCTTTTACTACTATGAGATAGCAACAGAATAACCGAAATATGTTTTACCTAAATAGACTGCGCCTAGAAAGAATTTCTTAGAGCGATAAGGTGGCGTTATGAGAATACTAATAGGAAGCGATCATCATGGAATTGAGACGCGTTTGAACCTTGGGCGAATCATAGTTTCACTTGGGCACGAGGTTGTCGACGTTGGTCCTACCCCAGATAACGCGGCGCCTGTAGACTATCCCGAAATAGCCGCAACAGTTGCTCGCGCGGTATCTGAGGGCGACGCTGATCGAGGCGTTTTAATTTGTGGGACGGGCATAGGTATGAGCATTGTCGCTAATAAATTTGTCGGCGTTCGCGCCGCGCCTGTCACAGACGTTTCTTCTGCTGAATTAAGTCGTAAACACAACGATTTGAACGTATTGTGCCTTTCAGCTGAAATGTTGACAGAAAGGATGATTAGCGAAGTTGTTCAGACTTGGTTGAAGTCTGATTTTTCTGGGATTTCACGACATGTTCGGAGACTTGAACGCGTCGCTCAGATCGAACGTGATCAGATCGAAAAAAATCGGGCTTCCTAAACTTGTCAAAATGGACTATAAATCCGTCGTTTGAACGTACTATTTCAGCAACGCAAGGAGGCGTTACCATGGTTCAAAAACGATTATATCGTTCGTCTGAGACGGCTCAGCGGCGAATAGCTAGAACAGTCGTTTCTTCTATTCTCCGTGAGAATGGGAGAAACAGAAGAGGCAAGGGGAGTCGTGGTTTTTTAGCAAGCGTCGCGTCGATAATTGTCGTGTTGCTTGCCTGTTTGTGGACTCAGATAGCGCCTAAGTCGGACTCCCCCCAAAGTTCTAATGTCGTCGCTTCCACGAGCGAGTTGGGAGTCTCTTCGTCCGTCGCCGGCGTTCCTATTCGTGAAGATCTTCCTGGTAGCGAAGGCGTTCTAGTAGAACGTTGTGTCGATGGCGACACGCTTATCGTAAATACGGCTTCAGGAACAGAACGCGTTAGACTTATAGGCGCTAACACGCCCGAAACCGTCAAAGCGAATACGCCGATAGAGCCTTTCGGACCTGAGGCTTCGGCTTACACCAAACAGCGCGTGTCAGAAGCCAATAACATCGCCTACCTTGTTTCTGACGGTCAGAAGTTTGATAAATATGACCGAAGACTGGCTTTCGTTTATCTCGGGAACGACGCCGTTTCTTTGAATGAAGATCTTGTGCGTCAAGGTTTGGCGAGGGCGACGTTACAGTATGATTTTTCGCGGGAAATGAAGGATCGTCTCGCGAACGCTCAGGCGGTCGCTCAGGAAGAAAAAAGAGGAATTTTCAGTTTATCAGAATGAAAATAGCTCGTCCCCCTCATGCTTTTTTGAGGGGGAACTTCTTTTTAGCGATAGTCGATTCTTTTTCTAACGTTTTGGCGCTGATTTCTGTCTTAACTTGGCAATTTAAGAGCGGTTCGTACGTCTATTCAGATCTCTTAAAATTCGACCGCTTTTGTCTGGTTGGGTACTATTGATAAGTATAGTGTCTATATCGTCGTGGTTATCGCATCGACAATTGTTTTTAGCACGTCGTCGATTCGTTGTCTGTCTTTTGAGAACTCAGTCTCTTTATGAATGTTTTAAGACAAATATGAACCTGAGTTCGGACTCGACAATACGCGATTTAAGATAATTAAAAGACGTCCTTAGGACTATAGAAGAGAGGGTGTGAGATTTAAAACATGAATTCTAAGTTATCATCGCGTCCGCCTCTGGATTTTAAGCGTCGGCAAAGACGGACGCGAAGCGACGTTATTTAAAGTAGACTGAATTATGGAGCTACATAACGATAGTAATAACGATCATTTGGAGCACAATCGCCGTCCGTCGTGAAACCCGACCATTCGCCAAGAACGTCAACGCCATCCGCCCATTTGAATCGGAAAATTGGTTTCTTGGGGTTCAAAGGGAGAACGGAGAAGGGGACTTTCATTTCGAGCTCAGCTCCGTTAATCTTATACTCGACTGGCGTTGTCTGAACGGACGTGTCGACTTTGTTTTGCCCATTGTGATTTACGGTTGCAACGAGTTCAAAGCGTTCTTTCTTAGGGTTTGCGTAGATAATGAAGTCGTTGCCATTTGCGCCTGTTTTTACATCCTCGTCTACGTCAAGAAGAAGCGTTATCCAGTTACTTGAGTTAAAATCGCCTTGGATAGCGTCTTCAGTCCTTAAGTAAAAATAAAGATATTTGCTGTCAAAAGAAACACGTGCTTCGACAAGGTCGTTACGGCCCGTGTTATTAATGTACCGCTGGTTTGCGCCCCAACCCCGACTGTCACGATGGACAGGGTCGGAGATCGTGTCGTAGAATCTAGGCTTAACTTCTATCCAATCATTAAATATTCCATCGATTACAATATCGTTCGTCTTAGCGATTTCAGGTTGGGAAACGCCTTTGAATCGACGGATATTTGAAATAAGCTGATAGTAATAGTTGTCGCCATGTCCTCCCTTCATCGGTTCGCAATCGCGGCTAAACTCTTCATTGAATTGATCGACAAAAGAAACTGGAGTGGCGGCGTGAAAGGGCGCGTTAATATCGAAACGACCTGCAATCCATTCGTTCCATCCGGTAACGAAGATAATTTCAGGATCAACCTTAAGCGCACGGTCCCATTGTTCCTGGAAATTTCGACCGGCATAATCGCATTTTTCTGGCGCGGGTTCTTCTCCGTTATGGAAACTTCGTCCATATGCCCTGGGATTGCTTAGCACGGAGAGTTTACCGTCGACTGCATTTTGTGCGACGCCGACGCACATTTCCTCAATTTCTCCCTTATCATTAAGAAATTCGTGTTGTGGATAGGCTTCGAGCCAACTCCACTGATTCGGCTTTGTTTGCCCCATAAAATAGTCGGGCTGAGAAGGTCGGAAGGTAAAAAAATTGAGAATCTTTTCGAGTTCTTCATCATGAGCCCCGACGCTCATTAAAAAGACGCAATTGGCAGGCTTTCCGTTGTTGGACGCGCTTATCCAGTGGACGCCTTTCGTTGGCAACGTCTTGTCTGCGACTTGACCATACTCGCCTTCAACTGGCTTTGCCCACCAACCGACATTGTCGCCCCCAGCTTTTGATAATTCGACAGTGTACGTTCCCGACGCAAATGGTTCTTCAAATTTAAACGAATAGACAAGGTTGTCGTGAATTGGGACGTTTTGACGAAAATCAAGCTCCTTGCCTGTTTGATCAAGTAGCCTGAAATTCACGGAACAACCTTCAGTATTCCAAGTGGGCGAGCTAAGTTGAATGCTCTTGAGAGGCGAATCGACAGAAAAAGTTTGCGCTAAAACTGTTTTGCCTTCAATTTTAACAGGCGTGCAACCGTTAGAATTTAAAGATGTTGTCTGAATAAGATAATCTGGATCGGCAAGAATAAGCGGCTTGCCTTTCCATTCGAACCAGACGTCAGGATAAAAGTTCTGAGAATAGACTTCGCGCCAAAGTTCTCTGACCACCTTATTTGGCGTCCAAAATGGACAGAGAAACGCAACCTTCGGAACCTTATTGCCTGCCTTTTGCATTTCGGAAAAAACCTTGAACAAAGGGCGATAAGATTCAGGGTAAGTCAGCTGATTGGTTACGTCAAAACAGATAACGTCGATTCCGGCGTCGCCCAACATTTGAGCGTGTTTACGTAAAACAGATTCGTCTTCGCCCACATAATAGCCGAAAATAGATTCTCCCCAGTGGTGAGGAACGTACATCTTTCCCCAATACGGAGAATTGGGATCGTCTTTCGCTTCAGGATGCTTATCGATGATTTCTGAGATATTATAGGGACCGTCTTCTCCATGTCGCCCAAGCCAAAGAAAATAGAAGCAAGCGACGTATTTATCTGATCTTACGGCGCCAACGTCGTCATAAGTTGGAAGTGAACGTCCTAGGTCGTCTGTTGCAATCCATTGATCGCTTCGAACAGGATTCCATGAAGCGCTGGGATTAACTTCGGGCTTCTTTTCCGCTCCATAAATCGGAAAAAAAAGACCCGTGAACAGTGAGATTGAAACCAAAAACACGACGCTGTAATTACGGGATAATTGGCAATGGGGAGTAACAGAACGCGTCATGGACAGAATCTCCGTTTTGATTTGAGTGAAGTTTAAAGCGGCGTTGAAACTCGCTCGACACAATTATATAATAGCCCAAGCTCGCAAGAAAGTCGACCCTGCGAGTTATTCTTATCGCCTATGCCAGATGAGGGAATCTTATGACGTCGAAAAAATTCCGTTTCGAATATGCGATTTTGGAACGACCGCTTGTCTTAGTTTTGACGTTGATTCTATGTAGCGACGTCGGTTTTCTGAATCATTCTTCGACGCGAGCCCAAGATTCATTGGCGCCTATCCAGATCGAATACTCTGAGATTGATGGAACGCCTTATTATGAGGACGCAGTCCTTGAAGACGCAGACGACTACCAGAAAGCGCAATGCCGTCTCCAGATCGTTTATCCTTCAAACTCGTCCGAGCCTTTCGCGACTCTCGTATGGTTCCATGGCGGAGGTTTGACGGGAGGACAGAAATATATTCCCTCTGCGTTTAAACGTCTTCAAGCTTTTAAAGATGGAAAGTTAGCGATTGTCGCTGTTGGTTATCGACTTTCGCCAAAAGTTCCCTTTCCGGTTTTCATTGAAGACGCCGCGGCGTCGACGGCGTGGGTTTTACGCCATATCGCAGATTACGGGGGAGATCCTAATAAAGTGTTTGTATCTGGCGGAAGCGCCGGTGGATATCTCACCGCTATGATAGGAACATATCCGAAATGGCTTAATGCCTTTGGAGCGAGTCGCGGACAACTTGCCGGTCTGATTCCCGTTAGTGGACAGATGACGACTCATTTTCACGTCAAGGAACTCTTAAATTATCCCGGCGATCAATATCAACCATATATAGACGAAAACGCTCCTCTCGGCGGAATATCCGCCGATTTTCCTCCCATCCTTTTTGTGTTGGGCGATCGCAAAATTGAATGGAAATGTCGAGTTGAGGAAAACGAATTGATGGCGGCGTCTTTGAGAGCTCTTGGCGCGCCGCTCGTTGAGTTTTCGGAAAACGAGGGTTTTACCCATGGCATATCTGGAATGGGGGACGACATAAAGCCGGAGCTCCTCGATAGAATCGACAGTTTTATGATCCGTGCCCTCGAATTAAAATCTCAAACGTTACAACATTCTGAAGGACGATAATTTGCGATCCTTTAGTATTCCTTTTCGTCGGGATGTCGCTAATGTCTTTGTTATTGACGAAAACATCGCTGAGATTAAAATTACGCGTCGGCGTCGTGTAGGTTGCGACGTGGCGTTCGCGCGTTTTGCACAATGTATTTTGGTTGCCGCTGAAGAGAGGGGGATAGACGATGACTCAAGGATCGCCGACGACTTCTGACCGTCCGAAGACGATGTACGATAAGATATGGGAAAATCACCTCGTTTATCAGGAACCGGGCGACGATTCCGCAATTCTCTATATCGACCAGTTGCTCTGTCATGAAGTAACGAGTCCTCAGGCTTTCGAAGGATTGCGTTTGGCCGGTCGACGAGTCCGTCATCCAGATCGTGTGATGGCGGTTCAGGATCATGACGTGCCTACAAAAGATCGCGACAAGCCGATCGCCGACCCGATTGCACGGAAGCAAATTGAAACGCTCCGCGCTAATTGCAAGGATTTCGGTATTCGACTTTACGATCTCGACGACATAGAGCAGGGCGTTATCCACGTCGTGGCGCCTGAACAGGGACATGTCAAACCTGGTATGACATTGACGTGCGGCGATAGTCACACCGCAACCCACGGAGCGTTTGGTCTTATCGCGATGGGGACCGGAACGAGCGAGGTTGAGCATGTTTTGGCTACCCAAACGCTTCGTCAGAAAAAGATGAAGTCGATGCGCGTTACGATCGACGGCGAGTTGGGATTGGGCGTTACGGCGAAGGACGTTATCCTTTATGTTATTGCTAAGATGACAACTGCGGGCGGCGCCGGTTACGCTGTTGAATTTGCCGGTTCCGCTATTCGTTCCCTTTCGATGGAAGGCCGCATGACCGTTTGTAATATGGCAATCGAGATGGGAGCTCGAGTGGGAATGATTGCGCCGGACGAGACGACGTTCGAATGGCTCAAAGGACGTCCTCAGATGCTTAAGGGAGAGGCTTTTGAAAAAGCCGTCGAAGAGTGGAAGAAACTTCCGACCGACGAGGGCGCGACGTTTGATAAGGAAGTTTTTTTCGACGCGTCTGATATTAAGCCTCGCGTAACTTGGGGTACGAATCCGGCTCAAAGCGTCGAGATTACCGACGTTGTTCCTTCGCCTGACGATTTTGACAACGTTGAGGAGCGTAAGATGGCAAAAGCTGCGCTCGAGTATATGAATCTCAAAGCTGGAACGCCAATTAAGGACGTCAAGCTTGACTGGGTTTTCATTGGTTCCTGCACGAACGGTCGCATGGAAGATTTTCGTGCTGCAGCGAAGGTTCTCAAAGGCTATAAGATTGCCGAGGGCGTTCAGGCGATTGCCGTCCCAGGCAGCGGGGTTGTTAAAAAGCAGGCCGAAATCGAAGGACTAGATAAAATATTTATCTCGGCTGGTTTTGAATGGCGCGAACCGGGATGCAGCATGTGTCTTGCGATGAATCCAGACAGGCTCAAACCGGGCGAACGTTGCGCTGGGACGAGTAATCGAAATTTTGAAGGTCGTATGGGCAAGGGCGGTCGTACTCATCTCGTCTCCCCCGCCATGGCGGCCGCTGCGGCAGTCGCGGGACATTTTGTCGATATCCGCGAATGGAAATACAACGATTAGTTTCTTTTTTCCTCACGAGTTAATAGAAGTTTGATTGAACGAGCGTCTGTTCGTTTTCAATTCTGTGATGTGAAATGACTTCAAAGGATAAGGTATGCAAGCTTTTATAAGGCACGAGGGACTCGTCGTTCCCATGGACCGTAGCGATATTGATACGGATCAACTTGTTCCGAAGCAATTTCTAAAACGTGTTGAACGTAGTGGTTTCGGGAAATTTCTCTTCTTTGATTGGCGGTATTTGAACGACAATTACGACGAAAATCCTGAATTTGAATTGAATCGTCCAGAGTATCGTGACGCGACGATTCTTCTTGCGCGACGCAATTTTGGTTGTGGTTCAAGTCGCGAACACGCTCCATGGGCGATTGCAGATTATGGTTTTCGCGTCATTCTTGCCTCTAGTTACGCCGATATTTTCTACAACAATTCCTTTAAAAACGGTTACCTCCCTGTCAAACTTTCGGAGGAACAGATTGAAGAACTTTTCCAGCGCGAGGCTAAGTATCGACCCTATAAGCTAATCGTCGATCTTGAATCTTGCCGAATAACCGACTCCTATGGTCTTGATTTTTCGTTCGAGATTGACGATTTTCGCCGCGATTGTCTCATGAACGGCTGGGACGACATTGCTCTCACGCTTCGCTACGAGGATAAAATCAACGCCTACGAAAAAGCGCATGGAGTCCATTGATTTTTATAGTTTTGGACCACGGAGAGCGTCATGTTAAAAGCGATCTTGTTGGGAAACGGCGCGCGCGAGGGGGTGCTCGAGGGGGTTGCCGCTCTTCGTCCTGTTCTCGAGAATTATGTCGAGGTTGTTGCCGCTGACTTCAACAATATTGTTGATTTGAGAAACATTAACGCCGACGTCGCCATTGTGTTTGGCGGCGACGGGTCGATTTTGCGATCTGTTCATCAAATGTGCATGAATCAGCTTCCGATTCTTGCTATTAACCTTGGCACGTTGGGTTTTCTTTCGAGTCTCGATCCCGTGGACGTGGAATCCTTCTTGGCCTCTGACGCGTTTCGGAATATGTCTATCCGTGAACAGATTCTCCTCAATTGTTCAGTTTGGCGTAAGAAAGAGATTGGGGTCGAGCAGGCGATTTACCGAGAAACGTCTTCGAAATTAACTTCGCACGCGCTTCCTTCCGCTTGGCTTTCGGGAATGGCGGAAAGATACTGTTACAGCAATCACCTTGTAGTCAACGAGGTGGCGCTTCGTGCTGTCGCGCCTTTTTCTATCCTTAAGATTGCGTTAGCAATTGACGGCGAACTTGTGACGATTGTTCGCGGCGACGGGTTAATCCTTTCGACGCCTGTAGGATCGACAGGACATAGTCTTTCCGTGGGCGGACCAATTTTGCGAAACAATCTTAAATCCGTTGTAATTTCGCCAATTGCTCCGTTGACGTTCAATTTCCGTACGGTCGTTGATTCTTCTTCGCGCGTTTACGAGATGCAGGCAAGGTATGGAGAAGTTTTCCTGGTCATCGACGGAGACGCTCGCCAGAAATTGACAAACGACGATCTCGTTGTGATTCGTAGCGCGCCTTTTACCTTCAAAATGATCAGCGTGCCAGAAAATAAATACTATCGCAACCTTCAACGTAAACTCAATTGGGGCGTCGATAATATCGCCCAACAGAACAGCCGTAAATAATTTCTATCGATTAGTTCTATGTTGCTTTCTTTTGCGCTGGTCGGCGCGGATTTGGGCGACGTCTGCGCCTACGCTTAAAGTCAAAACGCCTTCGGCGAAGTTTTACACGGATTTATGACTCTTTTTTGAGCGTATGATCTTTGATCGGTTGCTTTGTAAGTCCTTTTTTTGTATCATTCGGGACATTGCGGCGACATGAGATTGGTCGCGATTAAGTTTTGTATCTCTAGAATGAGGAAATGGAAATGACACGTATTTCTCGTCGTCGGTTTATTGGCGCTGGTTTGGCTATTGGCGCGGCAAGTATTTTCCCAGCGCCTGCTAAGATTGCTCTTGGCGCGAATGAACGTGTTCGACTCGGCTCTATTAGTTGCGGCGGTCGAGCCAACGAATTGATGGCTGATTTCCGAAAATTCGACGACGTTGATATCGTCGCAATTTGCGATCCTGACTCGAGTCGAGTTGGGACGACGAAGGATAAGTTCGAGCAAGAACTGAAGACGTTTACAGATTGCCGCGAATTACTTGACGACAAAGATATCGACGCCGTTATTGTCGCAACATGCGATCACTGGCACTGTCTCGGCGCGATTTGGGCAATGCAGGCGGGGAAGGACGTATATGTCGAAAAACCGTTAGCCCATAATATCTACGAGGGAGTTCAGGTTGTTAACGCCGCGAGAAAGTATAAGAGAGTTTGTCAGGTCGGCATGCAGCAGCGAAGCGATAGGATTCAGCCTGAGATTAAAAAGTTCCTCCACGAAGAGAAACAGATTGGCGATATCAAAATGGCGCGCGTGAACCATTATATGCCTCGTAATCCTATCGGGCTTCGTGATCAGCCTCTCGAGTTTCCAGAGACCGTCGATAAAAATCTTTGGCTTGGCCCTGCTTTAGACTTGCCTATTTATCGTAATAACCTTCAGTACGATTGGCACTGGTCTTGGAATACCGGCACTGGGGAAATGGGGAACTGGGGCGTTCATGTTCTTGACGATTGTCGCAACGTCGTCCTGCTTGACGCTATGGAATTTCCTAAGAGAATTCTAGGGGGGGGCGTTCGAGCTGGTGAAAAAGACGACGGCGAGACTCCGAACGTCCATTTTGTCTATTTTGATTCGGGAACTGTTCCTGTTGTTTTGGCGCTTTCGACATTGGCGATGGCAGAATCTCGATCTGCTGGACCACATCCAGGGCCAGGATCTGGTTATATCGCGTATTGCGAGGGCGGTCGCCTAGAAGGACAACGTGGGGGCGCGAAAGCGTTCGATTCTGACGGTAATCTCATAATGGAATTTAAGGGAAACAGCGGACAGATCGAACATCAGCGTAACTTTATCGACGCTGTTAAGTCCGAGGATTCGTCGATTCTCAATGCAGAGGTTGCCGTGGGGAAAGCGACAAGCGAATGGTGCAATCTCGCTAATATCGCCTTCCGGTGTGGACGACCGTTGGATGAAGAACGAGCCGCCGTCGTCGCTAAGGCGGCCGAAGGTATCGAGAAAATCTGGGGCGAGGCGTTAGATAGCGCCCAACAGACGCTTGGTTCTAACGGCGTTTCTATGCTTAATTCTGACGTCATGGTTAGCGATATGTTGACGTTTGATTCGGAATCACGAAAGTTTGTCGGTGTTGATGCAGAGAAAGCGAATTCGTTCCTTTCACGCGAGTACCGAAGTAAAGAATTTACCGTTCCCGAGATCGAAATCTGAGTCTATAGAACCAATTTCGACGGCTTCTTCACAAAGTTTTTCGAGATTGTTCTTTAGAATCTACCAAAGTTCAGCGGAGCGTGCTTTTCACCCTTCTTGAACTGGGGTTAAGATTTTCGAGAGTAGTTGGAATAGAAAAGGGATCCTTTCAACAAGTAAGGATCCCTTTTTCGTCAACTAAGACGCTTAGCGTCGATTTCATCCGTCGCATCGTCTGATTCACGTTTACGGAACCAGAGACGAATCGGAACCTCGCCTATAGGCAATTCGTCGCGGATAACGTTAAGAAGGAATCTTCGATAGCTGGGCGAAAACGCGTCTGGCATATTGCAAAAGAGCGTTATTGTTGGCGGAGAGACGGAGATTTGCGTCGCATAATAGATTTTGGGTTTCCTGAAATGGAAAAGCGGCGGCGGGGTATGATTGAGCGCGGCGGCGACTAGTTTGTTGAGTTTGCTCGTAGAAACGCGCATCTGGCTTTGACGAAAAAGCAACTGTGCGTGCTGTAATAATTTCTGAACGTTCTTACCAGTCATTCCTGTGATGAAAGCGATAGGAACGTGCCACATTGTTGCAAATGTTTCGCGAAGATAGTCCGCCCATCGACTTGTAGGCATCTTATATTGAACCATTTTATCCCATTTATTAACCACAAAAATGCATGGTTTGTGATAAGATTCAATAAGCGAAACAAGTTGTTTATCCATCTTCGCAATCTGAAGAGAACAGTCGAAGAACATAAAAACAACGTCTGCCATTCTTATGCTACGTTCCGCTCGAGTCAGAGCATAGAAATCAAGGTCGGAACTAACGCTTTTTTTGCGCATAAATCCGGGCGTGTCGATTGCGATAAAGGACTTTCCGTTCATCTCAAAACGAACGTCGACACAATCGCGCGTTGTACCAGGAATAGGGCTGGCAATCACGCGCTCTTCCTGAGCGAGCGTATTGACAAACGTACTCTTACCGACGTTACGTCTGCCTACGATCGCGATTTTCATCTCCGGATTGCCGAGTTTTTTACCGCCGTCAAAGAAGGCTGAGATTGGGAGCGCCTTCATAATCTCGTCCATGAGCGCGACACGCCCACGTTTTTGCTTGGCGCTTACGGCAACTACGCCCCATCCAAAACAGTGAAATTCACTTGAATCATAATCCTGAGTTTCACCGTCGCATTTGTTGGCTACGAGCAATATCGGAATCCGAAGCGTACGAAGTCGTTCCGCAACAATTTGATCAAGCGGCGTTATTCCGTCGCGGGCGTCGACAACAAAGAGTATCAAGTCTGCCGCGTCAATTGCGGCGCTGATTTGATTTTCAACGTCTTCTGAAAGGTCGTCTTTGTCAACAACGCCAATTCCACCAGAGTCAGTTAATTCTATGTACCTCGCAGATATTCTGGGCGGCGACTCAACTTCATCTTCTGCCTCGGAACCACCGTCTGATAAGACTGTGGCGTTTGAAGGACTAGAATCCTCGAGCAATTCGCCGGCAAAATCTACGGGTTCGTTCTCATCCGCGCCAAGGCGGGTACAAACTGGCGGAAGGAAACTGTTGGGATCATTTTCGTCTTCGGTTAATTCCGAACCAAGCTTGTTTAGGGGAGCTTCGGCTGAATCGTTAAACTCTTCCTCCTCAAAAATTTCCACGTTCTTTGGCGAATCAACACCCGCTTCAAGCTCCGTTTTTGACGAGAATTCGACGCTCGAATCGGCAGCTTCTGGAACCAAATATTTCTCGTCAACTCCGTCAAGACCGACGTCTAAAAGAAAAGAAACCCTGTCGCGCGTAACGCCAGCAACGGAATCTACAATTGAGACTCTTTCACCGACAAGCCAGTTAAAGATACTTGACTTTCCAACGTTGGGACGTCCTATAATTGCAACTCGCGCCACTCCCATAGTATATCCTCAGCGATCACAATGAAGTAAGGATTCGTCAAATCCGAAGAACATTAGTCTTTATCAAAGACCATGGCGAAAGAACGTCCCGTATTTGCGTGGTTAAGTTTGAGGAAAGCCGTTTTTTGTATAGAAAGGGGAGCGCCTTTCACTACGTTGACGGGGCAATCTTGGGCGACGTTCACGCAGTTACGAGTTGGCGGAACCATACGTTTTTCAAGAGACAAAACTGACGCTGCAAGCTCGACTGCTCCTGCGCCGCTACCGAGGTTTCCGAAGTGACCGCACGCCGTAAAGACGGGAACGTCGCCAAGTTGGTTTGAGACCGCGAAGGCTTCCTTCGAATCAGCTGGCAACCCGATTGCGTTCGCATTGACGTGACCTAAATCATTGGGGGTTAAACCAGCGCGTTCCATCGCAAGACGAATAGACGACTCTATCGCTTCCTGCTCAATGCCAAATGTCGCCGTCGGTTTGACTGCCTCTGCGTATCCGCGAACGACAGCAAGCGGTTTGGCGCCTCTGGCGACAGCGAATTCTCTGCTTTCTAGGACGAACGCAGCGGCTCCTTCGCCAATGACTGTACCCCTACGATTTTCATCAAAAGGTCGTGGGTCCTGGTCTGGGGTTTCACTCCAAGGCGCCAGTTCGTACGCTCGACTGCGGGAAAGCACAGTCGGATTGATTTTGTTACCTGAACCGCCCGCAATCATAACGTCGGCAGACCCACGCTCAATTATGCGACAGGCCTCCATGAGCGCGGCAAGGCTAGAACCACGATCGAGCGTTGGCGTGTTGTTTGGTCCACGAGCGTCAAGGGATATTGCAATGTTACTGGCGACTAAATTAGGCAGATACTTAAGCATCCACAGTGGCATGACGCTCTCCATCGACGCGCCTCCCCAAGTGGAGAAGTCATACTTTCCGTCTACAATTCCCTTACGAAAAGCGTCCTTAAGAAGATCTAATTCCAGACCGATCAGATCGCAACCGAAAATGCACCCTAACCGTTCAGGATCGACAGACCTCGCTCCCTCTTCAAAGGAAAGGTTGGCGTTCTGACAGGCTAAGATCGCCGAGACCACTCCCATTTGGATGTCGCGGCTCATGATTTTAATGTTCTTTTTAGGCTTAATGAAATCCTTCGGATGAAAATCTGGCACCTCGCTGCCAACAGGGCGCTTTTCCAACTGAGTTTGAATGGAGGCAAGGTAAGAAACGCCGCTTTTGCCCCCTATCAAAGCTTCCCAGAAAGAATTGAGCTCAATTCCGATCGGACTCAAAACTCCAAGACCTGTAATGACAACTTCTCTCGTGCTCATAATTGACGTCGTGCAATACTGAGGTTGGTTCGATTATCAGATTGTACGCGCTCGCTTTGCGTGTCGCGACAGAAATACCTTAATACTCTGAACAACAAGAACCAGCGGATAACCTGACAAATTGCGAAGGCTGAATTCCGTCGATTGTACATGTCAAACGGAACGTATGTTATCGTAAAACAAATCGTTTTTTTTAACACCCCCCTGAATGTAAAATTTTCCTGCCTTACCTTAACTTTAACGAAATGGGAAGAACTCTAATGAAAAGAACGAATGTATAAACGATTAAAATGGCGAGTCTACGCGAATTGTTTAAACCATAGTTCTAAATATTCTCTCTTTTTCAATTTTCTTTCTTTCCAGAGATTTTTTTAACTTTGGCAATTTACCAACATGTCTAACTTACGCCGTGGATTTTCATTCTTGGGACTTCATAAGCGTTACAGGCGCGGATATAAATCAATCTGGGACGAATAACAACGTGATATGCCTGCTTCTAGAGAAAACTAGCCGAAGGCAACGTGTTTGTAGTTTTAACGACTTGCGCTACGGGAGTCGCGTTGTATATTTTCCTTTGGCCCTCTTGTCGATGGGCTCGGACGATTTCAAGCGTGTTCTGATTTTTAGCCTGGATTCGTTTTTGGACGAGTCCGTATACGGTTATTCTCAGCATTAAATTTGGTCGAAGCAGAGGATTGAGTCGACAACTGGCAGAACGCTATCCCTCTATCATATTGGGACGCGGTAGAGACACAAGAACATTCTTAAACTAAAGTACCTATGAGAGTAGTGGCTATGGCTAACGGGGGATTTGCTCTCCCGTCATTACAAGCGATTAAAGAATCGCGTCATGAACTTGTCGCATTGATTGCAATGCCCGTAAGGACAAAAAAGAAAGGGGACAAGGCTGGAATTCCGCCAGTTAGGAAGGCTGCCGAGACTTTTCTTTCGGACACGCCTCTTTTTGATCCGGAAGACGTCAATTCTCCCGAAGGGGTCGAACTTGTACGAAAGTTATCGGCCGACGTTATTTTCATATGCGACTTCGGAAAGATCCTTTCAAAGGAAGTTTTGACTCTGGCAAGGTATGGAGGTCTGAATCTTCACGGATCGTTGCTTCCCAAGTACCGCGGAGCCGCGCCCATTAACAGGTCTTTACAGGCGGGGGAACGAGAAGTTGGAGTAAGCGTAATCTTTATCGAACCTAAAGTTGACGCGGGTCCCGTTGTTAAGACTGCGTCCTATAGACCGTCTCTGGACGACACGGCCGTCGAAGTCGAAGATTATCTTGCTAAAGTTGGCGCGCCGCTGATCGTCGAAGCGTTGGACGAGATCGAGACTGGAACCATCAAGTCTCTTCCTCAGCGTCACGAGCAGGCGACCAAGGCTCCAAAACTGCGCAAGGAAGAGGGGCGGATCGACTGGCGTAAAACTTCCGTTGAGATTATTGATCAATACCGTGCGTTCCAGCCTTGGCCGCGAACCTACGCCGATTGGATCAGCGTCTCGAATTCTAAAGAGACTCGACTAATCCTCGGCCCGTTCTCCCTAAAAGACTTCCATAACGTCGAGTATCAGTTTTCTGAGGGGGCGGACTCTTTGGAACCCGGAACCGTTCTCAGCGCGACAAAGGACGGGTTGTGGGTTAAAACGGGCGACGGAGCTTTGCGCGTCGTTGCAGTGCAACCCGCAGGGAAAAAACTCCAACCTGCCGAAGCGTTTATTCTTGGTTATCCCGTCCAAAAAGGCGACGTCCTCAAATGACCAACACCGCCGCTTGATATTGTTCTTCGATTGTTGTAAAATTCGACAGGCAAGGGGGCTTTCGAATCCCCACGTTTGTTGTCGACACCGACTTGAAAAGGAGTAATCCATGACGTCTAAATTGTGTAAAATTGCCGCGTTGTTTTTGTTGACGCTCTGCGTCGCCGTTTCTTCGGCTTCCGCCCAAGATAAGATTCGCTTGCTCATAATCGACGGACAGAACAATCACAATTGGAAGGCTACCACGCCCGTCCTTGTTAAGATTTTTGAAAGCGCCGGAATCTTTACCGTTGACGTCGCGACCACTCCAGAGTCTGGTCAAGACGTCAGCAAATTTAACGTTGATTTCAGTAAGTATGACGTCGTTGTGATGAATTACAACGGCGATCGCTGGAATCCCGAACTTGAAAAAGCGTTTGTCGATTTCATTGTGAACGGCGGCGGTCTTCTCTCTTACCACGCGGGTAATAACGCCTTCACTTCTTGGCACGCTTACAATGAAATGATTGGCCTAGGAGGTTGGGGCGGTCGCAATAAAGACAGCGGTCCCTATCTCTACTTGGATTCCGAGGGGAAGGTTGTTATCGACCCCGTTCAAGATGGGCCAAGCGGCGACCATGGGCCTCAGTGGGCTTTCCCAATCGACGTCCGCGCTCCTGAGCATCCGATTATGAAGGGACTGCCTCTCCGATTCCGTCACTGCAAGGACGAACTGTATCAATATCAGCGCGGTCCAGCCCATAACGTTACCGTATTAGCGACAGCTTTTGCCGAACCGTCGCAACGCGGTTCTAATCGTAATGAACCTCAAATACTCACTGTTCCTTACGGTAAGGGACGTTGTGTGACGAATATGCTCGGGCATGACGCTGAGCAACTCTCAAGCGTCGATACTATCGTTCTTCTTCAGCGTTGCGCCGAATGGGCGGCGACTGGCAATGTTACGCTCGAAGTACCCGCAGATTTTCCGGGCGAAGACGAGCCTGTTTTTCGCGATCTCAACAAGTAGTAATATTTGTTATTGAACGACTTGTCGCAGTTGATTTTACGATGTTTAAACACCACGACCCGCTATTAGCGCGTCGTGGTGTTTAATAGTAAAGGGGCGTCAATGACAGGAAAACTCTCTCTTCAGACTGAGACAAAACTTGGTCTGCTTTTTGAATGGTTCAGGGACAAAGCTTGCGTCGTTGCGTTTTCAGGAGGGGTTGATAGCTCTGTTTTGGCTAAAGCGTTGATCGTCGCGTATGAACGATCTCTTCTTAAGATTCGTCCCGTCGGTTTTTTTGCCGAAAGTTTTACTTCCACTGAACTGGAAAAAACGGACGCGCGGCGAGTCGCCTCCGAGATAGGTTTGCCCTTAGTCGTTCTCGCGTCTAAAGAATTTGACGATCCGCAATTTGTCGCTAATACGCCGAAACGTTGCTACTGGTGCAAGAAGATTCGTTTTTCTTCGATAAAAGAGTTGGCGCAGCGTGATTACGGGGACCCAAACGGAGCAGAGGTTACTGTGGTCGACGGATCGAATCTATCAGATCTCGGCGACTATCGTCCCGGCGTTCAAGCAGCCAATGAAGTCGGCGTAAAAAGCCCTCTCGCCGAAGTTGGACTTATCAAGTCGGAAATACGGGAAATCGCTAGGTTTTGGAATATTTCTGTTGCTGAAAAGCCGTCGACTCCGTGTCTTGCGACGCGTCTAACGTATAACATGCCGCTTTCAAACGAAGCGCTTCGCCAGGTAGAAAACGCCGAACTTGCCGTTAAAAGTTTAGGGTTTACAACCTGCCGCGCTAGAATTGACGCGCCTAAGACCGTTCGTATTGAACTTCTGGAAAATGAAATAAAAGATTTGATTAATTCTGAAAAACGTAAAAAGATCGTAGTGTTATTGAGGGAACTTGGTTTTAACTTTATTTCCTTAGACTTGGAAGGTTTTTTCTCAGGGAAAAATAATCGCGCGCTTAGCGAATGATCATCCGGGCGATTGCACCTGTTTTTTCAATGCGAAGTCGGCGTTTTGTCGGAACTGGCTTCTCTGTCCTGTAACTCATTCCGAAGCGCCGACGAACCCAAGCATTTCTTTTCGCATATTATCCGTTAATTTTCGGTCTTCATGCGGCGTCGTTTTGTCAATTCGGAGCGCGTCGCGAGCGACGTCGCTCGCTTCATTAAGGCGATTGGCGAGCCTTAGAGCCATGAAAAGTTTTTCCATTTTGCTTACGTCTGTGGGAGAACGATCAACCGACTCTCGATAGAGAATAATGGCAGAATCGAGAAATTCGGAACGCTCTTTATTTCCCTTATAGAGAAGGAAATCAAAATCGCCGCACCGTTCTCGAATAGAAGGCGAATTTGGCGAAACTCGTTCAACTTCTTCAAGGGCCGTTTGCCATTCGCGCAAGTTAGCGTCGTCTTGTTTCTGCGAGTATTTCAACCCTGCGATATAGTAGCGTTGGGTTGCCGTCGTTGAGGATGCGGGATCGAGTTTTTTCAGATCGACCTTGTGGGAAGGCTGCGTTAAGGCGTTTGTATTGGCGTTGCTGCGAAGTTCAAAAAGAAAAACGTCCGTTCGAGGTTTATACGAAGTAAAATAGAAGATTGTTAAGACTGTTAGCGAAAGGGAAATTGACCATATCGGTTTGCATTTCTTTACGCCAGAAGACTCCTTAAACTCGTTTTGAGCGCAGTCCTTATCTAAATCTGCTTGAAGAACGTCTCTAGCTGAAGAGGCGCGATTGACAAGAGACGCGGCAATAAGAAAGAGAATCGTCGATATCGGCGCGTAGCCAATTCCACCCGCTGCGCAAAGATTAATCAAAAGCGTAACCAAAGCGGCTGCAAGAGCGAGAATCGGCGCATCTAAAACCGACCTGTTTTCGTCCGAAGGGATCGCCCTGACGATTGCGTAAAAGAAACAAAACGAAGCAAATGCAAAACTGTAAAAAGAGAGATTGACAGGAACGGTTTGAAAGCAAGAACAAAGAAATGTTGACGCCAGTCCTATGAGTAGTCCAACGAAAGAAGCGAGGCGGAGATGACGTCGCCCATTAAGGGAAGGAGCGGGCGTTCCAACTCGTTTTTCAGAAGTTGTCGATGAACAGATATTTGCGCCTGCCGCCCATGCAGATGCAAATGTTGCGATTAGAAATAAAACAAAGGCGAGAAGGGCAGGCGTGCCAAAAAGTGCGCCGACTTCAAAAGCAAAATTATGTGGATCAGCGATAAATTCGCTGGATGTGGGAAGGATATAGCGTGGATAAACGCTTTGAAATTCGCCGGGACCCACGCCGAGGAGGGGATTATCTTTGATCATTCCGATTGTCGCCTTCCAGTACTCCAGACGATAGCTAAGCGATTTACCAGCTTCGGTAAAGACTTCGCGATCGATTGCGCCTGAAAGAATCGCAATCACTCCCGATAGGAAACAAACGGCACAAGCGGCGACAAAGAACTGAGCGCCGCGTTTTAGATAGGCGCTCGCGAGTTTTAAATCTTTCAGTCTGCATAATCCCCAGAAGATCAGTCCAATCATAAGGGCGACGAAAGCCGAACGACTCTTAGTGGTGAAGAGAACAAAGAATTCTAAAAGGAGAACGAACAGCGCGCCTGAGAGACCCATTCCTCCAAGAACTCGTTTGACGTCCTTAAGCCCACGTTGACCCAGAAATAGTTTATACCATGGAATTCCGACAAGCGACAATAACAAAAGGGGAACAACGACTCCGGCTAACGTATTGGCAAGTCCATAAGTGCCTGTTGGTTCGACGCTGTTCAAAAGACGCTGTTCGAAAAGTAAACGTTCTCTTGAATCTTCCTCAAATTTCATACCATTTTCCGCGAGAACCTCATTCGGGTTGGCGATATACGCGGCGCGGATTTTAGGGTTAACGACGGCATAGGAGTACGCGGAAAAAACGCATTCCGCCACAACGCATGCGCTAACCGCAAGAAATAGCTCAAAAATGATTCCTTTTGCGAGAAAACGACTGTAGTAACGAAGAAAAAAGTAGAACAGCGCGGGCGTAACAAAACTCCAGTAGCCATTGAGCGCAAGACGGACGTCGCCTGTATGAAGTAGGACAACCTTCAAGGAAGACGCCGTGTACAGAAGTAAACAAGCCGCTAAAGCGACGTCTGCTAAAATCGGAACCCAGCGTTTTATTTTTTCCGTAAGACATTGCGACGTTTCGACAGACTCTTGCCTTTTTTCTTTCTTCCCAATTGGCAACAATGGAAAAAAGGAATAAAACGTTAATGCCACGCAAAGACATACCACGAAAAAGAGTAGGGCGATTGGCAGATAGTCGCCCTCGCGAATCGCTCCTTCAGGCGCGCAGAAAATTGAGGTTGAAAGGAAAACGGAAAGACAGGTTGTTAAGATCAGTTGAAAGCGGGACGTTTTGTCCTGACGACGACTTGGGGTGGAGTCGTCCTTCCTTCGCAACGACGAAACCTGAGTGTTCTTCCTATGTTGAACCATGATTCTTTTTCTGACGAGACTGAAGGAGAGGGGAAGGGAAAAGGGGAAGAAAACTATGCCGGGCTATCAAGCGCCTCTTTTAAGCATCGGATTGATTCCCGTCCAAGCTTTTCGATTCCCGGCGAGTAATCAAAAGGTTCGATTCCGATCCAGCCGTCAAATTGTACTTCATTAAGAGCTTTCATGATGGGCTTGAATTTAAGACGGCCAAATCCCGGTCCTTGAAGGTTGGGGTCATTCGCATGAAACGAGACCGTCCTATGTTCACGTCCAACGCGAAGGATAACGTCTGGGATATCCTGATACTCTCCTCCAAACATTGCTTTGCAGTCAAGATGGAGCGTTACGTTTCGGGGCGAACCCAACTCTTGAATAAACGCTAGCGTCTCCTCTGAATTAACCCAGAAATTCGTTTCTGTTGGAGCAAGAGCCTCAAGGGCGAGAGTGACGCCTGTGTTTTGAAGAGTTGGCACGACGGCTCCAATCGTTTCTAAAGCGTTGTTCATGGCGCGCGAGTATTCTTGCCCTTTGGCTACGTTGCGTTGATTGGGCGATCCCAAAACCATGTAGCAGCCGCCAAGTTTGGCGCAGAATTCGGCAAGTCGACAAAGATACGCCGACGTTCTTCGTCGCGTTTCAGCATCGTCGGTCGTTAGGTGGAGTCCGCTTGTTTGTGAAAGAATCCAGTGGAGTCCAGCAACCGCGACTCCCGTTGTTTTAGAGGCGTTGATAATACGGGCGCAAATGCTTTCATCAATTCGATTAATATCCATTGTATCAGCTTCGCCGGAGACAAACGCGGGATCAAGGGAGAATGGCGCGAGTTCGGCTCCGTCGTATCCCCAGGCTGCGAAAGCTTCGAACTGATTCTCTATACTCCACTTTTTGTACATTTCGTTGCACAGAGCAAACTTCATAATCATTCATCTCCTTCGTAACGACTTGTAAAAGCGCCCGCGTGACGATATCGTCGCGCGGGCGTCAATCATATGGAACGCCAAAAGCTTAGTTCACTTCGTTGCTTCTTCAAGCTTGAGGTAAAGAGCAGCTCCCCATGATTCATATCCGACGTTGTTCGGATGAAGCAGATCGGGCATGACGTCTTTAGTTAGTTCGCCCTTTTCGTTAAGAAAAACCTTTCCGATATCTAAGACTTCGACATTTGCAATATCACGAAAATAGTATTCAGCGAGCGCATTGATTGCGTCAATCTGATCTTGTTGCGAAGTACACGGGAAGACTTTTAGAACGAAAATCTTCATGTTGGGGAATTGAGCTCGGAGTTTTTTAACAATCCGCCGCTGACCAAGGGCGACGTCCTTGGCTGCACGATCTTTGCTCCATGTGTTGTTAACGCCAATGAGTAAAACGGCTGCTTTGGGTGTGACAGAGTTGAAGTCGTAGTTTTCAAGGCGCCAGAGGACATGTTGTGTTTGATCTCCGCCATGACCGAGATTAATCGCTTTCTTGGCGCCATAGTATTTTTCCCAAACAACGGCACCGGCGCCTTCCCAACCATGAGTGATTGAGTCGCCAATCATGAGAAGATCAACGTCGCCTTTTTTAAGAATCTCGTTCTTTTGGTTAAAACGATCACGCCACCAGTCGGCGTCGACTGGCGAGGG
>Ga0256407_10004529_pt1 | contig 23128 bp, 11 predicted proteins | sample RumenRJG_04DNA_FD_193489 | JGI IMG/M metagenome (GOLD analysis project Ga0256407, IMG submission 193489) | Bovine rumen microbial communities from Lethbridge, Alberta, Canada - RJG_04 | ecosystem: Host-associated > Mammals > Digestive system > Stomach > Rumen | place: Canada: Alberta... | reverse complement strand
ATTATAAATAAAATTTTTTTTAATTTAATATATTTTTTTTTTGTTTATTCATATTTTTATATTATTTCTATATTATTTCAATTTTTATTTTATTTATATTTTTTTTATTTATTTATAAAATTTTTTATTTATATTTATGGAATATTCATTATATATTCTTTAATTGTGATTATTAAACATGTATGAATATATCTTAAAAGAAGTTTCAAATCAAAAACAAAAAAATGAATTTCAAAATGCATTAAATCTATTAGAAAATAATATTAAAGAAATTGAAAATAAATATAGTAAGGAAAGTTTAGAATATTTTAATATGGCAAAAGAATTATGTGAAATTTGTAATTTAATTGCTGAAAAATTTTATGATAATTGTAAATTTAATGAAGGATTAAATTATTTAGAAAAATCAATAAAACTGTTTGCAAATTTTAAAGAAATTCAATATTTATGTAATAATAATTTAGGAAATTATTATAGAAAATTAGGTGAATTAAACAAAGCATATGATAGTTTCACAAGAAGTATTGAATTAGGATTATTATTTCACAATAAAAAAATTATTGGTGAAGGCTACATTAATTGTGGTATAATTTTATTATTAATGGAAATGTTTGATAAATCAATTGAACTATGTTTGTCTGGTATTATTTTATTACAAGAATGTTTATTGAATAAAAAAGATTTATCAAATGATATATATAATATATTAAATAATGCTTATACCTCTATTGCTTTATGTTATTATAAAAAAAAAAATTTTTTAGAAAGTTTATTATATTATGATATATCAGAAAAATTAAATAAAAAATTAGAAATTGAATATACTAATACAATTTTGAATGATGAAACAAAATATAAAATGTTAACTGAAATATTAAATCAATTGGAAAAAGAGAAATTACTTGATAAAACAGAAAAAATGTCAAATAATTATATGATTGAAAAAATAAAAAATCTAATTTCACAAATTGAAGAGAAAAATTCTTGGAATTCTTTAATGAATTTTCCTTAATAAATAATATTTTTAATAAAATGAATTATTCTAAATTATTATTAATTTTTTTATTAAATTTATCAAAGAAATTAAAAATTTAATATTTTAATTTTTTCATTATATACTTTAAGAAAACTTTTATTTTTTAATAATAATGGGGAATAATAATTCATCTTCTGGGACTTCAAATATAGAATCAAATCATGAAAGAATTAAAAATTCATATTTTAATACCATAAAAAAAATAAGAAGAAAATTTTATTTAAAAAATGAAAATAATTTACAAAATATCTTAATAAGTTTTGAAAATAAAACTTTTGATTCAATATTAAGTATTGAATCAAATAATTCAAACAATAAATATATTAATTGGATAGATTATTTTTATGATTATTTATATTTTCTAGATGAAAAAAAAATAGAATGGGCAACAAATTTAATAGAATCTTTAGATAATGAATATTTTTTATCAGAAAATAAATATTTGTCATTATTTTTTTTTGAAGAATTTTCAATTAAAACTAAACCAAATTGTATACAAAATTTATATACAAATGAAAAAAAAAATACAAAATTGAATTGTTCTGAATTAAATATTACAACTAATTTAGGTGGTTCATTTGTATCAATTAATATTGAAAATTTATTACCAGGAGACCCTGCTATTGAATATAAAAAAATTCGATCAGAAGTAAAAAAATATATTTCATTATTTAAAGAACATATATCAAAAGAAGATCATCCAATTCATATTATTGCAAAAAAATTTTCTAAAGTTTTTTGTAATTATATAAATAATAAAATAAATAATCTACAAAATAATGTTGATTATTTAAATCATATGATATCAAATATTACAGATGATATAACTTTTCAATTACAGACTTTTATTATTAAATTACAAATTACTTTGAAGTTAATGTATTGTAAAACTTTAGATTTTTCATGTTTTAAAAATGAAAAAGATGAATTAGTGAATATTGTTACTTCTTTAATATTTAGAGTAGGAAATTTAAATCAAAAAATATATGATTTGTATTCTTTGAGCTTAAAATCAAGTTTAAAAAATTTAGAACAGAAATTAGATTCTTTCAATAATATTAAACCTGAAGATTTGGGTATTGATAAATCTTTTTGTTTGAATAATGTTACTTTAAATTATCAATTAGAATTAATTGAAAAATTAATTGATAAGAATTTATTTAATCAAAACAAAAAAGAATTTGAAAAAAATTTAAACATTGATTCGGTGAAAAAAAATGAAATACTACAAATAAAAGATTTAATTATAAAAAAAAAATCACATACTCCTTTGGTATTTAATAAATTATCATCAAAAAAAGTTAAAGAATATAATAATGAATCTATATTTTTTCTTGAAAAAGAAAATACATTTGAAGATGAAATTCCAAATAATTTAGGTGCAATTCTTCCAGAAGATAATAATAGATCAAATGACTTTAAAAAAGAAGATAATAAAAATGAAAAAAAAGGAATTACAAAACATAATTTTATTCATCCACAAAAGAAAAAATTTTTACAATTAAATGATAAAAAACCAAAAGATTTTATTTATTCTCCTTATACAGTATGTATTTCATTAATTAAAAATTTAAAAAAATATAAAACTCCAATTGAAAAAATTATGATAATTGCTTCTTTAAGTGATGAAATTATTGATTCAGTAAATGAATTTTGGGAAGATTTAAATAAATATATTGATAACAAAATTGTAGCAATTGATTCTTCTCAATTATTGAAAATATTACTTTATATTATAATTAAATCAAAAACATGTGATATTATTGTTCATTGTAAAATTATTACTTTGTTTACTACTTGTATTATGAAAAATTCTACTATTGGTAATTGTTTTTCAAATTTTGAAGCATCCATTTCTAATCTTATGCAAATTAAAAATATTGATGAAATTTTAGAAAAAAATAATTTAAATTCAAATGAAAATGAAATTAATACAAATATTAATTAATATTTTATAATTTGAATCAATCCTTTTTAATATAATTGTATAATTTTGAACTAGATATATTGTTTTTAAGTTAAATTCAAATTAATAAACTATAATTAATTTAATTTAAAAATTTTTATAATTTATTCATATTAAAAATATTCATTAAAAGCATATAATAATTCACAAATTAATTTTAAAAATCAAAATTTAAATACAAAAAAAAAAACAGAAATAACCATTAATCATAAATTTAAAAAAAATAAAAAAAAATATTTAATGAACAGATTCAAAATAATAGCAAAAATAGGAGAAGGAGCATACAGTACTGTATACACAGTTCGGCGTATAGAAGACAGTGAATTATATGCATTAAAAAAGGTAAAACTAAAAAATTTAAGTGAAAAAGAAAAACAAAATGCTTTAAACGAAGTTAGAATATTAGCAAGTGTTAAAAGTCCATATGTAATAAGTTACAAAGAATCATTTATTGATGAAGTAGACTCAACATTATGTATAGTAATGGAATATGCAGATGAAGGAGATTTATTTCAAAAAATAACATTTTATAAAAAATTAAAAACTAATTTTGACGAAGCTGATATTTGGAGAATTTTTATTCAAATTACAAAAGGATTAAATGACTTACATTCATATAATATTTTACATAGAGATATGAAAAGTGCAAATGTATTTTTATTCAGAGATGGTACAGCAAAATTAGGTGATTTAAACGTATCAAAAATTACTAGTAGAGGTTTAGGTTGTACTCAAACTGGAACTCCTTATTATGCTAGTCCTGAAGTTTGGAAAGATAATCCTTATAATTTAAAAAGTGATATTTGGAGTTTGGGTTGTGTTGTTTATGAAATGTGTATGTTGAAAACCCCTTTTAGAGCTGAAACTATGGAAGGTTTGTTTAATAAAATTTTAATTGGCAAATATCAAAGTATTAATAAAAAATATTCTGATGATTTAAATAATGTTATTTCTAGGTTACTTATTATTAAACCAAGACTAAGACCTAATACTAGGGAAATTTTAAATATGAGTGAAGTTAAAGTTAAAATTGAAGAATATGATATTTTTAAAAATTTAAAAAATAAAGATATTTTTAGAAATAAAAGGTATACTGCTTTTACTTCTAATTCAGAAATGGATAATATTAATAATAGTAATTCTGATATTAATCAAAGTATTATTAATAATAAAAGTATTATTTCAAGAGGGAATAATATTATTAATTCAATTATTGAAGAAGAAGAAGAAGATAATTCTAAAATTGTTTTAGATACTATAAGAATGCCAAATGAGTTAAAAATGCTTAATAAAAGATTACCAGAATCAAATTATGAATCTGAAAAAATATTTGAAATCCAAAAGAATTTAAATAATATGTCATTTCCTAATAAAATGTTACCTGTTTTAGAATGTAGATATAATGGACATGATAAAGTAAATGAAAATAAAAAAACTGATAATAATATAATTAATAAAAAAAAAATTCAACGAGAAAAAATTTTCAAATCAGTTGAAATTGGAAATATTAATCCAATTGAAAATAATGTTTATAAAACTTTAAGAATGAATATTTATAATAGAGATAAAAATATATTTAATCCTATAAATGGGAATATTGATATTATAATTGAAGATAATAATGATAATCAAATAAAACATTTAAATAAAAAATTAAATACAAAAAGTTTAACAAAAATGAAAAATTTAAAATGTATTTATCAACCATATATTCCTAAAGTTTTACAAGAAGAAAAAAGTATGAAATATAATTTAAGTGAAGAATCAATTTTTGGAAATTTAAATTATCCAATAAATCCAGAAGTAATTGAAAATATAAATAATAAAGAATTATATAATTTTAGTACAAAATTTAGACCTAATAAATTAATACCAATAACAAGAATTAAAAGAAAATAATTTTTTCATTTCAAAAAATTAATTATGAGCTTAATATAGTAAATATTATCATATTTTTTTAAATCTATTATAACAATCTAAATTTTTATATTTCAAAGAAATATTTTTAAAAATAAATAAATAATTCATTTTATTTAATAATATTATTTAAAATAGTCAAATAAATTTAATTATTTCAAAAATTAAAAAAAAACAAATTAAAAATAAAGGTAAATAAAAAAAAATTTGATTAAAAAAAACACACTTTAAACATAAAAAAAAAAAATATTTTTTAATTCAAAATTAAAAAAACTAATCCAAAAAAAAATATTACTTCCCTTCACTTTGATTCTTAGAAACAGTTTCTACAAGCCATTTCATTCCTTCAACAACACCATTCCCAGTAGTAGCAACACAAGCATTAATACTCCATTTCCTATCACTAATATTACTCAATTCCATTTTTTCCATAATTTCATTTGGTTGTAAAGCATCATTTTTATCTTGTTTATTAGCAAATACTAAAATGGGTACTTTCTTTAATTTTTCTTCAGATAATAAAATTTTAAAAACTGAAGTTGTTTCATCTAATCTATAATCATCACTTGAATCAACAACAAAAACTAAACCATCAGTTCTATCATAATAATTTTCCCAATAATTTCTTATTGCACTTTGTCCTCCTATATCCCATACATTTAATTTAAAACCGTCTTTTACTACAGTTTTTACATTAAATCCTTTTGTTGGTTCTTCTACTGTTGATGGAGCTTCACTTGATAAATATTTTAGTAATGTTGTTTTACCAGCATTGTCTAATCCTAATACTAGAATTTTGGCTTCTTTATCGTTTTTTTTTAATTTACGTAATAAGTCTAGTAATCCCATTTTCTTTTATTTTTTTGTTTTTTAATTAGTATTTTTTTTTTTATTTATTATTTTTTATTTTTTTTTTAAATAAAGAGAAATTTTAGGTTTTTTGTTTAATTTTTATAAATGAGGAAATTTGAAGGGAAAATTGGATTAAATAATAATTCATCTTCGTTGATTATAAATAATAATCAAAGTTTACAGAATAGTTTTTGTGATGATGAATTCATTTTATATATTAATGAATTAATTTCTTCAATAAAGCATTTATATAAAATAAACAGTCTTAATTTTAATAATATAAAAAGTGTTTTAAGTAAGCCAGAATCATTTAATTCAAATGAATTCATATTAAATACTAATAATAATGTAAATAAAAATTTATTTACTTCTTTCCAACAAATTGAAAGTTCCTTTACTAGTTTTTATACAAATGCAAAAGGAATTATAAAAAAAATGAAAAATTATCAATGTACAAAAATAAATAATGGGAGAAAAAATGATAATGGAAAAATATATTCATATGATAAAATATCTCAAACTAGTAATCCAATAAATAATAACATATCTGTAAATAATAATATATATAATTCTACAAATCTGAGTAATAATAATATATATATAAAAAAAACAGATAATTTAATGAAAAATATAAGGAATAAATTTCAGAAAATAAAAAGTGAAAAAGAAGATTTACAATTATCAAATAATTCAACAAAAAATTTAATTGAATCATATAATAATTATATGAATTATTCACAAAACTTTTCTAATAGTTATAGAAATATAGTTCAAAATAATTCACAAAATTCATTAAATTTAAGTAATAATATTCAAACAATATATCTTTCTAATTCTTTAAATAAAAAAGATAATGGAAATAATAAAAAGATTAATTTATTAGAAGAAGAATGTGAAAAATATATAAAAACGTTAAATGATTTTTCAATTGATGTTTATCATTTTTTAGGAACAGTTGTTAATTTACAAAAGTATTTTATAAAAAATATTCCTGAAAATTTAATATTAACTTTTGAGAAAGAAAAAAAAATATTAACACAGAAATGTTCAACTTATATATCAAATTATGAACATAATAATATAGAAAAATCTAAATTTAATTATTCAATCCAAAATTTAAAAACAGAATCAAATATTAATGAAAATGAATATGATAAATTAAAAAATAAATTTGATTTAATTAATAAAGAATTATATATAACACAAAGAGAAAATAATGAATTAAGAGAAGAAGTTCATTTTTTAAGAAAAAGTTTAAATGTAGATAATAATATAATAAAAGTAAATACAGATTTGAAAAAAAAAAAAATAGAAAAAAGAAAAATTAGTAATAATCAAAGTAATGAAAAAAAAAGAAATAATTCAAATTCAAGTATTAATTCAAATAATAATATAAATATAGATGGTGAATATAAAAGAAATTATAAGATCATAAAAAATGAAAATGAAAAAATGAAAGATATAATTACAAATTTATCAATTGAAATTGCAGATATGAAAAAGAAAAATTATGAATTAAGCCCTTCATTAGATAATAAATTTAAAAAAGAATTTACCGAAAATAAAAATGAAAAGCAAAAATTATATAAAACAACTCCAAAAAAACAAACAACTTATTCAATTATTCAAAATTTACAAATTGATAAAACAGAATTTTATGAAAATCAAATCAATAATTTAACAAAAAAAATTAATGAATTGTCAAATCAAATTAAAGAAATTAATATTCAAAGAAAAAATTGTCTTAATATTATAAAACAAGATGAATTTAAAATAAAAGAACAAGAAAATACAATACAAAAATATATGATTGAAATAAAAGAATTAAAAAATATTCAAAATGATATAAAAGGAAAAGTTGATGAAAATTATGAAGAAAAAATTAAAATTTTAGAAAATGAAAAATTTGAATTAAATTTTGAAAATGATAATTTAAATAATGAATTAAATCAATTAAAAATGAAAATAAAAAATATGGAAAAAAATAACAACGAAAGTAAAATTGATAGAGATTATAAAATAAATGATATAAATGGATTAAAACTTAAAATAAAAAAATTAGAAAAGACAAATAGTGATTTAAAAATTGAAAATAAAACTTTAAATGATGACATTTATGAATTAAAAAATAAAATTAAAAAATCAAATTTAATTGAAAATAATAATATAAATGAAATGAAAGGAAAAATGAGAAAATTAGAAGAAAAAAATACCGAATTAAATTCTGAAAATCAGACATTAAATAAGGATGTAAATGAATTAAAAGGAAAAATAAAAAGATTAGAAAAAACAAATTCAGATTTAAAAATAGAAACTATTAATTCAAAAGATACCAAAATTAAAATAAAAAATTTAGAAGAAGAAAATTCAAATTTAATTTCAATTAATGAAGAATTAAATACAGAATTAGATGATTTAACAAAGAAAATAAAGAAAATAGAAGAAAAAAATTTAGAATTAATCAAAGAAAATAAAAATAAAAATAATGAAATTTCATCATTAGAAAGTCAAATTGAAGAATTAGGGAAAAAAAATAATGAATTAATGAGAGAAAATAAAAAAATAAAAAAAACAAACTTAGATATTTTATCCAAGTCTGAAAATGATAAATCAAATTTTGAAAAATTAATATATTATAATGAAAGAGATATTAAACAATTAAATAGACAAATTGAAAATTTAAAAAAAGAAAAAGAAAAAATAAAAAAAGAATATGAAGATAAAATAAAAAAATTAAAAGAAAATGATACATCAAAAAATTTAAATACAATTAATTCTTCAACAACATCAAATTTAAATATTTTTAGAAATAGAAGACTTAATCGTAAAGGAAGTGATTCAACAAAAGTTTCTGAAGATAATGTTAATAATATAACAAATAATGAAGAATTAGAAAAAAAAATAAAAAAATTAAATCAAGATTTAAATGAAAAAGAATTAGAAATTAAAAAATTAAATATTCAAATTGTAAATTTACATGTTTCATCAAATAGAAATAATATAAATAATGAATTTAATATAAAATTAGAAGAAAAGGAAAAAATAATAAATGAACTTAAAAATAATATAGAAAAATTAATTCATGAACAAAATATTTTGAAAAAGAAAAGTGAAGAACAAATTAAAATAATTACTTCTTTAAATGAAGAAGTTTCAGAATTAAAATATGATAAAAAATTAATTCCAAATCCATATAATACTGAAAATAATACTAAAAATAATTCATTAAGAAGTTTTAGTCAAAATAATTTTAAATCTTCAAGAAAAGAAAAAAATTATAATAATACTGAAGATGGAAATATAATAAATCAATTCAAAAATAAAAATAGACATTATCAATTATCTTTAGGTGAGATTGGAAAAAACAATTTAGATAATAAAGATGAAATTATTAAAAATTTAAATTTAGAAATAGAAGAATTAAAAGAAAATATTGAAGATGATAAAGAAAATATTAAAAATTTAAAAGATGAAATTATACAATTGAAAAATAACAGTTTAGAAAATAGAAGAGAAAAAAAAAGTTTAAATAAAGAAATTAATGAATTGAAAAGTTCTATTGTTGAAAATGAAAAAGATTATCAAAAATTATTAAATGAAAAAGAAGAATTTAGAAAAGAAAATTTAGAATTATTAAAAAATATTAAAGATAATAAGAAAGAAATATCAGAATTAAAAGATAAAATATTTGAAATTTCAAAAACAAATAATAAAGAAATTGAAAATTTAAAACAGAATAAAAATATATTGAATGAAGTAAATGAAGGATTAAAAAATGAAATTTCAAAATTAAATATTGAAATAAAGAAAATAAAAAATGAAAATAAAAGTCAAATTGATAATATAAATAAATTAAATATTCAATTATCAAATGAAAAAAATGAATTGAAAAAAAAAATAGAAACATTAACATTAGAAAATCAAGAAAATTTAAAAATTATATATGAAAATGAAGATTTAAAAAAGCAAATTGAAGAATTAACACAAATAAAAATTGAAAAAGAAAAATTCAAACAAGAAAAAATAATAAATTTAAAATTTATAAACAATGATATATTTAAAGGAAAAACTATTGAAAACAATTTAACAGAACAAATAAAAGATATATCAATAGAAAATAAAATCTTATCAGAAGAAAAAATAAAAAATAATAAAGAAATAGAATTAAATATAGAAAATTTAAAAGGTAAATTAAGCATAAAAAAAAGTTCTTTATCAGATAAAAATTTAGAGAAATATTCAAAAATATGTCTTTCCTTAAATAAAAAATTAAAAGATAAAAATGAAGAAGAAATTGAGAAAGATAAAGATACAATTATTGAAGAATTAAATGAAGAAATTGATGAATTAAAAAAGAAAAATAAACATTCTATTGCAATATCTGATAATTTAAAAACTGAGCATGAAGAATATAAAAGAAGAAATTTATCATTTTTTATTGAAAAGAAAGATTTAATGAAAGAAATATCAAAATTAAAAAATAAAATTAATATATTAAAAAAAGATTTATATACTAAAGAAAAAGAAATAAAAGATTCTCCATCTTTTCCTTATAGAAAATTAAAAAAACAATATGAAAATATTCTTCTTTTAAAAGAAGATTTAGAAAAAGAAAATAAAGAGTTAAAAGAAGAAAATAATAATTTTAAAAATAATTTTATTTTAATTACAAGTACAGATAATAATGATATAGAAAATAATAATAATTTAAATAAACATGAAAAGTCAAAAGTAACTCTTAATTTAAATGAAAGTATAACTTTTAATAGTCAATTTGAAGAAGTAGAAAAAGAAAAAAATATTGAAAAAAAAAATTCAAGTAATAATACAAAAAGAAATTTAAATAAAGATTTTGATCAAATTTCTTATCAATTTTCAATTGAAAAACAAGTTAAAAATGAAAATTATAATAGTGAAGAAAAGGAAATAAATACAATTCAATCATATCAACATTTTAGTAAAAAGCAAAATTCAAATGAAAATGAAATTAATAATATAATTGAAGAGAATAAATTATTAAAAGAAGAAATAAAAAATTTAGCAAAATCATGTAATGATAATCATTTTTTACATTTACAAAATAATAATGATAATAATGAAAAAGATGATAATTTAAATATTTTTATTAATGAATTAAAAGAAATACAAAAAAAGAATAATTTATTACTCAAAGAAAATGAAAGTTTAAATAATCAAATTTCTCAATTATTATTTAATAATAATAATATTGAAAATATTAATACAAATAGTGAAATTTCAAATTTATGTAAACAATTAAAAAATGTAAATAATGAAAAATCTAAATTAGAAAAAAACTTATCAGATTTAAATCAAAAATTAAAAAAAGGAAAAGAAAAATTATCTAGTTATGAAAAAGATATTGAAGAATTAACAGAAGAAAAAAAGAAAATAAAAGCAGAATTAGATTTAACAAAAACAAAATATCATGAATTAAATGAAAAATATTCAACATTAAATGAAGATTATAATGACTTAGATAGAACATATAATACACATAAGAAAAAAACTGAAGAAGAAACTCAAAAGTTAAAAAATGAATTAGAAGAAATGAAAATATCACCAGAAGCAAAATCACATAAAACAAGTAGAAAAAAGTCAATTAATTATTTTGAAAATAATAATGATAATGAATTAATAAAATTAGCAAATAAAAATATATTAGGAAAATTAGAAGAATTTAAACATAAAAATTCAGAATTTTTAATTAATTTAAGAGAATTAAATGATAAATTTAGAAAAAAAGATAGAGAAATTAATAAATATTTAGATGAAAATGAAAAGTTATTATCACAATATGAAAATAAATTAAATGAAGATGAAAAAAAATTTCAAAATAAATCATTAAATGATAAAATCTCTTTATATGAAAATGAACAAAACAATTTTGATAAAAAAGTATCTCAATTAAATAAAAAAATAGAAGATTATGAAAAATCTTTAAATGAAAAAGATAAAACAATTTTAGATTTAAATGAACAAATAAATTTATTTAAAAGAGATTCAGAACAAATAAATTCATTAAAATCAGTATCAAGATATAGAAATAGAAGAGATAGTAATAAAATAAATATTATTAAAAATAATTCAAATAATAACTTAAATGATATAAATGAAAATAAAATAGAAATCTCACCAGAAACACATGAATTAATAAAAATAGTACAATATAATAGGAAAATAAAATGGTATTTATTTAAAAAAAAAGATATAAATAAAGAAGAAAATTTCAGTGATTTCATATGGAAAGAATTTAAATTCAGAAAAGACTTTTCTGAATTTACAAATATACCAAAAAATAATTCTATAGAATTACAAAAACAAATTGATACTTTAGAAGAGAAAAAAAAAGACCTTGAAGAAAAATTATTAAAAAAAGAATCAGATTATAATAGATTAAGTGTAAATTATGCAAAATTTTTTAATAGAAAAAAAAATGATGAGAAAGATCCAGATAAATTAAAAAGTGAAATAGATAAATTAAAAAAAGAAAATAAAATATTAACCAATAAATTAAATAAATATAAAGAAGAAGAAAATGTAATTGGTTTTTCTTTTATTGAAGATGATGTCACAGGACCAGAATTTATTGATGAATTAAATTTTGATGAATTAATTGATAATATGAGTAAAGGAGGAATTTTTACTTTTGTTGGTGATAAAAAAGATTATAATTCTAAACAAAGATTAAAAAAAACTGTTGAATCTTTAATTTCTCAAATTAATTTTAATCAAAATATTAAATTATGTCTTGGTTCTATTTTCAAACAATTAAATGTTAATGAAGATGATATTTATGACTTAATTGGAAAATATCGTTATATAGAATGATTTTTTAATATATTTTATTATAATAAAATATATATTATTAAAAATTATGTTTATTAATTAATTTATGATATATAGTAATAAAAATTATTAAAAATGTTAAATAAATAAATTACTTATAAAAAAGAAATTGATATTAATTAAAATGGATTTAATAAAAGAAAAGATATAATTATATTTAATAATATTATATTAACCCATTTTTTTTGAAAAAAAATAATGAATAAAATATTAAAGTATTATTTTTAATATAAAAAATGTTAATTTTAAAAAATATGAATTAATATATTTAAAATATAAAAAATAAAATTTTAAAAAATAATGAATAAAATATTAAAGTATTATTTTTAATATAAAAAATTTTAATTTTAAAAAATATGAAATAATATATTTAAAATATAAAAATAAAATTTTTGAAATTTTTTTTTTAGTTTTTTTGAAACAAAATTTGTTTATTTTCTAATCTCTTTTAAATATATTTTTTCTTATTTTTGTAATTAAAAACCTTATTAATTTTTTTTTAAAATTATATTTTTTATTTTATTTTTTCATTTATTATTATGTATTTTATTTATATATATTAATTTTTAATCCCTATCTATTTCACAATAAATATTTTTTTTTAATTATAAAAAAATTGATAAAAATTAAAATAATTTCCCTCTTTCATTTAATTATAAACTCAAATAATACAAAAAGGAAAAATAAAATAGATAATAAAAAAAATTAAAAAAAAAAGAAAAAACAAAAAAAATAAAAAACCTTAAATAATTGATTTCTTTGAATTTAAACATTGCCAAGGTGTTAACCCATCTTTATTTTTAATATTCTCATCAGCTCCATTTTTAATTAATAAATCAGCAAGTTTAAAATTTTGATATGTTAAAGCATAATGTAAAGGAGTATTTAATTTTTTATTTTGAGAATTTGGCAATGCTCCACTAGAAATTAAAAATTCAATAATTTCATTTGAATCACATTGAACTGCTAAATTTAAAAGAGAATTTCCATCTTCATCTTTTATTTCTGGATTTATTTTAAATTTACAAAATAATTCTTTAAAACTTTGAAAATTATTATCTTTAACATAAAAAAATATTATATCTGAATAGTTATTATATCCTTTTATTATATCTGATTTTATTTTATGTGTTTGAAATAAAATTGATTCTTTGTTAAAAAATAATTTTTTTCTGTTTAAATAATAATAATTATTTTCTAATTGTAATGGGGAGGAATATAATTTTTTTTGGATTTTTTTTCTGTATTTTTCTTTTTGGTTTTTTATTTTTTTTTGTTCTAGTAATAATTTATTATTTGCTATTATATCTTTTTTTCTTTGAAAAAATGATTTTTTCCAAATTTCTTGTTTATTATTTTTATTATTTTCTTGATTATTTTTTATATTTCTAAATAAAATTGATGTATTTTGATTTGTATTTGAACGGAAAAAATTTTTATTTGTTGTTCCTTTTTTACTTGAAAATTTTGATGTTAATCTCATTTTTGAAATTTTTTTTAAGTTTTGTTTTGTGTATTGAATTTTAAATTCTGAATTAATATTAAATGAAAATTTTTTTGATATGTAAATATCATTATAACAAAAATCTGATATTCCACCATCACATATTAGAAATCTATTATAAAATCTTTTTGAATTTTTATGTATAATATATACTTTTGTAAAACTTGTTTTTTTTGATTTTGCAGTAGTATATTTTTTTTTTAATTTGGATTTTACAAAATTATTAAATATTGTAATTCCATTTATTCTTTTATTTAAATCATTTAATAAATAATTTACTGTAAAAATTTGTTCATAAATATCAAGATCTAAATATTTTTCATTTAAAATATATTTATAAGAAGGTATAATAATATTTTCATAATAAGAAAAATTAAATATTTTAACATTTTTCATATTCATATAAATATCTATTTTTTCTTTAAATCTTGGACTAAAAATTTCATTATTAAAAAGATCTTCTTTATTCTTATGATATAAATTATTATCTTTCTTCTCTAAAATATTTTGTAAATTTTCCTCATATTTTTTTTCAATTGCACTAAATAAAATACTTTTTTCTTTAATAGCTTTACTAACTAAATAATCTTTTTTATTATTCCCACATAAATCAATATCTTCTAATAAACTTTCATTTTCACTTTTTAAAAAATCAATAAATTTTTTCCCAATTTCTTCTAAATATTTATTTTCAAAATCAAATTTTCTTTCTTTCATAAAAACTCTTACAGAATTTGTTTTCATTTCAAAAAAATTAAAACTTCCATGTGAATATCTTGATTTACTTTTCTTATAAATATTATTAAAACTATCAGAAGAAGAAGTATAAGAAGACTTACTTTCATAATCAGAATCTCTTTCTTCTCTAAAATAAAATTTACTATTTTTATTTACAAAATTTTCTAACATTGATTTTGTATTTACATTTTGAATAGATTTATTTGAATAATTTCTTATTAATTGTTCATTTGTTTCTAACATTGATTGAAGTTTTGTTGATGATCTTGAAGGTTGATTTATTATTATTGATTTTCTTCTTTCTTTTCCTCTTGTTGAAATTTCTGGTATTCTTGATAATTGTTTAACAAATTTTTTAAATACTTTTCTTTTTGGTTTTATTAAATAAATATTTGGATATAATTGAAATTGAGTATTATTATTTTCTTTTAAAGAATAATGTTTTTGATTTTGAAAATTTGAATTTATTATATTATCTGGTAAAGAATATCTTGTTATTCTACTATTTGATATTGCATTTGTTTTAATTGATTTTTTTGAATTTTTAGACTTTTTTGATCTTGATTTTGATTTTTCAGAACTTGAATTTTTAATTTCTGTAAATGAAACATGAGGTTTTTGTTTTATTGGAGCAAAAGATGAAAAATTATGCATTAAACCTTTTTTTAAATCTTGTATTTGTTTTGGAGTTTGTTCTTTTTCTCCAAAATTATTTTCATCTTTAATTTGAAATAATTTATAAAAATGAGAATGTTTAAATTGTGATTTTTTTGACCAATTTCTTAATCTTGTCATAAAATTTGATTTATCACCTTCTTTAATATAAGTTGTTTTTGCTTTTGATTTTACACTTTTATTTATTTCTTCCATTTCTGAATCAATATCCATTTCATTACTATTTAAACTATCATTTATTAAATTATTATTTCTTTGTGATAATAGAGTTTTCATTTTTTTTGGTTTTAATTTTTTAAAATGATTTGAAGGTAAATTTTCTTTTAGTGGAGAAATAATTCTATAAATTTTTTCATCTTTATTTTCATTATTTAAATTTCCATTATTATTTATTACATATGTATTATTTAAATATGAATCTATGCTTAATCCATCATTTGATGATGAAATTATATTATTATTTGAACTAATGTATTGAACACTATTTCTATTACTTAATTTTTTTTGATTTGAAATATTATTATTTATTGAATCTTGAACTGAAATTTTTTTTTTTTTTAACATTAAAGTTGATTTTGATTTGTTTATTAATTTTAAATTTTTAATTTTTTTATCTTTTTTTTTATTTAAAATAAAACCTGATTGTTCAATTAAACTATCACTTGAATTTTTATTACTAGAACTAATAATTTGATCTTGATTTTGAGATGCATTATTATTTATATTATGAAATAATTCAGATTTATTTAATTTTTTTGGAACATTTAAATCAATATTATTTAAATTAATATCAATTTTTTTTTTATCTGAAATTAGATTACTTAAATTAACTAAATTTGAATTTGTACTAAGCATTTTTTTTTCTTTCATTTCATCTTCAATATTACTTGGATGTTTATAAGTATAATTAAGTAAATAAGTTTTATTTTTTTGATTTGATTGTGACATATCATCACTATTAATTAAATGATGTTTTGGTCTAATTGGACTATTTTTCTTTTTATTAAGATTTATTAAATTATATGTTAAATTTTTTTGATTATTATTATTTTTTTGAAAACTTCTAAAATTATCTCTAGTAGATTCCATTGAAGTATTTTCATAAAGAAAAGGTGAATTATCAGTTGATGAAATATTATGAATGAAAATATTTGTTGATTTTCTATGAAATTTATTATTACTTTTAATAGCTGTATAGTTTAAATTATTATTTAAATAAGAATTTTGATCTAATGATATATTTGATATTTGTGATGCCCTTTTTGTAAAATATGAAATTTTTCTATTTTTATTGTTTCTTCCTACTAATGGTCTTTTTTATTTATTAAATAAAAAAAAAAATTACTTACAAACCTGAATATCTCTTTTTTACAAAAATTTCCATTTTATTTAATTATTATTTATTTAATAATATTTTATTATTTTTGAATTTTTATTTATTTAATTTGATATTGATACTTCTCAATTTTTTCATTTAAAAAATAATGATAATAATAAAAATTCATTAATTAAATTGGATAATTCATTTATAAACAATATTAATAATCCAAATTTAGAAAATTATGAAAATTTAAAAATTAAAATAAGGCAATTATTAATGAAAAAAGATAAGAATATTATATCAATAATAGGAGAAATAAAAGAAAACAATCAAACAATTTATACATTATCAAAAAATAAATATATTTATATTTATTTACAAGATAAAGAAATAATTCAAAAAATAAAAGAGAATATTATAAAAAATGATTTATATATTACTATATCAATTAATAAAATTATACTTTATCCAATTAAATTGAAAAATTATAATATTAATTTGATCATTTTTATTCAAACAATAGTTGAATTATATTTATTAATTTTTGATAAATATAAAATAAATAAAAATGATACAATATTAATTAAAGGTAATTCAAAAGATGAAGAAAATTTATTTAAAATATTTTTATCTTTTATTGGTTATAATACAATATATTTATTTCATGAAATTACTGATAATTTATTAAGTTTGAAATTTGATAAAATTTTAGATTTTACTAATTCAATGCTTGAAACCGAAAACAAAATTTTAACATTTAATTTATTAAATCAAAATGGAATATATAATTCAATAATATATGAATTAATTGATAATGAAAATATTCAATTAATACCAAATGATTTCACACAATTATTTAATAAAAATATTACTTTAAATTTTAATAATCTCAATTCTAAAATAATAAATTTTATGAATAATGGTAAATTAATAAATGTAATATCAGATATTATAGAAAAAATAAATATTGAATTAATAAATGAAAAATTAAAAGAAATTAAAATAGAATATTTCACTAATATTGAAGAAAATAAAAATTATAATGAAATATATTTATCATTATTTAATTTAATTTAAATTATTAAAAAAATTTAAATTAAAATATTTTTTAATAATCAAAAATATAAATTAAAACATAAATTAAAATATGTTTCAAGAAGATAACGATTTTATTGAAGAAGATATTAATGATGATCAATTTATTGAAAATAATATAATTTTTCAAAATATGGTACAACAATATGGTCAAATGATAAATAACTTAAGAAATGAAAATACAATGTTAAAATATAACTTAAATGAACAAATACAATTAATAAATCACTTTCAAAAAATTTCAATTGAAGCACAAGAAAAAATAGATAAATTAATAAATGTAAATAAAAAAATATTGAAAGAAAATGAAGAAATGAAAGAAAAAATAAAAAAAATTAATAATGAAAAAAAGAATAATAAAAAAAAAGAATCATTAAAAATAAAAGATGATATAAATTCAATTAAAGAAGAAATAAATCATGTTCATAATTTTTATTCTAATCAATTAATTGAAAAAGAAAATTGTTTAAATAATTTAAAAACAAATTATAATACTTTAGAAGGTCAATTTCAAGAAACTTTAAAATCAAATATTAATAGTTGTAATAATAGTCCTCATTTAAGTAATATTAATTCAAAAAGTCATTTATTTGATAATAATGAACAAAAATTTGCTTTTTATGGAAATTATTATCAAAAAAATTGTAATAATTGTTCATAATAAAAAATATTAATGTATTAAAAAAATAATATTTTTTTATTTAAAACATAAAAAATTAAAATAAAATAATTAATTTTAATATTTCATTTTTTATTATTTAATAAATTCTCAATTTCATTTTTTAATTCTTCAAGTCCTTCTTTATCAATAGTGGTAAATAATAATTTAATACTTTGAATTACAGTATTTCTATTTCTATTATAATAAACTAAATTATTACTAAATTGTTTATTAAATGGTGAATATTGAGAAATTTTATTTTCTTTAATTGGAATATTTGAATGATAATTACTATTAAAATTTGTTTCTAATCTATCTGTTTTTGTAATTATATCTCTTTTAAAATTAGGAATAATTTTTTTTTGATATTGAGTTTTTAAAGAATTAAAATCAGCAACACTAAAACTTTGAGTTAATTTATTATGAGTATCTATTTTTTCTAAAGGTTGAATTTTTTTATTTCTTTTTTCTACAAATTCAAATTTTATTTCTTTTTTTTTAAAGGGTTCTTTATTTTTTTTTATAAATTCTTTAAAATTTGATATACTTTTTGATGTTTTTATATCATCTTTTTCTAATTTTTTTATTTTATTTTCAGTAATATTTACTTTATTTACAGATTCATTAATTGTTTTTAATATATCAGAAGCTTCATTTTTTTCTTTTTCTTTATCTTTTAAACTTCCTTTTTCTTTTATATTTTCATTATCTTTGATTATTTCTTTTTCTTTTAAATTTTCTTCACTTTGCATATTTTTTTCAAAAGGATTTTGGGAATTATCTAAACCAATTGATTCTCTTATATTTATTGTTAATTTTTTAGCTTCTTTTTTATTATATGGAGTATTTAAAATATTTTTATTTGATACAATAACACTTTTATTTATTTTATTATTTTGATTAAAATTTGGATCAAGTATATCTTCATCTAGTTTTTTTAATTGAGGTAAAATTTCAATTATTTTTTTTTTATAATCAGGAAGTTGGGTTATTGGATTATCTTTTAAAGCAAGAATTGATAAATTATGGCATTTTTCTAAATATTTTATTTGATCAAAATTATCAATTAAATTTTGTCTTAAATACAATTCTTTTAGATTTTCAAGTTTTTGAAATACTTCTATATTTTTTATTTTATTTACACTTAATGAAACAACTTCTAATTTTGGTAATTCTGATAAAATTGATATATCTTCAAAATCATTTCCCCATAAATTCAATGTTTTAATTTGATTTGTTTTTGAAAGATTTGTTTTTAATTTTATAAAATCTAATGTTAATTTACGACCTATAGCCATATTTTTAAATATGTTATTTATTTTAGACTTTTAAAAAAATGCTTATGATAAATTGAAAAAGAATAATTTTTAAAAATTAATTATTGTATTATTATTTTAAAATTTTTTTCATATGAAATTTAATAATTTTTAAATTATATTTAATTAACATTTTTATATTTTTTAATTAATTATTTCTATAATAATTTTAATAATTTGCTATTAATTAAATTAATAAATGGAAAAAGCAGAATTTATTTTTTCTCAGTTATCATTATTTCATAAAGAATTTGATAAAATGAAAAGTTTTTATTATTCTTCATATCAACATTTCAAAAGATTTTCTTCTGATATGAAAAATACTTTAAATCAACTTAAACAAAGTAATAATATTTTTAATGAAATTGAATTTATGAATTATATTAATTTACAATCAATTCATTATTTTGTTGATTTTATTTTTGAAAAATCCGAAGAAAATTTATTAAATTATACTAAATTAAAAAATGAAGAACATAAAATTAAAATAACAGAAAAAAATTTAAAGAAAAACATAAAAATTTCTAAGAAAATTAATAAAAATAATTCAATAAATACAAATGAAGATTTAGAAAAAGAAACAGAAAAAGCATTTGATATATTATGTAAAATAAAAGATATAATAAAAAACTCATTTGATTCATATATTAATTCATTATGTTCATTTTCAGAGACAAAAAATAAAATTAAACAAATGAAAGAAAAATATGATAAACAATTTAATGAAGACTTTAATACTAAATTTAAATTAAATTTAATTTTTCAAAATTCAAATTCAAATTATAATTCTCCAAGATTTAATTATTCAAATAATAAAAATTATTATGATTATAATTATAATAATTCAAATGAAGATAGAGTTGATAAAATAATGCATTTTTTTAGTACAGTAAATAAAAAAGATAAGCAAATATTAAATAGTAAAAAAGTTTTTTCAAATGATATTGAAAATCCTGAATTAATAAATAATAATGATAATATTTTCAAAAAATTAAATCCTAATATTATAATTAATGATATGGAAAAAAATAATAAAAATGAATTATCGTTAAGTATTGATGATTATGAAAGTGATTTTTCAATAGAAAAAATAAAAAATTTACCTTATAATACAAATAAGCCATTTTATTTCTATAATAAATAAAAATTTTAATTATTTTATCTTATAAATAAAAGATAATTATCAAAAAAAATATAAATATAAAAATTTTTCAAACATTAAATAAAAAAAAAATAGAGTTAAAAAATTAAAAAAAAAAATTTAATTTCTCAAATCCCTTATTTAACTTTCCTGATTTTCATCTTCATTTTCTTTATCTTCAAAAACTTCTTCAGGATTTTGATTAACATTTTCATTAGGTTCTAAAATTTCATCTTCATTAACATCTCTAGGTATTTCATAAGGTTCATTTTCTTTCTCATTTTCATCATAATTTTCATTTTTATTATCATCAAAATTATTTTTCTCATCTTCAAAATTTTCTTCTCCATTAAAATTATCTTGATTTCCTTCAATAATTTCTTGATTTCCTTCATCAAAATTATTTTGATTTCCTTCTTCAATAATTTCATGATTTCCATCTTCAATAATTTCTTGATTTTGAATTTGATTATTTTGAGAATTTTCATTTGATAAATTTTGATTAAAAATATTTTGATTATTTTCCATCATATTATTCATAGTAGAAGTTAATCTTCTCATATTATATAATTCTTCAACTTGTCCTTCAACAGTTTGAATTCTTTGTGACATAATTTTCATTGTTTTGGTTATTATTTCTAATTGAGTTATCATTTTATCAAATGATGATGCTAATTCTGTTGGTAAATGTGCAAAAGGATTAATTTGACTATTATTTATCATGGCACTTGAATTATTTTGATAACTTGAATGTGAATTTTGTAAATTATGACTTTGTGTATTTATATCATTATTTGTTTTTAAAAATGCATTTTTTATTCCTTTTTCTATTGTTACTTTGTATTTATTTGCAAAATATTTATTTGGTATTTTACCTCCGTTTATAATATTTTCTCCTCCTTCTATTCCCATTTGAACTTCATTTATAAAATTATTATCATAATTTTCTTTCGTTTCTTCTAAATTTATTTTTCTCTTATTTGACATTGTTACAGTTTGATTAGTTGCTTTACTTAAAGTATTAAATTCTTCATCCATATTTTTAATATTACTCTTCCAAACCATTAAAATAGAATCTTCACCTCCTGAACAGAAATAATCACCTTCTCTAGAAAAATTAACACTTTTAATTTTTCCTTGATGACCATGAACAGTATATAAAATTTGTCCCATTTTCAAATCCCAAATTTTAACTGTTGAATCATCAGAACAACTAATTAAATAATTTCCACTTGCATGATATGATACAGAATTAACTTTATCAGCATGAGCATCATAATGTTGTATTAATCTTCCACTTCTAATATCAAAAATTTTAATAGTTTTATCATCTGAACCACTTGCAATTAAAGTACCATCTGGAGAAAAACGACATGAATTAACATGACTTAAATGATCATTAAAACAATGTATTAAATTTTTTTTTTCAATATCGAAAATTTTAATAGTATTATCATCACCACTTGAACCAATTAATCTATCATCAGGTGAAAATCTAGCACATCTAATCCAATTATTATGTCCAATATAACTAGAAATAAATTTTATTTTTGATGATGTTATATTAAAAATTTTTATTACTTTATCATTTGAAGCTGTTAATAAAAATTTATTATTTGTTGAAAAATCAACTGATCTTACTGGAGAAGCATGACATTTTAAAAGTTGATTTTTTCCATTTACAGAATTTGACCATAAACGAACGCTTTCATCGTTTGATGCTGATGCTATTAAATCTCCTTTTATGTTTATGGCAACTTCATTTATTCCTGATTTATGACCTATAAATTTAAATGGACGCATTTGAGGCTTGAAATTCCATACGAATACATTACCATCTGTTGATCCTGTTATACATTGTTTCATGTCTGGAGAAAATATACATGATGTTATTGGGTCGTTTGTTCCTTTAAATGAACGATGGATTATTGGGTCTGTGAAAAAGGATTGGATTCTCATTTTTTTTTTTATTGGGTTTTTTAATATTTTTTTTTTATTTATTTTTTTTGATTTTTTTATTTAGGTTTATTAATTTTTTT